>Ga0207706_10006451_pt1 | contig 10895 bp, 11 predicted proteins | sample KBSC53metaG_FD_184318 | JGI IMG/M metagenome (GOLD analysis project Ga0207706, IMG submission 184318) | Corn rhizosphere microbial communities from Kellogg Biological Station, Michigan, USA - KBS C5-3 metaG (SPAdes) (version 2) | ecosystem: Host-associated > Plants > Roots > Rhizosphere > Soil ... | reverse complement strand
TCAGATTCCGCCGTACCAGGAGTACCCCTCGTCCTCCCAGTAGCCGCCCTTGCCGCCGCGGAGGGCGGCGAAGCTCTCGACGAGCTCGATGGCGCGGATGTACTTCGCCTGCTTGTAACCGAGCTGGCGCTCGACGCGGCAGCGCAGCGGCGCGCCGTTGCTGACCGGCAGCGGCTTGTCGTTCAGCTCGTAGGCGAGGATCGTCTGCACGTGGTGGGCGTCGTCGAAGTCGATGCTCTCGTAGTAGCGCGAATCGCGGCCGTCCAGCGACGGCCCTTCCATCGAGTCGAAGCAGCGGAAGACGACGAACTTCGCCTCCGGCTTCGGCTGCACCATGTCGAGGATCGGGCCGAGCTGGACGCCCTTCCACTTGCCGATGCAGCTCCAGCCCTCGACGCAGTCGTGGCGCGTGATCTGGGTGCGCGCCGGCATCGCCTTGAGCTCGTCGAGCGTGAACTCGGCGGGCCTGGCGACCAGCCCGCCGACGCTCAGCTTGTAGCCGGCGAAGCCGGCGTCGCGCAGGGCGACGTAGTCGGCATCGCCGGGATTGAGCGTGCCGTTGCTGCGGAAGGTCTGGGCGACGTCGGCCGGGCCGAACTCCTGCGCCATCGCCGGGCGCGGCGCGACGATCTTCTGCGCCGCGCGGCTCAGGTGCTGCGCGCTCTTCAGCGTCTCGACGAACGACTCGTTCTGCGACAGCCGGTCGCAGCCGGCGAGGAGCGCCGAGCCGGCGGCGGCGGCGGCGCCGCGCAGCAGATGGCGCCGGTCGCGCTGCCTGGCGCGCATCAGGGTGTAGGTCTTCTTCATGGCTGTGCCTCCTTCTTCGCGGCGTCCTCGGGCAGGGCGTACCAGCCGGTGATCATCGACCGCATCTCGTTCCAGACGCCGGCGATGAACACCTCGGCGACGTGGACGACGACGAACAGCAACAGGCCGAAAGCGGTGAGGAAGTGAAGCGTTCGCGCCGACTGCCGGCCGCCGAGGAGCTCGACCCAGCCGGTGAAGACGGCATCGAGGCGCGGCGACATCGCCAGCCCGGCGATGACCACCAGCGGCAGCAGGCCGAAGATGACGATCAGGTAGGTCAGGCTCTGCAGCACGTTGTAGCGCGTCGCCGCCTCGCCCGTCGGGTGCTTGAACTTGAGGTGGTCGACGATCGAGCGCCCGATGTTCTTCAGCTCGTCGCGCGTCGGCACGAGGTCGCGTTTGAGGTGCTTGCTGAAGATCGTGTAGAGCACGTAGAGGATGCCGTTGATGACGAAGATCCAGGCGAAGAAGAAGTGCCAGTGGCGCGCCATCGCCAGCCACTGCGGGCCGGGAATCGTCGCCCACCACGGAAACGCGCGCGCCATCGGCGTGCCGCTGTCGGGCGAGGTCGACAGGCCGAGCACGCCGCTGGTGTCGAACTCGTGGCCGGCGATGCGGGTGTAGCCGACCGGGCCTTGCGGCGTGTTGCGCGCCCCGAACGAGATCCACGGCTGGGCGAACGTCGACTCCTGGCCCCAGTACAGCGCGGGATGGGCGTTGAAGATGTTGAGGCCGCTCATCAGCAGCACGGTCAGGCAGACGACGTTGATCCAGTGCATCAGCCGCACCGGCAGGCGATGCCGGTAGATCCGTCGCGCCGCGCGCGCGTCGACGCGGGCGGACGGCAAGGTCGCTTCGATGTCCATGCGCGGGCTCTCCCCTGTGGCGTGCCTGTCGTGTCGGCGCCGCCGGCGCATTCCTTACAGCAGGGCGCGCTACGGCACCGGGGTCATGCGGATCGCTGGCCTGACGAGAATACGCGCTTCGCGGGCGACATCGGCAATGACGCCGTTCGCCGCGAAGCTCGCCGGCGTTTCCGGCTCGAGCGCGGCGACGACGAGATGCGCGAGCGGCTGCTCGAGCGAGACGTAGTAGCCGCCGGCGGCGAGGTCGAGCAGCGCCGGCTGCAACTGCACCTTGAGCCGGGTCGCGCCGCCGCCGTTGGCTTCCGCGCCGCCGGCGACGGGCTCGCGGCCGACCTCGCGGTAGCCCTCGGCGCGCAGCTCCGCGGGCTCGTCGAGCTGACGGACCTCGACGCCGAGCAGGCGCAGCCGGCGCACCGCCTCGTTCTCGCTCGGCGCGAGCCAATAGCCGCACGGTCGCGACCGGCTCTTCAGCGTGCGCAGCTGCAGCGCCGACTCCCAGGCGACGGTGAGGCGGCGGACCTCGCCGCTGCCGGTGTCGACCATCGCGTAGGTGTATTCGCTCGGCGTCGGCGCCGCCTCCAGGACGACCTGGCCCTGACAGGCGAAGGCGATCGTCTCGCGCTCGACGAACTGGCGCAGCTTGGTCAGGTCGTCGGCGTGCCTGGCTGCGCTCGTGAGCACGCTGCTCACGGCCACCACCTGCGCCTGCACGCGCCGCTTCAGATCGATGCGGCCGAGGCCGCCGCCGCGCGTCTCGACCAGCAGGCTGACCGCGTTGCGCAGGCCGCTCGCGTTGCGGCCGACCTGCGGCGCGACGCTGCCCATCGTCAGCGTGCGGTCGGTCGGGTCGGTCGACACGGTCGCATACCAGTCGACGCTCAGGCCGGCGCTGCGCAAGGTGGCCAGGAGCGGCACGCGAAACCACTCTTCCGCCGCCTTGGTCACGAACGGCGCCAGGTTGGCCGTCGTCGCGTACTGGAACAGCGCATCGAAGCGCTGCACGCCGCCGAACTTGGTGGTGAAGGCGCCGCCGACCGGGTACTCGTGCAGGTCGAGGACGACCAGCGGCGCAAACGTCGCGAGCAGATCGGCGACCGCGCGCGCTTCCGGCGTCTGCAGCAGCAGGTGGTCGCGATTGATGTCGGTGCCGTCCGCGGCACCTCGCTTGAACGCCGCGGCGCCGTCGGGATTGGCGCGCGGCAAGAGGACGACGTCGACGCGATCGAGGACGCCGGCGATGCGGCCGCCCGCCAGCTCCTGGGCGACGACGATGAGCGCCTCGGTGCCGGCGGGCTCGTCGCCGTGCTGGGCGGCGATGATGACGACGGTCGGCCGACGCGCTGCGCTCGCCGTGGCAACGGTGGTGCCGGCGACGGCGCCGGGCGGCGCCGGACGCGCGAAGGCGAGCGCGTCGATCGACGCGCCGAGCTGCGAGACGCCGAGCGGAATGACGCTGACTTCGCTGCTGTTCTCGCCGATCGCGGCGCCGCGCGCCAGGCCGCGAAGGATCGTGCCGAGCTCGTCGTTGCTGGTGAATGTCGTCCGTCCGGACTCGAACGCGGGCGTCGCGAACGTCACCGAAGGCTCGGGAAAGCGAGCCGCGACGGCGGCGGACACGGCCGGTGCCGGCAGCGGCGTGACGGTGACCGGCGCCGAAGGGCGAACCGGGGTGGCGATCGCCGGGTCCGCCTGCACCCGCTCGACCGGGGCTCGCGCCGGCGCGCTGGCCGCCGGCGCCGGGCGCGGCGCCGGCGCGGCGAAGATCGGCGGCGCGGGCGGACGCGGCGGCGAGGCGCAGGCGCTCAACAACAGCACGGCCAGCACCGTGGACATGCGCTCGTTCGCGCGCGATCGACCCCACCCCGCCATCCACGTCTCCGCCGCGCCACCGGCGCGGATGGGGTCAATATAGCGGCGGCGTCAGCAACGGTGCGTGTCGAGCTGTGCCATCGGCGGCGCGCGCCGCGCCGGATCAGCGGCGCTGGCCGACGTCGTGATGCCAGCGGTCGTGGCGGTTCCAGCCGTGGTGCCAGCGCGGCACCGGCGCCGGCCAGTAGTGCGCTCGGCGCGAGTACACCGGCGCTGCATAGACGCCGTAGGGCGCGTCGTAGACGCTGAGGTAGGGCTCGGCGTAGAACGGGGCGGTCGCGTAGACGACCGGCGGCGCGTAGCGCACCGGCGCCGGATACCAGGCCGGCCCGCCCGACGCGTAGGTCGCGACCGGCGGCACGTTCACGCCGACCGACCAGCTCACGCCGCCGGCCTGGGCGGCGGAAGCGGCGAGCACCGTCGCCGCGGCGGCACAGAGCACGACAAGAGGACGCTTCATGGTGACGCTCCAGGGCGCGCGAAGGCGCGCGAGCATGTCGAAATAATGGCGAAGGCAGGTGTCGACGTTGACCCCCGCGGCGTTGCCGAAGGTAAAGCTTCGCTGCCGAGTGCGACGCGGTCGCGACCCCGGCGGGGGGCCCGCCGCGGAGGGCCACCCTAGAATCGCCCCCCACCCGTGCCGACGCGAATGAGCCACCCCAAGGACGCCGCCGCTACCGGCAGCAACTTCCTCCGCCACATCGTCGAACGGGACCTCGCCGAGGGCACCTACGCCGGCCGGCGTTTCGCCGGAACGCCCGGCGACGCGGCGCATCATGCCGGCGCGCCGGCCGACCCGGCGCGAATCCGCACCCGCTTTCCGCCCGAGCCGAACGGCTACCTGCACATCGGCCACGCCAAGAGCATCACCCTCAACTTCGGGCTGGCCCAGGACTACGGCGGCATCTGCCACCTGCGCTTCGACGACACCAACCCGGAGAAGGAAGAGCAGGAATATGTCGACGCGATCATCGACGCCGTGCACTGGCTCGGCTTCGACTGGCACGCGCCCGAGCCCGCGCTCGCCGAGGCCAAGACGAGCCACCTCTACTTCGCGAGCGACTATTTCGACTTCATGTACCGCGCCGCCGAGGCGCTGGTCGTCGCCGGCAAGGCCTACGTCGACGAGCAGAGCGCCGAGGAGGTGCGCGCCAGCCGAGGCGACTTCGCGACGCCGGGCCGCGCGAGCCCGTACCGGTCGCGCACCCCGGACGAGAACCTGGCGCGCCTGCGCCAGATGAAGAACGGCGAGCTCGCCGACGGCGCGGCGGTGCTGCGCGCCAAGATCGACATGGCGAGCCCGAACATCAACCTGCGCGACCCGGCGCTCTACCGCATCAAGCGCGCGACCCACCACAACACCGGCGACCGGTGGTGCATCTATCCGATGTACACCTACGCGCATCCGATCGAGGACGCGCTCGAGAACGTCACCCACTCGATCTGCACGCTCGAGTTCGAGGACCAGCGGCCGTTCTACGACTGGCTGCTCGACACGCTCGCCTCGCTCGGCCTGCTGCTGCAGCCGCGCCCGCACCAGTACGAATTCGCGCGCCTCAACGTCAGCTACGTCGTCACGAGCAAGCGAAAGCTCAAGCAGCTCGTCGACGAGAAGATCGTCGACGGCTGGGACGACCCGCGCATGCCGACGATCGCCGGGCTGCGCCGGCGCGGCTACACGCCGGAGTCGATCCGCCTCCTCTGCGAACGCGCCGGCACCAGCAAGGCGGGCGGCTGGACCGACTACGCGAGCCTCGAGATCGCGCTGCGCGACGACCTCGACCCGAAGGCGCCGCGGGCGATGGCCGTGCTCGATCCCGTGCCCCTCGCGCTCACCAACTGGAGCGAGACCTTCGGCGACGCCGCGCACCGCGAGCCCTGCCATGCGCCGGTCCATCCGCAGCATCCCGAGCTCGGCACGCGCGACCTGCACCTCGGCCCGGAGCTCTGGATCGAGCGCGACGACTTCGCCGAGGTGCCGGCGAAGGGATTCTTTCGCCTCTTCCCCGGCAACCGCGTTCGCCTCAAGTACGGCTACGTCGTCGAATGCAACGGCTGCGAGAAGGACGCCGCAGGCAACGTCACCCGCGTGCTGGCGACGATTGTCGCCGACACCAAGAGCGGCACGCCGGGCGCCGACGCCGTCAAGGTCAAGGGCACGCTGACCTGGCTCGCCACCGACGACGCGCTCGCCGCGGAGGTGCGCCTCTACGACCGGCTGTTCGTCGACCCGCATCCCGACGCGGGCGGCAAGGATTTCAAGGCCAGCCTCAATCCGGCGAGCAAGCAGGTCGTCTCCGGCTTCGTCGAGCGATCGCTCGGCGCCGCCCGCACCGGCGATCGCTTCCAGTTCGAGCGGCACGGCTACTTCGTCGCCGACCTCGTCGACCACGTCCCCGAGCGGCCGGTATTCAACCGCACCGCGACCTTGCGCGACACCTGGTCGCGCTGACGTCCTACATCGGCGGCGCGAAGCCGTTGCGGCCGGCGGTGATGCGCAGCGCCGTCGGCTTGCCTTCGCGGTTCTGGGCGGTGACGATCACCCGCGCGCCCGGCACCAGGAGCGAGCGGTCGGCCGGCTGCAGGGTCACCACGGGAATGCCGTCGGGAACGAAGATCGTCTTTTCGCCGTCCTTGTAGCGCAGCGTCATCGTCCGCCCCTTGGCGGCGGGCGTGATCGCCGTGACCGTCGCGTTGGTCATCGTCGAGCCCGGCTGCAGGTCCCAGGGGCCATGGCCTTCGCCGGTGCCGCGCGCCGCTTCCGGGAACACCAGCACCTCGAGCGCGGCCAGCGTCCCGTCGGCCCCGGGCATGGCCGCGGTGCCGATGAACTTGCCCGACTGGATCGCGGCCGGATCGAGCGGCAGGACCTCGCTCACGGTGAGGTTGTCGGGCAGGGCGACCGTCATCGTCTCGCCGTTGCGTTCCTTGACGACGACCGAGGTCGCGTCGACCTTCTCGATCGTTCCGCGCAACCGCATGGTCGGCGCGGGCTGGGCGAAGGCGGCGGCGCTGAGGAGCGCGAGCAGCGCGAGGGGAATGAATCTCATGGGACCTCCTCGACGTGTCGACCGATGCAAGGAGACGTTTTACTGCAGCCGGCGCCGCCTTGCCTGGGCCAGAATCGGGCCATGAATCTGCACTTCACCCCTTCTCTGCCTGGGCGCGGACGCGCCGTTGCGGCGATCCGGCGCTCGGCCCTCGTCGCCGCCGCCTGCACCGCCGGCGCGCTGGCCTGGCATGCCGGCGCGAACGCCCAGCCCGCATCGGCGCCACGTGGCGGCGCCGCTCCCGGCCTGGTCTACCGCTCGCTCGTCGAGGGCAGCGGCGCGAGCCCGACCGCAGCCGATGCAGTCCGCGTCCACTACCGTGGCACGCTGATGGACGGCACCGAGTTCGACAGCTCCTACAAGCGCGGCCAGCCGGCGACGTTTCCGCTCAACCGCGTCATCCCGTGCTGGACGCAGGGCGTGCAGAGGATGAAGGTCGGCGGCAAGGCCGAGCTCGTCTGCCCGCCGGAGCTCGCCTACGGCGAGCGCGGCGCCGGCGGGACGATTCCGCCGAACGCGACGCTGCGCTTCGAGATCGAGCTGCTCGACATCAATCCGCGCTGAACGTCTACCGGTAGACGTGTTCGCCGCGGTTCGACTTCCAGGAGTTCTCCAGGTAGGCCGCATCCTCGTCGTTGCGCGGCCGCACGGCCATCAGGATGCCGCCCTCGCGGATGCCCTGGTCGTACTGCTTGACGCGCTCCTCGGGAATGCCCCAGCCGATCAGCGCGCCAACGATGCCGCCGGTCGCAGCGCCCGCGCCCGCGCCGGCGATCGCCGCCGCGAGCGGACCGGCGATGACCAGGCCGAGACCCGGCAAGGCGATGGTGGTGCCGACGGCGGCGATGGCCGCGGCGATCGCGCCGAGGCTGCCGCCGATCGCGCCGCCGATGCCGGCGCCTTCGGCAGCCTTGGTGCCGAGCTCGGTCTCGCGTCCTTCGGCGCTGCCGCTGAAGTGACGCTTGCGCGTCTCGTCGGACATGACGACGTTGACGTCATCGCGCGAATAGCCGCGGTCCGAGATCGACTGGTAGGCGCGCTCGGCGCTGTCGCGATCGCGGAAGAGACCGGTCAGCATCGGATCATTGGTGGCCATCTGCATCACTCCTGAAGGTTGAAGAACCGACAGCGAGGATGCGACGCTCGGCAGGCACATCGAAGCGGAAGCGGCCGCTCCCGGTGGTCGTCTGGGGGGCGCCTCAGGCGTCGGCGCGCTCCTACAGGAGCGGCGCGAGGAAGGCGATCAGCGGCGCTCGGCCGCCGGCGTGAGGAAGTGGCGGACCAGCGGCGCCGTCAGCATCAGGCAGGCCGATGCGGCAAGCGCCATCGGCACCATCGATCCGGTCTCGCTCATAGCCCACGCGCCGAGCAGCAACGCGAGGTGGCCGCTGGCGTAGAGCTTGAGGGGCCGCATCAGCACGCGCTTGTTCGACATGGGATCTCCTGGAGCGAAGCGAGTGTGCCAGCGGCCCAGCCCGCGCCGGCGCCGCCTGCCTCGGCAGGCGCCGAAACCGTGCACTGTTGGCAGCGCACGGGACGAGCACGGCGTGAAAGCATCGCCCGTGCCCGACATCGGGATCCGGTCGCAGCCTACAGGAGTGCGAACCACGTCACGCGACACTCGTGGGCGCCCCGCGCCGCCGGCCGCCATGAAGCTCTCCCCCCTCTCGCTCGTTCTCGTCGTCGCAGCCGCGCTCGCGGGCTGCGGCGAATCGGCGACCCTGCCGCTCGCCGCCGGCACCGGGCCGCGCCCGCAGCTGCCGCCGCCGCACAAGACGCTCCTGCCGACGGTGCACATCGCGCCCGCGAAGGGCTGGCCGGCCGGCGACAAGCCGGTGGCCGCGCCCGGCCTGGTCGTCACAGCCTACGGCACCGGCCTCGACCACCCGCGCTGGCTGACGGTGCTGCCGAACGGCGACGTCCTCGTCGCCGAGACCAACGCGCCGCCGAAGCCGGAAGACGGCAAGGGCATCAAGGGCTGGATGATGAAGCAGCTCATGAAGCGCGCCGGCGCCGGCACGCCGAGCGCGAACCGCATCACCCTCCTGCGTGGCGTCGACGCCGGCGGCAGCGCCGCCTCACGCACCGTCTTCCTCGAGAACCTGCGCTCGCCTTTCGGCATGGCGCTGGTCGGCAACACCTTCTATGTCGCCAACACCGACGGCGTCGTCCGCTTCCCGTACCTCGAAGGCGCGACCCGCATCGACGCCGCGCCGACGGATGTGGCGGCGCTGCCCGGCGGCCCGATCAACCACCACTGGACCAAGAACGTGATCGCAACCCACGACGGCGCGCGCCTCTACGCCACCGTCGGCTCGAACAGCAACGTCGCCGAAAACGGCATGGCTGCCGAGGAGGGACGCGCCGCGATCTGGGAGATCGACGCCGGCACCGGCCGGGCGAGGGTCTTCGCGAGCGGGCTGCGCAACCCGAACGGAATGGCGTGGGGCAAGGACGGCACGCTGTGGACGGTCGCCAACGAGCGCGACGAGCTCGGCAGCGACCTCGTGCCCGACTACCTCACTTCCGTGCGCGACGGCGCGTTCTACGGCTGGCCCTACAGCTACTACGGCCAGCACGTCGACGATCGCGTCCAGCCGCAGCGCCCCGATCTCGTCGCCAAGGCGGTGCCGCCCGACTACGCGCTCGGCCCGCACACGGCGTCGCTGGGGCTGGTCTCGTCGGCGGGATCCGCGCTGCCGGCGCCCTTCAACGGCGAGGGCATGTTCGTCGGCCAGCACGGCTCGTGGAACCGGAAGCCCTACAGCGGCTACCGCGTCATCTTCGTGCCGTTCGCGAACGGCCGGCCGTCGGGCGAACCGATCGACGTGCTGACCGGCTTCCTCAATGCCGAGGGCGAGGCGAAGGGTCGTCCGGTCGGGGTGGCGATCGACAAGAGCGGCGCCCTGCTCGTCGCCGACGACGTCGGCAACGTCGTCTGGCGCGTCACCGCCGCCGCACACTGACGCGACGCCGCGCCGGTGCGCGCGGTGTGCGGCTACTTCTTGCTCTGCGACCAGTCCTTGAGCGCGGCCAGCGTCTTCTCGACGTGGCGGCTCGGGTTCAGGCTCTGGTAGTTGTAGATGACCTTGCCGTTCGGCGCGATCACGTACGAGACGCGATTGGCGTAGTCGGGCCGCAGCGCCATCACGGCGTCGTACGACTTCATCACGCTTTGCGAGTTGTCGGAGGCGACCGGGAACTTGCCCTGGCACGCCTGCACCGAAAACTTTCCGAGCGTGTCGATGTCGTCCGACGAGACGCCGATCACCGTCGCGCCGAGCGCCTCGAACTTGTTGATCGACTCGGCGAACTCGTGCGCCTCGATCGAGCAGCCGACCGAGAACGCGGCCGGAAAGAAGTAGAGGACGACCGGCCCCTTGGCGAGCGAATCGGCGAGGTTGAACTTGTAGACCTTCCCGCCGAGCGCCGCCGAGGCTGTAAAGTTTGGCGCTGCATCTCCGACATCGAGTGCTGCGTATGAGGGTGTCGCCCCCGAGAGCATCACCAGGATGACTGCGAACAACTTCTTCATGACAGGCTCCGACAGGTCGCGGCTGCGCTCTTCATCTTACGAGAAAGGCGCGCACTACGCCCAGTGCGAACGGGCAGGCGCGGCGGATGCGGCGCGCCGCCGGAGCGGGCCGCTTGCTCGCCTCGCCGCGGCAGCGCTGATCGCCGTCGCGACCGTGCTCGCCGGCTGCGGCTCGCTGCCGACCAACGTCGGCAAGACCGACACGCTGGCGCTGCCGCCCAATCCCGACAGCCCGCTGGTCAAGATCGCCAAGGTCTCGTCGCCCTCGCCCGAGCAGACGGGCGTTCGCCTGCTGCCGCTCGGCGCCTATTCGCTCGACACCCGGATCCAGCTCGCGCAGCGTGCTTCGACGTCGCTCGACGTGCAGTACTACGTGCTCGAGAACGACCCGACCGGCCGCTTGCTGATGAAGGCCTTGCGCGACGCAGGCGAGCGCGGCGTGCGCGTCCGGCTCCTCGTCGACGACCTCTACACAACGCATTCGGATCCGCTGCTGCGCGGCCTGGCGTCGGCCCCGAACGTCGAGGTGCGCCTCTTCAACCCGTTCTGCTGCAACCGCTCGGGCGGCGTCTCGGCGCGCTACACGGCGTCGATCTTCGACTTCGGCCGGCTCAACCACCGCATGCACAACAAGCTCTTCATCGCCGACGGCGTGATGGCGGTGGCGGGCGGTCGCAACATCGCCGACGAGTACTTCCTGCGCTCGGAGAGCGCGAACTTCATCGACATGGACGCGTTCGTGATGGGCGCGGTGGTCCAGTCGATGGC
>Ga0207706_10006446_pt1 | contig 10900 bp, 7 predicted proteins | sample KBSC53metaG_FD_184318 | JGI IMG/M metagenome (GOLD analysis project Ga0207706, IMG submission 184318) | Corn rhizosphere microbial communities from Kellogg Biological Station, Michigan, USA - KBS C5-3 metaG (SPAdes) (version 2) | ecosystem: Host-associated > Plants > Roots > Rhizosphere > Soil ... | reverse complement strand
CGATGCCGTACGGGTCCTGCAGTTGCTCGTAGGGCACCTCGGCCTCGGGCAGGCCGAGCTCGTCGCCCTGGTAGAGGCACACGCTGCCGCGCAGGCTGAGCAGCAGCGCGTTGACCATGCGGGCGTAGGCCGGGCCGGCGTCATGGCCCCAGCGGGTCATCACGCGCTGCGAATCGTGGTTGCCCACGGTCCAGCACGGCCAGCCACCGGCGCCGGGCGCGCTCGCCGCGCGCTGGAACTGCTCGACCTCGTTGCGGATGTGGGCTGCGGTGATGTCCTTGTTCAGCAGGCCGAAGCTGTAGGTCATGTGCAGCCGGCGCCCGGCGGAATAGGCCACCATCAACTCCAGCGCATTGGCATCGCCGATTTCACCGACGCTGGCGGCGCCGTATTCGTCGAGCAGCGAGCGCACGCGCTCGAGGAACTGCAGGTTCTCCGGCTGGTTCTTGTCATGCAGGTGCCGCTGCATCTCGTACGGGTTGGTCTGCGGCCCGGTGCCGCTCTGGCTGGTGCGCGGCGGGGCAGGCGGGTTGTCCTTCAGCGCAAGGTCGTGGAAGTGGAAGTTGCACGCATCGAAGCGGAAGCCGTCGACCCCGCGTTCGAGCCAGAAGCGCACGTCGTCGAGCAGTTGCTGCTGCACGGCCGGGCTGTGGAAGTTCAGGTCCGGCTGGCTCGCGAGGAAGTTGTGCAGGTAGTACTGCGCGCGCCGCGAATCCCATTGCCAGGCGGAGCCGCCGAACACGCTGAGCCAGTTGTTCGGCGGCGTGCCGTCGGGGCGCGGATCGGCCCACACGTACCAGTCGGCGCGCGGGTTGTCGCGGCTGGCGCGGCTCTCGGTGAACCAAGGGTGTGCCTCGGAGGTGTGCGACATCACCTGGTCGATTACCACCTTCAGGCCCAGCTCATGGGCGCGGGCGATCAGGCGGTCGAAGTCCTGCAGCGTGCCGAACAGGGGATCCACGTCGCGGTAGTCGGCCACGTCGTAGCCGAAGTCCGTCATCGGGGAGCGGAAGAACGGCGAGATCCAGATCGCGTCGACGCCGAGGCCGGCCACATAGGGCAGCTTCTCGATGATGCCGGGCAGGTCGCCCACGCCGTCGCCGTTGCTGTCGGCGAAGCTGCGCGGGTAGATCTGGTAGATGACCGCGCCGCGCCACCAGTCGGCGGAAGAAACAGGGCGATGGGCTGGCGGGGAGGCGACCGTCATGAGCAGAAGGAAATGGGAGCGGGGTCCGGAGGATAAGGAAACTTTCTGAATCTCTGAATCGATTCAGAAACTGCAGACCGGATTCTGAATCGTTTCAGAAAACAGTCAACAGGGTGCCCGCTCAGGGTTTTCAGCAGGGTGCGCCGAGGGATACTTCGCGCCATGCCCAAGCAGACGATTCCGGCACCTGCCGTTCCCGCCAAGAAGACCAGGCTCACGCTGAACGATGTCGCCCAGGCGCTGGGCATCAGCCGCACCACGGTGTCGAACGCCTTCAACCGGCCCGAACAGCTCTCGAAGGCGCTGCGCGAGGATGTGCTGGGCAAGTGCCGCGAACTCGGTTACTTCGGCCCCGACCCGGCGGCGCGCGCCCTGCGACGGCGCGAGGTGAGGGAGCTCGCGGTCGTGTACCACCACAACCTGCAGTTCGCGCTGAACGACCCGGTGGGCATGGAGTTCCTGCGGGGCGTGGCGGCCGAGCTCGACAAGCGGCAGATGTCGATGCAGCTGATCCCCAAGATGGGACGCACGCTGGAGCTCGCCGCAGCCTTCCACACCACGGCCGACGCGCTGATCGTCCATGCCGAGGTCGATGCCGAGCTCGCGCCGCAGATCAAGGCCACGACCAAGCCGCTGGCCCTGGTCGATACCTATGTGCCGGGCGTGCCTTCGGTGCGCATCGACGATCGCCACGGCGCTGCGCTCGCGATGGGGCACGCGCTGGCGGCCGAGCCGGAGCGCGTGCTGGTGCTGGGCTTCCCGCTCGATCCGAAGCATCGCGCGCAGGCGCGCAAGGCCAAGGTGCCGCGCAGCCCGTCGGTCGCGGTGGAGCGCACTGCCGGCTATGCGGAGGCGCTGCGTGCCCACGGCCTGGAGCCCGATCAGGCCGACTGGATCGAAGTGGACGATGCCGACCCGGCCTCGGCCGCCGGCGATGTCAGGCGCTACATCGAGGCGTTGCCGGCGCGCACCCGGCTCGCGGTGGTGGCGGCCACCGACCGCATGGCGCTCGCGGCGCTGCCGGTGCTCCGGGCCTCGCGCCGGGTGCAGCTCGCGGCGCTGACCGGCTTCGACGACATCCCGGAGGCGGCGGCCGCCGGCCTGACGACGATCCGGCAGGATGCGCGCCTGAAGGGTGAACTGGCGGTGCAGGTCGCGCTCGACGGCGCCAAGCCGGTGCTGATGCCGCTGGAGCTGGTGGTCCGCGCCACCTGATCCCCTCAGCGGCCGGCTTTCACGTCGACCACGCCGGGAATGTCGGGCGTGGGCCGGCCGAAGCGGCCCTTCAGGTCGTCGACACCGCCTTGCGGCTGCGCCAGCTCGCGCAGGTCGGCTCGTTCGCGGCGCTTGCCGGCGCTGTCGATGCCCAGGCGGCGATCGCGTTGCTCCACCAGGCCCGGCGCTGCTTCGCCATCGCGGTTGAACGACCAGGCCAGCATCGGCTCGCCGAGCGGCAGCGCGTCGCCGCCGACGCCCATCGCGCCGGTGTTCCACAGGTGCCAGGTCTTGCCGTAGCTGTTCATCTTCTGCTTCATCAGCGCCTTCTCCGCCACCGCGGGAAGGCCGGGCGCGACGAGCTGGCCCGAGAGGATCTCGCCGTTGTGCGGATGCCAGTATTTCTTCTCGGGCTCAGGCAGGCTTGCAAACAGCTTTGCCGAGATGATGTATTCGACGCCGTTGAGCCGCGCGTCGCGGTCGCTGCCATCGAACAGCGCGCATTGCGCGAAATCCTCATTGACCTGACGGCAGAAGTGATGGGCCTCCATCTGATGCGCCGGCTCGTTCTTCATCGGATGGAAGCCGACGAGGTGGATGTCCATCGCCGCCACCGGCGCATTGCCCTGCAGCGCCTTGGCGCCGAGTTCGAGGGTGCGGGTCTTGGTGGATTTGTCGCTGCCCGGCGGCGGTGCCTTCTCCGCCGCCCGGACGAAAGCCCCGAGCGCCGCGAGTGAGATTGCGCAAGCAACGACACCGAAGGGCCCACGACGGCGAGCGTTGAAGAAATGCATGGCGATCTTTCGCGGCAGTTTCCGCCCGAGCAGCAACCCATATTCCCGTGCATCGCAAGCCCACACGTGACAACACCGGCACAAGGCCGGTGTTGTGATGCTGCCTGCGCGGAGGACGCTGGCGCGCCCTCAGGGCTTTAATAACGCCACTTGCTATCTGCGCTGATCACGATGAGCGCGGAGTGCGGGGCCACCGTGACAGGCCAGACCACAGCATTGCCGTTGCTGTCGATGGCAGTGCAGCTGCGCACCCCCGCTTCAGCGCATGTGAACGTCTTGACGGTATCACCACTGTTGCTCAGCAACGCAGTTTCGGTCCAAGGATTGTAGAGTTCGAAGGAACTCACTTTGTACACGGCTGCCTCGCGCAACTGGTAGGTCTGGGCAGTGGAGCCTCGGAAGTCGAGGCGGATGCGGTCGGCGTCGTTCGCCGTAGAAACGAACAGCTGTTCGACGCGCGTTTCCTCACCCATGGGCAGCGACATGGACGGCACTTCGTAGCCCACTGTGCCCCAGTCACCATACATCCGGTGCAGCCGCATGCCAACGGTGGCATTCGATGCCAGGCCCACGGCGCGCATCTGGAACAGGTACACGTTGTTGCCCGCAGTGCCGCTCATCGCAAACTCATTGCTATTGAGCTGATCCGCATTGCTGCCGGGCTTGAAGTCGGCGCACTTGCCGTCGCCGCAGGTGGCAAATGCCACCGAAGCTCCGACCGACCCCGACGAGATGTACGTCGACCACGGCGTAGACGGTGCCATGAAGAACTGATTCTGGATGAGGTTCGCAGAGCTGTAGGCCGCCAGTAACGGGCGCGAGGCGTAAGGCAACCGCACCGTTTCGCCCGTTGCGGCCGAGAAGGTGGCCCACTGGGCAGCACTCAGATTCCGCGTGGCGAACGGATCGGAGGCCAGCCACTTCGCCGCCCCGGTAGACCCGAGCGCGACGACGGCGTTCGACGACGAGCGGTTGGCATCCGTGCCAGTGAACATTTGCGTGCTGTCTGTGAAGTGAACCCACTCCTGCGCATAGACCATCTGGGCGGAAGGCACGGCACTGCCGGCACTCGTCTTCTGGTACGTGGTGGCCAACAGCGTATTGCCGGTGACGACGTTGCCTCGTACACGGTCGATGCCGCCGTCGTTCGACGCGTGAGCACGCACCGAGGCACGGCTGACGCCCCAGATCGTGTTGCCCTGGATCGTGTTGAACGAGGAGTTGTGCAGGTTGACTCCGGCACCTTGGCCCAGGCCGGCAGAGAGGTCCGTCGTCACGCCGATGTCGTGAATGAGGTTGTCGCTCACGTCGTAGTACGCGCTCTTCTCGTCGAGGTAGATACCGGCAACCAGAGAAGGGGCGCCACCGACAGCGCCCTCGAGGTTGGGCGTCATGTCATGCACGTGGTTGTTCTTGATCGCGCTTCGGGTCGTATTCAGCGGAGCACCCCAGGAATAGATGGCGCCGCAGTCGGTAACCCGGGCGCAGGCCCGCGCGATGTCGTTGTTGGACACTGTGATCCCGGGGGAGCGACCGATGGTGATGCCGACGTAGCCCGAGGTATTCACCTTGTTGTCGACGATGGATCCAGCCTCCGACACCACATGGATGGCGCCCTGGGGATTCCGAGCAAAAGGCCCGACACCGGTATTCGAGATGGTGTTGCCTTTGACCACGATCCGCGGGCCGTCGACGAGGATGCCGTTCGATGGCGCGCTGATCACCGTGCTGTTCAGCACCGACGAGTCGCCTGACGTGATCGAGATTCCGTTGTTGCCGGGATAGCGGACATCAACGCCTTGCAGCACCGTGCCAGGAGCACTTCGGCCGATGAAGGCCGTGCCGGTGTGCATGTCGAGGCGCAAGTTCTCGAAGCGGATGTTGGAGACATATTGAACCGTCACGCCGGTAGCGCGGTTGGCGCTTTCGAGCATGCCGCCGGCCGGGCTGACATCGCTCGGCGTGCGCACATAGACATAGCCGGTGCTCGGGTCGTACGCCCATTCACCCGGCGCGTCCAGCATGAACGGCTTGCCTTCGAGGTAGTAGCCCTCGCCTGCCTTCGGTGCGGTGATCAGAGAGGTGGCAAGCGTGACTCGCCCCGTGGCAGCGTCATAGCTTTGAACCGTCGAGGTCTCGAATTTCCACGCCTCGGTACGGATGACTACAGTTGCACCAACGAGATTGGAGCTGCCGATCGCGGCGCGGTCGGCATCGCTGACAACGAAGGTGTTCGCCCCGCTGGCGCTCTTGATCAGGCTGAACTCAGCACCGATGCCACGGGAATTCGGCATACGCGCTTGGGTCAACTGCGTACCGTTCCAGTACAGCTGGCTTACCGGTTGGCTCGCCTTGGCGGTGTAGACCGGGCCGGAAGAAAATCCGGAAGCCAACGACCAGGCCAACCCCGAGATGGAGTCGGCACCAGTGATCAGCGGCTTGTTCGTATCCGTGCAGGAACCGTAAATGCCGACAGTACCGGAATTGGCGGTGAACGTGGTGTTCGTCACCACGAGTGATTCGCGCCACACGGACCCGCACTTCAGAAGTACCGCGCTGCCGGCGGGCAGGCGGGCATTGTTCACACGGGCGAGCGTACGCCAGGGCGAGGAAGCAAGACCGCTGTTGGAGTCGTTGCCCGTGAGCGAGTCGACGTAGACGGCCAGGCCGGTCACGGTGGTGGGGGCAATCGCCACGGGAGCAGCGGCACCGCTCGAGTCATTGGTGTCGGAAGTCTCCAGGGCCTTGGCGGCAGAGGAGTCGGTGGCGAGTGCCTCGCTGTCCGTCGACGTGCTGTCGGAGTCCACGCTCGAGGTGGTGGCGTTGGTCTGCGCTGCAACTGCCGGGGAGTCAGCTCCGGGGGCTGCGCTGCCACCTCCGCCGCAGGCGGAAAGGACAATGGCAGACGAGATCAGCTGAGCCAGCAGAGAGATGCGGGAAGTGAGAAAGTTGTCCACTTGGATACCATCGGTACAGCCGCCCCTGCGCCGCGTTGTTCGCAGCGAAGGCGGAAAACTGAGGGGGAGCGGCGCGCAGAGAAAGCGCAGCACGCATTGGCCGGACAGAAGGGCGCTTGGCTGAAGAGCGGGCGCCGAGTCGTAGTGGAGGCCTCACATGGCTCTACGGCCGTTCACCCGGCCGCTTGAGCCGGGCTCTGTAAGAATCACCGGTCAAACGAAACAGAATGAATCAAATCTCGTCGAACCCCTGGCGCCTCTCGGTCGCGCCGATGATGGACTGGACGGACCATCACTGCCGGTATTTCCATCGGCAGATCACGCGCGAGACGCTGCTGTACACCGAGATGGTGACCACCGGCGCGCTGCTGCACGGCGACGTGCCGCGCCACCTGGACTACAACGACGAGGAGCATCCGGTCGCGCTGCAGCTGGGCGGCAGCGAGCCGGAGGACCTGGCCGCCTGCGCGAAGCTGGCCGAGCGCTGGCGCTACGACGAGGTCAACCTCAACTGCGGCTGCCCGAGCGAGCGGGTGCAGCGCGGTGCTTTCGGTGCCTGCCTGATGAACGAGCCGCAGTTGGTGGCCGATTGCGTCAAGGCGATGCGCGACGCCACGACGCTGCCGGTGACGGTGAAGCACCGCATCGGCATCGACAAGACCGAGAGCTACGAGTTCGTGCGCGACTTCGTTGGCACCATAGCGGCGGCCGGCTGCGAGGTCTTCATCGTGCATGCGCGCAATGCCTGGCTCAAGGGCCTGAGCCCGAAGGAAAACCGCGAGGTGCCACCGCTGCGCTACGAGCTGGTCCACCGGCTGAAGCGCGATTTCCCGCGGCTCACGATCGCGATCAACGGCGGCATCAAGACCAACGACCAGATCGCCGAGCAGCTGCAGCAGCTGGACGGTGTGATGCTGGGCCGCGAGGCCTATCACAATCCCTGGCTGATGGCCGACTGGGACGAGCGCTTCTTCGGCGTGCCCCACCGCCCGCTGGACCGGCTGCAGATCGAGGCCGACATGGTCCGCTACATGGAGCGCAAGGCGGCGCAAGGGGTGCCCTGGTCGCATGTGGCTCGGCACATGATGGGCTTGTGGAACGGCATCGCCGGCGCCCGGCGCTGGCGCCAGGTGTGGTCCGACCACCGGCTGAAGGCATCCCCGCCGGCCGAGGTGCATCGCCTGGCGCAGCAGGCGCTCCATGGCGTGGTCCAACAGCAGGCCGCGTGACGGCGAGGGAGAAGAGGGCATGGGCGTGATCGGCATCCTCGGCGGCAGTGGCCTCTACGACCTGCCCGGCCTGACGGAGCAGCAATGGGTACGCTGCGAGACGCCCTGGGGTGCGCCATCGGACGAGGTCCTGACGGGCCGGCTCGGCGATGCGCGCCTCGCGTTCCTGCCGCGGCATGGCCGCGGCCACCGCATCCCGCCCGGCGAGGTGAACTACCGAGCCAACATCCATGCGCTCAAGAGCCTGGGCGTGACCGATGTGCTCTCGGTCAGTGCGGTGGGTTCGCTGCGCGAAGACCTGCCGCCGGGGACCTTCGTGATCGTCGATCAGTTCGTCGACCGCACCGTAGGCCGCGTGGCGTCGTTCTTCGGCACCGGCCTGGTCGCGCACGTGGCGATGGCTCACCCGGTATGCCACCGGCTCGGCCATCATGTGGAAGCAGCGCTGCGCGAGGCCGGCGTGCCGCACCGGCGCGGCGGCACCTACCTGGCGATGGAGGGGCCGCAGTTCTCGACCCTCGCCGAGTCGCGGCTGTACCGCGGCTGGCAGTGCGACGTCATCGGCATGACCAACATGCCGGAGGCCCGGCTCGCGCGCGAAGCCGAGCTCTGCTATGCCTCGGTGGCGATGGTGACCGACTACGACTGCTGGCATCCCGATCACGACTCGGTGACGGTGGATGCGATCGTGCGGGTGCTGCTGGCCAACGCGGGGCGGGCGCAGGCGCTGGTCAGCGGCCTGGCCGGTGTGCTGGCCATCGATGATGAGGCGGCCGCGTGCGGCTGCCGCCGTGCGCTGGACCATGCGCTGATCACCGCGCCCACCGCGCGGGACCCCGAGATGGTCGACAGGCTGCGGGTGATCGCCGGCCGCGTGCTCTGACACCCGGCGACCCATGCGTGCTGCGCATGAGTCGCTGCAAAAACGTCAACGCGGGGAAGCGCCGCCGCTTCTACAGTGTGCGTCCCAAAACAAGGAGACTGCATGCTTTCTCGCTCTCGATTCCTTTCCCGTGTTTTCGCGCTGACGCTCGGCCTGAGCGCTGCGCTGGCCATTGCGCAAGCACCGGCCAAGCCCCGCGTCGTGATCCTCGCGACCGGCGGCACGATCGCCGGGGCTGGCGCCACGGCGACCAACAGCGCCACCTACCAGGCCGCCAAGGTGCCGGTCGACAAGCTGATCGCCGGCGTGCCCGAACTGGCCGACGTGGCCCAGGTGCGCGGCGAGCAGGTGTTCCAGATCGCCTCCGAGAGCTTCACGAACGACAAGCTGGTCACGCTGGCCAAGCGCGTCTCGGCCCTCACCAAGGATGCCAACGTCGACGGCATCGTCATCACGCACGGCACCGACACGCTGGAGGAGACCTCGTTCTTCCTCAACCTCGTGGTCCACAGCGACAAGCCGGTGGTCGTGGTCGGCTCGATGCGCCCCGGCACCTCGATGTCGGCCGACGGCATGCTGAACCTCTACAACGCGGTGGTCGTCGCCGGTAGCGCGCAATCGCGCGGCAAGGGCGTGCTCGTGACGATGAACGACGAGATCCACTCCGGCCGCGATGTCGGCAAGCGCATCAACATCAAGACCAACGCGTTCTCCAGCCAGTGGGGCCCGCTGGGCATGGTGGTCGAAGGGCAGACCTACTGGTTCCGCCTGCCAGCCAAGCGCCACACGCTGAACAGCGAGTTCGACATCGACAGCATCGAGGCGCTGCCCGATGTGCAGATCGTCTACGGCTCGGGGAACATGTCGCTGGAGCTGTACGACGCGGTGCAGCGCAGCGGCGCCAAGGCCATCGTGCATGCAGGGACCGGCAACGGCTCGGTGGCCGGCTATGCGGTCGACAAGCTCAAGGCATTGCGCAGCCAGGGGCTGCAGGTCATCCGCTCGTCACGTGTGGGCGACGGCTTCGTGATCCGCAACTCCGAGCAACCCGACGACAAGTACGACTGGGTCGTCGGGCACGACCTGAACCCGCAGAAGGCCAAGATCCTCGCTGCCGTGGCCTTGACCAAGACCAACGACAGCAAGGAGCTCCAGCGCATCTTCTGGAGCTATTGAGGCTCTTTCAGGCGGCGCGCTTGAGTGCGCCGCCGATCGTGTCGACGATCTGGTCGATCTGGGCCTTCTCGATGATCAGCGGCGGCGACAGCGCGATCGTGTCGCCGGTGGTGCGGATCAGCACACCTTTCTCGTAGCAGTCGAGGAAGACGCCGAAGGCCCGCTTGGCCGGTTCGCCCGGCAGCGGCGCCAGCTCGATGCCGCCGACGAGGCCGACGTTGCGCACGTCGACCACGTTCGGCAGGCCTTTCAGGCCATGCAGCGCATCGGCGAAGTAGCCCTGCAGCGAGGCGGCCCGGGTGAGCAGGCCTTCGTCGGCGTAGGTCTCCAGCGTCGCGAGGCCCGCGGCGCAGGCCAGCGGATGCGCCGAGTAGGTGTAGCCGTGGAAGAACTCGATCAGGTGCTCCGGGCCGTTCATGAAGGCGTCGTGGATCTCCTGCTTCACGAACACGGCGCCCATCGGCACGCAGCCGTTGGTCAGGCCCTTGGCTGCGGTGATGATGTCGGGCGTGACGCCGAAGGTCTGCGCGGCAAAGGGATTGCCGGTGCGGCCGAAGCCGGTGATGACCTCGTCGAAGATCAGCAGGATGCCGTGCTTGTCGCAGATCTCGCGCAGGCGCTGCAGGTAGCCCTGCGGCGGGATCAGCACGCCGGTGGAGCCGGCCACCGGCTCGACGATCACCGCGGCGATGGTCGACGCATCGTGCAGCGCGACCAGGCGCTCCAGGTCGTCGGCGAGTTCTGCGCCGTGCTCGGGCACGCCGCGCGAGAACGCGTTGCGCGCCAGGTCATGGGTGTGGCGGATGTGGTCGGCGCCCGGCAGCAGGGGCCCGAAGGACTTGCGGTTGCCGACGATGCCGCCGACCGTGATGCCGCCGAAGTTCACGCCGTGGTAGCCGCGTTCGCGGCCGATCAGGCGGGTGCGGGCGCCGTCGCCGCGGGCGCGGTGATAGCCGATCGCAATCTTCAGCGCGGTCTCGACCGCTTCAGACCCCGAGTTCGTATAGAAGACCCGGTTCAGCCCGGGCGGCGTCAGCTCGATCAGGCGCTCGGCCAGTTCGAACGCCTTCGGCTGGCCCATGTTGAACGGCGGCGCGAAATCCATCTCGGCCGCCTGGTTCGCGATTGCCTCGACGATCTTCGGCCGCGCGTGCCCGGCATTCACGCACCACAGGCCGGCGATGCCGTCGAGGATCTGGCGGCCCTCGGGCGTCCAGTAATGCATGCCCGAGGCCTTGGCCAGCATGCGCGGCGCCTGCTTGAACTGGCGGTTCGCGGTGAACGGCATCCAGTACGCATCCATCGCCTGGTGCGGAGCGGAGGTGGCGGAAGCGGCTGCGGCGGCGAGGCTGGCGGGGTCGTCTTTGTGCATGCTGTGGGCTCCGGGGTGACCATTCACCCGCTGTCGTAGTGTGCGAGTCGGAATGCCGAGAGTCTAG
>Ga0207706_10006437_pt1 | contig 10907 bp, 9 predicted proteins | sample KBSC53metaG_FD_184318 | JGI IMG/M metagenome (GOLD analysis project Ga0207706, IMG submission 184318) | Corn rhizosphere microbial communities from Kellogg Biological Station, Michigan, USA - KBS C5-3 metaG (SPAdes) (version 2) | ecosystem: Host-associated > Plants > Roots > Rhizosphere > Soil ... | reverse complement strand
AAGATGTCGCTGTAAAAAATGATGCCGGCGTTGCCGGGAGCGAAATTGCGCGTCGTGATCATCTGGTAGATGTGGACGCCGGCGGCGCCCCAGAGGAAGCAGGCCGGGCCGAGGATGGCCGCGAGCCGCATGTCAAAGCTGCCTTTGAACGCCAGCAGGCCGACAGCGGCAAAACCGAGGCTGGCAAAGCCCACCTCCAGTTGGAACGGACTGTCGGCCCACCCGATGAAGGCTGCGGCCGTTTTCCCGAAGAATACGTGCAGGACGAAGTTATAGAAATTCGCGATCGCGATCGAAAACAGCAGGAAATAGGAGAAGAGCGCCTCGACGATCACTGCCGAGTTGCGTGGCTGATGCGTGTGCCACAGGGCAATGGCCGATGCGATGAGCCCCAGCACAAAGAACGTCAGCGTGAAGTTGCCGAGCACGAACGCGATCGCGTCTCTCATCGCGCTCTCCAGGATGCAGTTGCCGGATCGCGTCCTTCACTGGTCACAACGCCGCCCGCAGGAAACGCAGCATCTGCGGGGCGGCCTGGGCGCCGTAGCTGCCCGGCTCCTCCACCGGCTCGCTCGCCCAGAAATGCCCCGATCCGGGGACGACGATGCTGCGCGCGAAGAAGCCGGCCTGCTTGAGAGCGGTCAGGAAGACTTGCGATTGGGTCTGCGGGTCGACGATGTCGTCGTCGGTGCCGTAAATGAGGAGAAAGCGCGTCCTGGTCTTCTCGTTCTTTTCGACGGTGGCGTAGCTCGTCGGCGAGGCATCGAAATAGGTGCGGCGGTTCTGCATCGGCGAGACGCCGAGGAATTTTTCGGTAATCTGGTCGCGCGGCCGGGTGATCTGGTCGTGCAGCCACTGCGCCTGCATGTCGTAGACGCCGTAAAAGCCGACCACGGCCTTCACGTTGGCGGCCGTGGCGGCGTTCGGATCGTTGCGATACTCGGTCGAGAACAAGGGCTCGTCGCCGGCCAGCGCAACCAGCGCGGTCAGATGTCCGCCGGCGGAATCGCCCATCAGTCCGATGCGGTCCGGATCGATGCCGAGCCGGGCGGCGTTGGCGCGCGCGAACTGGACGGCGGCTTTGACATCATAAACGGCCCCCGGAAACGTCTTGGCGCCGGGCTTCGAAAGCCGGTAGCTGACCGCGAACACCGCGAAGCCATTCTTGGCGAGAAAAGTTCCCCAATGCCGATAAGTGATGGGAGCACCGGCCTGCCATCCGCCACCATGCACCGCGATCACCAGCGGCGCTTTGTCGAGACCCTTCGGCAAGTAGAGGTCGCCCGTCAGGGTCACGCCGTCATGCTGCGCATATTCGATTTTGGCCTGCGTCGAAACCGCGTAGGTCGACGGCGGAGTTTGCGCCTGGGCGGCCGCCGTCGTGACCATCGATGCCAGCGCGAATATTGTCAGCAAGGCCTTCATGTTCCGCCCTCCTCCTCAATCCTGCCCCGCCTTCATGGGCATCGTTGCGGCTGAACTTCTCATCCTCTCCGCGGGGTTGTCCACAGCCGCGCGGAGCCCGAATGGCGGGCTTGCGGGGCATGGACTAGCGAACTGCCCTCGTTCTCACTACGTTCCGGAAGTCCGCGCGCAAAGGTGCGTCGGGACGTTCTTTTCGCTCTCGCCGATCTGACTGCGCCGACGGACCGCATGAACAACCTCTTCGACAAGAGCCGACCTCGCCGCCAGACGGCTCCCGACGGAGCTCGCGTGATCGCGATCCGTGGCGCGCGCGAGCACAATCTCAAGAATGTCGATCTCGAAATCCCGCGCGATCAGCTGGTGGTGTTCACCGGGCTCTCGGGCTCCGGCAAGTCCTCGCTCGCTTTCGACACCATCTATGCCGAAGGCCAGCGCCGCTATGTGGAATCGCTTTCCGCCTACGCCCGCCAGTTCCTGGAGATGATGCAGAAGCCGGACGTCGACCAGATCGACGGCCTCTCCCCTGCCATCTCGATCGAGCAGAAGACCACCTCGCGCAATCCGCGTTCGACCGTCGGCACCGTCACCGAGATCTACGATTACATGCGGCTGCTGTGGGCGCGTGTGGGCGTGCCCTATTCGCCGGCGACCGGGCTGCCGATCGAAAGCCAGACGGTTTCGCAGATGGTCGACCGGGTGCTGGCGCTGCCCGAGGGCACGCGGCTCTATCTGCTGGCGCCCGTGGTGCGCGGCCGCAAGGGCGAGTACCGCAAGGAGCTCGCCGACTACATGAAGCGCGGCTTCCAGCGGGTGAAGATCGACGGCAGGTTCTACGAGATCGCGGACGCCCCGACGCTCGACAAGAAGTTCAAGCACGACCTCGACGTGGTGGTGGATCGCCTGGTGGTGCGGCCCGACATCGCTGCCCGGCTAGCGGAATCGTTCGAGACCGCGCTGCGGCTTGCCGACGGCTTGGCCGTGGTGGAATTCGCCGACGCGCCCGGCGCCGCTCCGCAGGGTGAGGCGCCCGGAAAGAAATCGGCCAAGATCCATGACCAGAGCGGGCCTGAGCGCCTGATCTTCTCGGAAAAATTCGCCTGCCCGGTTTCTGGCTTCACCATTCCCGAGGTCGAGCCGCGGCTGTTCTCGTTCAACAACCCGTTCGGCGCCTGTCCGGCCTGCGGCGGGCTGGGCGTCGAGCAGCATATCGACGCCGATCTCGTCATTCCCGACAAGGACAAGACCCTGCGCGGCGGCGCGATCGCGCCCTGGGCGAAATCGACCTCGCCCTATTACATCCAGACGCTGCAGGCGCTGGGCAAGCACTACAAGTTCACGCTCGACACCAAATGGAAGGACCTGCCGAAGAAGACGCAGGACGCGCTTCTTCATGGCTCGGGCGAGGACACGATCCGCTTCGTCTACGACGACGGGCTGCGCTCCTATCAGACCACGAAGCCGTTCGAAGGCGTCGTCACCAATCTCGAGCGGCGCTGGCGCGAGACCGACAGCGACTGGGCGCGCGAGGAGATGGCGAAGTACTTCACCGACATCCCCTGCGCCGCCTGCAACGGCTTCCGGCTCAAGCCCGAGGCGCTGTGCGTGAAGGTCGGCGGCCTGCACATCGGCGAGGTCGCCGAGATGTCGGTCAAGCACGCCGGCGAATGGTTCACCGAACTGCCCGGCCGGCTCAGTCCCAAGCAGAACGAGATCGCGGTGCGGGTGCTCAAGGAAATCCGCGACCGGCTCAAATTCCTGGTCGACGTCGGGCTGGAATATCTCACGCTGGCGCGCGCATCGGGCACGCTGTCGGGCGGCGAAAGCCAGCGCATCCGGCTCGCCTCGCAGATCGGCTCGGGGCTCACGGGCGTGCTCTACGTGCTCGACGAGCCTTCGATCGGGCTGCACCAGCGCGACAACGCGCGGCTGCTGGAAACGCTCAAGCGGCTGCGCGATCTCGGCAATACCGTGATCGTGGTGGAGCACGACGAGGACGCCATCCGCACCGCCGACTATGTGCTCGACATCGGGCCCGGCGCCGGCATTCACGGTGGTCATGTGATCGCGCAGGGGACCGTCGACGACATCGTCGCCACGCCCGCGTCCCTCACCGGCAAATATCTCTCGGGCGAGATGATCGTTCCCATTCCAGAGCGCAGGCCGCGGAATCCCCGGCGCGTGCTGAAGGTCGTCAACGCCCGCGGCAACAATCTCAAGAACGTCAGCGTTGAGATTCCGCTCGGCCTGTTTACCTGCGTGACCGGCGTCTCCGGCGGCGGCAAGTCGACCCTGCTGGTCGACACGCTCTACAAGGCGATCGCGCGCAAGCTCAACGGCGCCTCGGAGGCCCCTGCCCCGCACGACCGCATCGAAGGGCTCGAGCACCTCGACAAGGTCATCGATATCGACCAGTCGCCGATCGGCCGCACGCCGCGCAGCAACCCGGCGACCTACACCGGCGCGTTCACGCCGATCCGCGAATGGTTCGCCGGGCTGCCCGAGGCCAAGGCGCGCGGCTACGAGCCCGGCCGCTTCTCCTTCAACGTCAAGGGCGGGCGCTGCGAGGCCTGCCAGGGCGACGGCGTGATCAAGATCGAGATGCACTTTTTGCCGGATGTCTACGTCACCTGCGACATCTGCAAGGGCAAGCGTTACAACCGCGAGACGCTCGACGTCCTGTTCAAGGGCAAATCCATCGCCGATGTGCTCGACATGACGGTCGAAGAGGCGCTGGGCTTCTTCAAGGCAGTGCCGCGGGTGCGCAGCGTGCTCGAGCTTCTGCACCGCGTCGGCCTCGACTACATCCATGTCGGCCAGCAGGCCACCACGCTGTCGGGCGGCGAGGCCCAGCGCGTCAAGCTCGCCAAGGAGCTGTCGAAGCGCGCCACCGGCCGCACCTTGTACATTCTGGACGAGCCCACGACCGGGCTGCATTTCCATGACGTCGCGAAGCTCCTCGAGGTGCTGCACGAGCTGGTCGAGCAGGGCAACACCGTGGTCGTGATCGAGCACAATCTCGAAGTGATCAAGACCGCGGACTGGCTCATCGACCTCGGCCCCGAAGGCGGCGATGGCGGCGGGGAGATCGTGGCCGCGGGCACGCCCGAGGACATCGCCAAGGCGAAGCGCAGCTATACCGGCCAGTTCCTGGCGCCGGTGCTGGGACGGCGTGAGGCCAAGGGCAAGGCGCGGACGGAAGCGGCGGAGTGATTGCCGAAAGAAATTTCGGCAACTTCGACCCACTGTCGATCCGCCCCGGCCGGGCTGAGATCGAACACGCTCGAACCTGCTGAGAAGTTCCGCTGCGCAGGTCCCGCCGCGTTTTCAAATCCGCGGCAGCGGCCGTTTCGACTTCGCGGCCGACGGCACCTTCACCAGCGCCTCACCGTCGAGCACGACCTCGTCGGCGACCGTGCAAGTACAGGTGAGCCGGGCGCGCTGGCGCTCGGGAATGAGCTCCGCCACCGTCACGGTCACGTCGACCTGGTCGCCGATCCGCACCGGCGCGCGGAAATTGAGCGTCTGCGAGATGTAGACCGCGCCGGGGCCCGGGAGCCTTGTGCCCAGCACCGCCGAGATCAGGCTCGCGGTGTAGAGGCCATGGGCGATCCGCTTGCCGAACTGGGTCTTGGCGGCGAAATGCTCCGACAGATGGATGGGATTGCGATCGCCGGTGAGCTGCGCAAATCCCACCACATCCGAGGAAGCAATGATCTTCGACAAGGTCTCGGTCATGCCGACCGAGAGATCTTCGAAGTGGAGAATGCGCAGTGCCAGGATCATCTGGACGCGAGCGTAGCCGGAATGCGGCGCCAGTGAAATGCGGGAGAAGATGCCTTGGGATTCTCCGCGCTACGCCGGGGCGCCCCGCTCCTTACGCCGCGGCGAGTTCCTTGTCCTGCGCTTCGGCGCGTTGCAGTGCCGGTCGCGCCGCGAGGCGCCCGACATAGGAGAGGAATTCGGGACGCTCGGGCAGCAGCTTGAACAGCATGCCCCAGCGCAGTCCCGATCCGATGACCACGTCGGCGGCGGTGAATTGCTCGCCCAGGAGATAGGGCCCCTTGGACACGGCCTTCGCCACGACGTCCATTACCGTATCGAAATCCCCGTAGCCCAGCATGCCACGGCGTGCCTCCTCCTTGCGCGGAGCGGCGCGATCGATGATGGCAGGCTCGATGCAACTCGGGCCGAAGAACAGCCATTTGAGATAAACGCCGCGGCGCGGATCGCCGACCGGCACGTTGAGCTTGGCGCGCGGAAATTCGTCGGCGAGGTAGGCGCAGATGGCCGCCGCCTCGGTGATGACGACGTCGCCGTGCTTGAGTGCCGGGACCTTGCCCATCGGATTGACCGCAAGAAATTCGGGTGCGCGGTTGTCACCTTTGTTCAAGCTGAGCAGATGAATGTCATACGGCTCGCCGATTTCCTCGAGCATCCATCGCGTGATCGAAGAGCGCGACGGGGCGGCGTGATAGAGCGTAAGCTTCGCCATGCGTAACTCCGTTGTTGGACGAGGCCGTGCCGTAGCCCGGAATCATGTCGGTTCTGCGAAATTCGCCGAGAGCGCGAGAGGAAAGCATCAGATGATCAAGGGCAACCGCATCGGCGCCGTCGTCGTTGTGTTGTCTTGCGCTCTGGTTGCGCCGGCGGTGACCGCGGCGCCGATCGCGCCCGGCAATGGCCAACAGACCATCGATATCGCCGGCACGCGCATGACGGTTTTCACATACCGTCCTCCGAACTGTTCCGATCCATCGCTGTTGCTGTTGTTTCACGGCGTCGCGCGCAATGCCCGCACCTATCGGGATTACGCGCGCCCGCTCGCCGACCGGAACTGCCTGCTGCTGGTGGCGCCATTGTTCGACCAGCGCGACTTTCCAGGATGGCGCTATCAGCGCGGCGGCATCGTCAAGGGTGGCGCAGTCCAGCCGCCGTCGGACTGGTCGGGCAACCTGGTGCCGGCGCTGGCCGAGTGGGTCCGCCAGCAGGAGGGCCGACCGCTTGCCTATTCCCTGCTCGGCCATTCGGCCGGCGGCCAGTTCCTGGAGCGGCTCGCCGCCTTCGTCCCCACCCAGGCGCGGCGGATCGTCGTCGCCAACCCCGGAAGCTATGTGCTTCCCAGCGTCGAGGTTGCTGCGCCCTATGGGCTGGGCAAGGTCTACGCCGGGGCGGAGGGCGAGGCGCAACTGCGGCGCTACCTCGAACTGCCGCTGACCATCTATCTCGGCGACGCTGATACGCGCGATGACCGCGACGATAGTCCCGAGGCGCGCGCCCAGGGCGCCTCGCGTCATCAGCGCGGCGTTAACACATTCAACGCAGCAAGAACACTGGCGCAAAGCCGCGGCTGGACCCTCAACTGGCGACTGGTCGAATTGCCCGGCGTCGGCCACAACGCGCAGAAGATGTTCGCTGCAAAGCAGGTGTCTGACGCGTTGTCGCCGTGAATCGCTATTGCCCGTGCTGGGCGAGCTCCTCGTCGCTCAGCTTCCAGTCCTGCCAAAGCTCCACCACCGCCAGCAGAGCGACGAGCGCACCAAGGACGAAATGCCAATATCGGAGCGTCCCCGCTTCGGCGTAGCCGAAAATGAATGGCGACACGATCAACCACAGCCCGCAGACGATCTCGCCGCTCTCCTCCCAGCGCTGCAAACCCGCCAGCTCCAACGCGGCGAGCGCGACCACGAGGGCGCCGACGATGACGACGTTCCAGATCACGATTTGATCGCCCTGTTGTCCGGCGAGCCAGGGCGACAGCCCGATCAGCACGCCGAGCACCATGCTGACCCAGTCTTCCCAGGTGCGGTGAATGTTGAATATGCCTGCCATGGTGTCCTCCAATGAAAGAGGCACCCTCGACGGCAATCGTGAAGCCACGCACACCGGACTGGTGGGCAAGCCAACCAAGCCGTATCGGGGCGCATCTAATGCAGTAGAGCTGGGGACGGTGCTGATCCTTGGCAAGTCCTGGATAGACGCCGGCCACGGGAGCCGGTCAAGCCGGCATTGCGCGACGCGATGGCGCTGGCACGCCGTGGCGTTTTTCGCATCGGCCCGCACGGCCGGCAAGCGCTGGCCTGGGAGGTCCTGTCCGACGGCGGGCCTGCCATCGTCGAAAAGTACGGCGGCCTCAACAATGCGTCGGCCTATATCGGGATGATGCCAGGCCACAGCCTCGGTATCGTGATCCGCGGCAGTATCCCAACGAAATCGGCCGCTGCATTCTGCTGGACTTCGCCGGCATCGAACACGCAAGCCGCCGCGGCTCGCCACGCTGAGCGCGCTGCAACCGTCGGTGAGCGTCAAGACGAGCCACCCCAGAGTCGCGATTGCCGCGGTCATGTATCCTGCTCCATTCTGCATTCGCCGCTTAACAGGACCAGGAGATCCACATGCCAAAAGCCACGGTGCCGCTCGCACTTGCTACGCTGTTCGCATTGCAGTCGCAGCTTGCCTTCACATCAGCCGCGGCCCAGGAGGCCATGGAGAAGAAATCGTACAACTATTCAGCCTGGACACCGGGCATCTTCTCGGAAGCGGTGACCATCACCAACATGGGCAAGGGCAAGTTCATTTTCCTCGCCGGCGTCGGCGCAGAGGACGAGAACGGCCCGCGCGGGAAGATCCGCCACGCCGGCGATTTCGCGGCGCAGTGCGCCTACGCCTACGACAAGATCAAGCGTGCCTTGGCGGCGAACGGGTCGAGCCTGAAGGACGCGGTCAAGATGACGGTCTATGTGACCGACATGCGCCACCGTCTCGATTGGGCGAAGTGCTCTGGCGAGGCCTTCGCGGGCGCCACCGTGCCGGCGCAGACGCTTCTGGGCATCAGCCAGCTCGCCTTTCCCGAGATGATGGTGGAGATCGACGTCACCGCGGTTTCGCACGAATAGGCACGACGCCAGGATGGATGACCGACGCGAAATGCATCCTACCCTTGCGAAGAAGATGGATGCGCGGGTCAAGCCCGCGCATGACCGAGTGCAGGGCGTATTCAGCCACCGGCCGGCGGCGGCCCCTCGCGTTCGAGCACGCGCAACTTGCGCACCGTGAGCTCGTCGACCTCGAGCGTTTGAAAGCGCGCCCGCTTGACCGTGATGCGTCCAACGGCGAGCCGGCCGATGGCCAGAGCGCCGATCGCGACCGCGCCGACGGCGATCGCACCAAAGGCGGCGGCACCGATCGCAGTTGCAATCATGCTGCTGGCGGGAACGGCTTTGGCGCGGCGGATAACTTCACGCGGCATTGGCGACCTCCGTCCGCAAGCCAGTGTGGCGGTTCAGAAGTCCGCATCATTTCCGCGGCAAGTCGGAAATGCGGACTTCTGAACCAAAGCCACACTAGGTCAATAAGCTGCTAGTGTCCTTCGATTCCGAAGTTCGCCTGCGAGCGTGCCGCACAATGATGCGAACTTCGGAATCGGGACACTAGCCCTTGCGGCATTACGTCCGTTTGGGTTTGCCCTTCGCAGCAGTCGTGTATCATCCCCCGGAATAAGAACAACCGGCGCCCAGGGAGATATCATGCCAGCTCGCTCAACGACGCTGCCCATCGTGCTGCTCGCATTCGCCGCTCTGATCGCAGCGCCCGTGAGCGCCGGCGCGCAGACCTATCCCGATCGTCCAGTGAAGATCATCGTGCCGATCGGTCCTTCGGGCAGCTACGACATCGTCGGGCGCCTGCTCGCGGACCAGCTTTCGAAGCGGCTGGGACAGAGCGTGGTGGTCGAGAACCGGCCCGGCGCCGGCACCATCGTCGGCACGCAGGCGGTGATCAATGCGCCGCCCGACGGCTATACTTTGCTCGTGGGTGGCCTGAGCAACATCGTGTTCAACGCCGGCCTCTATCAAAAGCTGCCCTATGACCCGCTGACCGACCTCGTTCCTGTCGCGCTGGTGTTCAACATCTCCTACACGCTGGTTGCTCACAAGGATCTTCCCTATTCGACCCCGAACGAGGTGATCGCGGCGGCAAAGAAGGATCCGGGCGGATTGAAGCTCGCCAATGCAGGAACCGGCACGGGGCAGCACATTCTCGGCGCGGCCTTCATGAAATTCACCGGCACCAAGTTCCTCGAGGTGCCTTATCGCGGATCGTCGGCGGCGTTTCCCGATCTGCTCGCCGGCCGTGTCGACCTGTTTGTCGATTCCACACCGGGAGCCCTGCCCTACATCAAATCCGGCCAGGCCAAAGGGATCGCGATCCTGTCCTCGAAACGAACCGCACAAATGCCCGACGTGCCGACCATGACCGAGGCCGGTGTTCCCAATCTCGAGATCGATTCCTGGATCGGTTTGTTCGCTCCCGCCAAGACGCCGCCGGCGGTCATCGCGCGTTTGCAGGAGGCGATCGCCCAGTCGCTGCCGGAACTCAAACCGCGTTTCGAGCAGAATGGCGGAGAAGTGATCGACATGCCGCCCGATCAGCTCAAGCCGTTCATCGCGTCCGAATATGGCAAGTGGATCAAGATCATCCACGAAGCGGGCATCCGTCTCGACTGAGCTGACCTGCTGCTAACGCCGCCCGCCGGCCCGGCCCTTCCTCATTGGCTACTACCGAAGGTCTGGTGCGTCGTGTTATTCTTCCGCGGTCGCGACACGGCGACCACGGCATGAAGCGTCACCTGGCGTCGCGACCCCTGACTGCAGGAGGTACGACCATGGCGCACCAACATGTTCTCATGGGGGCGGAGTCGAACCGTGCCCGCCCGATCGTCCGCACCATCGGCCTGAGAGATATCAAGAATGCGCTCGCCGAGGGCATCGCTGATTTTTCGGCCATGCCCAGCCACGCCGTGTTCCTTTGCCTGATCTATCCCATTGTCGGCGTGCTGCTCGCGCGCCTGACGCTGGGCTACGAGGTGTTGCCGCTGTTGTTTCCATTGGCCGCCGGCTTCACCCTGCTAGGGCCATTCGCCGCCATCGGTCTTTATGAACTGAGCCGCCGCCGCGAGCAGGGTCTCGACGCTTCCTGGCAGGACGCATTCGACGTGCTGCGCTCGCCTTCGCGCGGTGCGATCGCGGCGCTCGGCCTTCTGCTGCTTACGATCTTCGTGATCTGGATTGCGGTCGCGCAGGCGATCTACGTCGCGTATTTCGGCTATGAGCCGGCCGCTTCCATTCCCCACTTTCTCGATCAGGTCCTCACCACGCCCGCCGGCCGGATGCTGATGATCGTGGGCAATCTCGTCGGGTTCTTGTTCGCCCTTGGGGTGCTCACCATCAGCGTGATTTCGTTTCCTTTGCTGCTCGATCGCGATGTGGGCGCGGTCGAAGCGGTGCTGACATCGGTGCGGGTCGTGGCGAGGAATCCGCTGATGATGGCGATCTGGGGATTGATCGTGGCCGCTCTGCTGTTGATCGGCTCCTTGCCGCTGTTCTTCGGGTTGGCCGTGGTCGTTCCGGTGCTCGGGCATTCGACCTGGCACCTCTATCGCAAGGTGGTCGAGCCGGATCCAAACCCTCATCAGGTCCTTCCACGGC
>Ga0207706_10006434_pt1 | contig 10908 bp, 12 predicted proteins | sample KBSC53metaG_FD_184318 | JGI IMG/M metagenome (GOLD analysis project Ga0207706, IMG submission 184318) | Corn rhizosphere microbial communities from Kellogg Biological Station, Michigan, USA - KBS C5-3 metaG (SPAdes) (version 2) | ecosystem: Host-associated > Plants > Roots > Rhizosphere > Soil ... | reverse complement strand
GTCGAAAGCGGGGTCAAGGATTTGACCGTCGCATCGAACAATTGCGGGATCGACAATGTCGCGCTCGGCAAGCTTCTGCGGACTCGCCAGATCCGGAAGATGATCAGCTCCTACGTCGGCGAGAACAAGGAGTTCGAGCGGCAATTCCTGGCGGGTGAGGTCGAGGTGGAGTTCACTCCGCAGGGGACGCTGGCCGAGCGGATGCGGGCTGGCGGTGCGGGAATTCCAGGCTTCTATACCAAGACGGGAGTCGGGACGCAGGTTGCCGAAGGCAAGGAGCTAAAGGAGTTCGACGGCGAGACCTATGTGCTCGAGCGCGGAATTCGCGCCGACGTCTCGATCGTCAAGGGCTGGAAAGCGGACGAGACCGGCAACCTCATGTTCCGCAAGACCGCCCGCAACTTCAACCAGCCGGCGGCGACCTGCGGCAAGGTCTGTATCGCCGAGGTCGAGGAGATCGTTCCGGTCGGCTCGCTCGATCCCGACTGCATCCATTTGCCATCGATCTTCGTGAACCGGCTGATCATGGGCGGCCCGTACGACAAGCAGATCGAGTTTCGGACGGTGCGCGAGAGGGAGGCGGCGGCTGCATGACGATCCTGTTCCCCGGCGAAGGCCGGGGCCCAGGCGGCGCTAGTGCGCCGAGTCCCTGGTTTTGGACTGGACCCCGGCCTTCGCCGGGGAACTGGAGTGAATGATGGCGACGCAGGTTGAAACCCAAGGCTGGACCCGCGACCAGATGGCGCAACGCGCGGCGAAGGAGTTGCGCGACGGCTTCTACGTGAACCTCGGCATCGGGATCCCGACGCTGGTGGCGAACCATGTCCCGCCGGGGATGACGGTCACGCTGCAGAGCGAGAACGGGATGCTGGGCATCGGCCCGTTCCCTTACGACGACGAGGTCGATCCCGACCTGATCAATGCCGGAAAACAGACGGTCAGCCAGTTGCCCCAGACCAGCTTCTTCGACAGCGCGACCAGCTTCGCGATGATCCGCGGCGGGCATATCGATCTTGCCGTGCTTGGCGGGATGGAAGTGAGAGAGAAGGGCGACCTCGCCAACTGGCTGGTGCCTGGCAAGATGATCAAGGGCATGGGCGGAGCGATGGACCTCGTCGCCGGGGTCAAGAAGATCATCGTCGTGATGGAGCATGTGTCGAAGGGGGGCGACCCGAAGTTCATCCCGGAATGCACCTTGCCGCTGACCGGGCGGAACGTCGTCGACATGATCATCACCGACCTCGCAGTGTTCCAGCGGCCGGACCATGACAGCCCGTTCAGGCTGATCGAGCTCGCGCCGGGCGTGACGAAGGACGAGGTCCGCGAAAGGACGACGGCGAAGTACGACGATTAATCGGTTGCGCCGGGAGTCCTGAAAGAGGAAGATTCGCCGCGTGGGGGATCTTCCGCATCCGGCATCGGCGCTCGTCGCTCAATGGGCGAGCTATCTCGCGCATGACCGGCGGCGGTCGGCGCATACTGTGCGGGCCTATGTCGGCACGGCGCACCGGCTGATCGAATTCCTCGGCCAGTATCGCGGCGAGCTGATCCAGGCCCGGGCGCTGACCGACGTTAGCGCGGCGGACTTGCGGGCGTTTCTCGCATCGCGGAGGAACGGTGGATTGGGCGCGGCGTCCGCCTCCCGCGAGCTGTCGGGAGTCCGTGCATTCCTTACTTATGCCGCCGAGCAGCAGGGCAGGGCGCCGCAGGTGCCGCGGACGCGTGCTCCGAGGCGGCCCAAGACTCTGCCGAGGCCGGCGTCTCCCGAGGATGCGGTGGCGCTTGCCGAGGATGCGGGAGCTTTCGCCTCCGAGCCGTGGATCGGCGCCCGCGACCTTGCGATCCTGCTGCTTCTCTACGGATCGGGGCTTCGGGTTTCCGAAGCGCTGTCGCTGACGGCTCGAGACTTGCCGATAGGGGAAGCGATCCGGGTTACGGGCAAGCGATCGAAGGTGCGGATCGTGCCGGTAGTGAAGGCGGTTCGCGAGGCGATCGCGGATTATGCGCGGCAATGCCCGTACCGGATCGAAGGCGACGCGCCGCTTTTCGTCGGAGCGAAGGGAGGGCCGCTCAGCGCCGATATCGTACGAAGGGCTGTCAGGGCGGCACGGGTCCGGCTGGGATTGCCGGATACGCTGACGCCCCATGCGCTGAGGCACAGCTTCGCGACCCATCTGCTGGCGCGGGGCGCCGACTTGCGGTCGTTGCAGGAACTGCTCGGGCACGCGAGCCTGTCGTCGACGCAAATCTATACGGCTGTGGACGCAGCCAGGTTGCTCGACGTCTACAGGCACGCGCACCCGAGGGCCTAGAAGACTGCCGCGGCTGCCGTTGCAGTGGGGAAGCGAAAGCGAACCGCGGCGAGCGTTCATTGGCCGCCGGGACGTAAAGCGATTCGGTAGATCAGGTCCGAAGCGGAGCTAGTTCTGCCCGGACAGCCTTCGCTCGATCGCCTGCCAGATGAGGCCCGGCGTGTCGGTTCCGTTGAACTGGTCGATCGAGACGATCCCCGTCGGCGACGTGACGTTGATCTCAGTCAGCCATTGGCCGCCGATCACGTCGATCCCGACGAAGAGCAGGCCGCGCCTCTTCAGCTCGGGGCCCAGCGTGGCGCAGATTTCCTCCTCGCGGGCGGTCAGCTCGGTCTTCCGGCCCTTGCCCCCGACCGCGAGGTTGGATCGGATTTCGCCTTCGCCGGGCACTCGGTTGACGGCTCCGGCGACCTCTCCGTCGACGAGGACGATGCGCTTGTCGCCGTCGGCGATCTCGGGAAGGAATTTCTGGACGACGTGCGGCTCGCGGTAGGTTCGGTTGAACAGCTCGATGAGCGACGCGAGGTTGCGGCCATCGCTGCCGATGCGGAACACCGAGCCGCCGGCAAAGCCGTGAAGCGGCTTGACGACGATATCGCCATGCTCGGCAAGGAACTTGCGTGTAAGGCCCCTTGAGCGGGTGATGACCGTGGGCGGCATGAACTGAGGGAAGTCGAGAACCCAGAGCTTCTCGGGCGCGTTGCGGACGCTGGCCGGGTCGTTGACGACGAGTGTCTCGCTTTGGATGCGCTCGAGCAGGTGGGTCGCGGTGATGTAGCCGAGGTCGAACGGCGGGTCCTGGCGCATCAGGACCACCTCGACGTCGCGGCCGAGGTCGAGGATACGGGGCTCGCCGAAGCTGTAATGATCGCCCTCGACCCGCTGGACCTTGACCGGGTAGCCCATCGTCCAGAGGCGTCCCTGGGCGAAGCTCAGGTCTTCGGGTGCGTACCAATAGAGCTCGTGGCCCAGCTCCTGCGCCTTCAGCATGATCGCGAAGGTGGAATCGCCCGCTATGGCGATCCGCTCCAGCGGGTCCATCTGAACGGCAACGCGTAACGGCATGATGGCGCGCCTATCACCCTTCCCAGACGTTGGCCAAGTGGCGGGGGAGCCTGCCGGGCACGACGTAGAGCGCGTCGATGCGGACGTCATCGCCCTCGCGCATGAAGCGGGGAGCAAGGCGCTCGGCTGCAACGGCAACGCGCCGGAGCCGGTATCGGTCGAGGGAAAAGGCGGCGGCTTCCTCGCTGCTCCTGGCCTTAACCTCGATGAAGGCGAGCGTCCGGCCACGGCGGGCGACGATATCGACCTCGCCGCCGGGGACCCGCGCCCTTCGCGCGAGGATTCGCCACCCCTTAAGCCGGAGGAACATGGCCGCGAACGTCTCGGCGCCGCGGCCGCGCTTTTCCGCCTCCCTGCGATTCACTTGCGCGACAGGTCCAGCGCCCGCTCATAGGCGCGCTTTCGCGGAATATTCAGCTCTTCGGCGACTTCAGCCGCTGCACGCGACGGCGACAGCCTTTCCATCGCCTGCGTAAGGAGCCTGTCGACCGCGGCGTCAGTCACCGCTTCGGCCTCGAGCGGGGGCGAGACAAGGACGACGATCTCGCCCTTGGGCGGAGCGTCGGCAAATTTTTCAGCGAGATCGGTTAGCGTGCCGACGAAGGATTCCTCGTACAATTTGGTGATTTCGCGGGCGACGGCGGCATCCCGGTTGCCCAGGACTTCCAGGAGGGCTTTCAGAGTCTCGCCGAGGCGCGGACCGCTTTCGTAGAGGATGAGAGTCGCCCGGACGTCGGCGATCTCGGTGATTGCGTCTGCGCGCGCCTTGGCTTTCGTGGGAAGGAAACCGAGGAAAAGGAAACGGTCCGTTGGCAGCCCGGACAGCGTGAGCCCGGCGATTGCCGCGCAGGGCCCGGGAACGGTTCGCACTTCCCGGCCGGCCTGGCGGGCGGCGCGGACGAGCTTGTAGCCGGGGTCGGAGATGAGCGGCGTGCCGGCATCGCTGACGATCGCGATGGCTTCGTCAGCGATGCGATCGACGATCATGTTGCGGTCGACCTCCTTCGAATGGTCGTCGTAGCGCCGCATTGGAGTCGTCACTCCGGCATGCTTGAGAAGCTTGCCGGTTACCCGCGTATCCTCGGCGAGAATCAGGTCGGCGTGGCGGAGGGTTTCGGCTGCGCGAGGAGCGAGGTCGCCCAGATTTCCGATAGGCGTGGCAACGATATACAGGCCGGGCCTGAGCGGGCTTTCCATCCCTCACAGTGGCATCTCCCTGCGCGGCACTGCAAGGCCCCGGCAAGCGCTTGAATGTTAGCGGAAAAAGAGTCAGTCTCCCGATATCATCAGACGAAGAGGGGAGATCTCCTGATGATTTTGATTGCTGCTGCACTGATGCTCGCAGGCGGTGACCAGGGAGCGTTGCGCCAAAGCTTTTCCGCCTGCCTGAAACAAGCGAATTCGGAAGCCAAGGTGGCGAATGTCGGAGTCGACGGGTTCATCGCTTTCGTCAAAAGCAAATGCGAGAACGTGGCGGGGCCGTTCCAGACGTCTCTGATCGACTCCAACGTCAATCATGGGATGTCGAAGAAGTCCGCCGCGTCGGACGCGGCATCGCAGGTCAACGATTATTATTCCGAGCGGCTCGAGAACTACAAGATCGAGCTGGAGCCGCTGCCGCCGGCCAAGCCGCACTAGCTCAGGCGCTGATCTCCGCGAGCAGGCGGTCGAGGACGAGCCGGCCCTTGCGCGTGGGAGCGATCCTGTCTCCGTCAGGCGCGAGATGGCCGCTGTCGACGAAGCGCTTCACCTTGTTCCTGACCACCGCGGCGACCCCGAACCTCCGCTCTATCTCGGACGGGTCGATCCCTTCGCCGAGGCGCAGGCCCATGACCAGCGCCTCGTCGGCAGCTTCGCGTGGCGTGAGCGACGCTTCCTCGGCGATGGCGTGCCCGTTTCGAGCCAGGGCCGAGAGGAAATTCTCCGGCTTTTTGTGGCGGACGGTCCTGGCCCCGAGGCGGCGGCCGTGGGCGCCGGGGCCGACCCCGGCATAGTCGCCGTAGCGCCAGTAGGTGAGGTTGTGGCGGCTCTCGGCTCCGGGGGCGGCGTGGTTGCTGACCTCGTAGGCGGGAAGGCCGGCGGCTGACGTCATGGCGTCGGTCAGCTCGTAGAGCGCTGCCGCGGCATCGCTGTCGAGGGGTTCGAAATCATGGCGGGCGACCATCGACGCGAACCGCGTGCCCGGTTCGATCGTCAGCTGGTAGAGCGAGAGGTGGGTCGTCCCGAGCGACAAAGCGCGCTGCAAGGATGCCGACCAACTCGACTCGGTGTCGCCGGGAAGGGCGTAGATCAGGTCGAAGCTGACGCGCGGGAAATGCGCCTGCGCGGTTTCGAGGGCGGCGAGGCCTTCGCGGGCGGAATGGGCGCGGCCGAGGAAGCGGAGCGCCTCGTCATCGAAGCTTTGCAGCCCGAGCGAGAGGCGGTTGACCCCGGCGGATGCGAGATCGGCGAAGCGCGCGGCTTCGACGGAATTGGGATTGGCCTCCAGGGTGATCTCGATGTCATGGGATGCCGGCCAGTGGGCTCGCGCGGTTTCGATCAGTGCTGCGACGGTTGCCGGCTCCATCAGCGACGGCGTGCCGCCGCCGAAGAAGATCGAGGTCAGGGTCCGGCCCGGGAGGAGCCGAGCCTCATGGCTCAGGTCGGCGAGAAGGGCTTCGCGCCATTCGTCCTGATCGATCTGCGCTCGAACGTGGCTGTTGAAGTCGCAATAGGGGCATTTCGAAACGCAGAAGGGCCAGTGAATGTAGAGGGCGAGGCCGCCTCCTACCGATTGCGGGAGGGGGTACGGGGGTGGGAGCGACGCATTATGTTCAGCCTCCCACAGGCCCACCCCTTCGCTGCTTCGCAGCTCTTCCCCTCCCGCAAGCGGTAGGGGAGTGATCATCCCTTCAGGGCCGCGACCAACTTCCGGAAGGCGTCGGCGCGGTGGCTGATCTTGTGCTTCTGCTCCGGGTCCATTTCGCCGAACGTCTCGTCGCGGCCCGCGGGGATGAAGAGTGGGTCGTAGCCGAAGCCCTTGTCGCCGCGGGGCGGCCAGGTAAGCGTGCCCTCGACGCGGCCCTCGAACGCCTCGGTCTGGCCGTCGTTGGGCCAGGCGAGCGACAGGGCGCAGACGAAGTGGGCGGCGGGAGGAGCGTCGGGCTCGGTCGCCTGCACCTCGTCCCAGACCTTCGTCATCGCCCGCATCCAGTCGCGCTTGCCTTCGCTGTCCTCGGCCCAGCGCGCGGAAAAGATGCCGGGCTTGCCGTGGAGCGCGTCGACCGCAAGGCCGCTGTCGTCGGCGAGGGCGGGCAGGCCGGACAAATCGGCAGCCTCGCGCGCCTTCAAATCGGCGTTGTCGACGAAGGTGTTGCCGATCTCCTCCGGCTCGGGAAGGCCGAGCTCTTCGGCGCCGACACAGGCAATCCCAAGCGGTTCAATGAGCGCGGCGATCTCACGAAGCTTGCCGGGATTGTGGGTCGCGATGACCAGCTTGTCGCCGATTTCCCTCATCTGCCGGCTGCCTTCAATTGTGCCTGGAAAATCTCGCCGCAGCCGATCCGGGCGAGGCGAAGCATCCGGAGCAACAGCTCCTCGTCATAGCATTCGCCCTCCGCCGTGACCTGAGCCTCAACGATGCTCCCATCGGCGGTGAGCACGAAATTGCCGTCGCAGCCGGCGCTGCTGTCCTCGTCGTAGTCGAGGTCGAGGACCGCTGCGCCCTGGAAGACCCCGCAGCTGACCGCAGCGACCTGCGTGCTGATCGGATCTTCGGCAATCGCCTTGCTTTCGAGGAGCTTGTCCACGGCGATCCGAAGCGCAACCCAGGCACCCGAGATGGATGCGGTGCGGGTGCCGCCGTCGGCCTGGATCACGTCGCAGTCGAGGATGATCTGGCGCTCGCCGAGCTTGGGCAAGTCGACGACGGCGCGGAGCGAGCGGCCGATGAGCCGCTGGATTTCCTGGGTTCGGCCAGACTGCTTGCCCTTGGCGGCTTCCCGGTTGCCGCGGGTGTGGGTCGCACGCGGTAGCATCCCATATTCGGCGGTCACCCAGCCCTGACCCTTCCCGCGGAGGAATGGCGGCAGCTTGTCCTCGACCGAGGCGGTGACGAGGACTCGCGTGTCGCCGAAGCTGACGAGAACCGAGCCTTCCGCATGGCGGGTGAAGTGCGGTTCGAAGCGTATCTCACGCATCTGGTCGGGAGCGCGGCCGGACGGGCGCATCGGGATTCCTTTAAAGCTGATACTGCTGCGGGCGCTCCTAGACCGGTGGGCGGCGCAATCCTAGTGCGGGTTCCCGCAGTCCCGAAATTTAACCTATATGGAAAAAACATCTTGACAGCGTGACGCTGTTTCGGTACATCCTGGCACAGTCGAGAATTACCGATTCGGGTCCTTCGACCCGCTCAGGATGAGCGGGGCGGGGGGCCCGGTTTCATTTGTGGAGAGTGCGCGTGGGTAAAGACGGGGCGAAATTGAAGGAGCTGACGATCGTCGGCGGAAATACGCCCAGGGCCTGCAAGAGGTCGAGGCGCGACTGGACCAAAGGGAAGGAAGAGACGTTCCTGAGCACGCTCGCCGAGACCTGCAACGTCAGGCTTTCGGCCGAAGCCGCGGGCATGTCGGTTGCCGGCGTATATCTGAGGAGGAAGAAGGTTGCGGCCTTCCGTGCCGCTTGGGCGGAGGCGATCGGAGCGGCCTACCAGCGGCTCGAGCTGGTGATGCTCGACCGGGCGCTGAACGGCACCGAAAAGATCGTGGTCCGCAAGGACGGCTCGGAAGAAAGGATGCGCGAGTATCCGAACCAGATCGCACTGCACCTGCTGAAAATGCACCGGGACAGCGCGGTCGAGGCGACCGTGGAGCCGAACGAAGCGGACATCGAGGAGGTTCGTGAGCGGCTTTTCGATAAGCTGCAGCGGATGCGAAAGAGAATCGAAGCGGAAGAGCAATAAGTGAAGTTCAGCTCGGTGCGCGAGTTCATGCGCGCGCTAATCGACGCTTCTGAAGAAGAGCAGCGGCGGATCATCTGGAGCATGACTCCTGCGGACGTGCTCGCGCTCGATGCCGACTTCGAGGCGTGGGCGCACAGCGCCCAGCTGCCGCCGAAGGAAGAGGGCTGGCGGACCTGGCTGATGATGGCGGGGCGCGGGTTCGGGAAGACTCGCGCGGGTGCCGAGTGGGTCGAGAAGATCGCGCGGAGCCGGCCGGGGGTACGGATCGCGCTCGTCGGAGCGACGATCGACGAGGCGCGGCGGGTGATGGTGGAAGGTGTCAGCGGCGTCCTGAGCGTCGCGAAGCGGCGGCGGCACAAGGTGAAATGGGAGCCGAGCCTGGGACGGCTGACCTGGCCGAACGGGAGCGAGGCGCAGCTGTTCTCGGGCGACAATCCCGACGGGCTCCGCGGGCCGGAGCACGATTTCGCCTGGGCGGACGAGCTCGCCAAGTGGCGGGACGCGGAAGGGGCGTGGATGAACTTGCAGATGGGCCTGAGGCGAGGGAGCCGGCCTCGGGCGCTGGTGACGACGACCCCGCGGACGATCGAGCTGCTGAAGCGGATTCGCGAGGATGAGCGGACGGTAACGACCACTGGGCGGACCGACGAGAATGTCAATTTGAGCGAAGGCTTCGTCGAGATGATGGTCGCGACTTACGGCGGGACGCGGGTTGGACGGCAGGAGCTGGATGGGGAATTGATCGAGGAGAGCGAGGGGGCGCTGTGGTCGAGGGAATTGATGGAGAAGGCGCGAAGGCCCCTCGATTTCCCCCGGATCGCGTCCGGGACCTTGGCGGACGAACGGACATTGGAAAGGATCGTCGTCGGGGTGGACCCGCCGGCGGGGGTGGGGCCGGGATGCGATGCGTGCGGGATCGTGGTTTGCGGACGGCGCGGCGACGCCCTCTATGTGATCGCGGACGAGACGGTGGAGGGGCTGAGCCCGGAAGGCTGGGCGAACCGCGTCGCGGCCGCCGCTGCGCGCTGGGGCGCTTCGATCGTCGTGGCCGAGGCGAACAATGGCGGGGCTATGGTGGCGAGCGTGCTCAAGGCCGCCGATTGTCCTGTCAGGGTGAAACTGGTTCACGCATCGAAGGGCAAGGTGGCGCGGGCGGAGCCAGTGGCGCTGCGGTTCGAGGCGGGGAAGGCATTCCTGGCGGGGTCGTTCGCAAAGCTCGAGGACCAGATGGCGGGCATGATCGCGGGCGGGGCCTATGAAGGGCCTGGACGGTCTCCGGACCGCGCCGACGCGATGGTCTGGGCGATGACCGAGCTTGGTGAGACGAGGTCGGGGCTGCCGAGGGTGCGGCGGCTTTGATGATGAGGTGGTTTGCCGCCTACGTGGGGCAATTGCCTCCGGCACTGGAAATGCACATCGCGGTGTCGTTCATCGACTCCGCGACGACGTTGCCGAGGTAGAAAGAAGCGGCTGCGAGCGCCGATCCGATGATGGCGAGGATCAGCGCATATTCGGCTGCCGATGCGCCGCTCTCCGTGCGCAGCATTCGAAGCAACATGGACATGAAGAGTTCCCTTCGAGGGGAAATTGGCCAGTTTTCGGCGTAAATGTCAATTTAACCAAGGTCAGACGCGCGGCGCGGCTGTGCCATATCGGCACGGCTTCGCGGCCGGCATATCTATCGGATTCACAGGAGAAACTATGGGGTGGTGGTTCGGTCGCAAAGCGGCTCCGGACATGCGGCCGTTCGTGCCGGCGTGGCTGAATGCGGGCGGCGGCACGGCTTTCGTGCGCTCGTACGAAGCCCAGTTCGACGAGGTTTTCCGCAACAATCCGGTGGGGCAGCGCGCGGTGCGGCTGGTGTCGGGATTGCTCGGGTCCTTGACGGTCTATTGCGCCGAGGGCGACGCCGCCGCGGCGAGGGTGGTTTCGGGTGAGTTGCTCGAGGCCATGGGCGCGGCGCTCCTGCTTCACGGCAATGCTTACGCGCAGCTTCTCACGGACGCGGACGAGAAGCCGGCGGAGCTGGTCATGCTTCGGCCGGAGCGGGTGAAGGTCGAGACTGACGCGCAGGGCTGGCCGGTCGGCTATACGTATCGCGCGGGCGGCAAGACGGCGCGGTTCGCGAAGGCGGACGGGCTTGGGCGCACTCTGGTCGCCCATGTCCGTTCGCTTCATCCGCGCGACGACCATTACGGGATGGGGTGCCTGGATGCCGCGATCGCCGCGGCGAGCGTGCACAACCGGGCGAGCCGATGGAACAAGGGGCTGCTCGACAATGCGGCTCGGCCCAGCGGGGCTCTGAGTTACGAGACTGCGGACGGGGCGACGCTCTCGGCGGAGCAGTTCGCTGCGATCGACCGGGCGCGCGCGATGTGCGACGCGGCGCGCGGCAACGCGCCGCGCACGCCGCTCGAGCGGGCCGACCGCGAGGACGAGCTCACCGACTGGCTCGCCGACCATCGCGCCACGCAGGAGTTCGCGATCCCGCTCGCCGACACCGGCATCACGCCCGATGCGCTCGACCTCCTCGCGAAAACGGTCAAGGGCGACGCGCTCGAGGCGGCGCTCGGCTGGATCTCGGCCACCGTG
>Ga0207706_10006433_pt1 | contig 10909 bp, 8 predicted proteins | sample KBSC53metaG_FD_184318 | JGI IMG/M metagenome (GOLD analysis project Ga0207706, IMG submission 184318) | Corn rhizosphere microbial communities from Kellogg Biological Station, Michigan, USA - KBS C5-3 metaG (SPAdes) (version 2) | ecosystem: Host-associated > Plants > Roots > Rhizosphere > Soil ... | reverse complement strand
TGGACGGCGTGTCGCCCTCGAGGCCGGTTGTCAGGCGGACTCCGCCGCCGCTCAGCCGGCCGTTGGCAATGGGGAAAGCGTAAAGGCGTGAGCGCGTCCCCGGCTCGGCCCACGTGTCCCAATGGCGGATGAACAGCTTGTCGAAGGTGCGGCCTGAACCAGCTGGCTTCGCGGGGAGCTGCGCGGTTGCACAGGCGAGGTCCGGGCAATCGGGCCGGTCGGCCCAGACGACGACGCGGTCACCGCTGGGTGCGAGCTTGAATCCGCTGACATCGACCGGAAAGTTGCTGACCTGCACCGGAGCACCGCCCGAGGCCTTGCGGAACAGCTGGTCATGGTCGCCAGCCGCCATCAGGAACCATAGTGAGCCGTCCGGACCAAACACCGTATCGTGCCCCTTCTCGGCGCCGGCGACCGGCTGCGGCGTCGCTCCCGCACGCGTCAGATCGAGCGTGTAAAGCTTGTTGGCCCTTTTGTTCTTCTCCCAGTCGGTGGTCGAGATCGTGAACACCGCGGTCCTTCCGTCTGGGGACACCTCCGGTGAGCCGATGCGATGCATCGAGTGCATGTCCGTTGCGGTCATCGGCCGGGCGTGCGCGGAGGATGCCGCGATCGCGAAGGCGGCGGCGGCGAGGAAGAGCTTCGATTGGGTCATCCCGCAGGCGTAGCAAACCGGCGGCGGCTGGCAAGGACTAGAGCGGGCGGCCTGTAATCCGCGAAATCTCGCGCTTCACATGCTCGTCGACCATCTGCGGCAGGTGATCGTCGAGCCACTGCTTCAGCATCGGGCGAAGCATCTCGCGGATGATCTCCTCCAGCGGATTGGTGGTCGGCGCCGGCGGCACGGTCGCGGCGACCGTCTGCAACGCCTCGAGCTTCTGCCGGCTCTGCCCCGCGAGCTCGTCGTCGACGAGGGGCGGGCCGAGGTCCATCGGCGGCGCCAGCGGCTCATCGAGCTCAAGTATGTCGTCGTCGGTGGTGGAGATATCCTCTGGCAGAGGCTCATCCTCGACCGAATCGATCGGCTCACCGGAAGTGCGCAATTCCTTCTCTTCGGCGATCACTTTCTTGATCGACGCGAGGATGTCTTCCATCGAAGGTTCGCGGCCGGGCGACTGCATCAGCCCGCTCTACATTTATTGCTGCGGCGGAGTCACGCCTGGAGTGACGACGGGAGGCGACGGATCGATCCGCGCCGAATCGATCTGCGGCGTCACGACCGGAGTCGCGGGCATTTCCTCGGGCGCAACGGTGCGGGTCGCTACAGTCGGATGCCGCGGGTCACTGGCCCAATCGTTCCAGTTGCCGGCGACGCGGCGATAGTTGCCCAGCGGGTCATAAAGCGGCCCGCCCTCGAGCCCCAGATCCTCCGCCTCGGCCTGACCCATCGCGTTCAGAAGCTGGAACCCGGCAACGTAGGCGTCGCGACGAGCCGTGACGAGCAGGACCTGCGAGTTGAGCAGCTCCTGCTCGGCGTTCAGGACTTCGATGATCGTGCGCGTACCGACCGTCTGCTCGGCGCGGTTGCCTTCGAGCGCCAGCTCGTTGGCCTGCACGGCGACCGTGTTGGCCTGAATGGCCTTCTGAGCAGCCTCGTAGTTGGCGAAGGCCGATCGGGCAGCCTGAACCACGGCGCGCTCGGTCCCGACGACCTGTTCCAGCACCTGGCCCTGGTTGGCCTGCGCCTGGCGGATCCGCGCAGCGGGGAGGCCGCCCTGGAAGATCGGAATACGGCCTGCCAGCCCGATCGTGGTTGCATTGCCCGTGTTCGGGAAGGGCGCGTTGCTACTGCCGATATTGGCGACGTAGGTCTCACCAGCGACCGCAGAAACTGAGGGCAGACGGCTAGCGCGGGCGACATTGACGTCATAGCCGGCAGCGATTGCCTGGCGGCTGATGGCGACGAGGTCGGGGTTGTTGGCGAGCGCGATGCGAACCGCCTCGTCGGCCGTCGTCGGCAACGGCGGCAACGGCGGCGGTGGAGCCAGCGGGCCAGGCGCATGACCCACCACCTGGCGGTAGGTCGCCTCGCTGGCGGTCAACTGGCCCTGTGCGACCGCAAGTCGCGCCCGGCCAAGCTGCAGGCGCGCTTCCGACTGGGCGACGTCCGTGCGCGTGAGGTCACCGATCTTGAAGCGGTCGCTGGTCGCCTCGAGGTTGGTTTCGAGCACCTTCACATTGTTCTGGTTGAGCTCGACGATCGCCCGGTCGCGGATGACGTCCATGTAGGCCGCGACTGCAAGCGTGAAGATGTCGCCCTCGACGGCGCGCAGCGTCGCCCGCCCCGCCTCGACACGGGTCTGCGCCGCACGGACCGAGTTCCTCACCGCTCCGCCCTGGTACAAGGGAACGCTGAGATCGACGCCAGCCGATACTGTGGGGCCCTTGCCGCCCTGGATCAGCAGGCCGCTCTGTGTGACGGTGCGATTGAGGCCGACGGTACCGCTGACCTGCGGGCGGCCTGCGGCCCTGGCGATCGCCACGCTGGCGTCGGTCGCCTTGAGAGTCTCGCGCTGGCCGCTGAGCGTCGGGTTCGTCTGGTAGGTCGAGACCAGAGCCTCGCGCAGCGTATCGGCTCCGGCGGTGCCGGCCATGAGCGCCGCAATCAGCGACCCGGTCAAAATCTTCGAAAGCAAGTTGCCGTCCCTTCGCCTGTCAGAACGTGAAGGCCCGCGGCCGCTGAAAACCAGGTAATGCGGGAACGCCTGCATCACCTACGGATAGAGTGCCGAAAGCGTTACCCGACTTGCGGCCTATGGTGAGGCGCGTGACGCCGCGATCGACCAGCGCAGTGCCAAGGCGACCACCGTCGGCGAGCTGATCCACGAGCGCGTCGGGAATATATTCCACGGCACCGTCGATCAGGACCTGGTCGTAAGGCGCCCCAGCGGCGTGACCGTGCTCGAGCGGCCCCTCCACGATCTTGACCTTCAGCTTGCGAGCCGCCGCGGCGAGCTCGGCATCGCTTTCCAGCGCCACGACATGGAGGCCGATCGCGGACAGGACCTTAGCGGAATAGCCGCTGCCGGCGCCGACTACGAGCGCGCGCTGGCCTCGCTCCGGCATCATCTGGGTCAGCAACTGGCCGATCACCGCCGGCGCGGAAAGGAAGCGCCCGCCACCGATAGCCACGGCCCGGTCGACATAGGCAAGCGGGCGATTGTGGCTCGGCAAGAAATCCTCGCGCGGGATCTTGCGCATCGCATCAAGCACCGCGGGATCGGTGACGCCCTCTGGTCGAAGCTGGCTTTCGACCATCGCTTCACGGGCAGCGGCAAAATCGGGAATCGGGCGTTGAACCGTCATAACTGTTATATGCCAATAATACACCTGAAGATCAAGCTGGCTCTTATCGACCGACGCGCCTCCCGCCAACCGCCATTCATCGAAAGTGGGCGGTTATGCCACAGGGGGTTGACCGGCAGCGGACGCTCGCGCCAAAGCGCCTGCTTCTCCCCGGCCCGATGGCGGAGTGGTTACGCAGAGGACTGCAAATCCTTGCACGCCGGTTCGATTCCGGCTCGGGCCTCCACCCACATTCGCAGAGTTAAGTCTCTGCCTCTTGCCTAAAGATCGGCTCTCGTTTCGGTCGGTTGGGCGAAAATGCGAGCCGAGGCCCGTGTCTGTGAGTTCGCCGCTGCGGCCCTCAGGACAGTTCGTCCTTATCCTTTGAGCAGCCGCGAACGAAGATGTTGGCGGTTAGCCGGCCGTGACGCGGATCGCCAGTCAATTGCATGTCGGGCGGAATGATCCCCGAATGGAGGAGGCTGCCCTGGAAAATGATCATCCGGTCTGGGACAGCCTCGACTGCGCCGATCTGCTCGAAAAATTCGTCCGAGCCCTGGAAGTAGCCCGAATCCGGGGGCAGTTGCGGGATCTGGACTTCCGCGACCGGGACGTAGGTTGAGACATTGAACTTGGTCACCCGCTCGATACCGGTTGTGCGCTGCCGGAAGAAAGCCGTCCCCGTATTGGGCGGCGCGCGAAGGTAATGAAGCAGAGCGAGATCGTTCTGGTCGGTCGTGTCGAAATGCGGCGCTCGCTGGGGCGTTGTCAGCTCCTGAGGCTTCAGGGTCACCATGGAGAAGCTTGCCTCGACGAGATCGAAGGAGTCGAAGTCGAAGGCGTCGGTGATGAACTGCGCGGCGCGTTCGCAAGTCTCTTGCGCATAGGCGTTCGCGGCCGTGTCGTCGGGCGTGAAGATGCGTCTAAGGCCCGGGTAATTATTGGTATGGCGAGGAAAAGGCGCGAGCTCTTCCGCAATTTCCAGAATGCGATCGAGCGAGCCGCTAAAGTCGTCGATCACGACAACCGGCGTTTTCGTTATTCCAAAACGCCGAAGCTCAGGCTTCACTCAGGCTCGTCCCAAACAAGAAGTGGAAGACGTTACCGCCCCCCTCCCAATTCCGTCTAGGAAATTCCAGCAGCCAATGCCGTGTTTGGGCGGAAAGCGGACGCTGCCAGTCTCGTGAGGAGCTTCAGTCGCTGATCTGCACGACGGGGAAATGACCGCGCCTATGGAGATTTTGCCGACCTCCAACCGGGGCCACCTCCATTTTCCCGGGATGGCTGGAATTTGCGCGAGCGCGTACCACTTGGTCGGGGATGACGCACTACCGCCCCGATCCGGCGATCCTCGGCCTAGGTGACGAGTTCTACGACGCCGTCGAACCGGCGTGCTTCCCGAAATGCGTGCGGCGTTTCGCCAACGAGCGCTGGGCGGTGCGGGTCGGACTGAAGCTCCGCGACGGAGACTGGGCCCGGCACTTCTGCCGGTTTGAGCCGCTGCCCGACAACCTCCCCGAGCGGCTGGCGCTCCGATACCACGGCCACCAGTTCCGCGTGTACAACCCGGACATCGGCGACGGCCGCGGTTTCACGTTCGCGCAGTTGCGAGACGATCGCGACCGCCTTCTCGACCTTGGCACAAAGGGCTCTGGCCAGACGCCCTTCAGCCGTCACGCCGACGGGCGCCTGACTCTCAAGGGCGGCGTTCGCGAAGTCCTCGCCACCGAGATGCTTGAGGCGCTGGGCGTAAACACCTCCAAGACCTTCGCATTGTTCGAAACGGGCGAGGCGCTGGAGCGCGGCGACGAGCCTTCCCCCACCCGCTCAGCGGTGCTGACCAGGCTCAGCCATGGCCATATCCGCATCGGCACCTTTCAGCGCCTCGCCTTCTTGGGCCAAGTCGACAATCTGAAAAAGCTGACGCGTTATTGCCTCACCAACCTTTACGGCGAACCGGCGGACGATCCGCTGCGCCTGTTCGACCTCGTCAGCAGCGCGACCGCGACACTCGCCGCCTCCTACATGGCCGCCGGGTTCGTCCATGGCGTGCTCAACAGCGACAATATCAACATCACCGGGGAGAGCTTCGACTATGGCCCGTGGCGGTTCACGCCCGAGTGGGACCCGGACTTCACCGCTGCTTACTTCGACCACTACGGGCTCTACTCGTTCGGCCGGCAGCCCGAGGCGATCCACTGGGACCTGGCCCAGCTCGCGGGTTGCCTTTCGCTGATCACGGACGCGCCGGCGCTGTCCGAGCTGCTCGCGGGCTGGAGCGACCGGTTCGACGAGGCCCTGGTCGAAGCGATGATCCGCCGCCTCGGGATCGCTCGCGGCGACAACGATCGCCCGATCGCCGCGGCGCTGGTGAAGTGCCTCGCAACCCGCTCACAGACCATCGACCGTATCTTCTTCGACTGGCGTGGCGGCGGCGACCCCGGCGCGGATCTCTATCCGCAGGAACCCTTCCGCGAGCTCGCCCGGCTGCTCGAAGGGCGTGAAGTTCCGAGGACGCACGCCTACTGGTCCGACGCAGCGCCCTGCTCCATGCATATCGATGAGGTCGAAGCGATCTGGTCAGCCGTCGCCGAACAGGATGACTGGCAGCCTTTCAACGAGAAGGTTAGAGCGGTGCAACGAATGGGCCAAGCAATGGAACAGGATGCACCGGGAAGCTGAGGAAACACCGGAACCGGTGGTCAAATCCCATCCAGTGGGCACGCTTGTCTCGGAGGACCCGACGACCGGGGCCGAAATCTGGTCCGGAAAGATCGGCGATGCCGCTGCGGAAGCTGCCGCCGCGCGGGCGGCTCAGCCGGCTTGGGCCGCGCACTCACACGCCTATCGCATCGAGGCGCTGCGCCGCTTCGCCAATGTCGTCCGCCGGAGTGAAGCCGAATTCGCCGAGCTAATTGCGCGCGAGACGGGTAAGCCCCTGTGGGAAACGCGCACCGAGGTCGGGGCGGTCGTCAACAAGGTCGACATCTCGGTCGAGGCCTACGCCGAGCGAACGCCGCAGCGGAAAATGGAAGCCGCGCTCGGAAACCGCATTGCCGTCCGCCACAAGCCGCATGGAGTGCTGGGCGTGCTCGGGCCGTACAATTTCCCTGCGCACCTACCCAACGGCCACATCGTCCCGGCGCTGATTGCCGGCAACGCGGTGGTGTTCAAGCCGTCGGAAAAGACGCCCGCGACCGGCGAATTCCTGGTGAAATGCTTCCATGAGGCGAAGATTCCGGAAGGCGTCGTCCGCCTGCTGATCGGTGGTCCCGAGCAGGGCCGGGCGCTCGCCGGGCACCCGGGGATCGACGGCCTGCTGTTCACCGGCTCGGCACGCGCCGGCATGTCGCTGCATCGCCAGTTCGCCGAGACTCCGCACAAGATCCTCGCGCTCGAGCTCGGCGGCAATAACCCCCTCGTCGTCTGGTCGACCAAGGACATCGACTCCGCGGCGGCGATCGTCGTGCAATCGGCCTATCTTTCGGCAGGACAGCGCTGCACGGCCGCGAGGCGCCTGATCGTCGAGGACAGCAAGGAGGAGCCGCTTCTCGACGCAATCAAGAAGCTGGTGGGGCGGATCATCGTCGGCGAGCCTTTCGCCGACCCGCAGCCCTTCATGGGCCCGCTGATCGACAATGCCGCCGCCGATCAGGTCCAGGAGCAATGGCTCAACCTGATGATGAAGGGCGGCAAGCCGATCTGTCGTCTCGACCGCCGCGCCAAGGACCTGCCGTTCCTGACCCCGGCGCTGATCGACGTGACCGACCTCCGCGATCGGCCGGACGAGGAAATTTTCGGGCCCGTGCTGCAGGTCGTCCGGGTCAAGGATTTCGACACCGCGATCGCCGAGGCAAACAACACCCGCTTCGGGCTCGCCGCCAGCCTGGTCGGTGGAAGCCCGGAAATGTACGACAAGTTCTGGGCGGGAGTTCGCGCAGGTGTCATCAACTGGAACAAGCCCACCAATGGCGCTCCGTCCAACGCGCCGTTCGGCGGCGTCGGCATGTCCGGGAACCACCGCCCGAGCGCCTTCTATGCGGCCGATTATTGCGCCTATCCGGTGACCAGCAGCGAGGCCGACCGCGCCCGTGCAGCGCTGAACGAGGGCCTCAACGACCCCAACATGCAGGAAGACTAGCGCCGCCTCCTGAAACTTGTTCGGGGTGACAGCCGTTCAGTCGGCCCATGAGTAACAAAAAATGGATCGGCGCGGCCCTCAGCCTCGCCCTGTGCAGCACAGCCCTCGCCTCCTGCTCGGTGAAGGACGATCAATCCGGCAATGCCAGCGCGGACCAGTCCGCCGGCGTGTCGGTCAACTGGACCAACAAGACGGAGAAGCAGCTTCGCGAGGCCATCGCGGAAGCGCCGGCGAACGGCCTAAAGCCGGACCTTTTCCTGAAGGGCGGCGAGAGCGGAGCGGCGCTGACAGAGGCGGCGCTCAAATACGCTTCGGCGCTGGCCAACGGCTACTCGGACCCGAGCCAGCTCCACGAGGTCTACACGATCCCGCATCCCAAGACGGACGTCCGGCAGGGTTTGACGGACGCAATCCAGAAGGGTGACGTGAAGGCGTGGCTGCAATCGCTGGCCCCGCAGACGGACGAATATCGCGCTCTAAGCCAGGCGCACGTCCACTATCTCCAGCTTGCGCAGCAGGCGAAAACCCAGCCAATTCCTACCGGCAAGCCGATCAAGCCCGGCGGGCATGACCCTCGGTTGGGCGCCATTCGCGCCGCGCTGACGGCGAACGGAATTCTAACTCCAACGCAGCCGCCGGCGCAGAAGAATGGCGCCGTGCAGGCAGCGGCAACCCCTTCGTCGAACCAATATTCGCCCGATCTCGTTAGCGCCGTGAAGAGGGTTCAGGTCGAATGGGGGCTCAAGCCCGACGGCGTGATCGGTGGAGCGACGCTCGACGTGCTCAATGCCGGGCCCGGCTATCGCGCGCGGCAGCTTGCGATCGCAATGGAGCGGCTGCGCTGGTTGCCGCGAAACCCCCCGGCGACGCGGATCGACGTCAACACAGCCGCATCCTTCCTCGATTATTGGCGCGATGGGGCCCGCGCCGACCACCGGCTCGTCGTCAATGGCGAGCCCGACAAACCAACCCCGCAGCTCCAGGCGCCGATCGTCCGCCTTGTCGCCAATCCGACCTGGAACATCCCCGAAGGCATTGCGGCGAAGGAGCTCGCGACCAAGAGCGCCGGCTGGCTCGCCGAGAATGGCTATGTCCAGAAGGACGGCAAGTGGATCCAGCAGTCGGGGCCCAAGAACTCGCTGGGGCTCGTGAAGTTCGACATGGACGACAAGGAGGCGATCTATCTCCACGATACGCCGGCAAAGGCCATCTTCGGCCTTGACGAGCGCCACCGCAGCCACGGGTGCGTCCGCGTTCAAGGCGCGATCGATTTCGCCACCGCAATTGCGCAGGAACAGGGGATTCTCGACCAGTTTCAGCAGGCGATGAGCCAGGACGACGAGAAGTTCATCAAGTTGCCGAAGCCCATTCCAGTGCGGCTGCTCTACCAGACCGCATTTTGGGACGGCTCGGCGGTTCAGTTCCGCCCGGATGTGTACGGCTGGGATGACAACGTCGCCAAGGCGCTTGGGCTCGAGCCTGGCGTACCGGTCAAGATCGAGCAGCCCGAAAGCAGCGACGACATCGGGCCATAAGAGAAGGGCGCCGCAACCAAGTGCGGCGCCCTCACCCCCTCCCCACGCGCGGGCAGGCCGCGCATCGTCTCGTCAGCTGCGAAGCTCCGGCAAGCGGTCCTCGTCGGCCAAGTCGCTGAACTTCGTGAATCGCCCTTCGAAGCGGAGCCGTTCTTTGCCTGTTCCGCCATGACGGTTCTTGGCGATGATGACCTCCGCTACGCCGGCTACTTGGCGGTGCTTCGCTTCCCATTCCTCGAAGGCTGAGAAGACCTCTGGCGGATCGCCCGGGATCGGATGCTTCGGTTCGTGGGCCTTCAGATAGTAATCATCGCGATAGATGAAGAGCACGATGTCGGCGTCCTGCTCGATCGATCCCGACTCACGAAGATCGGATAGCTGCGGCCTCTTGTCCTCGCGCTGCTCGACCGCACGGCTCAACTGAGAAAGCCCGATGACCGGCACGTCGAGCTCCTTGGCGAGTTGCTTCAGTCCGCGGCTGATCTCCGAGATTTCCTGTACGCGATTATCTCCAGCGCTCCCCTTCCCGGTCCCCTGGAGCAGCTGGAGATAATCGACGATCACCATGCCGATGCCCTTCTGCCGCTTGAGGCGGCGGGCCCGGGCACGCAGCGCGGCGATGGTGAGGCCCGGCGTGTCGTCAATATAGAGCGGAAGGCTATGCAGACGATCCGCGGTCCGGGCGAACTGAGCGAACTCCTGTCGTTGCAGATTGCCGGTGCGAATTTGCTCAGCGGTAACCTGCGACTGCTCTGACAATATGCGCGTGGCCAACTGCTCTGACGACATTTCCAGACTGAAAATTGCGACCGGAGCCCCGGCAGCTCGTATCGCTTCAATGCCGTCGGATTGATCCTGCAGAAAACGCTCGGCAGCTGCGAAGCCCATGTTCGTAGCCAGGGCGCTCTTGCCCATGCCCGGGCGGCCGGCGACGATGATCAGGTCGGACCTCTGAAGGCCGCCGATGCGTGAATTCAGGGCCGTGAATCCCGTCGTTAGTCCCGTCAGGCCGCCGCCTCGATTCAGGGCAGCTTCGGCATTCCTGATCGAAGCCATTGCGGCCTCGCCGAAGCTCTTGGCCTTGCCCTCGGCGCCACCCTCTTCGGCGACCTTGTACAGCTCGGTCTCGGCGCGCTCGATCTGAGCCAGGGGGGCAACGTCCTCGCTCGTATCGAGCGCGCCTTCCACGAGCTCGCGGCCGACGCCGACCAGGGCGCGGAGCAACGCGAGGTCGTAGATCTGTTCGGCGAAATCGCGGGCGCCGATCACCGCCGCACCGGAGCCGGTCAGCTGCGCAAGATAGGACGGCCCGCCGACCTCCTTCATCCCTTCGTCGGCCTCGAACAGAGGCTTCAGGGTTACGGGATTCGCGATGCGATTCGTATCGGTCAGCTTCAGGATCGCTTCGTAGATCCGTCCGTGCAGCGGCTCGAAGAAATGCAGCGGCTTCAGCTTCAGCTGGATGTCCTCGACCAGCCGGTTGTCGATCATCAGGGCGCCCAGCAGCGCAGCTTCGGCTTCGACGTTTTGCGGGAGGGCCGGAGGTGCTTCTGACGCAGACTCGGCGATGCGGATGACTTCGGCCATGACGGGGCTCCTACGCTCGTGCGGCCCCACATCAAGCGCGGCAGAAATAGCACAGTTGTGGATAACCGGTGCACGAATCGTACGAGCGTTCGCGGGAAGTCAGGAAAGTGTCGCTCGGCGCCCATCCACAGAAATGTTCGGGCACCATTTGAAGCGTTCAAGACGCCCCGTTACGCACTCGACATGTCGATTTTGTCCGACCGCTGGATTCGCGAGCAGGCCCAATCCAACGGCATGATCGAGCCGTTCGTCGAGGCCCAGCGGCGCGAGGGCTGCATCAGCTACGGCCTTTCGTCGTACGGGTATGACGCGAGGGTCGCCGACGAGTTCAAGATCTTCACCAACGTCGATTCGGCGACCG
>Ga0207706_10006426_pt1 | contig 10915 bp, 10 predicted proteins | sample KBSC53metaG_FD_184318 | JGI IMG/M metagenome (GOLD analysis project Ga0207706, IMG submission 184318) | Corn rhizosphere microbial communities from Kellogg Biological Station, Michigan, USA - KBS C5-3 metaG (SPAdes) (version 2) | ecosystem: Host-associated > Plants > Roots > Rhizosphere > Soil ... | reverse complement strand
TGCCTGCCTTCCTGTCCGGGCTCGCATACGCGATCACGGACGAGATCCACCAACACTTCGTCAGCGGCCGCCACGCCTCGCCGATCGACGTTGCGATCGACGCGGCCGGCCTGCTGCTCGGGCTCGTCGCCTTGAGACTGTGGACGCCCTCGCGACCGACCTAGACGGCTCCGTAGAATTGGAGTCGTGTCCGACCGCATCACGTTCGACGACCGGCAGCTCGACGCCATCCTCGAGCGGCTCGACTCGTTCCGAGCGGAGCTGCAGACGATGAACCGCCGGCTCGACCACAACGAGGGCTTCCTCGCGCTCGCGCACGAGGTCCGGGCTCTGAACGAATCGCTCCAGGCGCTTGCCTACGCGGCTCTCGGCCAGCAGGGGCCGCAGGTTCGCCGCCGCCGCACCGGCTAGCGGCTGAGCTTGTAGATCCGACCCTGGCGCGGTGCTGCAGCGTAGAGCTCGCCTCGGGCGTCCTCGCCGAAGGTCGAGACGCTCTGCAGCTTGACCGGCTCGCGCCTCACGTCGGTCGCCCTCCCCTTCGAGAGCCGGAGGCTCCAGATCTCGCTCGTATACGCATCCCCGTAGATGTAGCGCCCGCGGGCCGAGGGCACCGCCGAGCCGCGGTAGACGTAGCCGCCCGTGATCAGGCAGGCCTCGAGCGGGTCGCCTTCCCGATGTGGGTGCACTGCGACGGGAAAGAGGAGCTCACCGCGACCGTTGAGGCCGGTCGTCTTGTAGATCGCGCGTCCTTCGTACCGTGACCACCCGTAATTCGCGAGCCGACCGAGCTTCGCCCGCGGTCGTACGTCGAGCTCCTCCCACCGCTTTTCTCCGCGATCCGCGAGGTAGAGAGCGCCGGTGGCGCGGTCGAACGAGAAGCGCCAGGGGAAGCGCAGGCCATAGCCGACCACCTGCCAGTGGGCGCCGGGCCGATCGACGTTCAGACGCAAGAGCTTGGCGTGCCGGCTCGAGAGCCTTTGTCCGCGGTCGCCCGGATCTCCGGTCGTTCCGCCGCCGTCCCCGATGCCGACGTAGAGGAGGCCGTCCGGGCCGAACTGGAGCTGTCCTCCGCCGTTGCGCGTGTAGGGCTGGTCGACGAACAGGAGCTGCCTAAGGCGCTGCACGGCTTGGAATCCGTCGGAGCGGTACTCGATTACCCGCGTGTCGCCGCGATTGTCGGCATAGGCCACGTAGAAGCGATGGTTCGTCTGATACCGGGGATGGAAGGCAAGCGAGAAGAGACCCTGCTCCGGCCCCGCACTCTCGACGAGCCCACGGATGTCGAGGAACGGCTGCTGGCGAAGGCGGCCGTTCACGAGCACGCGGACGTGTCCACCCTTCTGGGCCACGTAGAGCCTGTTCGGCTCGCTGCGCGGCGCGCCGATCCACCACGCGCCCTTCAGCCCTGAGGCAAAGGGCCGAAACCGAAGCTCCGTCCGGTCGGCCTTCGCGGCCGCGAGCGGCACCGCGACCGCGCAGGCTGCCAGCAGCGCGGCGGCGAGTCTCACGCCGCACAGAGTAGCGCTGCCGATCTAGCGGCTGAGCCTGTAGATCGAGCCGTTGAGCGAGACCGCGTAGAGCTCGCCCGCGGAGTCCTCGCCGAACGAGGAAAGGCCCGAGACCTTGAAGGGCTCGCGGCGCACGCCGCGCAGCTTCCCCTTCACGGAACGCAGGCTCCAGATCGTGCCACTGCAGTAGTCGCCGTAGAAGTAGCGTCCGCGGGCCGAGGGCACGGCCCTGCCGCGGTAGACGTAGCCGCCGGAGATCGAGCAACCCTGGCTATGGGGGTAGGTCACGATCGGGAAGACGAGCGTCCCGCGCGAGTTCGGCTGCTGGCCGTCCTGATAGCGCGCGCGGCCCTCGTAGACGCGCCAGCCGTAGTTGTTCAACCCGCGCTGCTGGGCCGGAGTGCGCACGTCGACCTCCTCCCAGTCGCCCTGGCCGACGTCGCCGATGTAGAGGTCACGGGTGACGCGGTCCCAGGAGAAGCGCCACGGGTTTCTGAGCCCGTAGCCGACGATCTGCCAGCGGGCTCCCGGCTTGTTCACGTTCAGGCGCAGCAGCTTGCCGAGCCTCGAGCCCAGGTTCTGTGAGTGGTTGTTCGGATCGCCGCCCGAGCCACCGTCGCCGGTACCCGCGTAGAGGCGGCCGTCGGGCCCGAACTCGAGCTGGCCCCCGTCGTGGTTCGAGTACTGGCGGTGCCCGACGCGCAGGAGCGATTTGGCCGTGTTGGGCAGCCCCACGGTTCCGTTGGAGCGGAACTCGAACACGCGCACGTCCCCGGTCTTGTCGTTGAAGTAGACGAAGAAGCGGTGGTTCTTCGCGTAGTTCGGGTGGAAGGCGACCGAGAGAAGACCCTGCTCCCCTCCGCTCTGGACGAGGTTTCGGATGTCGAGGAACGGCTGTGCGCGCAGTCTCCCGTTCACGAGCACCCGGATCACGCCCGGCTGCTCGACGACGTAGAGCTTCCCCGGCTCGCTGCGCGGCGCGCCGACGAAGACCGGCGAGTCGAGCCCGGAGGCGAACGGGCGCATGCGCAGCTGCGATTGCTGGCCGGCTCCGCCCGCAGCCGCAGGGAGCGCTGCCGCCAGCAGCGCCAGGATGACCCCGAACAACCGCATCAGCTCTTGAGCAGGACCCTCCTCAGCTCATCCTCCTTGCCCGGCTGGAGGATAGCCAGGACCTGGTCGCCGGGTAGCAGCTCGGTGGCGCCGACCGCGATCTCCGCGCGCCCGTTGCGCATGATCGAGATCAGGCGCGAGCCCTCAGGCAGATCGAGCTTCTCCACGCGCTTGCCGGCGGCGGGAGCGCCCTCGTCGATCTGCACCTCGACGATCTCGAGGTTCTCCTTGCGCAGCTCGAGCAGGTGGACGAGGTCGTGCTCGGGGACCTCGTGCTCGATCAGCGCCATCAGGCCCCGGGTCGCCGAGACCGTGGGCGAGATCCCGAGGAGGTCGAAGTGCGCCTGGTTACGCGGATCGTTGACGCGTGCGATCACCTTGGGAACGCCGTACTTCTCCTGAGACAGCTGGCTGATGATCAGGTTGTCCTCGTCGTCGCCGGTAAGTGCGGCGACGACGTCGGGCGGCCGCGCGATCCCGGCGCGCTCGAGCACGTAGATCTCGGTCGCGTCGCCGAGATGCACCTGATGCTCGAACTCACGCTCGAGCCGCTCGAAGCGGTCGTGCCGCTGCTCGATCAGCGTCACCTCGTGGCGGCCGTCCTTGAGGAGCATGCGCGCGAAGTTGGCGCCGACCTTCCCGCCGCCTGCGATGAGGAGGTACATCAGGTGCTGGCGGTCTCCGCCGGCCGCACCTCGCAGGCGCGCACCGAGTCGAGCAGGACGTCGATCGCCACGGAGGTCGGGCAGACCGTGCGCAGGCCGCGCTGCCGATAGAACTCGGCGCGGGCGGGATCGAGCACCCGCACGACGACACACTGGTTGTCGAAGCGCTGCTGGGCGACCTGGCCGATCACGATGTTCGTGTTGTCGCCGTCGGTGGCCACGACCACCGCGTCCGCGTCCTCGATGCCTGCCTCCCGGAGGACGTCGGTGTCCATCCCATGGCCAAGCACGAAGCCGCCGGTCCAGTGATCCCCGAGACGCCCGATCGCCTCTTCCTTCTCGTCCACGGCTGTCACATCCCACCCCTCGCGGTCGAGTTGGAGGGCGACGTTGGAGCCGACGCGGCCGCAGCCGATGATGAGTGCCTTCACCGCCTCACCTTAGCTCACTCGATTATCGAGCCGTCTTCCTCCATGACGCCCTCGGGGAACGCGACCACGAGCACCTCGCAGGGCGCCTTGCGCAGCACGTATTCGACCGTGGGTGAGAAAAACCGCGCCTGGCGACGCCAGCGGGGCGAGGAGCCGCAGACGATCAGGTCGTTGCCGCGCTGCCTGGCCTCGTCGACGATCGCCTGGCCGATCGAGCGCGCCCGGATCGTGACACCCCGCACCTGGACGCCGAGGTCCGAACCCAGGAGTGTCGCTTCGGCAAGCGAGGCCGCCGCGCTCTCCTCTTGCTCGTCGAGATTCGCGTCGAGCGGGAGTTCGAGGGGCACCCGGATCACGTACATCGCCTCGACCTGGGCCCCGCGCTCGGCCGCCAGCTTCACTGCGGTAGCGACCATCTCCTCGCCGATCGGACCGAGCTTCATCGGCACGAGGATGCTGCTGAATTCGGCCTCGGGCAGATGCTCCGAGGGCGCCTCGACGTGTTCGAAGAGACCTTCGCCCCGCCCCCTGCGCACGAGGCCGTAGACGACGAGACCGGCGAGGAGCCAGGCCGGGCCGCCGTAGCGGGCGCCGGCGTGCGTGGCCATCGCGGCGACCCAGATCGCGAAGGTGGCGACCGAGCCCACGATCGCCGGGAGCGGGACCTCGACGCCGCGAACGCGAACGTTCGCCGGCGCCCGGTAAGGGCGCGGGAGCTCGGGCTCGCTGTAGCGGAGCCTGATCACGGCAAGCTGGGCCGCCGTGAACGCCGCCAGGACGCCGAAGCTGAAGAGGCTGGCGAGGAACGCCACGTCGTCCTTGATGAAGGAGGTGCCGATCATGAGCGCCGACGAGATGAGCGCCGCGGCGACGATCGACTGCGGCGAGACGAGCGTGCGCCGGTTCAGACGCCCGAATGCCCGCGGGAGCTGGCCGTGCTCGCCGAGCGAGCGGGCGAGGCGCGTGAAGCCCGAGATCGAGGTCGTGACGGCGACCAGCAGGATGACCGCGCCCGTGAGGCCGACGTACATGCGGAGCGCGGTGTCGAGGCCGCCGGGGAGGTGGTTGCCGAGCGCGTCGACGATCCCCATCAGCGGCGCCCGCAGCCAGTCCGTTCCGAGCCCCGTGGTGCCTCCCCGCGCCGGGAAGGCCGAGAGCGCGACGAGCGCGATCGCGACGTAGATCAGGACGACGAGGCCGATCCCGGAGAAGAGGCTGCGCGGGAGGTCGCGTCCAGGCTCGCGGGTCTCTTCGGCCAGGTTCGCAACGGTCTCGAGGCCGGTGTAGGCCAGCATCGCGAGCGGCAACGCGAAGGCGATCTGGTGCCAGGTGGGATGCGTTCCGATCGAGACCCCGTGCGTGAGCGCCTCGCTGGAGAAGAGGAACGCGAACCCGAGCACGACGAGCATCAGCTGAGTCAGAAGATCGAGGACGGCGACGACGATCCCGTAGCGGTAGAACGCGGAGCGCCGCACGAGCCGGACGAGCGCGACGCCCATGATCACGCCGACCCCGACGACCACGTCCCACGGGTTGTGCTCGAGCGACTCCCAGTTCATGGCCGCTCCGAGGTAGTGCGGCACGAAGAGCGCCGAGAGCGCGATCACGATCAGGTAGTCGAGGAAGAGCGCCCAGCCCGTCAGGAAGCCGGCGAGATCATTGAACGCACGGCGGACGAAGGTGGCGGCGCCGCCGATCTCCGGGATCGCGGTCGTGCCCTCGGCGTACGAGAGGGCGACGACCAGGAAGAGCGCCCCCACGAGCGCGAGCACCTCGGGCGTGAGGCCGAGCGCGTGCAGGGCGATGATCCCGAGGGCGACGTAGATCGACGAGGCGATCTCGCCGTAGGCGACCGAGAAGAGGGCGGGCGCATCGAGGACCCGCTGGAGCCCTGGGATCTTCCGCGCCACGAGCGGAGGTTACTCCCGGGGGTGGTCTACGGCCTGCGTCGGTAGAGCAGGTAGAGGCGTCCTGCCCCGAGGCCGATGAAGAGCGCGCCGATCAGATAGCCGACGCCGCCGCCCTGCCGCGCCGTCTGGACGATGAGCGCGATCCCGAGGCCGATCGCGACGACCCCGAAGATCGTCACGAGCGAGCGGTAGGAGCTCACGCGGCCCTCGGGGCCGCGGCGACCATCACGCGGCACGGCGCGTTCTTGAGCACGAAGTCGACGGTGTCGCCGAAGATCTTCCCGCTCCGGCGACGGATATCGCGCCGCGGGGAGCCCATCACGATGATCTCGCTGTTGCGCAGGTCGGCCTCGTCGACGATCGCGCGGCCGGCGCGCCGCGCACGGACGAGACGGCCGACGACGTCGACGCCGTAGGCGTCCCCGATCGCGCGAGCCTCGTCCAGCAGATCGTGAGCACGGAGCTCCACCTCCTCGGGCAACGGAGCGTCGAGCGGGAGCTCGAGCGGCACCTCGAGCACCGTCACGGCGGCGATCGTCGCGCCGCGCTCCGTGGCGAGGCGGCAGGCCAGGTCGACCGCCTCCTCGGACTCCCGCCGGTGCACGATCGGGACGAGCACGTTGCGGTACTCGAGCGCCACCCCGGGGCCGATCGGGATCGGCGCCCGCACCGTCTCGCTCAGCGGCACGTGCAGACGTCGCCGGTAGATGGCGTAGGTAATGAACCCCGCCGCCAGCCAGCCGAGGCCCGCCCAGCGCGTGGCCTCCTCCTGCACGACCACCACCAGCCACGAGAGGCCCGTCCCGAGCCCGCCGAAGACCGCGAACAGCGGCCAGTCGACGCCCCGCCAGCGTAGGTTGGGCCGGGCCCGGTAGATGAGCTCCGCGTCACGGTCCTTGTAACGCAGGGCCACGATCGAAGCGTGCGCGATCGTGAACGAGAGCATTGCGCCGAACGAGTACATCGTCCCGAGGAAGGCCGTCTTTCCCGGGAGCAGCACGATCATCGGGATCACGCCGGCGAAGAAGAGCAGCGAGATGTACGGCGTCTTGAACTTGCGGTGCAACCGCCTGAAGACCTCGGGCAGCTGGCGGTGGCTCGCCATCGCGTACGTGATGCGGGAGGCCCCGATCACGCCGGCGTTCGTGGCGATGAAGAGGATCGTCGCCGCCAGGACTCCGACGTAGATCTTCATCGCGCTGAGGACGGCGCCGTGCAAGCCGAGGTTCTCGACGAGCCCGAGCACGGGGTCGTTCGAGAAGCCGTCCGGCGGCCCCACGCCGAGCAGCGTCTGGTAGCTCCCGTCGGGGTTCTGGGTGACGGGCAGCGCCGAGAGCGCGATCCACGGGAGCGTGAAGTAGATGACGAAGACGGCGATCGCGACGAGCCTGATCGAGCGCGGGATGTTCTTGACGGGGTCGCGGGCCTCCTCGGCGAGGTTCGAGACGGTCTCGATCCCGGTATAGGCGATCATCGCGACCGGGATCGCGAGGAAGAAGTTCTGCCAAGTCGGGGCGACGCCGAAGTGGATGTTCGAGGACAGGACGTGCGGGCTGAAGATGAGCGCGAAGCCCACGATCACGAGCAGCACCTGCGTCGCGAAGTCGACGAGCGCGAGTCCGATGTTGACGCGCGCCGACTCCTGAATGCCGACGATGTTCAACGTCACGAGCAGGACGATCACGATTGCGCCGCCGACGATGTCCCAAGGGTTCTCGCGCAAGGGCCCCCAGAAGATCGACAGGTAATGCGGCACGAAGAACGCCGAGATGGCGATCGTGATGATGTAGTTGAGCATCTGCGCCCAGGCGGCTCCGAACGAGACGAGCTCGTTGAAGGCGTGGCGCGCGAAGCTCGAGGAGCCGCCCGCCTCCGGATAGCGGACGGTCCCTTCCGCGTAGGTCGCGGCGGTGGCCGCGAAGATGACGCCCGCGATCACGAAGACGACGGGCGTCAGCCCGAGCGCGAAGACGGCAGTGACGCCGAGCGCGTAGTAGATCGACGAGCCGACGTTGCCGTAGGCGGTCGAGAACAGCGCCGGCGTCCCGAGGACCCGCTCGAGTCGCTGCTGCCGCCGCCGTCGTGACATTAGGCGCGGACTCTAGGCCCGGTGGCGGCTAGCCGTGAATGGAGACGATGAGCGGGATGATCAGAATGGCAACGAGGTTCGTGATCTTGATCATCGGGTTGATCGCCGGGCCCGCCGTGTCCTTGTAGGGATCGCCCACCGTATCGCCCGTGACGGCGGCGGCGTGGGCCTCGGAGCCCTTGCCGCCGAAGGCGCCGTCCTCGATCAGCTTCTTGGCGTTGTCCCAGGCGCCGCCGCCCGACGTCATCGAGATCGCCAGGAAGAGCCCGGTCACGATCGTGCCGATCAGGAGGCCGCCGAGCAGCCTCGCGTTGATCAGCCCCGCGACGATCGGGAAGGCGATCGGGATCAACGCCGGCACCATCATGCTCTTGATCGCCGAGCCGGTGACGATGTCGATCGCCCGCCCGTATTCGGGGCGGGCCGTGCCCTCCATGATCCCTGGGATCTCGCGGAACTGGCGCCGCACCTCGGTCACGACCTGGCCGCCCACGCGCCCGACCGCCTCCATCGCCTGCGACGCGAATAGGAACGGCATCAGCCCGCCGACGAAGAGGCCGGCGATCACCCACGCGTCCTCGAGTTGGAAGACCTGCTGGAAGTCCTGAGCCGCCAGGCCGTTCGTGTAGCTGTCGAAGAGGATGAGCGCCGCGAGCGCCGCGGAGCCGATCGCGTAGCCCTTCGTTACGGCCTTGGTCGTGTTGCCCACCGCGTCGAGCGGGTCGGTGATCGCCCGCACCGACTCGTCCAGGTTGGCCATCTCGGCGATCCCGCCCGCGTTGTCGGTTACCGGGCCGTAGGCGTCGAGGGCGACGATCAGGCCGGTCATGGAGAGCTGCGCCATCACGGCCACGCCGATGCCGTAGAGGCCGGCGAAGTGGTGGGCGACGAGGATGCCCGCCGCGATCACGAGCACCGGCAGAGCGGTCGCCTTCATGCCGACGGCGAGTCCCTCGATGATGTTCGTGGCGTGACCGGTGCGCGAGGCCGAGGCGATCTGCTTGACCGGGGACCAGCGCGTGCCCGTGTAGAACTCCGTGATCGCCACCAGCAGGAAGGTGACGATCAGCCCGACGAGCGACGAGAGGTAGAGGTCCCAGAAGCTGAACCGGGACGAGTCGTACGCGAGCACGATCGGGATGAAGCCGAGCGCCGAGAGCCCCGTGGCCACCAGCACGGCCTTGTAGAGGGCGTTCATGATCGAGCCGTTGCGGCCGACGCGGGCAAAGAACGTCCCCACCACGGAGGTCAGGATGGACATGCCACCGATGGCGAGCGGGAACAGCTCGAGGTGGAGGCCCGGGAACGTCTGCGAGGCGAGCAGCATCACCGCGACCGCGGTGACGGCATAGGTCTCGAACAGGTCGGCCGCCATCCCCGCGCAGTCGCCGACGTTGTCGCCGACGTTGTCCGCGATCACGGCAGGGTTGCGCGGGTCGTCCTCGGGGATCCCGGCCTCGATCTTCCCGACGAGGTCGGCCCCGACGTCGGCGGCCTTGGTGTAGATGCCGCCGCCGAGCCGCGCGAAGACGGAGATCAGCGAGCCACCGAAGGCGAGCCCGACGAGGTCGTCGATCGCCGAGGCGCTCGAGTGGTCGAGCCAGCCGGTGAGGATCCAGTAGTAGCCGGCGACGCCGAGCAGGCCCAGGCCGACGACCAGCATGCCCGTGACCGAGCCGGCGCGGAAGGCGACGTTGAGCGCAGGCTTGAGGCCGCTCTTGGCGGCCTCGGCGGTGCGGACGTTGGAGCGCACGGCGACGTTCATGCCGATGAACCCCGCAGCCGCCGAGAGCACGGCTCCGATCAGGAAGCCGACCGCGGTACCCCAGCCGAGCTCGTTGTAGAAGCCGATCAGCAGGAACGGGACTACGGCGACGACCGCGATCGTCTGGTACTGCCGCCGTAGGTAGGCGGCCGCGCCCTCCTGGATGGCGCGCGCGATCTCCTGCATCCGCTCGTCGCCGGCGGGCTGCCGAAGCAGCCAGAGGGTGAGCCCGATCCCGTACGCGATCGCAACCCCGGAGCAGACGAGGGCGAAGAGAACCGCGTGGTCACTGAAGAAGTCGATCAAGGCGCCTCCCTACAAGACGTGCGCCGAGACTCCCCGGCGCCGCGGTTTTCTATCACAGACAGCGGTTCAGGAAGGCGCGGGGTCTTCCGCCGCGGCGGCGTAGGCGAGCTGGAGGTTCGCGAGCACCTGCCCGAAGTCGCGCAGTGCGTCGTCGGGCACCGAGCCTTCGAGCACCGGCACCAGCACGCGGAGGGCCTCGATCGCCAGCCTCGCCTGCTCCAGATCCTTGGTCTCCCCGCTCAGGCGGTGGTACCCGAGCGAGGAGACGGAATAGAGGGTCTGCAACAGGAGATCGGCGACCTTCAGCTTCGCGAGCTCGGCCTGGAGCTCCTCGATCAGCTTCTGCTCGTCCTCAGCCACTTATGAGCCGTTCACTTTCTCTGGGGCGAACCTGCTCCGCGTAGATCTCCTCGAGGGTGGCGCCCGCTTCGCGCCTGGCGATCTGTCGCTCCGCGGCGTTCGCGGGCGGGATCGCCAGCTGCGAGGCGAACCCGAGCTCCTCGGCGACCGGCAAGACCCATTCGACGAGCCGCTCGAGGTGCGCGCGGGTGGGCCGGACCTCGCCTCCGGCGAGATCGATGAACTCGCCCGAGAGGCCGTACCTGATCGCGCGCCAGAGGTTTTCCTCGATCAGCCGGTGCGGGAACGACGGCAGCGGCTCGCCCTCGTCGACGGCGCGGGCGATCCGAGCGGTTAGCGCGTAGCAGAGCGCCGCCAGCGCACGGGCCTCGGCGAGGTCCGGCTGAGCGTCGCAGATCCGGATCTCGACGGTAGGAAACGCGAGGTGCGGCCGCACGCTCCACCAGATCTGCGTGTGCTCGTCGATCGAGCGCGCGTCGTAGAGAAAGCGCACGTACTGCTCGAAGCCGTCCCAGCCGTCGTACGGGTCGGGCACCCCGCAGCGCGGGAACATCCGGGTGAAGATCTGGGTGCGGACCGAGTGCAGGCCTGTGTCGACGTTCTCGAGGAACGGCGAGCTGCTGGACACGGCCAACAGCTCGGGTAGGAAGTTGCGCAGGCCGTTGCACACCGCGATGGCGCGGTCGGGTCCGTTGATCGCCACGTGGACGTGGAGGCCGAAGCTGTTGTTGCGCCAGACGACGTAGCGCAGGAGCTCGTCGTTGCGGC
>Ga0207706_10006425_pt1 | contig 10916 bp, 11 predicted proteins | sample KBSC53metaG_FD_184318 | JGI IMG/M metagenome (GOLD analysis project Ga0207706, IMG submission 184318) | Corn rhizosphere microbial communities from Kellogg Biological Station, Michigan, USA - KBS C5-3 metaG (SPAdes) (version 2) | ecosystem: Host-associated > Plants > Roots > Rhizosphere > Soil ... | reverse complement strand
CAACTTCTCATTGACATCCGGAGTTTCCAGCTCTCGCTGGCGGCCGCGCCACAGGCTGAAGTGGAATTTTCGGCCAAAATCCTTGGCGACAACGGACAGATCGTAGATGCACGAATTTTTCGCGCAACCGTTCCCGCGACTGCGGCTGACGCGCCCGCCGCCGCCGTGGCTATTGACACAGCCTTCGGAAAGGTCGCTACCGAATTGGTCGTGTGGGTCTCGGCGCTCATTTGAACTTGTATTTGCTGATGGCGCAGTTAATAGAAGGGATCGTGCCCATGAGTCAACATTATCACGCTATTGTTTGGATCGATCATCACGAGGCGCGCGTGTTTCATTTCAACGCGAATGATGTCGAGCGACTCGTTTTACACCCGGATCATCCAACCAGACACATCCATCACAAGGCAAACTCAATCGGAAGCGGACGTGACGAGAACGATCGCGAATTTTTTCACGCAGTGACCGAATCAATTGCAAGTGCTGGTGCGATCCTCGTCACAGGACCGGCCAATGCAAAGACCGAATTGCTGAAACATATTCACAATCGCGAACCAAGGCTCATGAGTACTGTTGTTGGCGTCGAGACTGTCGATCACCTGCCCGCAATGCCACTGCGCATAGGAAGGATCGTCCGCCCAGGCACGCCGCCAGGGATTGAGGAAGATGCACGGGCGCGGGCGCGCGAGAAACTCGACGACCTGACTTGAGGTATCGCCGAGATAGATATCCGCCGCCGCGGTATAGCTGCCGTCGACCATGGCGAAGCTGTCCAGATCACAGTGAACGTGGGGAACAGCGGCGACTTCGGCCATCACCTCACGCACCTCCGGCGCAGTCTCGACCAGCCTCTGATGCGGCGCGAAGATAACATTGTACCGATCCTGCGCGGCCAGCATCTCCACCAGCGTCTTGCCCCAATCGGGCCAGGACGAACGATGGGCCTGCCAGTGCGGCGTATAGAGCAGGATGGGTTTTTGGTCCGGAAAGAACGATCGGGCGGGAGAACGCTGCCGAAAGCTCGCTTTCACATAACCGATTGTGTGGATCGTGGCCGGATCGACGCCATGGCCCACGAGCGCGGCCTTCTCCTGCTCTGCCGGAACGAAAGTCAGGCTGGCAGCACGGCGTCGGCGATCCGCGCGGGCGCTCATCGATCCCGCACCATGCGCGGTTTTCACGAAGCGCGTGCGCAAGGGCAGCAAGGTCGGCAGCCAGAGGCTGGTCTGCTCAGCGCAAACCGCAACGGGCACGCCCCGCAGGTGCGGCACCATGCCCGCAAGCACCAGCGGCTTGAATGCCAGTTTCGGATTACGCCCGGAAGCGGCGTCGGAGACGGAGCGGAAGCCCGGCGCGCGACGAACGCGGACATTGTCATTACCGATCCATGCCCCCAGCAGCGCCTCGTGCACCGATGTACTGACCCAGAGGTCGATCGGAACATCCGACGCTTCGGCCAGCGCCTCGACGATCGGAAAAAGGTGCGGAATGAGCAGTGTTTCGCCGAGAAAGAGGAAGGCGACGGGGCCGGTCATGCACTCCTTGTACGCTCGGCCATCTCGGCTTTCATAGCATCCCAGCGATCAGCGAAAGCGTCGAATACCGCATCATCCTCGCTCACCATCAGCAATTCGGTGTTGAGCCAGCGCGAGGTGCGCGTGAGGTTGAAGCTGCCAAACGCCGCCCAGCGCCCCTGGGGCGTCTCCGCCAGCAGGAACTTGTTGTGCATCGGCAGTCGGTCAGGATGGCGATAGCGCGCGAATTCCACGCCGCTGGCCCGCAATTGCTGTTCGATCCGTTCGGGCACGCGGCGGCGCGTCTCCTCGGTCAGTAGCTCGACATGAACCCCGGCAGCCGCGAGCATGATCAAGGTCGCGGCGATGCTGCCGTCGCGCAAATGCGACGCAGCGATGCGGAGCCGCGATCCGGGCACGAGGCTTCGCAGTAGCGCATCGAGCGGATTGTTCAGCCGCGGGAAGAGATAGGCGCGCAGCTTGCGGGCCCGGATCGGCCGGGTACCGAGCGCGGAGAAATGGTCGAGCAAAGCGGGCACCTGATTATGCAGCGCGCGCGCATGATCGAATAGCGGACCCACCGCCTGTCCGCGCAGTTCGACCAGGAAATTGTGGCCGCGATCCTGATCGCCGATCTTGGCGACGATGCGCGGATCCTCCGGGTTGTTGCCGGACGGATTGAACGAACCCGCCAGCGCGATCGGATAGGGGTGGCTGAAGCAGTAGAGTTTTTCGTGCAGGTGACGGAACAGGCCGCGCTTCACCACGCGCAGCCCATCGCCGATTCCGTTTTCCGGATCGGCCAGTTTCGCGATCACCGCATCATTTGCGGAGCGCACACGCGGCCGGCCCTCCAGGGAGACGATTACGCGCACACCGCGTTGGTGCGCGCGGATCAACGCGTCGGCCAGCCGCTCGTCCCGGAAATAATAGGTCACCCAGGCGATCTCACCGCCCGGGGGGACCGCGTCGGCATGCGCTTCGAGCAGATCGCGCAGAAAGCCGGGAGACTGCGGATCGCCGAAGAAGACGTCAGCCACCCCATCCACAGGGCCGCGCGGATCGGCGACTTCCGCTTCCGCGACCAGCTTCTCCGGGGAAACCAACATACAGGACTACTCCGCGCGGCCTTGTGGTCTCCTCCCCGACGGGTCTCATGATTGCGAGAAGCTGAACGCCCGTTACATCGCGTGGTTTCTTACGCCAAAAATCCCCGTTTATGTCTCAGGATCGCTAGCGGATGGATCGCGCCGGCTTTGCTCGATCTTCTGTGCAAGCCTGTCAGCTTCGGCCTCTTCCAACGTGCGCTGGTGCTTTGTGCGGCCGTGGCGCGCACGCGCCTCCGCAGCGGCCTGCTCCGCCTGCCGGCGATCACGCGCCTTGCGTGCCTGGCGTAGGTTGACGACATCGCCCATCAGCGCGGCACTGCCATGCGGATCGCATGTCGGGCAAGCCTGACCGTGACCGGCGTCTTCGCAACGACCTCGCCATCAATTGAGATAGGCAAAGGCGGATCGGTTTCGATGCGGAATTCGCGCCCGCGAAACTCGCGCAGCGTGCCGCGCACCTGGTCCGGGCCGATCAGGCTCAATCCCCAGCTCCACAGCAACTTCGACCGCAGCCGCCCGTCGATCGCCTGGATGACGATCTCACCGGCATCGACCTCCGTCTTGACCAGCTCGATCCCTCCATGGAAGCGCCCGTTCGCGATGCGCACCTCTAGCGCGTCGAGCGTCTCGGCCTTCTTTCCGTCGCTCACGGTCAGACGGAAGTGCTTGAAGCGCGCCATCTGCAATAATGCCCAGCCGAGATAGCCCGGTCTGCCAAGCCATTTTTTCAGCCCGTGCGGCACCGTCTGCGCGATCAGCGGCGACAGGCCGATCGCCGCGCAATTGGCGAAATGGTCGTGGTCGATCATCCCAAGGTCGATCCGTTTGACCGCGCCATTGGTGATCACGCCGACCGCGCCTTCGATCTCGATCGGGATTTCGAGCGAGCGCGCGAAACTGTTGGCGGTTCCCAGCGGCAGGATGGCGAATATCGCATCGCTCCCCACGAGATGATCGACCGAGGAGGAGATCGAGCCATCGCCCCCGCCCACGATCACCATCGGCGCCCCGGCCGTGACCGCCTTGCGTACCTCTTGCGGAAGCCGGGACGGATTCTTGACCGCCTTGGCGATCACCAATTCGATCCCGGCCCTTTTCAGCAGCCAGCAGGCGTCGTGATATGCCTCCCGCCCCTTGCGCGACTTGGTGTTGACGATCAGCGCGGCGCGACGAGGAGTTTTGAGCACATCCCCCTAACCGCCGACGCGCGCCGGCCGTTCCGGATGGGGCCGTTCCTCCCTGCGGAACAACGCTTGCGGGTACCAACACAGTCGAAAATTGCTTTTCGAGCTTCAGGCGCGGCGTAATCGAAAGCTATCACTATGGCAGCCAACGCACTTCGGCCTACGGCGCGAAGTTCGATTTCTGCTGCAACACGTTGATTTGGCCGATGGCGAAGGCGCTGCGATCATAAGATCGTGAAGGCCGTCGCCTCATCTATCGGCCTTGGCGGAGCGGTGAAACGCCGCTCAATCGCTGAGTCCGCCGGCGGTCGCGCCGAGAACTACAGCAACGGAAGCGAGATCGGCCTCCCGGTCATCGCATGATAGCCCGCATAACCCAGCAGGGCCACGCCGGTCGTCAGCGAGAAGGTCATGAGCGTCCAGCCGAACAGCATCAGCACCGGCGGGTGCGCGCGCGCCTCGCGGCGGTTGCGGTGGACACTGGCCATCACGAAGCTGGTGATGACGCCATAAGTAAGCGCGGCAAACTCAAACATTCAGAATGATCCCCCCGGATCGGAAAATACTGGGACGCGCAACGTGGTTAATGCGACTATCCCTTCTGTTGCGTTAACGATGCGCGCCAAGCAAGCGATTCGACCGCTCGTCCCGCTCGCTTTGCCGCACCGCTTCGCCGTTTCCGCACGCGCGAAACATGTTTAGGAGGGCGCCCCATGAGTCACGCTGCCTTTCCCGCGCTTCGCCTCCGCCGCACCCGCGCAGCCGCATGGAGCCGCGCGATGGTAGCCGAAACCGTGCTCACGCCCGCCAACCTGATCTGGCCTCTGTTCCTGACGGAGGGACAGAATGTAGAGGAGCCGATCGCCACCCTGCCGGGCGTTTCGCGCTGGTCGGTCGATCGGATCGTCGATCGCGCCCGGGAAGCGGCCGCCCTTGGCATCCCGTGCATTGCCCTATTCCCCAACACGCCGCGCCATTTGCGTACCGAACGCGGCGAGGAAGCGCTCAATCCCGACAATCTGATGTGCCGCGCGGTCAAGGCGATTGCCGATGCGGTGCCCGATATCGGCATCCTCACCGACGTTGCGCTCGATCCTTATACCGCGCACGGCCATGACGGCGTCGTCGACGCGCAGGGCCGCGTGCTCAACGATGCGACGATGGAAATCCTCGTCGGGCAGGCTTTGGTCCAGGCCCGCGCCGGCGCCACCATCATCGCTCCGTCGGACATGATGGACGGCCGCGTCGGCGCGATCCGCACCGCGCTGGAGGCTGAAGCCTTCCACGATGTGCAGATCATGGCCTATGCCGCCAAATATGCCTCCGCCTTCTACGGGCCGTTCCGCGACGCGGTCGGCTCTGGCGGGCTGCTGAAGGGCGACAAGCGCGGCTATCAGATGGATCCGGCGAATGCCGAGGAGGCATTGCGCGAGGTGGCATTGGATCTCGCCGAAGGTGCTGACACGGTGATGGTCAAGCCCGGCTTGCCCTATCTCGACATCATTCGCCGCGTGAAGGAGCGGTTCGAAGTGCCGGTCTTCGCCTACCAGGTGTCGGGCGAATATGCGATGCTGGAGGCGGCCGCTGCGGCCGGCGCGGGCGATCGCGACGCGCTCGTGCTGGAAACACTGCTCGCGTTCCGCCGCGCGGGCTGTTCGGGCGTCCTCACTTATCATGCCGCGCATGCGGCGCGCCTGCTCGGACGATGATTCAGACCGAGCGCCTTCTCCTGAGGAGTTGGTGCGCGGCGGATCGCATTCCGTTCTTCGACCTGTGCCAGTCACCCGTGGTGATGGCTTGCCTGGGTGGCCCCGCCAGCTTGGAGCAGGTCGACGCCTCAATCGCGCGCGTGCGCGCATGTGAGGATAAGAACGGCTTCTGCTTCTGGGCGATCGAGCGCCAGGCGGATGGCACGTTCCTCGGCTTCTGCGGATTGAAGATCGCCGACGTGACAGGCGCTCCGATCGATGGCGCGATCGAGATTGGCTGGCGGCTGCGGCAGGAGGATTGGGGCCAAGGCTACGCCCGTGAGGCGGCGCTGGCGAGCCTGCGCTGGGCCTGGGCCAACTTAGCTGTCCCGCGCGTGATCGCGATGACGGTGCCTGCGAACCGCCGCAGCTGGGGGCTGATGGAGCGGATCGGCATGCGTCACCGGGCCGAACTCGATTTCGACCATCCGCTCTTCCCGGACAACCATCCGCTCCGGCGCCACATCGTCTATGCGGCCGACCGGCCCCCTGGGGTGTAAGTTCGCTGGTTTTTAAGCGCCCCACCCCTTGCGGCCGCGCTCCGACGATTCATCCGAGAAGGGATGCTGCCCTAGCCCAGCTTCGCGTTGAGTGCCGCGACCGCCTGGGTCTCTGCCCGCTCGAGCGCTGTTATTCTCGCTGCCGCCGCATCGATCGCGGCGCGGCTGCCTGTTCCGGCATTGGCCGGGTCGAGCCTGAGCGCGTCGATTGCGACGGCGGCATCGCGCACTGCGACACGCGCAGTTTCCAGCGCGGTGACCTTTTCTTGCGCCTGAACCCACAATTCGTCGCCAGGTGCTGTCCCGGCGGCACGCGCGACGGCAGCCTCCGCGATCGCGCGCTGCTCGGCAAAGGCCTTGTCGCCCGCCTCAGCAGCGGCGACATGTTGAGCGATCTGCGCCTGCAGCGCGGCATCGGCCGGCGTCTCCCGCTCGGTGGGCTCGCTCACGGGCATGTCGATCGGCTGCTTCTCCACTGCGCGGGGCAATAGCGAGGGTGCGGTCACCTGGCTCCCGCACGCGGAAAGCCACAAAGCGGCGGCGGAAAGCAGAAGGCTCTGGGATGTGCGCACCTAGGCGCCCTAGTCGCGCGGCAAAATTCACGCAACTGATGGGGTTGCGCTGCCCGATCCGCTCGACTAGGGGGAGCGTCCTCACGCGCCCGTAGCTCAGCTGGATAGAGCATCAGACTACGAATCTGAGGGTCGGACGTTCGAATCGTTCCGGGCGCGCCACTTTCCATTCTTAATGGCCTCTGCAGGTCTGGGCCTGAGCAAGGCGCGCGTCGCTGCATCCTTTGGCGCTGGCGGCGGATCTGAAGCGTCGCCCCCGTCTGCGGCGCAACGGTTGCGAACTTCTGTGCAACCTACCCCCGCGCTTCCCGTTCCTTCCCAAGAGGAGCAAAACCATGGGCCATCGCGATATTTACAGGGCGCCTGCTGTGCGGTGGGGCTATGATCCGAAGGATCAGCCGGTCGGCCAGCCGGCCGAGCTTTACACAAAGCGTGGACCGCTCAGGGCTCGCGCGCCAGGCCTGAAGCTTCCAGTGGCTGCGCGCCCGGTGGATGCTGACCCGCAGTCGGACGATAATCTCGCTGCCCACCCCTCATAAGCGTAGGCATGATAGAGGTGGTCATCGGCGCACCATTATTCCCAGGTGTGCCGCCGGGGAACCGCAGTCCCTTTGATTCACGTACTGCAGCCGCCGCGCAGGTGAGCGCATGAGCAACACATCGTTTCCGCCATCCTTTATCGCCGAGGAGTTCCCGATGAGCATGTTCGACGGAATATTGGGTCAGGTCGCCCAGAACGTGGATATCAACAATCTGGCCCAGAAGGTCGGCCTCGCGCCGGAGCAGGTCGAGTCCGCGGTTGCGGCGTTGGCAAGCGCGCACACCAGCCCGGGCGATACGGCTTCGCTTGCCGCATCGGAGACAGGATTGCCCGCCGAAAAGCTCAGCGAGATCGTGACGCAGATTGGCGGAGAAGGCGCACTGGGCCAATTCGCCACCCTGCTTCAGGGAAATGAAGGCGTTCTCGGCGGTCTCGGCAAGATGCTTGACCGTGGCGGGGACGGAATCATCGTCGATGACATAAGCGGACTTGCGAGCGGCCTCTTCGGCAAACGGTGATTGCCACATCTGTCGCGAGGGAATGGCAGCGCGCACAATTTTTCATCCAAAATGGTAGCGCTACCGGTTTTCGATTGACTTTGTTGAACCGGCTCCGCATTGTTGTCTTACAAATAACCCTCCCTCCAATGGCCGCGTCCTTCGACGCGGCCATTTTTTTGCGTCCGTGCGATTGGTAGCGATAGCGGCGGACGCGTGCTGGCAGGGCCGCGTGGGCTGAATCTCCGCCCCTACATTGGAATCGCAATCAGTCCTTCCCGCCAATCCCCCTCGCCGGAAAAACAACGTCACCCCTAATACCTCGCCGCGTTTCGCTGGAGCGCGCGTATTAGTTACTTGCTTTAACAAGTTTCTTTAATGTCAATTCTATGATCGGAGAGTACATTTGTCATCGCGTGTAATACAATTACACAATTACTCGAATTAACAATCTAGTTAATTCTGGTCAAAATAAAAGGGAGACATGCCATGGCACTTAGTATTTCCCTCAGCGGCACTTCGACTCTGGACGAGACCGCCGGTTTACAAACCGGTGCGGACGGAACGCCATCCGGCAGCCCGAGAGCGGACACCGATGTCGCCTACACGACGCTTCCTAGCGCCTTCACCACCCGATTGACCACGCTCGGCGCGGATGCGACCAGCGCCGGCAGCTTCCCCGCAACCGTCGGTGCGGCAAGCGGCGTGAACATGGTCAGCGTCACGTCGGACGGCAAGCTGAGCACCATCGGGCTCACCGATGCAAATGGCGAGTCGTTCGACGGCACGGTCTGGAGCGGGCTGTACACGGATCGGTACGACGATTCGAACGCACTGCTCCGGGAGAAGATCTATTTGGTCAGCGATTCGGATAACCACATTGTGCTGGGCGTGACGGACCCGGGTGCGGGCAACGAGCAGATGGTCTTCGCGGTCTATCTGGACCCGAGCGGCACGGATACATCCAAGACAGCCACCTTATGGTCGGTAACGTTCGAGCCAATCTTCCACCCAAGCACGGCAAGCCCTGACGATGCGGTCGATCTGCTCAGCCAGGTCTATCTTACGGCGACGGGATCGAAGACATTCAACTTCAATAATCTGCCGTCGGGCCAGAATCTGTTCGGAATCGTCGGAGACACGGAAGACGCAATCGTTGTCATTGGCGCGCTTCCCGTCCTCAAGGCGGATGGCACGTACACAAACACCAGCGACACGATAAACACGTCCAAGGCCGGCGGTGACACCACCATCGGCGTCGACGAACAGAGTTTTGACCAGGGCGACGGCGCCTTCTTCACCTATGTCAACAATCCGGACCCGCGTTATCTTGCGGGCGCTCCCGGCGGCCTGACCCAGAATGAGGCAGACGATGCCGACAATGTCCTGTTCGGCACGACGAAAGAGGTCAGCGGTGCCTTCTTCAAGATCGTCCAGGTCACAGGAAATGACCCGGCGAGCCTAAGCCTCACTGCCTACGATCTGACCAATAACTCGCTCGACGGACGGACCTTCGTGCAGGACGGGATGGGCGCCGAGGGCGGTACCAAGGTCGATATCACGCACGTCTGGGTCTATAATGGCTCGATCGCTCCCGCGAACCTGCTCGAGGATTCGGCCGGGAATCTCAGCGCCACTATCGGCATAACGATCACCAACGGTGTCGCCTCCGTCAGTGGCCTCGACGCCGGAAATGTCGTGGTCTGGGAGACCGCATCCGACCACGATCAGGTGCTGGTACAAGCGAATGCCGGAACCGGTCCATTCGACATCGGTCTGTTCGGCCTGAATGAAGGCCAAGAGCAGAGCGTATCGCTTGCCGGTCGCGTGTTCGTCGAGGATGACGGTCCCAAGATCGACCCGGCGATTGCCGACAGCACGGTCCATTATGAGACCGGTGCCTCAGCAACGCAGCCGCTGAATGGATCGTCGGGCACCGATGCTCCAGGGAGCTACGCGATCACCAGCTACACGAGTTCGGTCACCCTCACCGGCGTGACCCTTATCGGCACGATCAATACCGACCAGACTGCAGTCCATTATTTCCAGGATAACGATGCGTCCGGAACCTTCACCGCCGGTGACGTGGATTATTACACGTTGAGCCTTACTCAGCCCGGCGGCGTGGATTCCTATACCTTCACGGTCAACAGCGCCCCGGCGGCGCCACCGCTAGAATTCGACTTTGCGGGCCTGCCATCAGGGCAGAACCTGTTCGGCATGGTGGCCGATGCGGGCGCTCCAAATGGTCCGGGACTCCTGTTCTTCGGTGAGAATGCCGACATCAACGATCCAGGCAACGGACAATATACGAGTGCCAGTGACACGATAAACACGTCGAAAGGCGGCGGCCCCACCACGATCGGCATTAACAATCAGATGTTCGATGGCGATCTTGGCGACGGCGCCTTCTTCACCATCGTCAATAATCCGGACGATCGCTATCTGGCGAACGTCTCCGGCGGCCTCACGCAGAATGAGGCGGACGATGCCGATAACATGCTCTACGATAGCCTGAAGGAAGTGAACGGCTCCTTCTTCAAGGTTTCCCAGACCCAGGGCAACGTTGCCGGCGCGGCTACGATCGAAGCCTTCAACATCGACCAACCCGCAACGGCAAGAGCCCTGATCGACGCGAGCGGAGATCCCTCCGACCACGTCGATATCACCAGCCTGTCGGTCTATAGCGGCTCGGTCGCTCCGGCGAACCTGCTCGAAACGACCGCTGGCACCTCCGACGGCGGCTTGAGCAGCAGCATCACTGTAAGCATCGACGCGGACGGCATCGCGTCGGTGTCAGGGCTGCGAGCCGGCTATGTCGTCGCATGGGAAACGAGCGGCACACATGATCAGGTGCTGATCGAGGCTACGGCAGGCAAGTTCGATATCGGTGCGTTCGGAGTTTCCGAAGCGCAAACGATACCGGATCACACGCTGGACTTCACCGTGTCGCTCACCGACGCAGATGGGGATGCGGTGTCGGACAGCTTCCATGTCACCGTCGATGCAGTGCCGTTCCTCTAACTCGCCGTTCGGCAAGCGGGCCCGCTTCGGCGGGCCCGCTCATTTACAGGGGCAATAATGATGGCCTTCAACTCCAATGTCGGGGGGCCTGTTTTCGATACAGACGCCTTGCGCCGGCCTATTCGCAACGCATTTCTTGGCAGTCTTTGCCTCAACCTCCTCTCGCTTGCGACGCCGCTCTACATGCTCGTCATCTACGATCGGGTGATGACCTCACGCAGTGAGGC
>Ga0207706_10006422_pt1 | contig 10919 bp, 5 predicted proteins | sample KBSC53metaG_FD_184318 | JGI IMG/M metagenome (GOLD analysis project Ga0207706, IMG submission 184318) | Corn rhizosphere microbial communities from Kellogg Biological Station, Michigan, USA - KBS C5-3 metaG (SPAdes) (version 2) | ecosystem: Host-associated > Plants > Roots > Rhizosphere > Soil ... | reverse complement strand
TGGGAAGTTCACCAGGTTTCTTGCAGTGCGGCGAAACAAAGGATTCCAATGCCTTCTTTCTCCGTTCAAAGAGTTTTATAAGTATAGCAAAGAGCCGCTTAATGACAGATCAATTGCCGTAAAGCTTTCACGGAATGACCAAAAATCAAATCATGATCAATCTCCTCAACTGAAACAGAACTTTTATGAAAGGAATATTTTCTATAACCTTCGCGATCTGCAGCTGCATCGGTACACTTGCAGTTAATACGAATAACAATCGTGCTATAACCAGCAATCATCCTTATCATTTTCTTTATCGTGCAGAGATGATCGTTCAACAGTCAGACACCGCGGTGCCTGTCAGGATACAATTGGAAAAAACCAGCTTTGATGATCTGGTCATACTATTTATTTCAGATACGGCAAGACAAACCCAGGACATTGGGCCAATTTTTAGTAAAGATTATGGTGAGCTAATGAGATTTGCCCAGCAAAATCAGCTGAAGCCAAAAAAATTTTTAGCGTGGTACCACTCAGTGCAACCGCCCTGGATCATGGAAATTGCCATGGAAACAGATAAGTTGCCATCAACATTGAATGGGCGGGTAAAGTCGAGAATTGAAAAGGGCGGCGAAGTATTGATCGCACATATGTGGGGCCCTTACAGCGAACTTAGCCAGTCTTATATACAAATTGATAAATGGCTAAAGCAAAATAACCGAATGGCAAGGGCCAACCCTTTTGAAGTTTACATAAATGATCCTTCTGCTGTGAAAAATCCTTCCGACATTCAAACAGACATATACCAGCCTCTTCAATGAACGATGTTCGCTTTACAAAGCTGCAAGGATGTAGAAGAACGAGTTTCATTTCCCGTTGAGCATAATGACAGCGACACGACCATCATGGATGCTGCAGCAGTCATAAGAAGGCGCTAAAGGTACACAATGCAAAAACCGGTGATGCACACACATATGCCACTGTTCGTAATCGATAATTAAAAAAAAACCTATTATCTGAAGTTCACAAAGCTCGCTTTGATAAATGGAATTGACACGGAAGATTTTAAAATGGGCCCGGTTGTCCTTGATGTTGTTTTATTCTCCAAAGATCCATTTATACACCTCAAACCACATGGTTGCTGCAAAAGCTACCGCGAAGCAAAGCCAAAAATCGCGGGCCGTGATTGTAGTAAGTTGAAAAAGATTCCTGACGGTGGGAACGAATTGCAATAAGAGGAGAAAAGCTACAGATACGATAATGATAACGGGCGCCAGGTTATTTTTATACCTGCTGGTATAATACATCGTTTTCGTAAAAGAACGGTTTGTGAAAGTGAGAAAAACATTGCTGAGGATAAGGGTTGTAAATACGATCGTCCTCACTTCCTCAATGCTATATCCGTTGTTCATAAAAAAATAATAAAGGATCAAAACGCCGGTTGTAATAACCACACCCTGCAGAATACTTATCGGTAGCTCTGCAGGGGTGAACAAACCAGATTTTTTACGAGGGCTTAAAACCATATTATTCTGCTCCGCCGGCTCTCTCTCAAAAAAAATAGAACAGGTCGGTCCCATGATCAGCTCCAAAAAAATAACGTGAATAGGAGTGAAAATATTAGGATATACCCAACCCAAAGCGACAGGTAAGGATGCAGTTAGAATGATCGGGATGTGAATAGAAATGATGTAGCGGATCGCTTTTAAAAAATTACTGTGTATTTTTCTTCCCTCTCTTACTGACGTTACAATTTTTTCCAGGTTGTCGTCAGTAAGGATAAGGTCAGACGCTTGTCTTGCAATTTCGGTTCCTCTCTTTCCCATGGCAATACCAACGCTCGCAGCCTTCAATGCCGGCCCGTCATTGACACCATCTCCGGTCATGGCAACTATTTTACCATCAGCCTGCAAGGCATTTATTAGTTTTAGCTTAACATCAGGGAACATTCTTGCAAAGACATTCGTGTCCTGTGCGGCGATTTTCAACTGGTCTTCCGACATTGTCAGTAGTTGTTCTCCCGTATAATAATGTGAGGGGTTAATGATGCCAACCTTTTGCGCAATGCTGACAGCGGTTTCGGGATAATCACCCGTAACTATTTTCACATTGATCTTGGCATCCTGAATTGTTTTCAACACAGAAAGTATGTTCTTTCTTGGTGGGTCATACAATGCCAGCAGTCCTTCAAAATGCCAGTTAAAATCGTTTTGTGAATCGGGAAACGACGAACCTTCAAATACTGCGCTTGCCACACCAAGCACCCGGTATCCATGATTTGCCAATTCATGAACATGGCCAGAAACCTTTTTTTGGTCGGGTTCCTCAAGTTTGCAGACTGCAATAATTCTTTCTGCCCCTCCTTTGGCCGCTACGATCATTTTGTTCTCTATATCATAAACATGTGTCATCATGGGCGGTCTTCCTTCTAAAGGGTATTCGTAGATCATTCTTCTTTTTTCGTGCCGGTTTCCACCCATAGTGTCGTAAGCATCCCATATTGCTTTTTCCATCGAATCAAAAGGATCCGATTCGCTTGCCAACATAGCATAGTACAATACATTTTGACTTGTTCTATTATCTATATCAATAATGGTGTCTGTTCTAAAATCATAAATTGTTTTCGCTTCCATTTTGTTCTCTGTGATTGTCCCAGTCTTATCAAGGCACAAAACATTTATAGCTCCAAGATTTTCGATAATCTGTGGTTGCCGGGAAATGATTCCAAGTTTGCTAAGCTTATAGGCCCCAAGCGCCATAAATGATGAAAAGGCAACGGGAATTTCTTCGGGCACCGCAGACATTGCCAGGGTGAGTGCAAATAATAAGCTGGTGGCAAACTGACGATAGTGGAGATAGTTGACAAGAAAAATAATAATAAACCCCGCCAGTCCAAATAAGGCTAACCGCCTCACGAATTTATTGATCTGCAACTGCAGCAAAGTTTTGGCGGGACGATAGCCACTGATCGCCATTCCTATTTTCCCAAGAACGGTTTTATTTCCAATAGCAGTAACCTCGGCAATACACTTTCCGCTATTTATTGTTGTGCCCTGGTAGATTATATTTTGATCTCCTTTTTTTTCAACAGGCATAGATTCACCGGTTATGATGGCTTCATTGATGCTAAGGTCATTTGACTGGATGATCACTGCATCAGCAGGTATTTTCATTCCTTCTTCAAGCAACATAATGTCACCCGGCAAAAGATCTTCATCACTTATCACTTGCTGTTGCCTGTTTCGTATTACCGTAACCCTGGGTTCTGTCAATTTATTTAATGCCTCGAGCGCCCGTGAACTCTTTGCTTCCTGGTACAGGGAAATAGTCGTTACAATAATCATAGCGATCGCCATCAATATACCTTCACCGATCTCGCCAAGAATGAAATAAAGAGAGCAGGCTATGATAAGAAGAATGAACATGGGCTCCAGAAATATTTCTACCAGGATGCGCAACCATCTGTGACTGGCACCAGGATGCAAACTGTTTTTGCCATATTGTCTTTGCAACAGTGGAATGTCTGCCGGCAGCAACCCGGACAAGCTTCCCATTTCGATTATCTTTTCTGCCATGGTAGATTTAATGTGGAGCTAAATCAAAAATACTACTCTTCGCCACGCCGTTGGACACATTACGGAAACAGATTTGTTGTGTTAATCATCGCAGTTGGAAATCTAACCTGCTTGAATTTGATTTGCAGTTAACTCAATAAGCATTTTTTTCTTTTCACCTCATCGAAAACCTCTTTTTGCAAATTGTTAGCGGTAGCGGCAAATAGTCAAACATAATTGCGCCCGTTCAAGTTAGATTACAGCCCCTTCAATGCTTCGATTTTTTCCCAACGCTTCTGAACACCATCCTTTGCCTTTGCCAAAAATTCGATGGCTGTCTCAGGAAAATTATTCCTGATTGTGGCAAATCGATTTTCATGATACAGGAAATCTTCGAGAGGAATAGAGGGTTCTTTGCTGTCAACGACAAAGCGCTGACCTTTTTCTTTTAAAGGATTGTAGCGGAACAGTGGCCAGTAGCCGGATTTCACCGCCTGGTTTTGTTGATCCAGACCATCACACATTTCATAGCCATGTGCAATGCAATGACTGTATGCGATGATGATCGAAGGACCGGGATATGCTTCGGCTTCAAGAATTGTTTTAAGTGCATGCACGTCATTGGCACCCATGGCAATTTCCGCTACGAAGGCATTACCGTGGGCAATCGCTTGCATCGCCAGGTCTTTTTTGCCGGTTGTTTTCCCTTTGATGGAAAATTTTGCACTCGCTCCAATGGGTGATGATTTAGACTTTTGACCACCTGTGTTCGAGTAAACCTCGGTGTCAAGCACGAGTATGTTCACATTCTCTCCTGTCGATAATATATGATCCAATCCTCCAAAGCCAATATCATACGCCCAACCATCACCGCCTATGATCCAAACAGATTTGTGTTCCAGGAACTCGGCGACCTGCAATAACAATTCAGTTTCAGGTTTATCAATTTGTTTCAATTTTCGTTTTAATTCAAGAATATTTCTCCGCTGTTGAATTACGTCCGCTTCGCCTCCTTCGGTGTTTAACAAGATTGCTTCAGCAAGTCTGCCATCTACATCTTCGCTTAATGATTGTAATAACGAAATAGCATAGTTTCGTTTCATATCCGTTGCCAGCTTGAGGCCCAAACCAAATTCTGCATTATCCTCAAATAATGAGTTTGCCCATGCCGGTCCAAATCCTTCTTGATTCTTAGCCCAGGGGGTCGTTGGCAAATTACCTCCAAAAATGGAAGAGCAGCCCGTTGCATTGGCAACAATCATTCTGTCACCAAACAATTGCGTGAGTAATTTTAGGTAAGGCGTTTCACCACATCCGCTGCACGCTCCGGAAAATTCGAATAGTGGTTCAAATAACTGTGATCCTTTTACGGTGTTGCGATTTACTCTTGCTCGATCAATATCAGGTAATGAAAGAAAGAACTCCCAGTTTTGCTTTTCTATATCTTTCAAAGGCAATATCTCCTGCATGTTGATCGCCTTGTGATCAGGTTGTGTTTTGCTTACAACAGGGCAAACGTTCACGCAAAGCCCGCAGCCGGTGCAATCCTCAACGGCCACCTGCAAAGTGTATGATTCCTGATCCTTGAAAAATTCTTTGCCGACCGGCGTTGTATGTTTAAAAAAATCGGGGGCGTCTTTTAATAAAGAGTTATTATAAACTTTAGGGCGAATGGCCGCATGTGGACAGACAAAAAAACACTTGCCGCATTGCGAGCACAAAGAAGGATCCCACACGGGGACCTGTTCCGCGATGTTCCTTTTTTCATATTGTGCGGTAGCGGAAGGGTAGGTGCCATCAGCAGGAAAAGCGCTTACAGGTAATTCGTCTCCCTCACCAGCAATGATTTTTCCCAGCACTCGTTGTACAAAATCTGGTGCTTTGCCGCTAACCGAGGCTTCAATTTCCTTTTTACCGGGTTTCAAACCCGCATAATCGAGCAACGATAAATTTTCGAGTGTTTTATCCACCGATTCAAAATTCTTTTCCACCACGGCTTCACCTTTTTTTCCGTAGGTTTTCCGAATTGCATTTTTAATATAGATGACAGCTTCTGCTCTTGGTATCACGTCAGAAATTGCAAAAAAACATGTTTGTAAAATCGAGTTGATGCGCGAACCCATTCCTGTTTCTCTCGCAACTTTTGAGGCATTGATAACATAGAACTTGAGTTTCTTGCGGATAATTTCTTCCTGGATTTTTCTTGGGAGATTGCTCCACACTTCTTCAGGGGCAAAAGGCGCATTCAATAAAAATGTGCCGCCAGGTTGAGCGTGGTTTAGAATATTATATTTCTCCAGGTAATGGAAATGATGACAGGCGACAAAATTTGCCGAATTAATAAGGTAAGCAGAACGAATGGGTCGTTCGCTGAAGCGTAAATGAGAGACGGTTAATGAACCTGATTTTTTTGAATCATACACAAAATAACCCTGGACATAGTTACCCGTTACGTCACCAATGATCTTAATAGTGTTCTTATTTGCACCTACGGTGCCATCGGCCCCCAATCCGAAAAAAAGACCGCGGAACAGGTGTTGGTCTTCGAGCGAAAAATTTTTATCGTATTCGAGGCTTGTATTCGTGATGTCATCTTCAATCCCAACTGTGAAACTATTTTTTGGATTTACTTTCTTTAATTCATTAAACACTGCGAGGGCCATCCCGGGATTAAATTCTTTTGATGCCAAACCATAACGGCCGCCAATTACTCTTGGCATCGCCTGGTTCCATCCTGCATGAAGCGCATTGATCACATCCATATATAAGGGTTCACCGATAGCGCCAGTTTCCTTACAACGGTCAAGGACAGCGATGCGCTTTACAGTCCCCGGGAGTGCCTGAATGAAATGCTGTACTGAAAAAGGACGATATAGATGCACATGCACACACCCTGTTTTCTCGCCGTGATCATTCAGGTAATCTACCGTTTCCTGAATTGTACCAGAGCCAGACCCCATAATAACAATCACGTCGTCTGCTGCCGGGTGCCCATAATAATCAAAGAGTTTGTAGGAACGACCTGCAAGTGCTTCAAATTTTTGCATGGTTGCTTCGACAATAGCGGGCACATTCTTATGGTATCCTGTACATGCTTCACGACTTTGGAAATACACATCTGGATTTTGCGCCGTCCCGCGAATAAAAGGGTTTGCCGGATTTAATGCGCGCTGACGGTGGCGCATCACATCTTCTTTATCGATCATTTCACCGATTATTTTATCCGAAATTATTTCCACCTCATTTAATTCGTGGGATGTACGAAAACCATCAAAAATATTTAAGAACGGAATGCGCGATTTTAGAGAGGCGGCTGTCGCTATCAATGCCATGTCGTGTGCCTCCTGGGGACTATTGCCAAACAACATTGCGAAACCTGTTGAGCGCACGGCCATAACATCACTATGATCACCAAAAATAGACAACGCATGTGTCGCCAATGCACGGGCGGCGATGTGAAATACCGTTGGTGTTAATTCACCGGCGATTTTATACATGTTCGGAATCATTAACAATAATCCCTGGGAACATGTAAAGGTGGATGCCAATGCTCCGCCCTGTAATGCCCCATGAATAGCCCCTGCCGCACCGGCCTCACTTTGCATCTCAATAATTTTTGGAATTTGTCCAAAAATATTTTGTTTGCCATCACTGCTCCAGTCGTCGGCCCACTCGCCCATTGCGGAGGAGGGTGTGATAGGATAGATAGCACAAACCTCGCTGGTTTTGTAGGCAATATGGACGGCGGCCTGGTTTCCGTCGATGATACTTTTTTCTGTAGCGGTTTTTTCAACAGCGCCCGGAGATATCTGTTGATCAATTACGGTTTTCATAATAGTCTGTCTTGATGACAGTCTTCAAGTTACGACCAGAGGCTTAGGCGGGAAATGATTCTTATCATTGCCAGGATTGATTTACTGCATTATTAAAATTGGACGAAGGAAGAGGATTATGACCGCAAATATTGCGTTCCTTGCCGGTTGAATCTTTAAGCTCAGCCTTTTTCGGCGTATCCAAATCAATTTTTTTTCTTGACTTAGTGAAAATTTTTCTCTCTGGTCTTAATCTTTTCTTATAGTCTCCATCATGGATTTGAAGCAGACCCTTGTCCATTGGCAGAGTGATTAGGCTTCAATGAATCTGAATGACATCAGTGCCCGGTTATCAACCGTGTGCAATAAATAGAACATTCGAATGATCCCGAATAATCTGGTCTGCAAAACTGCTGTTTTTTAAATTCGAGGCAGCTGACCTGGCATAGGACCCTGCTACCCATATGGCATTTTTTTTATGCTCAAGCCACGCCGCAAAATATTTTTTTAGATCAAAGTGCAATTTGAATGCGGTGAGGGAATCAAAATGCCAGTTTGCATACTCCTGCAACAAATCGCGATCTGGGATAGTATCGGATTCTTCATTTTTTATGTATATAAATTCAGCCGGCAGATCAGTAAATTGTGGAAACAGGTAACTAAACTGCTTTAAAGCAAACATGCTTGTTTTTTTACCGTCATAGGCAATTGCTATCCGATCCACGGATCTAAATGATTCGGGAACAACGACCACGGGACATTCGCTGGTGTGTAACGCTTCCTGCATCAGAAGGCTGGGCTCTTGTTCATCAAACGCATTAGAGTTAAAGAATTCTTGCCCCACCACGATGAGATCGGCAAACCGGCTCTCTTTTATGAATAAATCCTTATCCCACTTCTCCTTGTTCTCACGTATTTGGTAGCTGATCCTGTTTATATCACAATGTTGTATAAACTTGGATTTGCCCTGCTCCACATTCTGTTTTTCCACTTCCACACTTTTGACAAATGATTCTCTTGAGGGAACAAGGACTCCAGGAGCCGACAATTCCTTGTTTACCGAGCTAAAAAGAATGCCTTTAACAGATACCGGCTCATGCATGCGTAACAATTTTATAAATTGAAAAGCACCTTCCGGAAAATTATCAGCTTCCCAGGGAAGAAGTATTTTTTTCATGATTTTTTTTTGACAGGTAAAATTCATCAATTTAAAGAGCAAAAGAAATGACGCAGTTCATAAAACGGAATGAGGATTGTCAATATGCATCAGAGCGCGCCCATACATATTTTGCCAACGCCTTTGCACAATGCTAAATGACTACAAAGCCGTATTCGTTGCATCGCCAAGCTTTGCTTGAGCAGCGGCTAACCTCGCTACCGGAACTCTCGGTCCTGAGCAGGAAACATAGTCTAATCCTAATTCATGACAGAACTTTATCGAGTCAGGCTGGCCTCCGTGCTCGCCACAGATGCCAATCTTTAAATTCCGCCTGGATTCCCGTCCCCACTCAATCGCCATTTTCATCAATTTGCCAACACCATTCTTATCGAGAATTTCAAATGGATTATCATGCAAAATGTTTTTCTCCCCGTAAAAAGGAAGAAATTTATTCTCTGCATCTTCCCTTGAGAAAGAGAAAGTAGCCTGGGTCAGATCATTCGTTCCAAACGAAAAGAAATCCGCCTCTTTTGCCAGCTCCCCTGCTTCCATACATGCGCGAACCACTTCTATCATGGTTCCAAACTTGAAAGAAAGCTTTATGCCGTATGACGCTTCGATTTTTTGACTTATTTCGTCGACATACACTTTCACTTTCTTCAGTTCTTCTGCTGTGCAAACCTGCGGTACCATAATTTCAGGATTCACGTTGATTCCTTCTTTCTTGCATTCTGCAGCGGCTTCGAGTATCGCTTGTATCTGCATCTTGTAAATCTCCGGATACGTTAGACCTAACCGGACACCACGATGGCCCAGCATAGGATTTACCTCGTGCAATTCATGCGCCTTTTTCAAAATGTTTTCCTTTTTGCTGATTGCCATTTCAATTAATTCCACACCCCTTCCGTTAAAAGGCATTATATTTTTTATTTCCAGGTTGTCGGCATGGAGCAGACGTAAACTGCTTATAAGATTGCTGACCCCACTTGCTGTTTCTTTTAGATGATGGAGATGTTGCAATTCTTCTTTTAATTCTTCTTCAGCCGGAAGAAATTCATGAATGGGAGGATCAAGCAAGCGAATCGTTACAGGATGTGGCGCCATTGTAACAAGTATCTCTTTAAAATCCTTCTTTTGTATCGGCAGCAACTGTTGCAAGGCCTGCTCTCTTTCATGTACGGTATCGGCAATGATCATTTCGACTACAATCGGTAAACGATCACTCGCATTGAACATTCGTTCCGTGCGGCAAAGACCAATTCCTACTGCACCGAATTCCAACGCTTTCGCTGCAGCTTCAGGGGTGTCAGCATTTGCCATCACTTTTAACTTCGCTAGTTCATCGGCCCACGACAATAAAGTCTTTAATTCATTACTGAATTCAGGGTCCACTGTTGCGATCACTCCTTTATAAACGAATCCCGTTCCTCCATCAATGGTGATATTATCGCCCTCATACAAAATTTTGTCACTAATAGTTGCTTGTCTCAATTTCACATCAACTTTTATTCCTTCCGCACCGGCCACACAAGGTTTTCCCATTCCTCTTGCCACGACAGCAGCATGTGAAGTTTTACCACCGCGACTTGTCAAGATTCCCTGTGAAGCAAAGAAGCCGTGTATATCTTCTGGTTTTGTTTCCTCGCGAACCAATATCACCTTCGCCCCTGAACGACCAAGGATTTCAGCGCGATCTGCGTCAAAAACACATTGACCGGAAGCGGCGCCCGGGGAAGCCGGAAGGCCTTGCGCCAACGGTTCCTCTTTATTTTTGCCGTCAAGACGTGGGTGCAATAATTGTTCGATCATTGCAGGTTGGATGCGTAACAGTGCTTGCTCTTTCGTGAGCAAACCTTCTTCCACCATCTCAACCGAAGTGCGAACGATTGCGGTGGCGTTCATCTTGCCATTGCGTGTTTGAAGACAAAAAAGAGTTCCTTTTTCAATCGTGTACTCAAAATCCTGCACTTCTTTGTAATGGCTTTCGAGTTTATCACGCAACTTTTCCAATTGACGATACAGATCGGGCATTTCCTCAGCTAGCAGATGGACAGGTTTTGGTGTGCGAATGCCCGCAACAACATCTTCACCTTGCGCATTTACCAGGTATTCACCGAACATTACATTCTCACCTGTGCCGGGGTCTCTCGTAAAACCAACGCCTGTTGCACTATCATTACCCATGTTCCCAAAAACCATTGCCACAATATTCACGGCAGTACCATTTGCCAAATCGGGTGTAATGTTAAACTCGCGACGATAATCAACCGCTCTCTTACCCGTCCAGGAATTAAATACAGCCTTGATGGCAATCTCCAGTTGTTCATAAACATTTTCAGGGAAAGGGTTATGCGTATATTTCTTCACCGCATCCAGAAACCTTTCGCTGATTTCTTTCAGATTCGCCGCATT
>Ga0207706_10006415_pt1 | contig 10922 bp, 8 predicted proteins | sample KBSC53metaG_FD_184318 | JGI IMG/M metagenome (GOLD analysis project Ga0207706, IMG submission 184318) | Corn rhizosphere microbial communities from Kellogg Biological Station, Michigan, USA - KBS C5-3 metaG (SPAdes) (version 2) | ecosystem: Host-associated > Plants > Roots > Rhizosphere > Soil ... | reverse complement strand
CAGCGACCCTCGGCGCCGGAGTCGTCGACCCTGGCTCGGTCTGCGACGTCATGGGGACGGCCGAGCCCGTCTGTGCCGTCGTGCCCGCTCCCGTGCTGGACCCGGACGGTGTCACCGAGCTCCATCCTCACGCGGCACCCGATGGCTGGCTGCTCGAGAACCCCGGTTGGCTGTCCGGAGGTGCGTACCGCTGGTTCCGCGACGAGCTCGGGTCCGTCGAGGCGGCCGAGGCCGCGGCCACGGGAGCCGACGTCTACGAGCTCCTGAACTCGCTGGCGGAAGATGTGCCGGCAGGGGCCGACGGGGTCTTGTGGGTGCCGGCGCTAGCCGGGGCGACTGCCCCGGAATGGAACGCGGCCGCACGGGCGGGGTGGTTCGGCCTCGCCGCGTCCCATGGTCGCGCTCACCTCGCCCGGGCGTTGCTGGAGGGCAACGCCTTCGCCCTGCGCGACGTACTGGAGGCCATCCGTGCGGCAGGCCACACGGCGACGGAGCTCGTCTGCGTGGCGGGCGGAGCGCGGGGCGACCTGCTGCGTCAGATCCGCGCCGACGTGACCGGGCTGCCTGTGACGCGGCCGGACGACGTCGAGACCACCGCCCGAGGCGCCGCGATGCTCGCAGCAGCGGGCGTAGGCCTGCACCCAGACGTACCTTCGGCTGCCCGCGTCATGGAAAGCCCCCGTTCCGAGCCGCTGCTGCCGCGGCACGAGTGCGAAGAGGTCTACGACACGCTCTACCGCCGGCACCGGGAGCTCTACTCCGCACTGCGGCCGCTTTTTTCCTGAGGCCAGCGTGGGCTAGACGGCCCGCTCGTACCGCTCGCGCTCCCAGTCCGAGACGCCCTCGCGCCAGGCCTTGAGTTCCCACTCGCGCGAGACGGCGAAGTAGTCGCTGAAGCGCTCCCCCAGGCGAGCGCGAAGCTCGCCGTCGGCACGGAAGGCGGCGAGCGCGCTCTCCAGCGAGCCGGGCAAGGCGGGGAGATCCTCCCGCGCATAGGCGTCGCCAACGACAGGGGAAGGTGGTTCCGCTCCTCGGCGGAGCCCTTCCCCGGCGGCCACTGCGAGCGCGGCGAGGGCGAGGTAGGGATTCGCGTCTGCGCCCGGGCGGCGGCACTCGATCCGGCAGCGCTCGGGCTGCGCGGACGACGAGATGACCCTCAGCGCCGCCGAGCGGTTTTCGATCCCCCAGCTGGCGTTCACCGGCGCGAACCAGCCGGGCACGAGCCGCTTGTACGAGTTCACCGTGGGATTGAGGAGCAGCGAGGCGCCCGCCAGGTGCTCCACCATTCCGGCCACCGCCTGGGACGCCGGCGTAGGCAAATCCGGTCCGTCGCCCGGCGCGAATGAGTTGGTCTCGTCGTTCCAGAGCGAGAGATGCAGATGTCCGCTCGAGCCCTCCTCGCCGGGAACCGTCTTGGCGAGAAAGCTTGCGCGGAGGCCGAGCGTCTCCGCGACACCCTTCGCGGCGAGCTTGACGAGCGCCGCGTCGTCGGCCGCGCGCAGGCCCTCCCGCGCAGCCAGGTTCAGCTCAAGGAGGCCAGGACCGGCCTCAGTGTGGATCGCAGTGAGCTCGATTCCCAACGCATCGAGGGCAGGCGCCAAGGCCGAGACAAGCTCGTGATACCGCCCGGCCTCGACGATGCTGTAGCTGATCCCGGTCGAGAGCGGCCGGCCTTCGGCGTCCCAGATCCGCATTTCGTACTCGAAGGCGGCTCTCGTCTCGTAGCCGAGCTCGTGGATGCCCTCGAGGGCGTGTCGGAGCACCTCCCGTGTCGCGAGCTCGCACGGCGAGCCGTCCCGCCAAAAGGGCGTGGCGAGGCAGACGCTCCACCCTGGCCTCCAGGTGAGCTCGTGCAGCGTCTCGACATCGGGTCGCACGACGAGATCGCCCGCGCCGGAACGGATCCCGAACCCCTCGTAGTCCGAGATCGGCGTGTCGACCGGGTCGAGCGCGAGGAGGAGGTCCGTCATGACCGTCCCGTTTTCGGCGGCAGCCTTGAAGGCATTCATGCTCAGCGCCTTGCCGCGCAGGTAGCCGTTCACGTCCGGCATGGCCAGGAGGACGTATTGCGAGTCCGTCACGCGAGGACGCTCTTGATCCGGCTGTCGACGTCGCCGAGCGTCGCGGCCAGCCGGTCGATCATCTCGGCGAGCTCGGTATCCGTCGCCACGTAGGCGGGCGCGAACAAGGTCTGGTCCGGGACGAACCCGTCCGCCGCGCAGTGCGAGGTCGTGATGAGGAGCCCGTGCTCGAGCGCCGTCCCGTCGACCAAGGTGGAGATCTCGACCTCTCCTGGGAGGAACGATTCGCCGTCGCGCGGGTCGACGAGCTCGACGCCGAGGAGGAAGCCGCGGCCGCGTACCTCGCGGACGATGTCCAGGTCGCCGACTGCCGCGTCGAGCTCATCGCGGAGCGTCGGACCGCGGCTGCGGACTCGTTCGACGAGGCCTTCGGACTGCAGCGCCTCGAGAACGGCGAGACCAACGGCGCAGAGCTGAGGAGCTCCATCCCATGTATGGCCGTGCTCGAACTCGCGTGACCCCGACGCCACCGCCTCGTAGACGTGCTCTGCCGCCAAGATCCCAGCAAGCGGCGCATACCCGGCGCCGGCCGCCTTCCCGAAGCTGATGACGTCCGGCTGGAGGGGCAGCTGCTGATAGGCGAACCAGGAGCCCGTTCGCCCGAAACCGGTTACCACTTCGTCGAAGACGACGAGGAACCCGTATTCTTCGCGCCGCTCCGCGACCCCCTCCCAAAAGTGAATGGGCGGCGAGTAGCCGGGCATCGCTGCGGCACTCACGGGCTCGCAGACGAACGCGGCCACCGTGTCGGGCCCTGCCTCCTCGAGCGCCCGGTCCAAAGCGGCGAGAGCCTCCTCGCCCGTCTCGTCGAGCCGGGCCGTGCTCGGAGGAATGTGAAGGTGATGCGCGAGGTAGGGCTCGTATGGGGCTTGGAGAGAAGGTCGGCCGGAGAGCGCCAGAGTCCCGAAGGTCGCTCCATGATAGGCGTGCGCCGGCGAGATGATGCGCCAGCGACTTTCCCCGCGCTCTGCGTGATAGCCGCGCGCCAAACGCAGGGCCATTTCGTTCGCCTCCGACCCTCCCGTGACGAACCGAATGCGCGCGAGCTCGGGTGCCGCAACCTCGAGGATGCGTCGTCCGAGCTCCTCCTGCGGCTCGTTCGTGAACTGGTGGTAGTAGACGTAGGAGAGGCGCTCGGCCTGCCGCGCGGCCGCTTCGACGATGTCGCGCCGGGCGTGACCGAGGACGGCGACCATCGCGCCACCGCCGCAGCCGTCCAGGAGCTCGTGCCCGTCGACACGGTAGAGGCGAACGCCCTCGCCCCGCTCGATGTCGGGATACACCCAGTCCAGATCGCGCGGGAAGACGCTCGTCCGGTCAGCGGTGATCTCTGCTGGCGCGGCGGTCATCAAGCTCGCTCGCGGGGGCGCGCGACCCGCTCGATGAACGAGTCGAGGAGCTTCCGGGTGTTGCGGTTGTGCTCGCGCGCGCGCTCGTGCGTCTCCGCCAGAAGAGCATCCGGGTCAACGCCGTGCTCGTCGAGCTCGTGCCGATAGACGCGCACCCACTCGTCCATGATCTCCGTCGTCACCTCGGGATGGAACTGGAGACCGAGGCTGCGTCCGATGACGTACGCCTGTGGCCCGGCCTCGTTTGCCGCCACGACGGTTGCGCCGGGGGGTGCAGTGAACGTGTCGAAGTGCCATTGAAACCACGGACCGTCCGGAACGAGGTCGGGATCGCTCGTCCCCACGGGGAGCCAGCCGATTTCTTCCTTGTCCGAGCGGAAAACGTCCCCGCCGAGCACGCGCGCCAGGATCTGCCCACCGAAGCAGACGCCCAGGATGGGCACCTCGGCTTCATGGGCCTCGGCGAGGAAGTCCATCTCGTGCTTGATCCATTCGATGTCGTCCTGGTAGGCGCCGAACTCGGAGCCGAGGGAGACGATGAGCTCGTAGGCGCGGGGGTCGAGGTCGTGTGGGTCTTGCTCGTCGATCCGGAGAGTCTCGACTTCGTAGCCGCGCTCGCGGAGCCAGGGAGTGATCAGGCCCGGCGGCGTGGGCTCCTCGTGCTGGATGACGAGCGCGCGTCGGCTCACGCGCGGCCTCCTATGGGGGCGGACTCGAGCCTGCCCTCGACCTCGCTCCAGACCCCGCGGAGGACTCGGGCGAAGCGGTCGACCATTTCGGCGAGTTCCTCCTCCGACGCGGTGAACGCGGGCGCGAAGAGCGACTGATCGCCTGCATAGCCGTCCCTCGTGGGCTGCGTGGAGAGCAGGACGAGCCCGTTTTCGAGCGCGACCTCGTCCACGCGCGCCGCCACCCGAAGCTCGGGGGGCAGGAACGCACCCTCCTCGCGCGGGTCGCCGTATTCGACGCCGAGGAGGAAGCCGTGCCCCCGAACCTCGCGGACGATCGGGATCTCGGCGAGCGCCTCCTCGAGCTCCTCCGCCAGCCGCGCTCCCCGTTCGCGGACGTGCTCGATGAGCCCCTCGCGGCGCAAGGCGTCGATCACGGCGAGCCCGACTGCACACGAGAGCGGCGCGCCGTTCCAGGTGTGGCCGAGCGAGAAGCTCCGCGACCCCTGGGCAACGGCCTCGTAGACGTGGTTGCGACACAGCGCGGCGCCGACGGCCGCATAGCCTGCGCCGAGCCCCTTCGCGATGGCGATCACATCGGGAACGAATGGGAGGTCGTTGGCGGCGAACCAGTTTCCACTGCGGCCCATTCCCGTGACGATCTCGTCGAGGCAGATCAAGAACCCATGCCGCTCGCGCCTTTCAGCGAGGCCTTCCCAGAACCGGTCCGGCGGCTTGAAGGCCGGGAGGGCCGCCGCGCCGATCGGCTCGCAGAAGAACGCGGACACCGTCTCCGGGCCCGCCTCTTCGAGGACATTGTCCAGCGCGGCGAGCGTCGATTCGCCGGTGGGGTCGAACCGGGGGGTCGCTGGCGGAATGTGCAGGAACCGCGGCAGGTAAGGCCCGAGCGGCCCTTGGAGGCCCGGCCGCCCGGTGAGCGCGAGGGTACCTATCGTCGGCCCGTGGTAGGCCTGGGCCGGCGAGATCACCTGCCACCGCTCGGGCTGGCCGCGCTCGACGTGGTAGGCCCGCGCAAGCCTGATCGCCGCTTCGTTGGCCTCCGAACCCCCGGTCACGAAATGGACCCGCGTGAATCCCTCAGGCGCTAGCGAGACCAGCTCATCGGCGAGCCGCTCTTGCGCCGGGTTCGTGACAACCTCGTTGTGGACGTAGGAGAGCCGCAGCGCTTGCGCCCGAGCTGCTTCGAGAAGATCGCTGCGACCGTAGCCAAGCGTCGCGGCCATCGAGCCGCCGCTCATGGCGTCCAGGTAGCGTTTCCCCCCCGCGTCCTCGAGCCACACGCCGTCGCCGCGGACGACCACGGGATAGCGGCGGTCGAGCTCGGGAGGAAAGACCCGTGTTTCGCTGCTGACCACGGTTGCCTCGTTCAACGCCGTCCTCCCTGCCGGGACCAGGATCGCTCTGCTCTGCGCAGCCTACTATCGGGATCCACAGCCCACGCCCGCTTCGCATCGGCGTGTGGAAGGGTTGGAGAACCAGCGGCGAACGTACCTTTCTCGACCTCGGGGATCAACCGACGTACGATGCCCGCGTGGCGAAGGGGACCCCGGCGCAGGCGGGCGAAAGGATCCTCTACGAGATCGTGTCGACGGTCGGTTCTTCGCTGGAGCTCGGCCAGGTGCTCGGCGCCGTCGTGCGCCTTCTCACCGACGCGAGCGCGGTTCACGCCTGCTTCGTCTACCTCATCGAGGACGACCGGCTCGTGTTGCGGGCCGCGTCCGAGCCGTACGGCGACTTCGTCGGCGAAATCGCTCTCGGCAAGGGCGAGGGCATCGCGTGGTGGGCAGTCGAGCACGGCGAGCCGGCCTTCACGCAGAACGCGGTCGACGACCCGCGCAACAAGTTCGTCCCCGAGCTCGAGGAGGAGAAGTTCCAGTCGCTGCTCTCCGTCCCCGTCTCCCGGAGAGACGGAGACGTCATCGGCGCGATCACGATGCACACGGAGGCGCCCCGCGAGTTCACCGCCGAGGAGGTCGAGCTCCTCACATCCACGGCCTCGCTCGTGGCCGGCGCCATCGAGAACGCGCGCCTCTACGAGGAGACACGACAACGGGTCGGCGAGCTCGAGCACCTCACCGAGCTCGCAGAGACCCTCGCTCGCGCGCAGCAGCTCGGCGACGTGCTGCCCGCGGTCGCAGAGCGGACGCGCCAGCTCCTCCGCAGCCGTTCCTGCCACGTGTATCTCCTCGACGGCGGCACCGAAGAGCTTCGGCTGCGGGCGTCGGCTCCGGCGGACACCGAAGCGCGCCGAGCGATCAAGCTCTCCGAGCTCGGTCCGGAGATGGCGCGAAGCGGCCGCTTCGCAAGCGTGGCCGTGCCGATCGTCGCCGACGACGAGCTCCTCGGCCTGATCAGCGCCGAGGGGACGACCGAGGTCGACCTCGCCCGGGCGGCCGCGAACCAGACCGCCGTGGCGATCAAGAAGATCGAACTGATCGAACGGCTGACGGAGAAGAACCTCATCAAGGACTTCTTCGAGCAGCTGGCGGGTGGAAACGTCCTCGGCGCTGTCGAGGGCCGCGCCGCCCGGCTCGGTTGCGACCTCGACCGGAAGTACCTCGTCGTCGAGGTCGCGCCCCCGCATGAGGCCGTCGAGAAGGCTGTCGCCGCAACAGCTCCGGGTTCCCTGTTCGACCACCGCGACGAGTCCAGCCGGGGGCTCATGCGCGTCCCGTCGATCGGCGAGGCTGCGCTCGTGGAGAGGATTCGGGCGGTCCATGCGGAGATCGGCAGCCCCGTCTCGATCGGCATCTCGAACTCCTGCACGGGCGCGCCGAGCTTCCAGGCCGGCTTCGAGGAGGCCGGGCACGCGCTGCTCGGCTCGGTTATCCGCGGTACACCCGGAGTGATGACCTACGAGGAGCTCGGCCCGTACAAGTACCTCCTGCGCATGTCGCTCGACTCCACGATCCGCGACTCGCAGCGCGACCTGATCGCGAAAATCGCCGAGTACGACCGCCAGCGCCAGACCTCGCTCCTGCGCACCCTCGAGGAGTTCCTCAGGCGACGGGGCAACATCAGCTCGACGGCGGAGGCGCTGTACGTCCACCCGAACACCCTGAGACAGCGGCTTCGGCGCATCCAGGAGATCTCCGGCCTCGACCTCCGCAAGGAGGACTGGCTCCTGATCGAGATCGCCGTGAAGATGGTCAAGCTGCAGGAAGCATTGGGCCGGTCAGAGCCGACATAACCGCCGCCGAACGCTTGTAGGGACCCGCCATCGGCAGGCGCCTCGCGGCTGTTTAATCTCGGCCTCACCCGACCCTGGACTGGGAGGAGGCCGCATGGCGAGCACCGCCGCACCCACCGTCGACGAGATTCGCAAGGAATCCGACAAGCGCGGAATCGAGTTCTACTTCGCGCAATTCGTCGACATGTACGCCCGTCCGAGCGCAAAGCTCGTGCCGGCAGCGAACCTGGACGACCTCGTCTCGGACGGGGCGGGGTTCGCCGGCTTCGCCGCCGGAGAGATCGGCCAGTTCCCGAGCGATCCCGACATCGCAGCCATCCCCGATCTCGCGACCTTCACCCCCGTCCCGTGGGAGCCGACGGTCGCGCGCTTTGCCTGCAACATCCATGTCGACGGGGAGGAATGGCCGTACGACCCTCGCGTCATCCTGCGCCGCCAGATCGAGAAGGCGCGGGCGAAGGGCTTCGACTTTCGCATGGGGCTCGAGCTCGAATACTTCCTCGTCGAGCTGAACGACGACGGCTCGATCCAACTCGCGGACGCACTCGACACGCTCGAGAAGCCCTGCTACGACCTCAACGGCCTCAGCCGCCATTACGACTTCCTGACGACGGTCTCGCGCTACGTCAACGACCTCGGCTGGGGCAACTACGCGAACGACCACGAGGACGCGAACGGCCAGTTCGAGCAGAACTTCACGTACACCGATGCGCTCACGAGCTGCGACCGCGCGATCTTTTTCCGCTACATGGTCCATCAGCTGGCCGAGCGGAAGGGGCGCGATGAGGGCAAGACCATTCTCGCCACCTTCATGCCGAAGCCGTTCACGAACCTGACCGGTAACGGCTGCCATTTCCACATGTCGCTCTGGGACGGCGACACGAACCTCTTCCTCGACGAGGACGATCCGCGCGGGCTCGGGCTTTCGGAGACGGCGTACAAGTTCATCGCCGGCCTGAAGAAGCACGCAAAGGCCTACAGCGCGGTGACCGCTCCGACGGTCAACTCCTACAAGCGGCTCAAAGTCGGTTCGACGTCGAGCGGCGCGACCTGGTCGCCCGTGTGGATCAGCTACGGATACAACAACCGCACGCAGATGCTGCGCATACCCGGCCCGGGCAGGATCGAGGACCGAACGATCGACGGCAGCTGCAACCCCTACCTCGCCGCGGCGGTCATCCTGGCGGCCGGGCTCGACGGCGTCGACTCCGGTCTCGACCCTGGCGAGCCGAACAGCGAGAACCTCTACGCGATCCCGTACGGCGAGCTCCGCTCACGCGGGCTCGAGACGCTTCCGCCCAACCTCCTCGATGCGACCGAGGAGCTCGAGGGCGACGATGTCCTCCGCGCGGCCCTCGGCCGCGGGCGCGACGAGGACTACGTCGATTACTTCATCCGCGTGAAGCGGGACGAGTGGGCCCGCTACCACGAGCAGGTCACGCCCTGGGAGATCCGCGAGTACCTGACTCGCTTTTAGCTATGTAGGAAACCTCCATATGAAATTGGGAAAAGCGTTCTTTCCATGCGGTATCACCCGTGTTCCACAATGTAACTTGATGACATATGTGTGGAATCGTCGGACTGTTCGCCAAGTCGGCTGAGATCGAGGAGTCGCTCGGCCGGCACCTCGGCGCGATGCTCGAGCAGATGTCGGACCGCGGCCCCGACAGCGCAGGCGTTGCCGTGTACCGCGACCCTGCGCCGAGCGGGTCGAGCAAGCTGACGCTCTTCTCCGCCGACCCGCTGCAGGACTGGGAGGCTCTCGCAGACGAGCTCCGCCATGCCTTCGGCGGCTCGCCGGAGCCGGAGGTGCGGTCGAGTCACGCGGTCTTCGTCGTCGAGGCGGAGGCGGAGGGCGCCGAGGCGTGGGTGCGGGAGACGCATCCCGGGCTCCGCGTGATGAGCGCAGGCCAGACGATCGAGATCTACAAGGAGACCGGCCGCCCGGAAGAGTTCGTCCGCCGCTTCGCGCTCGAGGACTTCCACGGCACGCACGCTCTCGGCCACACCCGCATGGCGACGGAGAGCAAGGTGACGACCGAGGGCTCGCATCCCTTCTCCACGGGGCTCGACCTTTGCCTCGTCCACAACGGCTCGCTCTCGAACCACAACCGGCTGCGGGAGAAGCTCCGCCGCGAGGGAATCGAGTTCCAGACGGAGAACGACACCGAGGTCGCGGCGGGCTACCTGGCGTGGCGACTGCGCGAGGGCGCCTCGCTCGAGCAGGCGCTCGAAGGCTGTCTCGACGATCTCGACGGCTTCTACACCTTCCTCGTCGGCACGATCGACGGGTTCGCCGTCCTCCGCGACCCGATCGCGTGCAAGCCCGCCGTGCTCGCCGAGACCGCGGACTGGGTGGCGATGGGCTCCGAGTGGCGCGCGATCTCCGTCCTTCCCGGCGCCTCCGAGGCGCGCGCGTGGGAGCCGGCGCCAGGCGTCGTCTACGCCTGGGAGCGTCAGAAGGTCTGATGGCAACGGAGGCGCGCGAGGCGACAGAGGTCGAGGTCGTCGACCTCGCCACCACCCCACTGCGTGAGCTGAACCAGCGGCTGCACGACGTCGCGCGCGAGGGCGGGCCGACGCACTGGCGCATCGTGAACCCGAACGGCGCCCACGCGGTGGCCGCCGGTCTCGACGCCGAGATCGAGGTCGACGTCGACGGGCACGTGGGCTACTACTGCGCCGGAATGAACAAGCTCGCGACCGTGCGCGTGCACGGGAACGCGAGCACCGGGCTCGCCGAGAACATCATGTCCGGCCGGGTGCTCGTGCACGGCAACGCGAGCCAGTCCGCTGCGGCGACAGGGCGCGGCGGCCTCGTCGTCGTCTACGGCGACGCATCGGCCCGCTGCGGGATCTCCATGAAGGGCGTCGACATCGTCGTCCGCGGGTCGGTCGGCCACCTGTCCGCGTTCATGGCGCAGACCGGCCGCCTCGTCGTGTGCGGCGACGCCGGCGAGGCGCTCGGCGACTCGATCTACGAGGCGCGCCTCTACGTGCGCGGCGAGGTGGGCAGCCTCGGCGCCGACTGCGTCGAGAAGGAGTTCCGCGACGAGCACGTCGACGAGGTGCGCGCGCTGCTCGCGAGCGCAGGGATCGACGACATCCATCCGGAGGACTTCCGCCGCTACGGCTCGGCGCGCAAGCTCTACAACTTCTCCATCGACAACGCGAGCGCGTACTGATGGCCGAGGGTAACGGCAACTGGGCGCTACGCGAGTCGTACCTCTACGACCGCACCGTCATCGCAGAGATCCAGCGGGCCGCGCAGGAGGGCATCTACGACATCCGCGGCTTCGGGGCCAAGCGGCGCGTCCCGCACTTCGACGACCTGCTCCTCCTCGGCGCCAGCATCTCCCGCTATCCGCTCGAGGGCTACCGCGAGCGGTGCGACACGAACGTCACGCTCGGGACGCGCTTCGCCAAGAAGCCGCTGGAGCTCAGGATCCCTGTCACGATCGCCGGAATGAGCTTCGGCGCTCTCTCGGCGCCGGCGAAGGAGGCCCTCGGCCGCGGCGCGACGGAGATGGGCACGTCCACGACCACCGGCGACGGCGGCATGACGCCCGAGGAGCGCGAGCACTCGAAGATCCTCGTCTACCAGCTCCTCCCC
>Ga0207706_10006413_pt1 | contig 10923 bp, 10 predicted proteins | sample KBSC53metaG_FD_184318 | JGI IMG/M metagenome (GOLD analysis project Ga0207706, IMG submission 184318) | Corn rhizosphere microbial communities from Kellogg Biological Station, Michigan, USA - KBS C5-3 metaG (SPAdes) (version 2) | ecosystem: Host-associated > Plants > Roots > Rhizosphere > Soil ... | reverse complement strand
CACTTCAGGTCGTCGAGGCCGTCGGCGGACTTGCCGGTGCCGAGGGACGCCGAGGCTGCGGCATCGCGTGCGGTTGGCATTCCCACGAGTCAGGTCCAGGGCCTCGCCGATGGTCTGATCGCACACGGCTCCAGGGCCACGAACGAAGGACAGGACGGGTTGGCATGAGCGACACGCTTGTCTGGATCAGCGGAGCGACGGCAGGACTGGGGAGCGGCTTCGCGCCCACGTGCCCCCACCCGGATGCTCGTTTCATCAACCTCTCTCGCTCCGAGCATCCGGACATGGAGAACCAGTGCCTCGATCTCGCGGACCCCTCCACCTGGGAAAGCACGGCCCGGCACTTCGACGAGGAGTTGGCCGCGTTCACCGGCAATCGGGTGGTCTTCATTCACAACGCCTTCTACTCCGTCCGACCGTCCTTCGCCGGAGAGGGACGGTCGGCCGAGCACATCGTGGAGCACAGAGCGAACTTCGCCGGCGCGCTTGCTGTGGGTGAGGCGTTCGTGGAGGCCGTGGCGCGACACCAGCCGAGCATCGAGGCGGGGTTGGTCATGATGTCGTCGGCAGCGGCGCGCATCCCCTGGCAGGGCCGCTCGGCGTACTGCGCCGCGAAGGCCGGTGTCGAGCAGTGGGTCCGTGTGGTGCGCCGCGAGCGGACGCTGCGCGGCACCGGCCCGTGGGTCGTGGCGGTGCGCCCCGGCTTCGTCGATTCACCTGGAGCTCGGATGGACGCCGAGGCGCCGGCCGAGGACTACCCGATCGGGCCGATGATCGCGCGGGCGTTCGAGACCATGGACGGCATCCTGACCCCGGAGGAGGCCGCCAGGGACATCTGGGCAGCACTCCCCGACGGCGGTCCGCGGGAATCGGTCCTCCTCTTCGGTGCCCCGCCGGAGGGTGCAGGCGCAGAGACGAAGCTGTGACCGCGACACTTGCGGGTTCCTCCGCGCTGGTGATCGGCGGAGCGTCTGGCATGGGCGCCGCGACCGCACGTCTGCTCGCCGAGCGCGGCGCACGAGTCGTGGTGGCAGATCTCGATGAGGCGCTCGGTGCCGCGGTGGCCGCGGAGGTGGGCGGCCGCTTCGTCCGTACGGATCTCACCTCCGAGGGGGAGGTGCTCGCCGCGACCCGCGAGGCCGGTGAGCTCGGACCGCTGCGGGCACTCGTCGTCACCGCTGCGCTCGGTGCGGGAGCCCTCGTCGTCGGCAAGGGTGGCGCCCCTGAGACCGCGCACCCGATGCCGCTCTTCGACCGGATCGTGCAGGTCGATCTGGCTGGTTCCTTCAACTGCGTCCGGATCGCCGCCTCGGCCATGAGCACGCTCGACCCGATGTCCGAGGACGGCGACCGGGGCGCCATCGTGCTGACCTCCTCACGGGCCGGTCTGCGCGGTGACGTCGGGCAGTCGGCCTACTCCGCTGCGAAGTCGGGACTGTTCGGCCTCACGCGCACGCTCGCCCGTGAGCTCGCCCATCACGGGATCCGAGTGAACCTCGTCGTTCCGGGCGGATTCGACACCCCCATCCTCGCCAACGTGCCCACTTCTGAGCGCATCACCGCGGGTGAGATTGCCGCGACCTCGTTCCCGAAGCGGCTCGGCCGGCCCGAGGAGTACGCGACGCTCGCGTACGAGCTGCTCACGAACGGCTACATCAACGGCGCGCACATCCCGATCGACGGCGGTGCTGCCCATTAGGCGTGCTGGTCAGCCGGCAGCGTCGGTCAGCGAGCCGATCGCGCAACCGATCAGGTTCTCGACGACCCGGGGACGCTGCGCCACGGCCGCCGAGTCGCCCGCGCGTTCCTGCGCCTGCTGTCCGGCGAGTGCGGTGAAGATCATGTCGAGGACCAGCCCGAAGCGAACGTCGAAGTCGGCGTCAGGGAGGCCGGAGACGGGTCGCAGGAGGCGCGCGGCATCGCGGTAGGACGCGATCACGCGCGGATCCACCGCGCTGACCAGACGCCGGCGGGAGCGGTCGAGGTGGTAGCGCGCGAGGAACCCGAGGAAGTGGTTGTGCTCGTCGTCGAGCAGCTCGGCGAGGGGCAGTACGAGCGTCGCGCACAGGGCTCGTACGTCGGCGGTGTCGCGTTCCTCGACGCCGGCGAGCAGTTCCGCTCGCCGGGCGTTGAGGGCCGTAGAGCGGTGCTCGGCGATCGCGAGGACCAGCCCTTCGCGGTCCCCGAAGTGATACTGCACCGCGTTCTTGTTGCGTTGTCCGGCCGCCTGCAGCAGCTCCGAGATCGAGACGGCGTCGATACCCCGCTCGGCGAAGAGCCGTTCAGCGACCTCGATGAGTTGCTGCCGGGTGTTGCGGCCGGGCTCCATGGTGGTGGCGTTACGCCCCGGTGCCATCGGACTTCCGGCGACGAGGGCGCGGTCCGTTCGCCGGCACGGCCTCGCCCCACGCGAACCACACGTCCGGCTCCCGGGTGTCTCCGACCTGGCGCCAGCGGCCGTCGACCTGCGGGTTCGGGATCGGGCCGAGGTCGGGCATGCGGCCGCGGTCGTCGGGCAGGAACTCGTACTGCTTGCCGGCGAAGTTGAACGTCGCGCCGGTCTGCCAGTAGCCGTCGTCGCCGTAGGTCACCTCGCCGTCGACATCGGTGTCGACCGTGACGTTGCCGTGCTCGTCGGTGAGGATGCCGAAGCCGAAGCGCTCGTTGCCCAGCATGAAATGGCCCGCCTCGAGGCTACCGTCCTTGTAGATGGTCGCCCACGTGTACCAGAGGTGCTCGAGGCCGTCCTCGATGAGCGGGTCCAAGGTCTGGTAGACCTCGCCGCCCTCGTACATGTGGATCTGGTCCAGGCCGATCAGGCCGCGGCAGGGCCGCCCGAAGATCGTGCCCTCGAGGAGATAGATGGTGGCGATGTACGCGAGGCCGGAGCGCTGGCCCGGCACGCACCACTGCATGCCCGGCTTGATCAGGGTGCCCTTGAGATCGAAGATGCCTTCCTCGACCCACTCGCAGGTCTCGTTGGCCCAGCGCAGCCGGAACGGCGCACCGTCGACATCGGGATTGCTGCGCCACTCGATCGTGTCGTTGTCGATCAGCTCGCGGATCGGGTCGGTGTGCGGGGCAGCCCCCAGACCGCTCTTGTGCCTGCGCAGGTCGCTCTGGCCACCGATGGTCGACTGCACGACGAGTCGACGACGTGAGTCGGCCTTCCCGTTGTGCGGGATCCGGCGCATGATCGTGTGGAGGTCGCCCTGGTCGTCGCGCAAAGTGCCCCACGCGTACAGCGCCTCCGGGGGCATGCCGAACAGCGGCGTGTCGGAGTGCATCGACCGGGCGTCGGGCTCGAACGGACCGACCAACGCCTGTCCGCCGAAGTCTCCCCGCCGGGGAAGCTGTCCCGACGCTGTCGCATTCTTGCTGTGGTTCATCGAAACCTCCACGTGATCGGCTGGTTGGTCGCACCAGCGAGCCGGACCGATCCTCTAAGGAGTTCTCCTTAAAGTCAAAGGATCTAACTACTACTGGAAACTTGTGAGGCATCTGCCTTATATTGGCCGGACGTGCGAGAAGGGGAGGGTCATGGATCGTGACTGCGAGATCTGGTCGGCGTCCATCGACCTCCTGCGACCGGCGCACGCGGCTCTTCTCGACGACCGCGAACGCGCTCGCGCCGAGGGACTGAGCCGACCCGAGGACCGTGCGCGCACAGTCCTCGCGGCCGCGCTCGTCCGCCTGGTCGGGGCCCGAGCCCTCCATCTCGATCCGGTCGGCCCGGACACGGTCCGGCGTCTCGACGTCGACCGCCGATGCCCCAGCTGTGCAGAGCTGCACGGCAAGCCGTCGATCGGCAACGGCGTCCATCTCTCGGTCAGTCACGCGGGTGAACTCGTGATGGTTGCCGTCAGCCGCGTGGCGCCGGTGGGCGTCGACGTCGAGCCGGCCCTGCGTGGTGCGCATGCCCAGGTCGCGGCGCGGTGGGCCTGCGCCGCGGAAGAGCGGGCCCAGATCGCGGACGCACGTGACGCCCTGCGCTACTGGATCCGCAAGGAGGCGATCGTCAAGGCCACCGGAGAAGGCCTCGCGGCGCCGCTCGCCGACGTCCGCGTGTCAGCGCCTCGCGAACCCGCACGCTTCGTCGGCTGGACCGGTCGCCCCGACCAGGTGTGCACTCTCGTCGATCTCAACCCGCCGGACGGCTACGTGGCTTCGTTGGCCGTCCTCAGCAACGGTCCGCTCGACGTCGTCGAGCTCACGGCCGACCGCCTCCTCGCAGCCTGACGCCCTCAGGAAGGACACGTCATCCATGTCGACCCAGACCACGGCTGAACCGAAGCTCTCGCGCTCCGCGAGGCGAGTGCTCGAGCTCGCCGCCGACGATCCTCAGCTCCAGAAGCTCATGCCGGACGAGTCGGTGATCGCTGAGATCGTCCGCAAGGACCAGACTCTCGCGGGCATCGTCGAGGCGATGCTCGACGGGTACGCCGACCGACCCGCACTCGGTGAGCGCGTGTACGACGTCGTGAAGGGCGAGTCGGGCCGACACGTCCGCAGCCTGCGACCGGAGTTCCAGACCGTCACCTACCGCGAGATCGCGCGGCGGGCCCGTGCCATCGCGACGGTCTGGCAGCAGGATGAGGGCCGGAGGGTCGCGCCCGGCCAGACGGTCTGCTTCTTCGGATTCGCGAGCACCGACTTCGTCGTGCTCGACCTGGCGTGCGTGCTGGCGCAGGGGATGGCGGTGCCGCTCCAGACCTCGCTCGCCGGTCAGGACCTCGCGGGCATCGTCGCAGACGTGGAGCCGGTCGTCATCGCCGCGACGATCGACGACCTCGTCGTCGCTGCCGCGTTCGCGGCAAGCATCGACGGGGTGCACACCCTCGTCGCGTTCGACTACGACGAACGCATCGATGCCGACCGCGAGCAGTGGGCGGCCGCGATGGCGGCACTCGGTGGCCGAGCCGAGCTCGTGACCATCCAGGAACTCGTCGCCGCGGGTGCGGGGCGCCCCTGGCAGCCGCTCCCGCCGGTCACCGACGAGCAGCAGATGGCGCTGCTGATCCACTCGTCAGGGTCCACGGGGACGCCCAAGGGTGCGATCATCACCGAGCGCCACGCCCGCTTCCAGTTCACCGTGATGCCGCCGGTCCCGCTGCCGACGGTGCGGCTCTGCTTCGCTCCGCTGAATCACTTCATGGGCCGTGGTGCCGTCTTCAACACGATGGCCCGCGGCGGCACCGCCTACTTCACCGCGAGCGCCGACATGTCCACGCTCTTCGAGGACCTGCGGCTCGTGCGTCCGACCGAGGCAGTGGTGTTCCCCCGAGTCCTGGACATGATCCACCAGCACTTCCTCGGCGAAGTGGCGCGCCGGACAGCAGCCGATCCCGAGACGGATGTCGAACAGATCCGACGCGCGGTGATGGACGAGATGCGTGACACCTACCTCGGCGACCGCATCTCGCAGCTGTTCGGCGGGTCGGCCCCCACCACTCCCGAGGTGCGCCAGTTCGTGATCGACTGCTTCCCCGCGACGTACGCGGAGGGCTACGGCACCACCGAGGCGGGCGGCTCGGTCACCGTGCGCGACCGCATCAATCGTGCCGAGGTGCTCGACTTCCGGCTGCGCGACGTGCCGGAGCTCGGCTACTACTCGACCGACAAGCCGCATCCCCGCGGCGAGCTGTGTGTGAAGACGCGCCTCGCGATCCCGGGGTACTTCAAGAACCCCGAGGCCACCGCCAAGCTCTTCGACGACGAGGGGTTCGTCCGTACGGGCGACATCATGGAGCAGCGGGGGCCCGACCACCTCGTCTACATCGACCGGCGCAACGACGTCCTCAAGCTCGCGCACGGCGAGTTCGTGACCCTGGGTGCGGTGGGCAACGCCTTCGAGACCCACAGCGACGTCATCCGGCAGATCTTCGTCTACGGCAGTTCGGCTCGCGCCTTCCTGGTGGCGGTCGTGGTGCCCGACGCCAACGTCGTCGCGATCCGTCTCGGCGCGGACCCGTCCGAAGCCGACGTCAAGGAGCTCATCCGGGCCGAGTTCGCCCGGGTCGCTGGTGCGGAGAAGCTGCGCTCGTTCGAGGTGCCGCGTGACTTCATCGTCGAGCCGGAGCCGTTCAGCCAGGCCAACGGCCTGCTCTCCAGTGTCTCCAAGCGCATGCGCCCCCGGCTTCTCGAGCGGTACGGCGACCGTCTCGAGCAGCTCTACGAGGACCTCGAGCGCAAGCAGAACGCGGACCTGATGGCGCTGCGCGACCCTGACAGCGGGCTCACCGTCTCCCAGCGCATCGGACGTGCGTTGGCCGCGACGCTGGGTCTCGACCGCGTCGATCCCGGCGACCGGCGCAGCTTCGCCGAAGCCGGTGGCGACTCGCTCGGCGCGGCGGCGTTCGCGGCGCTGCTGTCCGACATCTTCGACGTCCCGGTGGACATCAACTCCATCCTGAGCCCGGCCGGCCACCTGGGGGTCTGGGCCGCGTCGATCGAGCGTGAGCTGGATCGGGGCAGGGGCGCTCGCCCCACCGCTGCTACCGTGCACGGCAGCGCGCGGCCCCGAACGCTGGAGAGTCGGGACCTCGACATCGTGCGGCTGCAGCCGCAGCTCGCCGACGCCCCGGCCGCTGCACCGGCGGCGCAGGCGGAGGCGACCCGGACGGTACTCCTGACCGGCGCCACCGGGTTCCTCGGCCGTTTCCAGCTGCTCGAGTGGCTCGAACGGATGGCTTCCGTCGACGGTCGGGTCGTCTGCCTCGTGCGTGGACGTGACCACGACGATGCGGCGGCACGGTTGCGGGCCGCCTTCGACGGGGACGCCGAGCTCGCGGGCCGGATCGTGGCGCTGGCTCCGCACCTGGAGGTCGTGGTCGGCGACGTCGCCGAGGCGCGCCTCGGGCTGGACGACGCGACCTGGCAGCGGCTGGCCGACACGGTCGACCGGATCGTGCACCCGGGGGCTCTGGTCAACCACGTGCTCGAGTACGAGCACCTCTTCGGCCCGAACGTCATGGGCACGGCGGAGCTGATCGCGCTGGCGGTGACCGGTCGGCTGAAGCGGTTCGACTTCGTGTCCTCGATCGCCGTCGTCCCCTACCTCGAGCGCGGCGGAGCGATCGAGGAGACCACGCCGCTGGCCGCCGAGATCACGGTCAAGGACCACTACAGCGCGCACTACGGTGCCAGCAAGTGGGCGGCTGAGGCGGTGCTGCTGAGCGCTCACGAGCGGTTCGGCCTGCCGGTCACGATCTTCCGTGGCGACATGATGCTTCCGCACCGCCGGTTCCACGGACAGGTGAACGTGCCGGACGTCTTCGCGCGGTTGCTGCAGAGCCTCGTCCTCACCGGCCTCGCTCCCGCCTCCTTCTACGAGCCGGCCGGAGCTCGTGCGCACTACGACGGACTGCCCGTGGACTTCATCGCCCACGCCACAGCGGCCGTCGCGTCTGCCAGTGGCGACGCCGTGCAGACATACCACGTCGTGAACCCGCACGACGACGGCATCTCCCTGGACACGCTGGTCGACTGGATCGACGCCGCTGGTTACCGGGTCGAGCGCGTCGAGGGCTACGACGAATGGCTGCGCCGATTCGAGACCGCGCTCCAGGCGCTGCCGGACGAGCAGCGTCAGCGGTCCTCGCTGACAGTCCTCGACTCGCTGCGCCGACCGGCGCGGGCTGGGGAAATGCCGGTGGACAGTGCCCGCTTCGCCGAGGCGGTGCACCGGAGCGCGTCGGAGTCCGAGATCCCGCACCTCACCGCGGATTTCGTCGCCAAGTGGCTCGACGACCTCGCCAGGCTCGGTCTCGTCCCGGCTCCGGTCAGCGCCGGCTGATCGCTCCGTTCAGGGACCACGGAACACACCGCAGAGTGCATCGATCAGGGTGTCGATGAACTGGGTGCGTGGCGGGAGGCCCGGCTCACCGACCTCCTCCTGTGCCTGGCGACCGGCGAGGCCGGCGAAGCACATGTCCATGGCCAGGGAGAAGCGGATGTCGAAGACCGAACGCGGCAATCCGGTCGTCGCCCGGATCAGCTTCGCCGTCCGCCAGTAGCTCGCCGTGTGCACCCTGTCGACCGCCCGCGAGAGCACTGTGCGCGAGTGGTCGAGCTGGTAGCGCGCCAGGAAGCCGAGAAAGTGGTTGTCGGGATCATCAAGGGCCTCGGCCAACGGTGCCACGAGGACGGTGCACAACGCCCGCAGATCGTTCCGCCGCTCCGAGGACTCGACCTCGTCGAGGAGCACCTCGCGTCGTCGATTGAGAGCGTCGCTGCGCGCGGTCACCAGGGCGGTGATGAGGCCCTCGCGGCCCCCGAAGTAGTACTGCGCGGCGTTCTTGTTGCGCTGCCCGGCCTCGTTCAGGATCTCGCGCACGGAGACGGCGTCGATACCGCGCTGGGCGAACAGGCGCTCAGCGGTCAGCAGCAGATGCTCGCGGGTGTCGCGCCCGTCGGTACGGAGAGCACGCCGCGGCACGCCCCTCGGATCAGGGTTGGACACGGGGTGAGACGCTACCGGAGAGCCCAGCTCCCGGGCAGCCACTTCACCTGGCGGCGGGACCGTGCGAAGATATAGTTAGATAGGTAGGATCATTTTGGGGCGGAGTTCGCCGCACGGATTGCACGAGGAAGGTCACCGCACTGATGGAGATGAAGACCGGCGCCCGGTACCGCAGTCAGGTCTGTGAGACCGAGATGATCGTCGTCCGGGCTCTCCCGGGCGACGTCGACCTGACGGTCGGAGGGCACCCGGTGATCGACCTGAAGGCCGAGCCGACCCCTGGACTGACCATCAAGCCGGGTGCGGACACCGGTAGTGCGCTGGGCAAGCGCTACACGGATGCAAGCGGCAAGCTCGAGCTCCTGGTCACCAAGGGCGGCGCCGGTGCGCTCGCGCTCAACGGCGAGCCGTTGCCGCTCAAGGAGTCCAAGCCGCTCCCTGCCAGTGACTGAAGCGGCCGACCTCGCCGAGACATTGGCTCTGGAGCAGATCGACGTCGACCTGTTCCGCTCCACCTTCCTGCAGGTCGAGGACTACTCCTTGTACGGCGGGCTGGTTGCCGCCCAGGCACTTGCGGCGGCCGGGGCAACCGTTCCCGCCGGCCGTGCGCCCCATTCGCTGCACGGCTACTTCCTGCGACCAGGCGCCTCGGATCGTCCGACGATCCTTCGCGTCGAGTCCGACCGGGACGGCCGCACGGTGTCGTCGCGCCGGGTGATCGCGGTACAACAGGGCAAGGTCATCTTCAACATGGCCGCGTCCTTCGGTGCCGACGCGGGTGAGGCGTCCGATCAGCATGTCGACCCACCAGAGATCGCCGGCCCGGAAGACCTGCCTGTGCACACGTTGCACCGGTATCCCGCGGTGGAGCTTCGTGCGGAGGGGCCGCTGCCCGTGAACGGGCTTCCGCACCGCTTCTGGGTGCGCGCCCGGCGGGCGCTTCCGGCCGATGACCTCGTGCACGCCTGCGCGTTGACCTATGTCTCCGACCTGTCGACCGGCGTGCGCCTGGGACCGGGTCTGGCGCCCACGGCGAGCGTCGACCACGCGCTGTGGCTGCACCACGTTCCGCGGGTCGACGACTGGTTGCTGGTCGACCTGGCCGGTCAGGTGCGGGCGGGACGCCGAGGGCTCTACACCGGCTCGATCTTCACCGCGGACGGACGGCTCGTGGCGACCCTGGCCCAGGAGATGCTGGTCCGCCGGATCGAGGTGGAAGGGTCCGGGCGATGACTCCTGCTCGGGAGGGCACGAGGAGGGTGAGCCCGGGAGGACGGGTGGCGATCGTCACCGGTGCGAGCCGGGGGATCGGGCGGGCGGTCGCCCAGCGTCTCGCGTCGTCCGGTGCCTGCGTCGTCGTTGCGGCACGAACCGTGACGTCCGATGGGCGGCTCGAGGGCTCGATCCGCGAGGTGGAGCAGTCGATCCGTGACCTGGGTGGCAACGCTCTCGCAGTGGCCTGCGATGTTGCGGATCCCTCGGCGTGTGCCGAGCTCGTCACGGCTGCGCGAGAGGCCTATGGGCCGATCGACATCCTGGTCAACAACGCCGCACTCACCGTCCCGGACCGGCGGTCGAAGCCCGAGGCAGGGTCGGGGTTGTCCCCGAGAGAGGCGCTGTCGATCGTCAACTTCCCGATCGACGAATATCGTCGCGCCTTCGAGGTCAACCTGTTCGGCGCCTACCGGCTGGTCCAGCTCGTCGCGCCGGACATGATCCGGCGTGGGCGGGGCAACATCGTCAACATCTCCTCCGACGCCGCACAGTCGCCGGGGGACGGTCCCTATCCGCAGACGCCGGGGGTTCCCCTGCACGGGTACGCCACCAGCAAGGCGGCACTCGAGCACCTCACGCGCACGGTTGCCTACGAGCTGTCGCGCCACCACGTGTCCGTCAACGCGGTCGTGCCCTCGTCGCCCATCGCCACACCAGGGGCAGTGTTCGCGTCCCGCGGACAGATCGGCGACAGCCTGCCGATGGCTCGCTTCGTGGACGCCGTCGCGCTCCTGTGTGCCGTGTCGGCGGATGAGCGCACCGGCACTGTCGCGCACAGCGAGGACCTGCTCGATCCCACGGGACGCCGCCGCGGCTGGCTGGGCGATCCGTACCTCTGACCGGCTCAGCCAGGTTCACCCGCGGTAGCGCGAGCCGGAGGCGGTGATCACGACCCGACCGGAGCTGTCGTGGCCCACGGCATGTGCGGAGGCGAAGCGTCGGCTGGCGTGCTCGGGCCGGGCCACGATCTCGATGTCCGGTCGCTCCGAACGCAGCGGGCGCACGTAGGTGACGTTCAGTTCCATCGCATCGGCTCCGGCCACCGCCGGGGTGTTGCGGATCAGGCACGCAGTGACCGCCTGCTCGGCCAGCATGCCGAGTACGCCGCCTTGCACGTCACCCCGGCTGTTGCTCATCTCCGCCGTCGGCGATGCGACGAGGCGGACCTCTCCGTCGTTGCCGTCGAC
>Ga0207706_10006412_pt1 | contig 10926 bp, 10 predicted proteins | sample KBSC53metaG_FD_184318 | JGI IMG/M metagenome (GOLD analysis project Ga0207706, IMG submission 184318) | Corn rhizosphere microbial communities from Kellogg Biological Station, Michigan, USA - KBS C5-3 metaG (SPAdes) (version 2) | ecosystem: Host-associated > Plants > Roots > Rhizosphere > Soil ... | reverse complement strand
ATGCGAGTTCCCGACTGCGTTCCCGCCGGTACGGCGATCCGTACGGACTTGGTCTCCGGAGCGGCGTCGGAAAGGTCGGCCTCCAGAGTGGTCACCATGACCTCGGTACCAAGCGCGGCTGCCGTCATCGGGATCTTGACCACAACCTCAAGATCATCACCTTCGCGGCGGAATATTTCGTGCGGTGCCACCTGGAGTTCGACGTATAGATCACCAGCGGGACCACCGCCCGGTCCGACTTCGCCCTGGGAGGACAAGTGGATGCGGTTGCCCGTACTGACGCCGGGCGGAATCTTCACGTTGATCGTTCGGGTCGAGCGGACCCGGCCGTCTCCTGAGCATTCCAAGCACGGGTCAGGAATGATCGTGCCGTAACCGTGGCACGTCGGGCACGGTTGAGTGGTCCGGATATCGCCGATGAAGGAACGCTGCACATGGGTGACGTCGCCTTGCCCATGGCACGTCGGGCACCTGGTCGGCTTGGACCCGTTGGTTGCGCCCGAACCGCTGCAGCGCGGGCACAGCACGGCGGTATCCACCCGTAGTGGCATGGTCGTACCGAATGCAGCCTCGGCGAGCTCAAGATCGAGGCGAACCAAGGCGTCCTGGCCGCGGCGTACCCGCGATCGCGGTCCGCGCGACGTGTGCTGGCCGAACATCGCGTCGACCAAGTTGGTGAAGTCGAAGCCACCCGCGCCGAAGCCACCGTTGAAGCCGCCGAGGCCGCCGCCAAGCGGGTCGCCGCCGCGGTCGTAAAGATCGCGCTTCTTAGGATCCTGGAGTACCTCGTACGCCTCGGCGACGCTCTTGAATCGCTCGGCTGCATCCGGCTCCTGGGCCACGTCGGGATGCAACTTCATGGCGAGCTGGCGATAGGCCTTCTTGATCTGCTCGGGTGTCGCATCTCGGGGTACGCCGAGGATTTGGTAGTAGTCAGAGCTCATGCGTGTTGTGCTCATCCTTCGGAGAGGAATCGGCCGACGTAGCGAGCAACGGCGCGGACCGACGCCATTGTCGAGGGATAGTCCATTCGGGTCGGCCCGACCACGCCAAGAGTCGCGAACGTGTCGACCTGGCTACCGTAGCCGCTGGCGACAACGGATGTGGACTGCAGTTCCTTGTACGGATTCTCGTGGCCGATCCGCACAGTCACCTCATCGGCAGCATTTGCCTCACCGAGGAGCTTCAGTAGCACCACCTGTTCCTCCAAAGCCTCGAGCACCGGCTTGACGGTGGTCTCGAACTCAGCGCCATAACGCGTCAAGTTGGGCATACCGCCGACCACCATCCTTCCGGTCGCCTCGCTGCTCACCATCTCCAACAGCGTCGCGATTGCTGCCTGTCCGATGACCTCCAGCGATGGGGGCAGCGTTCCAGCCAGCTTGCTCAACCGAACTGCTGCCTGCGAAGAGGTATTCCCGACAGCTGCCGTGTTCAGATGCGCCCGCAACTCGGCAAGCGTTTCTTCATCATGCTCTGGAATCTCGAGTGCGCGCTGCTCGATCCTCCCGGTGGAGGTGATGAGGATCAGGAGCAGGCGAGACGGCGACATCGACACGATCTCCACGTGGCGTACGACGGAGTGGCTGAGCGTCGGATACTGCACGATGGCAACCTGCTGGGTGACCTGCGCCAGCAGCCGCACCGTACGTATCAGCACGTCGTCGAGATCGAGTGCCCCGGAGAGAAATGTCTGGATGGCGCGCTGCTCCGCGGGAGAGAGCGGTTTCAGCGAACCGAGCCGGTCGACGAATAGTCGATAACCCTTGTCCGTCGGAATGCGGCCTGCGCTGGTGTGCGGCTGCATGATGTAGCCCTCTTCCTCGAGGGCAGCCATATCGTTGCGGACCGTGGCCGGTGAGACCCCGAGGTCATGATGTTCGACCAGCGACCTGGATCCCACCGGCTCCTGGCTGGATACGTAGTCGGTGACGATGGCGCGAAGTACTTCCAATTTACGGTCGTCCATGCGTCTCCTTCCTGATGCGCAATACCCGATGTGCTCGCCTACGAAAACGGCGTTTGGCACTCGCACAAACAGAGTGCCAGTCTAGCGTGATGAACTCGCCGCGATCGGGTGCTGAATCGGGCCCGACGGCCGCGCTCGGGCCATGGCGGGAGTTGCGATCCGGTGTGTACGTGGCTGTTGCCCAACCCGAATCGGTCAACCTTGGACTGATCGTGGGAGCCCACCGAACGCTGCTGATCGATACCGGATCGAGTCCCGCGCAGGGTCGGGAAATCCGAGAATCGGTTGCCGCGGTCACCGACCGGCCCCTAGCAGCCGTCGTCGTCACGCACTGGCACTACGACCATGCGTTTGGACTGGCCGCCTTCGGCGACGTTCCGCGAATCGCCCACGAATCGGTCCATACCAGGCTTTCGTCTCCGGAAGCGGCGGCGGACGCACAACGGCTGGATGTGGACTCGAGCGACCTCGCGCGGCCGAGCCAGGAGATCGCAGTTGCCACGGCAATCGACCTGGGTGACCGGCGCGTGGAGATCGCCCATCTCGGCAGCGGCCATACCGACGGGGATCTGGTCGTTGTGGTTCCCGACGCCGATGTGCTCTTTGCCGGCGATCTGATCGAATCAGCCGGGCCGCCCTCGTTCGGCCCCGACTCCGTACCCGATGAGTGGCCAGCGACGGTGGATGCGGTGATTGGCCTGATGACGGCCGCGACTCTCGCGGTTCCCGGCCACGGGGAGCCGGTCAATCGCGAGTTCGTCTTCGAGCAGCGGGGTCGCATCGCCGCACTCGCGGCCGAGAGAGTGACGCCGCCACAGCCGTCGCGACCGGAGCTCCCGCTGGCCTGAGCTATCGAGGCACGAGAGCTGTACCTAGATTGCACACGCTGTACCCGGCATGCATGCCATGCACAGCGTCCACATCCCACGCAGCGTGGGATACCAGAGGCGGCTGCAGTGAATCAGCGGACCAGACCGGATTGGTAGGCGATGACCACCAGCTGGGCCCGATCCCGGGCTCGAAGTTTGATCATCGCCCGGCTGACATGGGTACGCGCGGTCGCTCGACTGACGACTAACCGTTCGGCGATCTCGTCGTTGCTCAGACCTTCGCCGATCAGCGCGAGCACCTCGCGCTCCCGGTCGGTGAGTTCGGAGAGCTGCGGATGCTTCTTACGAATGGGTGATCGTGACGCGAAAGACTCGATGACCCGCCGCGTCACCGACGGTGACAGCAACGACTCCCCCGCCGCGACCAGCCGAATAGCCCGCAGCATGTCAGCCGGCTCGGTGTCCTTGATCAGGAAGCCAGCTGCCCCGGCCTGCAGCGCCTCGAAGACGTACTCATCGAGCTCGAAGGTGGTCAGCATGATCACTCGAACCCCGGCGAGGGACGGATCGCCGACGATCATCCGCAACGCAGCGATCCCGTCGAGCTGTGGCATCCGGATGTCCATCAAGATCACGTCCGGTCGGGTACGCCGGGCCAGCTCAACGGCCTGCCGCCCATTCTCGGCCTCGCCGGCCAGCTCAAGATCATCTTCGGACTCGATGAGGACCCGCAGGCCCATCCGGACCAGCGGCTGATCATCGGCAAGGGCGACAGAGATCATCACCGAACTCCGCCGTCCACCGCCAACGGCAGGTCGGCGCGTACCACTAACCCGCTCGGCTCCCCAACCAAGAGGCGTAACGTGCCGCCCACCGCCTTCGCCCGTTCCCGCATGCCACGGATTCCGTTGCCCTCCGCCGGCACGCTCATGGCCGGTCCATCATCGCGGACCTCAACGGTCAGTCTTCCCTCCTCAGCGACCACCCGTACGGTGGCATGGGCCGTGGCCGCATGCCGCACAACGTTGGTCAGCGACTCCTGAATGATCCGGAAAGCGGCTTGATCGACTGCCGCCGGCAGCAGCTCAAGATCGTCAGAGTTCTCCCGTACCACGGTCACGTCTCGACCGGCCGAGCGCAGTCGCTCCACCAGGTCATCAAGCCGTCCAAGTCCGGGCACCGGGCTAAGTGGCTCTTCAGCGTCGGATCGAAACACCTCGAGTGTGGTCCGGAGCTCCGCCAGCGCTTCACGGCTCGTTTTCTTGATGGCCTCGAGTGACTCGGCAACGCTATCCGGCCGGGGCTGGGCAGTTCGCTCCTTGTCCAGCACATGCAGCGCTACCCCAGCCTGCATGGTGATCACGGCCAGGCTGTGACCGACGACATCGTGCACATCACGCGCGATCCGGAGCCGTTCCTCGTACGCGTAGCGACGCCGCTCCTGCTCGCGTACCTCTCGCTCGCCCTCTCGACGGGCGCGCAGTAGTAAGGCGATCGTGGCGGGCACGACGGCGATTGCCACGACGGTGACCAGAGCCCCGTACAGGGCTGGGTTGAGCAAGCCGAGGTAGGGCTCGCGCCAGTGCCCGGCCATGATCATCGGTACGAGCAAGATCAGCAACGGCGTCCAGGTGCGCAGTGGCGGTACCACCGGGTCGGAGGGCGCCGCAGGGTTTTCGTCGGCGAGCAGGTGCGTTCCGCTTGCCATCGCGTACACGCCAAGGGCCGGGCCAAGAAAGATCGGCCCGAACATCGCACCTGTGGCCAGGTATGTGCCGACGCCCACTACCGTCGCGACGAATGCAGCACGCGGCCACAGCCGTCTCGTCGCGATGCCCAGCGCGAGAACGATGACGGCAGGCAGCACCCATGGGGACGAATCCACAGTGCTGATTACTCGGCCGGGTGGTCCGTGTCCCCAGTCTGGTCGGTTGAATTCCGCGCGGTCCCAGACGTAAAAGGAGGCGATCCAGCTGGTGACAGCGAGGATCAGACCGATGGCGGAGTCGACGATGAGGGCACGCCGGGCCTCGACCCGCATGGTTCCTCCTCGATCTCCTCGGTGCGCAGCCGATCAGCTCGATCCGCCTGCGGTGTCTCCCGACACTAGACCGGCACGGAAGGCGGCGCATCGCACGAGCAAGGTATTTCGACTACGTCAGGAAACGTAGTCAAAGAGCCGCTTTGGGACCGATGACGATCCGGACTGCTCGCCGCAGAATGGAGAAATGACCACACCACTACTGATCCCACTAGAGGGCGGCTTCGGTCATCATCATCACGGCCCTCCGTGGGGAGCCGGTGACCCGTCTTCGACCATCGCAAGCGGCGCCGTGCCGCCTTTCGCACCCTTCTTAGGAGGTCTGATGTTCTTCCTGTTCATGCTGCTCGTGCTGGGCACCGTGGTGTTCTTCCTGGTTCGGCACGGCCAGTTCGCACCTCAGTCATTGGCCGGCAGCCGCTCGCCCGAGAGCGAGGCCAAAAAGATTCTTGCCGAGCGTTTCGCGCGCGGTGACATCACCACCGACGAGTTCATGGAGCGCGCCAGCGTATTGAACTGGACGCCGGGAAGTGACTCGTGGGAGATCGGCAAGAGAAAGAAGAAGGGTCTCTGACCTCTGCACTACCGACTTGTCAGCGTCTCAAAGTGCTATAGCACTCTGTGACGCTGACAAGTCGGTGGCGAAGTCTGCCCGCTAGGCTGACTAGAACGATTCAGGAACGGCTCAGCAGAGCGGAAACACACCAAGGGCGAGGCACCGATGGCACGCATGACTGTCAAGAGCCTCGCCTCGGTACTCGGCGTCTCACCGGCGACGGTTTCCAATGCCTACAACCGCCCTGACCAACTGTCGGCCGAACTGCGAGAGCGGATCCTGGCGACGGCGGCGGAGCTCGGCTATCCAGGGCCGGACGCCGCCGGCCGGACGCTGCGGATCGGTAGAGCCGGGGCCATCGGCGTATTGCTCTCCGAGCGGCTTTCGTACGCATTCTCCGATCCATTTGCAATCGAGTTCCTGACCGGTCTCAGCGAGGTCGTCGAGGAACACGGCATCAGCATCGTGCTGATGCCCTTGTCCCGCCAGTCAGCTGACTCCACATTCACCGGCGCAGACGACCACGATGTAAGCGCCGTACGCAACGCCAACATCGACGCGCTTGCCATCCTGTCCGTACCAACCGATCATCCAGCGGCCATGGTGGCGCGAGCGCGGGGCATTCGGCTGGTCACCACTGACATCAACACTGATCCCGACTCGAGCTGGGTGGCCATCGATGACTTCGGCGCCGGCCTCATGGTGGGCGAGCATCTGGCCACACTGGGTCACCGCGATGTCGCCGTCCTCGTCGAGACGAACCAACCGGCAGGCAGTCCGGGACAGCGCCTGGACGAGACCGACCTCGGGTTCCTCGACTATGCCGCGCGGGTCGCAGGACTGCGCCAAGCGATCAAGGGCGATGTCATGATCGTCTCCGGCGGCCACAACTCGATCGAGTCGGGTGTGACGGCGACGTCATGGCTGCTCTCTCCTGATCAGATTCCTACGGCGATCGTCGGCTTGAGCGATGTGCTGGCGCTCGGCGCACTGGAGGCGTTGGCGGCCGCTGGCCTGAGGGTGCCGGAAGTGGTGTCGGTTTGTGGCTTCGACGACATTGCCGGAGCGCAGGCCACCGAGCTCACCACCGTTCATCAGCCGATCCGCGACAAAGGGCGACACGTAGGACGGTTGCTCATCGATCCGGAAAGCGAGCCGCGCCAGGTGTTGCTTCCCATTTCATTGATGCGGCGCGCTACCACCGGCCCGGCGCGTGAACCCTATGACCCCTCCTCGCCATCAAGCCACGGAGCTTCGTAGGTCAGCCCGGCCTCACGCGTCAGCTCTGCGACCTGAACCAGCAATTCCTCAACCGACGTCGAGCGCAGCAGGGCAACCTGATCAAGAGCGTTGATCGGCGAGATGGCGGCCAATTGCCACGCCGCCGCTACTGGATTGTCGGACAACTCAACATCCGCGGGCCAGATGTTCTCGGCGAACTCACTGGCGACGGCCAAGGTGCGGCGTACCAGCTGCTCCGTGCTCTCCCTTAGCTCCATCAGATCCTCGTTCCACTCGAGGTCGGGGATCTCATGTATCTCTGCGCGTGGATGAGGTGCATCTTCGAGCCACTCAGAGACTTCGAAGCGCCGGCCGCCTTGAGCGATCAAGCCAACGAAACCTCCCTCGGCACCAAGCTGTCTGATCTCGGCAACCGTGCCAACACTGAACCGGTGCTCGCCGCCGCCGACTTCCCGGCCACGTTCGATCAACACCACGCCAAATCGCGAGTTCTCGTTCTTGAGTAGCTCGGCGAGCATGATCAAGTAGCGTTCCTCGAAGACCCGAAGCCGGAGCGGCATGTACGGGAACAGCACCGAACCCAACGGGAACATAGGCATGACCGCCATGCCCCCAGACAATCACGGCACGCCAATCAATGACGACCCCGCGGAACGCGGCGCTCAGTCCAGGAGGTCACGGATCACACCGTCGGCGAGCAGCCTGCCGCGGGCCGTCAAGATCAACATGCCGTTCGTCAACACCGCCAGCCGCCGGAGGAGAAGATCACCGATCCGATCCCGCTCGGTCCGGGTGAGCAGCGACGTGCTGAGGCCATCGGCGAGTCGGAGCTCGAGCATGATGCGCTCCACCCGGCGTTGCTCGGCCGAGAGCACCTCCCGCGCCTGCGCCGGTGACAGATCCGCCGCGAGTCTGGACGCGTACGTCTGAGGATGCTTGACATTCCACCACCGCACTCCCCCGACATGACTATGAGCGCCTGGACCGATGCCCCACCAGTGATGACTTCGCCAGTAACCCAGATTGTGCCGGCAGCGAGTTGCCACATCGGAGGACCAGTTGCTCACCTCGTACGCCGTGTGGCCTGCCGCAGTAAGTCGCTGCTCGGCGATCACGTACTTGTCTGAAAGATCGTCATCATCGGTCGCCGGAAGCACGCCGCGTCGGACCTGAGCCGCCAGCCGGGTGCCGTCCTCCACGATCAGGGCGTACGCGCTGATGTGCTGCGGCGTGGCTGCAAGGGCCGCATCCAGGCTGGCTGACCAATCGTTCGCCGTCTCCCCCGGCGTTCCGTAGATCAGGTCCAGGCTCGTGTTGGCGAACCCCGCGGCTTGCGCCTCGGCGACGGCCTGCTGCGGTCTGCCCGGTGAATGCGTCCGGTCCAGAGTCGCGAGGACGTGTGGCACAACAGACTGCATGCCGAAGGAGATGCGATTGAAGCCCAGCTCGCGGAGCCGGCACAGACCTCCGGCGTCGATGGACTCCGGGTTGGATTCGGTGCTCACCTCCGCATCCGCGGCCAGCCCGAAACGATCCCGTACGGCCGTAATCAGCCGACCGAGATCATCCGGAGGTAGCAGCGTGGGCGTTCCGCCGCCGACGTAAATGGTCGAGACCTCAGGCGCACCTGGGCCCAGCACTCGAGCTGCCAGATCGAGTTCCTTGATCGCGGCGGCGACATAGCCGGTGCGGCTGGCTCCGGGCTCGGTGCCCAGTTCGGCGGCGGTATAGGTGTTGAAGTCGCAATAGCCGCAGCGGGTGGTGCAGAACGGCACGTGAACATAGATGCCGAGCGGGTGGAGAGGCACTTCGGACCGTGCCCGCCCGGGCAGCGAGCCGTCAGTCGGCGCGGGTTCTCCCTCAGGCATCGCCGATGGCATGTCCCGAGGCTAGTGCCCTCAGCCCATAGCTCAGCCGCCCATCGAGCGCAGCGCGACAAACGCCCTTCCACCGCTCGTCCATTCCTCCATGAGCAGCAGATCGAGGGACTTCGCAACCTCGATGAGCGCGGTGGTCCCGATCCGCGACCACGGCAGAGGGGGCGAGGTCGCGAGCTGAGTACGGAGCACGATGCTATGCACCTCGTGCCGCTCGGGGACGCCGTCGACTTCACAGATGATCAAGCCTCCGGGTATGACGAGTCGCAGGCAGCGTGCCAGCAACGCAGCAACGTCCCCGCCCATGCCGACGTTGGTGTCCATCAGCAACGCTGTGCCCCAGCGACCCTCAGCGGGCAAGCGCTCATCGATCCGGCGTCGCAAGGCCGGGCCGCCGCGCGCCATGCTCATGCCCACCGCTACCGACGACATGTCGACGCCGAGAGCCGCGCGGCCTGACTCGCTGAGGGCCTGCACCATTCGTCCCGGACCGCAGCCGAGGTCGATGACCGGCGGCTCACAACGCGCCACGACGAGCATGTCGATCTCGTCTGCCGCACCAGTCCACCGCGAAACCTCCAGCGGTAACGGGTGATCATCGATTTCGATGTGCGGGCCAGCGCTGACGGTGATCATGCCCGCGTAAGCAGCATCGAAAAGCCGGTCGCTGGTTTGGTGAGGGCGACTGATCAGCAGCTGCAGATATCGGCGGGAAAAGGCCAGGTCAGGGAACTGGGTAGCCACCAGCTCAGCGTCTACGGGTCGATCGACGTCACGCAGCGGCGGCAGCAATTTGACACTCAAGCCCGCGTCGAAAAGTCGGGCGAGTTGAGCGGAGCCTGTCCGGCTCGTAGACATCGGAATGCCATCGAAGAGTGCAGCGGGATGCCCAGGCCGCAGTCCTATTGCCCAGAACCCGCCGTCGTCACTGAGGCCAAGAACGGCATCCGCTCCTTCCCAGTCACTGTCCAGCAACTCAGCGGTGACCTGGGGCGTGTCCATTCCGATCAGCAGCGCTGGTTCGTCGGTCGCCGCCAAGAGTGCGGCTGCAAACGCGGCGGTCAGCCGGACATTGAGAGATCCCGGCGGCTGATCAACAACTTCGAAGCCGTGCTGCCAAGACGACCGGCTGCCTTCCCAGGCGAGAATGCGGCGGGTTGCTGACGAACCACGAACTGCAGCGATGGTGTCTTCGATGGCGGCAGCCGCCAACAGCGCTGCACCGCTCAGGTCGAAAGCCGGTTGCAGGCGCGTCTTGACCCGACCAGGCACTGGCTCCTTGGCCAACACGATGACAGTCCCCGCATGATCGCTCATGGCAGCCGTGGAGCGAGGTTGATCATGCACTCGACGCTATGGTCACGCGTCGCAACTGGGCAGTCGCGATCGCTTTCGGCTCGCTTACGCCATGTGCCACGGCGAATACCGATGTGGCAACCCCCATCTAGGCTGCCTAGGCTGATGATCATGGCAGCGCGGGTTCTGGTCGTCGAGGACGACGTGACCATGGCAGAGGTGCTCAATGCCTATCTGACCCGGGCCGGATACCAGGTCGACTGGAGCGGCGACGGCAGCGAGGCCGTCCAGGTGTGGCAGCGAAGCAGTCCCGACGTCGTCATCCTTGACATCATGTTGCCCGGCCTCTCGGGCTTGGAGGTGCTGCGCCGCCGGCGACGGAGCGGTGACCAGGCGTTCGTCATCGTGCTGTCTGCGCGGGGCGAGGAAGAGGATCGTCTGGTCGGCCTGGAGACCGGTGCCGACGACTACGTGGTCAAGCCCTTCTCGCCGCGCGAAGTCGTGTTGCGAGTCGAGGCACTGTTGAGGCGCACCGAACGACTTGCCGGGACGCCGCTGCTGAATTCGACGGTGACCCTGGGGCCGGTGACGATCGACTCGGCTGCCCGCGAGGCCAGCCGATCCGGACGACCGTTGGCCTTGACCATGCGGGAGTTTGATCTGCTGGCATTCCTCGCCAGCCACGCCGGCCAGACATTCAGCAAAGATCAGCTGCTACGAAGGGTCTGGGGATGGGATTTCGGTGACACATCGACGGTCACCGTGCACGTGCGACGGCTCCGGGAGAAGTTGGAGCGGGATCCCTCTGATCCGACGCTGCTGTTGACGGTCGGACGCTTCGGCTACCGAATGGTGCGCGAGGACGAGCTCGTTGCCGAGGACGAGCTCGTTGCCGAGGACGAGCTGATTGATGAAGACAAGCTGATTGATGGGGACAAGCTAGTCGATGAGGACAGACGACCATGACAGACCTCATGATCATCATCGGCCTCACGCTGGCGAGCTGCTCAGCGGTCGGATTGATCGGGTTGGCACTGTTGCATCTCGTGCGCTATCGATCACTACGCCAGCAGCTGACGATCGCCACCCTGCTGCCAGTTGTGGCAGTGGCGGCC
>Ga0207706_10006401_pt1 | contig 10942 bp, 11 predicted proteins | sample KBSC53metaG_FD_184318 | JGI IMG/M metagenome (GOLD analysis project Ga0207706, IMG submission 184318) | Corn rhizosphere microbial communities from Kellogg Biological Station, Michigan, USA - KBS C5-3 metaG (SPAdes) (version 2) | ecosystem: Host-associated > Plants > Roots > Rhizosphere > Soil ... | reverse complement strand
GCCGCGCCTATTGGCGCGACGAGGCGTGGGTCGACGGCGTCCTCTTCGGGCTCGTCGACGACGAGTTCAACGACGGCTGAGCGCCGAGCCATCCGGGCCGGGCAATCAGGCCCTTCGCATTCTCTCGGAAGCGAAGTAGTCTCACGCCACCCCACCGAGAGAGAAGGAGTTCCAATGGCGTTCCTCGTCGCGCTGGCCGTGTTCGTCGCCGCGATCCTCGTCGGCGTCGTCCTCTTCGTGACCGGGCACGTCGTGCTCGGGCTCTGCGCCCTGCTTGCAAGCCTGCCGTTCGCGCTGGCGAGCTGGGTGAAGTGGGCCGATCGCGGAATCTGACGTCGCGCGTCAGGCGGCGACGGGTTGGGCCTCGCCCTCGGCGACCGCGACGACGTCGCGCCGGCGCAGAAGGGCGAAGAGCAGCACGGCGCCGAGACCGAGCAGGAGCGCGCTGCCGAGCCACGCGACGTGGAAACCGTCGACGAGCGCCTGCGACTGCTGAGCCTCGGTCGGCGTTCCGCCCACCGAGGAGAGCGTGTCGGCTGTCTTGTTCGACGCGAACGTCGAGAGCAGGGCCAGCCCGAGCGCGCCGCCGATCTGCTGCGACGTGTTGAAGAGGCCCGACACGAGGCCTGCGTCGTCGACGGGGACACCGCTCGTTGCGATCAGCGTGATCGGGACGAAGACGAGCCCCATGCCAACGGCGGTCAGGAGGATTCCGGGCAGCAGGTCGGTGACGTACGACGAGTCCGGCGTGAGGCGCAGGAAGCTGAGCAGCCCGAGGCAGGCGAGCGCGAGCCCGATGAGCGGCACCTCACGTGCGCCGAGCGCCGGCACGAGCTTCTGCGAGACGCCGGCGCCGACGATCACACCGAGCGTGAACGGCACGAAGGCGAAGCCGGCCTCGAGCGGCGAGAAGCCGAGAACGCGCTGGAGGTACAGCGTGTTGAAGAAGAACATCGCGAACAGCCCCGCCGCGACGATGAGCATCGCCACGTTCGCGCCGCGCACGGTCTTGACCGAGAAGATCGAGAGACGCACGAGCGGCTCGGCGGAGCGGCTCTCGATGATCACGAAGGCGACGAGCAGCACGACCGCGAGCGCGAGGAAGCCCAGCACCTCGGCGGAGCCCCAGCCGGCCTCGGCCGAGCGGACGATCCCGTAGACGAGCGAGATCAGGCCGGCGGTGACGGTCGTCGCGCCGGCGAGATCGAAGCTCTTGTGCGCGTGCTCGTCCTTCGACTCGGGCACGAAGCGCAGGGAGAAGAAGAACGCGGCGATCCCGACCGGGATGTTGACGAAGAAGATCCACGGCCAGGAGAGCGTCTCGACGAGGAACCCACCGAGGACGAGGCCGACCGCGCCGCCGCCTACCGCGATCGCCGCCCAGACGCCGAGCGCCTTCGTGCGCTCGGGGCCTTCGCGGAACGTCGTCGTCACGATCGACAGAGCCGCCGGGGAGACGAGCGCTGCGCCGAGGCCCTGGATGCCGCGCGAGACGATCAGCATCGTCTCGCCGGTCGCGATCCCGCAGACGAACGAAGCCGCTGTGAAGAGCACCAGCCCGGCGAGGAACACGCGCTTGCGCCCGATCAGGTCGCCGGCGCGCCCGCCCAGCAGGAGGAAACCGCCGAAGAGCAGCGCGTAGGCGTTGACGATCCACTGCAGGCTCGACTCGGAGAGGCCGAGGTCGGCCTGGATCGACGGCAGCGCGACGTTCACGATCGTGGCGTCGAGGATCACCATGAACTGCGCGAAGCAGACGAGGACGAGGACGAGCCAGGGGTTGACGCCGTGTGCGCGCGCGTTCACGAGCCGACGGTAGCGGCTGCGTGCGGACCGACGGGGTTCGGCTAGCCGCACCACGAACGTTAGGCTCCTGCGTATGGAGCTGATCCACACCTGCTATCGCATCACCGACCCGGAGCGGTCGATCGCGTTCTACGAGGCGCTCGGTCTCGAGAAGCGGCGTGAGCTGCCGATCCGCGACGAGGCGATGAACTACTTCCTCGGCGTGCCCGGGAAGGAGCAGCCGGAGCTCGAGCTGACCTACAACTTCGGCGTCGACTCGTACGAGCTCGGCACCGCCTACGGGCACATCGCGCTCACGATCGAGTCGATGGACGACACGCTCGCCGCGCTCGCCGAGAAGGGCATCGAGCCCGAGCGGCCGCCGTACTCCGTCCGCGAGGGCGGCTCGCTGCTCTGCTTCGTCCGCGACCCGGACGGGTATCGCATCGAGCTGATCGAGCGGTCGGACTACTGACATAGCCGGCGGGCGACCGCATCGAACGGTGAGTGCACACGCTGAGAATCACGTCATTTTGACAACTACTTGGTTGTAGAGTAGTATTCGGGCGCTGACGTCCCACCCGCCAAGGAGCTTCTTCCATGCCTTTGCCCCATCCGCTGCCCGAACCGATCGTCGAACTGGTCGCGCAGCGGTTTCGCGTGATCGGCGAGCCGATGCGGATTCGGATCCTCGACCGCCTGCGCGACGGCGAGGCGACCGTCGCCGAGCTCACCGAGCACCTCGCCACGTCGCAGCAGAACGTCTCCAAGCACCTCGGCGTTCTCCACCAGGCGGGGATCCTCTCCCGCCGAAAAGACGGGACGAGCACGCTCTACGCGATTGCCGACGAGAGCGTCCTCGCGCTCTGTGAGCAGGTCTGCGGCGGGCTGCAGCGCCAGTTCTCGGACCTCGCCGAGCTCGTCGGAGGGGCGCTGCGATGAGCTGTTCACGACTGTCCCTGACCCGTGTGCTCTTCGCGCTCGCCGGAACGATGACGCTGCTCGCGGTCGTCCTCGCCGTGACGGTGAGCCCGTGGTTCCTGCTGCTCGGCGTCTTCGTCGCTGTGAACCAGTGGCTCTTTGCGCTGGCGGGGGCGTGCCCCGCGTCGATCGTTCTCGGGCGGACGCCCTGCTTCCGCGGGGAGATGCAGCCGTGAGCACCGTTCAAGACGCAAGGAAGACGGGCGAGGCTGAAGCCACGCCCGAGGCGCCCGGGATGCCCGCCGCCTCCGTGACGGCCGTCCGGGTCGGCCCGATCGGACGTCTCGGCCGCTGGACGGCCGGCCACGTCCGGCTCGTCGTGATCGTCTGGGCGGTCGTCGCCGTGGGTCTCGGCGCGCTCGCGCCGAAGGCCGAGCACGCGCTCTCGGGCGCCGGCTGGGAGGCCTCCGGCTCGGAGTCACTGGCGGCGCGCAAGGCGATCGATGCGTCGTTCGCGGGGCAGGGCGGCTACGCCCTCATGGTCGCCGTCCACGGAACCGGGAACCTCGACACGACGGTCGCCGAAGCAACCCGCATCCTCGAGTCCGATTCCCGCGTGTCGACGGTCGCACCGCCGCAGGTCTCGCAGGACGGCCGCACCGTGCTCCTGAGCGGCGGGGCGGGGGCGAGCCCGACCGGGATGGTGCGCGCCGCGGACGACCTCAAGGGGAAGCTCGCGGACCTCTCGCACGGCACGACGACGGTCAGCCTCACCGGCGCGCCGGGCATGTGGTCGGACTTCAACGAGGCGAACAAGAGCGCGATGCTCAAGTCGGAGATCATCTCCTGGCCCGTCACGCTGGCGATCCTCATGCTCGCGTTCGGATCGCTGGTCGCGGCGGGCCTGCCGCTCCTCCTCACGATCCTCGGGCTGATGGCCTCGGCGGGGAGCCTCTTCCTGATCACGCACCTGTTCGACGTGTCGATCTGGTCGATGAACTTCGCGCTGATGTTCGCCCTCGCGCTCGGCATCGACTACGCGCTCTTCATCGTCGCCCGCTTCCGCGGGGCGCATTTCGGCTCGGAGGCGCCGACGCGTGACGCCGTCGCGACGACGATGGACACGGCCGGCAAGGCCGTGCTCTTCTCCGGCGTCACGGTGCTCATCTCGCTGTCGGCGGTGATGCTCGTCCCGAGCCCGGCCTTCCGCTCGATGGCGCTCGGGATCATGCTGTCGGTCGTCTTCATCCTGCTCGCCACGCTCACGCTGCTGCCCGCGGTGCTCTCTTGGCTCGGCGACCGCGTCGACAAGCTCGCGCTGCCGTGGGTCCATTCCGGCGAGCACCGCTCACCGCGCTTCGCGCGATGGGGCGAGCGGCTCTGGCGCCGCCCGGCGCTCTACGGCGTGCCGGCCCTCGCCGTTCTGCTCCTCCTGGCCGTGCCCGTTCTTCGGCTCGATACCGGGATGCCGTCGATCAAGGTCGTTCCGAAGAGCGACGGCTCGCGCGTCGGCTACGCGCAGGTGCAGGAGGCGTTCGGGCCCGGTGCCCCGGGGACGCTGCAGGTCGTCGCCCAGGGTGCCGACGCCGCCCGCGTCGAGGCCGTTCTCCACGCAGATCCCGGGATCGTTGCGGTGTCTCCCGCACAGCGCTCGGGCGGCAGCGCGCTCGTGCTCGCCGTTCCCGCTGCCGACCCATCGGATCCCGCCGTCGGCACCACGATCGACCGGCTGCGCGCAGCGCTTCCCGCAGGCGCCCTCGTCGGGGGAGCGGCCGCCGAGAACCACGACCTCGAGGCCGCCTTGGCGGCGAAGACCGTCCCCGTCTTCCTCGTCGTCCTCGGCCTCGGCTTCCTGCTCCTCCTGGTCGCCCTGCAGGCGCCGCTGATCGCGCTGGCGGGCGTGCTGACGAACCTCCTCGCCACGGCCGCGGCGTTCGGTGTCGGTGTCCTGATCTTCCAGGACGGCCATCTCCAGGGCCTCCTCGGCTTCGAGTCGCAGGGCTTCCTGAACGCCTGGGGGCCGGTCTTCTTCTTCGCGATGATCTTCGCGATCTCGATGGACTACACGGTGTTCCTGCTGTCGTCGGCGAAGGAGCACTGGGACCGGTCGCACGACGCGCGCGAGGCGATGGTGGGCGGCGTCGCCCACTCCGGCCGGACCATCTTCGCCGCGGCCGCGGTGATGGTGGCCGTGTTCCTGACGTTCGCTCTCTCGGGGCCGATCCCGCCGAAGGAGATGGGAGTCATCCTCGGGGTCGCCGTCCTCCTGGACGCGATGCTGATCCGGCTCGTGCTGATGCCGGTGCTGTTGCGCCTCATGGGCCCGCATGCCTGGGCGCTGCCGAGGTGGCTCGACCGGCTGCTCCCGGACGTCACCTTCGGCCACTCGGCCTAGAATCGCGGCATGGCCTACACCGTCTTCCACGCACGCGACCTCGAGTGGCATCCGCGCCGCGAGGGTGACCCCCGCCTCGCGTCCGAGTTGTCGGAGTCGATGACGCGGTCGCGCGCCAACCTCTTCCGCTACCCGCCCGGCGCGATCGGCCGCCGCCATATCGACCCGGTGCAGGAGGAGGTCTTCGTCGTTCTCGACGGGACGCTCACGATCCACATGGGCGAGGGGGACGACCCGGAGCGGCACGAGCTCGAGCGCGGCAGCGTCCTGGTCGTGCAACCCGGTACGGCGCTGCAGCTCTCGAACCGCGGCGACCAGGAGCTTCGGCTGTTCATCTACGGCGCCCCGCCGGAGCGGGGCGAAGCGACCTTCCTGCCTCCGGTGTCCGACTGAAGTCGGACACCGGCGCTCAGGCCACGAAGCGCGCGATCCGCCGGGCGATCTCCTCGCCCTTGTCCTCCTGGAGGAAGTGCCCCGCCCCGGACACGATCTCGGCCGGGAGCGCGCCCGGGATGTGCGCTGCCATCCGCTCGGCGTGCGCGGGGGAGAAGACTCGGTCGGAGTCGGAGAAGAGGACGAGCGCCGGCCTCTCCCAGCGGGAGAGCGCGTCGCTGACCTCCAGCATCGCGGCGGCAGACGGGTGGTCGGGCTCGGTCGGGACGAGCTCCGGGAAGGCGAGCGCGCCCGCCTTTGCCTCGCCGACCGGGAATGGCGCGTCGTAGCCTCGGACAGCCTCGTCGTCGAGCGGCGAGACGCACGCGACCTGGACGAGCCGGCTCGCCGTGAAGCCCGCACCGACCTCGCGCACGAGCGCGCGGAATCGGAGCCAGGGCTCCGACGGCGCGCCGACGCCGACGCCGGTGTTGAGGATCACGAGCCGCGCGACGCGCTCCGGGTGTGTCACCGCGAAGCGCAGCCCGATCGGCCCGCCCCAGTCGTGGACGACGACCGTCAGCTCTCGGAGGTCGAGCTCGAGGACGTACCGCTCGATCGAGCGGGCGTGCATGTCGTACGAGTAGGCGGCCTGGTCCACCGGCTTGTCCGAGCGGCCGAACCCGAAGAGATCCGGCACCACGACGCGTCCGGCGCCCGCGAGGACCGGGATCAGACTCCGGTAGAGAAAGCCCCACGTCGGCTCGCCGTGGAGCAGCAGGATCGGATCCCCGGCGCCCTCCTCGACGTAGTGCATCCGCAGCCCGTCCTGCAGTGCGTACCGCGGCGCGTACGGCCAGCCGGACAGGCCGTCGAAGCGTTCGTCCGGCGTCCTGTAGGCGTCCACCGGCCGACTCTACGCCGCCTCCTGCCTCTGTGTGCGCGCTGTTCGGAGTTCGCAAGAGAACCGTAAGCGGCCGCATCCGACCCGGTGGGAGGGGGAACGGCAGGACGGACGGATCGCACTGCGATCCAAAGGACGACAGCGAAGGAGGTCTTCGACATGGCGAGACGCGCGAAAGCCCTACTCGGCCTCGCCGCGGCCCTCACCGGCGTCTCCCTGCTCTGGTTGACCGGAGCCGGGACGGCGGCGAGCGAGGCCGCGCCGACGAACACCACGGAACCGCGCATCATGGGCGATCCGAACGTGGGCTCCACCCTCACCGCGACCCGTGGGATCTGGACCGGGAGCCCGACGGCCTACCGCTACCAGTGGGTGCGCTGCCCGGACTCGGGCGGTCGGGCCGACGGTTCCGACTGCGCCTCGATCGGCGGCGCGACGACACAGCAGTACGTCCTCGCCCGTGCCGACGCCGGCAAGCGGATCCGTGTGCGGGTGACCGCGACCAACGGCGACGGTGCGCAGACCGCGGCCTCGAACGCGACGCCGAAGGTCGGCGAGGACAACATGCCGGTCAACACGGGGCCGCCGACGATCTCGGGCAGCGCCACCATCGGGGCCACCCTCCGGGCAAACCCCGGTGAGTGGACGAACCGGCCGAGCTTCGCGTACCAGTGGCGCCACTGCGACGCGAACGGCGGCGGCTGCTCGGACATCCGCGGCGCGGACGGGCAGTCGTACCGGATCGTCGACGCCGATCGCGGGACGACGATCCGCATTCGCGTGACGGCGCGGTCGGCAGGGTCGACGGCCACGGCGACCTCGGTGCCGACCGGTGTGGTCAAGGCGGCGACGACGATACCGCCGCCCGTCACGAACGGCTGTCCCGTGGGCACCGGCCCGATCCGGGCCAACCAGCTCGCTGCTCCGGCACGGATGCTGATTCAGGGCCAGCAGCTCTCCCCCGCGGTCGTCGGGAGCAGCACCACCCGCCTGAGCGTCCGGTTCCGCGTCACCGCCTGCGGCGGCCGTCCGGTGCAGGGCGCCGAGCTCTTCGCGACGGCGGTCCCGTACGAGCAGTTCTCGTCGCGGACGCAGTCCACCGGCGCCGACGGGTGGGCGACCCTCCAGATGGGCAGGCTGCGCGGCTTCCCTGCCAACCCGGGGAAGCAGCAGCTTCTCGTGATGATGGTGCGGGCAACCAAGGGCGGCACCGTCCTCGGCGGTGTCTCGACCCGGCGTCTCGTCTCGTTCCCCGTGAACCTCTCGGTGTAACGGTCGCCGGGCGGCAGCGCCGCCCTGTCTCTACGTCCTACGGGTGCGGCCGTGTGCCGCGCCCGTAGGACGTCCAATCGAACGACGGATCCTCACCGTGCGCGCGTTGCCCTACGGTTGGGCGCCGCGGCCGCTCCGGCTCCCTGATGCTCGCGTCATGCGTCCAGCTCGGGTGCTTCACGTGGGCGTCTACGCGGCGCCGCTCTCTCTGCTCGATCTCACCGCCGCGTCGGGCGTGACGAGCCCGCTCAGGCAGGCGTACCTGCACCCGGTCGTCCCCAGCCAGCAGCGCGCGACACGCTCCTTGTAGGCGGGAGGGGAATGGCCGATTGTCGGCATGTCGCGATCTGTTACGATATATCGTGATGCAACGACAAGGAGACATCATGACGGCACATGCCATCACCGGTCGGCGGTTCCACCGCGACGACCGGATCCACTTCATGACGGCCCACGAGGGCCGGCAAGGCCCGTACGGCCGCAGGCGCCGGGGCCGCCACTTCGGGCCGGGCCCGGGGTTCGGCCGCCGCGCCGGGCGCGGCGACATCCGCGCGGCGATCCTCGCGCTTCTCACCGAGGAGCCGATGCACGGCTACCAGATCATCCAGGAGCTCGCCGAGCGGACGGGCGGCGTCTGGCGGCCGAGCCCCGGCTCGGTGTACCCGACGCTCCAGCAGCTCGAGGACGAGGAGCTCGTCCGCGAAACCGCCTCGGAGTCCGGCAAGCGCGTCTACGAGCTCACCGATGCCGGTCGGGAGCAGGCCGCCGGCGCGCCCGCCCCGTGGACCGCGGTCGCGGGTGAGAACGAGAGCGAGCTCATGACGCTGCACGATCTCGCGCATCAGGTGCTCGCCGCGGCGCGCCAGGTCGCCCATGCAGGCACCGCCGCGCAGATCGAGGCGGCCCAGGCCGTGCTGCGCGACGCGCGGAAGGCCCTCTACCGTCTGCTCGCCGAGGACGAGGACAAGGACGCGTCCTAGCGTTTCAAGGAAAGGGCGGGGAAGCCTGTGTGGCTCCCCCGCCCCTCCCGTCTTCAGTCGATCGCGTGCTTTGCGCGGAAGACGCCGTCCGGGTCGAGCTCGGCCCGAATCTCGGTCAGGCGCTCGTAGGCGCCGGCGGGGTAGAGGGAGCTTCCCTCGACGCGGCCCTCGGCGAAGTTGAAGTACGAGCTGCGTGAGAGCCACGGCGCCGCCGCGGAGCGGATCGCCGCGATGCGCCCCTGGATCGCCTCGACGGCCGCAGGGACAGGCGCCACGCCGACCGAGTACATGACGTAGGACGCCTCGAAGTGCGAGAGGACGCCGCCGTTCGGATCGGGCCGGCCGAGCGCGCCGTCGAGGTGCCTGACCTCGACCGAGATCAGTGGCGCCGTCCCGTCCATCGCCGCCGCCCGGACGATCTCCTCGGCCGCGGCCGCGTCGAACGCGTCGAGCATCCAGCCCTCGCCGCTTCCGGGAACCGGGCCGGGCGGGTCCTGGTGGAGCTGCGTGAGCGCGGCCGCCGGGAGCACCGCGAACGTGTCGAGCTCCGGCTCGAGGTCGCGCAGCGGGCGGAGCAGCTCCCGTCCCGTCTCCTCGTCGCCGAGGAATGCGGCCTCGACGACCACGAGCTGCCGTCCACGGAGTGGCTCGGGCATCTCGGGGATCGGCGGGAGCTGGAGCATCCGGCCGACCGACGTGGCCTCTTCGGGGGCGTCCTTCGTCCACGCGGCCCAGGCGCCGAGCACCTCGGCCGCGCGCTCCATCGGCCAGACGAGCCAGCCGGCGTACGCCTCGGTGACGGGGAAGAGGGCGATCTCGACCTCCGTCACGATGCCGAAGCTGCCGCCGCCTCCGCGGAGTGCCCAGAAGAGCTCGGCGTTCGTCTCGGGGTCGGCGCGGACGACCTCGCCGTCCGCGGTCACGACCTCCGCCGAGAGGACGCTCGAGGACGACAGCCCGTACTTCCGCGCGAGCCAGCCGATGCCGCCGCCGAGCGAGTAGCCGACGACGCCGACATCGTGCGCGGAGCCGTGCAGCGCCGTGAGCCCGTGCGGGACGGCGGCGTCGACGACGTCCGCCCAGATCGTCCCCGCGGCGACGCGGGCCGTCCGACCCTTCGGATCGACCTCGACGCCGGTCATGCGTGACGTGTTGACGAGCATCGTCCCGTCGAGGGACGTGCCCGGCGCGCCGTGGCCGGTGCCCTGGACGGCGATCTTGAGCCCGAGCGTGCTGGCGTAGTCCACCGCGTCGACGACGTCGTCGACGGTCCTCGGGAGCGCGACCACGGCGGGGCGCTGGTCGACTGCGAGGTTCCAGGCACGACGGGCGTCGTCCCAGCCGGCATCGGTCGGGAAGACGAGGACGTCGGACGAGGCGGCGGTGCGGAGGGTGGTGCGGACGTCGGTGAGCTGTGGCATGGGGAAGTCTCCTGTGCGATCGGTGTCGTGCACCGAGCCTGGCGGGCGCGGCGCGCGGGCACGGTGCGGTTCCCCGCACGGCCGGCGGGCGCCAACCGGCGTTCAGGCGGTGCGGGAGAGCGACGCCGCCGCGTCGGCGACGAGATGGGCGGCGTCCGCGAGCGCATGTTCGAGCGAGCCGCCGAGCTCGACCAGTGTCAGGCAGCGCACGCCGTCCGGAAGCGCCCCGCGCTCTGCATCCCCCGCCACGACCGAGGCGGGGACGCCAAGCGCGCGTGCTTCGTTCAGGACGTGGCCCACGACCTTTCCCGCGAAGGACGTGGCGTCGAGACGGCCCTCGCCGGTGAGGACGAGCGACGCGCTCTGTAACGCCTCGCGCAGACCGACGATGTCGGCGACGAGCGGCGCACCGGGGACGAGCCGCGCCCCGTAGGCGGCGAGGCCGCCGGCGAGGCCGCCGGCGGCGCCCGCGCCGGGCAGCGCGCGGACGTCCACTCCGCGGGCGTCGCGATAGCGGTCCGCGAGCCGCTCGAGCCGGCGCTCGAGCTCGGCGACGTCGTCACGGCCGGCGCCCTTCTGCGGACCGAAGACGCGTGCCGCGTCGACGAACGTCGTCGTCACGTCGCACGCGACGACGACGTCGGCGCCGCGGAGGTCGAAGTCGAGCGCCTCGAGCGCGCCGAGCCCGCCGTCGGTGGTCGCCGAGCCTCCGATCGCGACGATCGCGCGGCGGATGCCGGCGTCGAGCGCGGCGCGGAGGAGCTCGCCGGTGCCGAACGTGGTGGCGCGCAGCGGGTCCTTGCGGCCTGCGACCAGCGCGAGGCCGCTCGCGCGCGCCATCTCGATCACGGCGCTGTCGCCGCGGAGCCCCCACTCGGCCTCGACGGGGTTC
>Ga0207706_10006400_pt1 | contig 10942 bp, 9 predicted proteins | sample KBSC53metaG_FD_184318 | JGI IMG/M metagenome (GOLD analysis project Ga0207706, IMG submission 184318) | Corn rhizosphere microbial communities from Kellogg Biological Station, Michigan, USA - KBS C5-3 metaG (SPAdes) (version 2) | ecosystem: Host-associated > Plants > Roots > Rhizosphere > Soil ... | reverse complement strand
GGCTGACTACTTCCTCCGGCAGGGTTATGCCGTGTATGTGGTCGATCAACCCGGACGCGCGCGCTCCGGCTATTTCACCGACACCTACGGACCGACGCGCCGGCCCAACGCGACCGCGATGTCCGAGCGCTTCACCGCGCCCGAGCTGGCGAAGCGCTATCCGCAAGCGACGCTGCATACCCAATGGCCGGGCAAAGGCGTCGCCGGCGATCCGACGTTCGACCAGTTTTTCGCGTCGCAGGTCGAGGACATGTCGAACCTGACCGCGCTCGAGGAATTGAACCGCAATGCCGGCGCGGCGCTGCTCGATAAAATCGGCCCGGCGATCCTGCTCACGCATTCGCAATCCGGGCCCTTCGGCTGGAAAATCGCCGACAGTCGACCCAACCTCGTGAAAGCCGTCGTCGCGATCGAGCCCAACGGCCCGCCGTTTCATGAGAACAGCGTCGTCGGTGCGCCGGAATGGTTCAAGGATGCGGCGCTCGGGCGCGCCTGGGGCATCACGAGGCTGCCGCTCGCGTACGATCCGCCCGCGGCCGATCCCAAGGACTTGCGCATGGCGAGGCAGGCGAATGCCGATGGCCCAGATCTCGTCCGCTGCTGGCTGCCGGAAGCGCCCGCGCGGCAGCTCGTCAACCTGAAGCGCGTGCCTATGCTGATCGTGGTCAGCGAGGCCTCATACCATGCGCCGTACGATCACTGCACGTCGAAATATCTTACAGACGCCGGCGTCAAGCACACGTTCACGCGGTTGCCGGACGTCGGCATCCACGGCAACGGGCACATGATGATGCTCGAGAAAAACAACCTGGAAATCGCCGCACTGCTCAGGCGGTGGATCGAAAAGACCGTGCGCTGATCGCGCGCTACTGCAGCCAGCCGAGTTGAGCGAGCGGCGTCTGCGTTAATCGCAAGCTTGCCGCGAGATCGGTCAATGCTGCCGCGCGCTCTGGCTGCGGCGGATGACGTTGCGCCCTGCCCTGCAACGACGCCCAATCCATCGCGAGGAAAAAACGCTCCGGCGTGCCGGGCAACGCGATAAATTTTTCCGTCGCCATAGCTTCGATCGCAACGGTGCCGAGAATTTCGCGCAACGTTTCGCAGCACCGTCCGCTCATCGCACCGGCTTCCACCACTACCGATCCCACGCCCGGCAGCCCGCCGATGGAATTCGCAACCTGCGTCAACGCCGCACGGAGCAGGCTCGACTTTTCCCACTCGCGCAGGCGCTCCTCGCCGACAATGCCGTAGGCGGCCGCCCGGTGCAGAAAAAACCGCTCGCGCAGCGGATCGAGTTTCAGTTTCGCGTAGCGCGCGCCATCGCGATAGGCCTTGACCGTGCATTCCGCAACCGTTTGCGCGGTCTTGGACAATTCGCGTGAGCCCGCGTCGTACAGAAAGATTTCATGATCGGCGCGGAAAGCGTCGTGATACCAGCTTTCGGTAAGCTCGAATTCCATGCGCGGCACGGTGTGCGCGTGCTGGTAGAGGCACTCGGGCACGAGCTCAATCGCGCCCTGCGCGAGGATCTGCGACACGAGCCGCCAGAAGCCGAACGTGTTGGCATCGTAGTAACAGTGGCGTTGGAAGACCTCGCGGCGGATCACCGGACACCAGAGCATTTGCGCCGCGGCAAAAATCTCGCTGCGCGCACCGGCGGCAAAACGCAACTTGCGCTCGGTCAGTGGCAGGGTGCCGAGCACGCGGTTTGCGACCGGATCCCATTCCTGATGCCCGCCGAATACCGCCGCCACGCCAGGGTCGGCTTCGAGCGCGGCGAGCGCGGCGGCTATGCCTTCGGGAAGGATGCGGTCATCGTCGCACAACAGGTAGAGATACTTGCCAGTGCCGAGCCGCATGCAGGTATCGCTGTTGGCGCCGGGGCCTCGGTTGGTGGCCTGCCGCGCGTAACGCAAGCCATGAAACCTGCCGCGAAAATCCTTGACGACCGCTTCAGTGTCGTCCGCGGATGCGTTGTCGGAGATTACGACCTCCCATTGGGCACCGCCGCTCGCCGCCAGGTGCTCGAGCGTACGCCGCAGAATGGCGCTGCGCTGGAAGGTCGGAATGCAAATGCTAAGCAGCGCCGGTCCTTCGCGCGCGCTCTCTTCCCAGAACGCGCCGGCCGGCTCGCGCGCAAGCCAGCCGCGGATCAGCTTACCGAGCATGCCGCCCGCGATAGCGCTGGTGTGCGGTTTCGACGATGCGCGGTATCAGGTTGTGATAGTCGATGCCGACGAAACAGAGGTTGCGGCCGAGGGTATTGGGTGTCAGGTCCGAGTTCGGATTGGCCTCGATGAACACGAGGCGGCCCGCATCGGTCAGGCGAAAATCCAGCCGCGCATAATCGCGCAGGCTCAACGCGCGGAAAGTCTTTGCGCCGTAATCTTTTACCTGCTTCAGCACGCGCGGCGGCAATTGCGCGAGCCGATAACAGACACGCCACTTGGTGCGATAGGCGCCGTCGTTCTTCAGGCGGTAGGTGGCAAATTTCGGTGCCGAGGCTTTTTTGCTCCCCACCACCATTTCGGTCGGCGCCAGCACGCGCGGCTCGTTGCCAAGGACGCCGACGTAGATATCGCGGCCGGGTATGAATTCTTCGCACAGCACGGGCTCCTTCAAGCGCGAGCGGATTGCCTTCACGCGCTCGCGCATCTCACGCATCGTGCGCACCAGCGAATTTTTGCCGATCTCGTCGGAGCCATCACCGAACTGCGGCTTGACGAGCAGCGGGAACGGCAACCCCGGGTTCTCGATGCGCTCGCCGACATCCAGAGTGAACGACGACGGCACATCGACGCCGGCTGAGGCGACCAGATATTTCGAGAGCGCTTTATCGCGGCAAATCTGCAAGCCGGTGGGGCCAGTGCCCGTATAGCGCAGCTTCATGATGTCGAGCAGGCCAGCGATTGCATGGTCGAGCTTGCGGTCGCCGTCGACCCATTCGGTCAGATTGAACACCATGCGCGGCTTGAGCTTTTTCAATTCGGCGAGCGTGGCGCCAACGTCAGGACCGAACGGCACGACGGTGGTGCGCCGGTAGCGCGGCCGCAGCGCGTTGTACACATGCTCTTCCATGCTCGCGCGATCGAGCACGAAGCGCCCGCTCTTGTTGCGTTCCCCGTTTTCCGCATCGACGAGCATTGCCACGTCGCAGCGTTCGCTTGCTGACTTGCGTTGCGCCATGCGCGGATTGTACCTGTACCGGCACAACGTTGCGCTCGCGCGCCGGCGCTGATATCGTGCGGCGGTAGTTAAAACATATCCGCCACTGGAGGAAGCATGAAGTTCAGCGCCATCGCACTCGCGTTCGTCGCCGCCGCGTTCAGCACGACCGCCTCGGCTCAGCCGTGTCCGGACAAGAATCTCAATTACTATCAGGCGTTCCCCGCCGGCGGCGAATCCGACATTTCGGCGCGCCACCAGCAGCTCGTGCTGAAAAAGAAATGCCCGGCGATCGAAACCATCATTCAGTACAAGCCCGGCGCCGGCGGCGGCCTCATGTGGGCGCAGATGAACGGATTGCCCAACGACGGCCTGAACATCGTCGGCGTAAACCTGCCGCACATCGTGCTGCAGCCGCTCGAAGGCCAGGTGCAATACAAGACCGAAGACATCACGCCGGTCTACTGGTTTCACTTCACGCCGGACGCCATCGTCGTCTCCAACGACAGCCCGATCAAGACCTTCGCCGACCTTGTCCGGATGGCGAAGGCGCAACCGGGGAAACTCACCCTGGGCGGCTCGGGAACCAACTCGGCCAACCACGCTGCGCATGAAAAACTGCAGGCGGTGGCCGGCATCCAGACCACCTACGTGCCGTACAAAGGCACAGGCGATTTGACGCCGGCGGTGATCGGCCAGCAGGTGACCGGTGCGATGTCGTATACCGCGTTCGCGATCAACACCAAGGACCGGGTGCGCGCCCTCGCCGTGGCTATGGACAAGCGCCATCCGCTACTGCCCGACGTGCCGACCTTCAAGGAACTCGGCTTCGACTGGGTCGATGGCGCTTTCCGCGGCATCGGCATGCCGAAATCGACTTCACCCGAAGCGCGCAAGCGCATGTCGGATCTGTGGGCTTCGCTCAACAACGATCCGGAGATGAAGGAGCTGGCGTTCAAGAGCGGTTTCGAATTGGTGAACGTGGGCGTCGACCGGATGGACGCGTTCATGAAAGAGCGCACCAAGGCCTATTCGGACGTCGCCAAGCGTCTGGGGCTCGGCAAATAAGCGTCCGCCGCCGCAACAGAAAAAAGGGCGCGACCCTGGTCGCGCCCTTTTGTTTTTGTCGCGCGCCTACTTCAGGTTCGCGATCTTGCGCGCCGGTCCCGTTAGCTCGAGGATGTGCATGCCGGTGTTTGCGCGGTCGACTGCATAGATGTAGCCGCGGTCGTCGACTTCCGCATTGTTGGTCTGGATCGCGATCTTGCAGCTGTCCACACCGTTGACCCTTAGGCAACGCCGCGCCGTGTTCTTGGTGATCGCAGGAATGTAGTAAGCGACTTCGCGCGGCGTGAACGGGTCGCGGATGTCCACGACCCGCAATCCTGCGTTGAACCACGAAATGAACACGAGCTTCTTGTAGTAGATCGGCCCCATGTCCTCGTGCGAGGAGTGCGTGCCGAAGCGCCCGCCGCGCGCGCAGAAGTTGCCGCTTTTCTCGGGCACGTAGAAATTGGACACGCTGTACGGTTTCGTTTCGTCCGTGATGTCCACCATGAACATCATGTGATAGTCCTCATGACATTCATTTTGGGTCGATTCGTTGACCACCAGCAGGAAATCGCGCTTGGCGGGTTTGCCGCTGCGAAAATCCCCGGTCTTGGTATGGAATTTCTCGAACGCGGGCACGTCCATCCCCATGATCGGGTACGTGGTATGGGCACCTATCGTCGGATACATGTCGAGGCGGCTGATTTGCGGATAGAGCAGATTCTCCGCGGTCGGCGCGAACGGATCGCTCGATGCGGGATTGCCCTTCAGCAGTTTGTCGCGGTCGACGATCTGGATCACGCCGCTCAAGAGCGTGCCGTAGCCGAAATACACGCGATTGCCGAGCACGATCGGGCCGTGCGTGTCTTCGGGCACGTTCTCCCCCGCCGAGCCAGGCTGCTGGCCGACCAGTGCGAAGTTGCGAATGAATTTCGGATGCGCGGGATCGGAGAGATCGTAGATTTTAGTCATGCGCTTGGTGCGCCACTTCTCGGGGCGCCCATCGGAAATCAGGTAGGCGATGCCGGTATCGCATTCCCACCAGTTCTTGTGCGTGTCCTTCAATCCGGCAACCACCGTCGTGAGCAGGCTCGGGCGCTCGGGGTTCGTGACGTCCCAGATTTCCTGCGACGTCGTGCCGCCCGTGCGCAGCATATACACCTTGGCGGGATCGCCCTTCGGCAGCTTCTTGCCGTCGCAGATGCGCACCATCTGCGCGCCGCCCTGCTCGTTCAGGCCGGGCTCGCCCGGAATATGCGTGAGGTACTTGGGATGCTTGGGATCCGTCACATCCACGACAGACGTGCCGTTGTTTTCATTCTGCTTCGTCATCGGATTCAACGGCTGGGGAATTTCGCGCGAGCCGCCATGGTGGCCAACGTAGGCGATATAGCGGTCGCCCTGATGATGAATGACCGGCTGATAGGCGCTGCGCGCCTGCAGGTCGTTGTATCCGACCAGCCGCATGTTCTTGGATTCAACCTTGCGCGAAGCCGGGTGCACGTAGGGCTCATCCGCGGCCGCGACCTGACCCGCAATCAGCGCCGACGCGCAGGCTAATGCAGGGACAGCGTGATGGAACAGCTTTCGAAAACGTTGCATTGATCTCCCCCGAGTTGATTGTGCGTTCGTGGTCGGAGCGGACCGGACCGCACTATGATTGCGGGGTCGATTCTGGCATATTCCACGGCATCGAACCAGCCGCCATCGCTGCTATCCGCGCGGCTGGCGCGGACTTCCGGGGTCGCTCTGCGCATGGGAATCTCACGTCACCTGCTGCTCATCATCGTTGCCTGCACGATCGGCAGCGCGCGCGCCGCCGACGTGCCGGAAAAGTCGATCGAGCTTACGATCGTCAAGGGCTCGGTGCCAGCTCAGCAGCGGTTGCTCAAGGTGGAGAAAGGCGACGCGCTGCGCTTGCGCATTACCAGCGACGCATCGGGCGAACTGCATCTGCATGGCTACCGCGAGTCCGCCAAGCTTGCTCCCGGACAAACTACCGAACTCGCGTTTACCGCGTATGCGACCGGTCGCTATCCGTTCGAATGGCATCCCGCGGGCGAAAACGCCGCCGGCGGCTCGCGTCACCGCGGCCCGCCGCTGGCGACGCTCGAAGTCCGGCCGAAATGATGGAAGTGTCTATCCCCTCTCCCGCCAAGGTCGCGGGGCGAGGGCGTCTGATCAAGTCACTTGCGTACGCAGCACTCGGCTCGCCCGCGCTCGCGTACGCGCATGCATTCGAGGAGCGCTACGATCTGCCGGCGCCGCTGTCTTACTTCGCGACCGGCGCGGCGGCGGTGGTCGTGCTGTCGTTCGTCGTCGCGCAGGTCGTCGTCGAGCACACAGCGGAAACGACTGCGCCACGGGCGAGGCGCGTCGACCTCGGCGCGCTACTGCCGGCGCTACGCATCACGAGTCGCGCACTCGCATTCCTGCTGTTCGCGCTGACCATCGTCGCCGGACTATACGGCACTGCCGACCCGCTCATGAATTTCGCGCCGACGATGGTGTGGATTATCTGGTGGGTGGGGCTGTCGCTGATCGTCGCGTGCGTCGGCAACATCTGGCCGGCGCTCGATCCGTGGCGCACGCTCTATGACGTGCTCGACGGGCTCGCGCGGCACATGGGCGTGCATCGCGGACTCACATTGGGCTGGCATTACCCCGCCGCACTCGGCGCGTGGCCGGCGGTCGTGTTGCTGTTAGGGCTCAGCTGGTTTGAAGTCGCCTATCCGCAAGCCGCGGTCCCGTACCGGCTCGCCTGCATGGCGCTGGCGTGGTCAGCAGTCACGTTGCTGGGCATGGTGTGTTTCGGCGCCGACACTTGGCAGCGCAATGCCGACGTCTTTGCGATTTACTTCGCGACGCTCGGCCGCTTTGCGCCGCTCGCGGCGGGCCATGACCCGCGCAGCCTCATGCTGCGCGCGCCCGGCCGCGGGCTGATCGCTGAACACGCCGGTTCCACCGCCATGGTGTGTTTCGTGATGGCTATGCTGTCGACCGTGCTGTTCGATGGCCTCCTGAGCGGGCAGGTTTGGTGGCTCGCGCAGACTCATATCAGGCGCGTGGCGCCGTTCCTCGTCGATCCCGACGGCTATCGCATGGGCGCTGCCGGCCTGATCGGCGTGTGGCTCATATTCCTCGCCGCGTATTTAGCGACGTGCGCAGTCACCGCGATGCTCGTGCGAAACCACACCATCGGGCAGATTGCCCGCCTGTTCGCGTTTACGCTGGTGCCGATAGCAATCGCGTACAACGTCGCGCACAACTGCGCGAACCTGCTCGTGCAGGGCCAGCAACTCATCGCGCTCGCATCCGACCCGCTGGGTCTCAAGTGGAACCTGTTCGGCACGGCAAATTTCCGTCCGGATATCGGGCTCATCGATGCGCGATTGACGTGGTACATCGCGATTGCAGCGATTGTCGCAGGCCATGTGATTGCAGTTTGGCTCGCGCACCGCCTGGCACTGCGCGAGTTCGGCACACGCCGCGAAGCCGCTCTGGCAACCGTCCCGCTCACGCTGCTGATGGTCGCCTATACGGTGATCAGCCTGTCCGTGATAGCCGAGCCTATGGTCATATTCAATGCGCCGGATGCGGCGATAAGCCGCTAGGATCCGTCTCAAGCCGTCGCAACAGCGGCACCAGAGCGAAACACAATGCGAACGAAAGCGCCGCGACCCACAGCAGCGGCCCCAGCTGACGCTCAAAGACGCGCTCGTATAGCTGCGAGCCGATGATGGCGGAAAACTGCTCCATCCCGTTGTATAGCGACATCAGGACTGCAAACGCGAAGCCCGCAGCCTTCGGCGGGCAAACACTGGCAGCCATGGTGAGTATCGTCAGCGTGCCGATCTGCGCGACCATGCCGACGAATACATTCAGTGGAATGGCGATAGCCGCGGAGTAGTCGTGCGGGTGAGCGAGTGCGAGATACGACAGCACGCCGACGATGCCGGCACAGAGGCTGAAGACAACCCGATAGACCACGCTTTTGTCGGCGAATATGCGCAGAAAAACATATGCGCCGATGACCCCGCCGACCGCAGTCAGTGCGTTGAGCTTGCCGATGTAGCTCTGCTCGAATCCGAGAGTGTCCACCATGTGGTAGTAAAGCGGTGTGTTGAATGCCGGGCTGAAGCACCATAAAGCCAGAAACGCCGCGGCTATGCGTAGCGTCGGCGACCCCAGCGCCTCGAGCAGGCTTCTTGAAGTCTCCCGGAATTCCTGCAAGCTGATCGAAGCACGCTCCTCGCGTATCACCAGGTAGCTTACGATTATGACGGCGACTGGCGCCAGCATCGTGATCGTGGCCGCGGCGTGCAATGCGCTCGCCGGCTCGAGTGCAGACGCCAGATATCCGCCGGCGAGCGCGGTGGCGATGGCGGCGATTTTGAACCAGAGCCACTGCACGCCCTGGAAGCGCGCGAGCATGCCCGTGCGCGCGCCATTTTCGACTACGAGCGCGTCGATGATAACGTCGGACGACGCGATCCCGAAGGCGGTAAGTGTAAGCGCGGCTATGATGGTGCCGACTTCAGTGAGCCCGGACAGCCACAGGAAGCCCAGCGCGGCCACACTGTTGACCAGAATCAGCCAGGTTTTGCGGCGGTAGCCGAATAGCGGAAGATAATCGCTGACCAGCCCGTAAAGCGGCTTGATCACCCACGGCAGAGTCAGAATAGCCAGGTACTCAGAAGCCTGCGCGGGATTGAGGCCGAGGCCCGCCTTCAGATAATAGTTGAGCGGCTGGCTGATAAGGCCGCCGGCCTGACCAAGCCCCTGCGCGAAATAGGCGAGGCCGAACAGCACGACCAGGCGCCGGACGTACTGCGAGTCCGCCGGCGAACCTTGCGAAACATGCATGTGCGAATGATAGCCGAACCGCCTGTCCTCACCAACATAGACGCCGATCCCATATGCTGCCCGCATGGGTTGTGGGGGACGTGGCAGGAGCTTCCGAAAATGCTAGGATGCGACCTCCAGCCCCGTAAACGAGTCGCGCAATACGAGCGCGCGAACCGAACTGCGAGCGCAGGCGGCCATGTCGAGGCGCCGGCGCATAAAAGCTGCGCATCCCGAAACCCGCATTTACAACCAGAGGACCAACCATGATTTACGAAATCAGGACTTACGACATCAAGCCCGGCTCGCTCCCGGAAGTCGAAAAACGCTTTGCCGAAGCCTACGAGCACCGTAAGAAGCATTCGCTGCTCGCGGCGTTCTTCCATACCGAGATCGGCCCGCTGAACCAGATCATCCATATCTGGCCGTACAAGGATCTCGAAGAGCGCGCGCGCATCCGTGCCGCCGCAATCGCCGACAAGACGTGGCCGCCGAAGACCGGCGAATTCCTGACCGCGCAGCGCAGCGATATCTTCATTCCCGCGCCGTTCTCGCCCGAGTTCAAGCCCGGCAAAGGCGGCCCCTACTTCGAGATGCGCACCTACACGTACGCGCCCGGCGCGCTGCCCAACGTGCTGGAAAACTGGGGCAAAGCCCTGCCCGACCGCATCAAGCTGAGCCCGCTCGTTTTCTGCGGCTACTCGGAACTCGGCGGCCTCAACAAATGGCTGCACATCTGGTCGTATCCGACGCTCGATGCGCGCAACAACACGCGCGACAAGGCCAAAGATGCGGGCATTTGGCCGCCTTCGGCAGTCGCCGCCAAAACCGGCGGCAAGAGCATTCCTTACGTGATGCAGGAAAACAAGATCGTGATGCCGGCGAAATTCTCGCCCGTGCAATAACGCAGCAGGCAAGGTCATAAGGGGGCTCGCATGCGAGCCCTCTTTTCATTTCCGCTTGCGCGTAATCTTGCGGCGCGAGTTGGCACGGACCTTCAATCGGGCCGCGAGGTTGTCCACCAGGTCGCACGCATTGCCGGTCGCGGTTCCCATGCCTGTATTGTCGAAAATGCACCACACCGGGATTCCGCGCGCCGCAATCCCTTTGAGCCTGGCCGCCAGCGATTCGAGATATTCGGACGAGTACGACGAAAAATACATGCGCGGCGAGCCGTGCAGGCGAAAATAAACGATCTCGGTCCACGCTTCCAGCGCATCGGCGCCTTCGACCGGCGCGGGATCGGCCACCACGTAGCCGACGCCGAACGCTTTGCAGAGGTCCACTGCTTTGACATGGAACCATGTCGCATGGCGCGGCTCCAATACCACGGTGCCCATGTGCAGGCTGCGCAGCATTTTGAAAAACGCAGTTGCACGCCGCCGCTCGAATTCGAAGCTCGGCGGCAATTGCAGCAGCAAAGCGCCGAGTTTGTCGCCGAGCTCGGTGACCGACTTGATGAATGGCGTCAGCGTTTTCCTGACATTTTTCAGACGGCGCTCGTGCGTGATGACTTTTGGAAATTTGACCGAAAACCGAAACTCCGCAGGCACGCTAGCGGCCCAGCGCGCGTAGGTCTCGGAACGATGGACCTGATAGAAAGACGAATTGATCTCCACGGCGGAAAAGCAGCCCGCATATCGCGCGAGATGCGAGCCATCGACGGGGAAGCGGTGCTTTTCGTGAGGCGGGAGACTCCACCCCGCACAACCGACATAAATGACCGGAACCGACATGACTGACAGACCGGAAATGCAGCGGGATGTTCCGCAGGCAGGAATACATGGCTAAGCAAGGCCACATCCGCGTGGGCGTCGGCGGCTGGACATACGAGCCGTGGCGCGACAACTTTTATCCTGCCGACCTCACGCAGAAGCGCGAG
>Ga0207706_10006397_pt1 | contig 10943 bp, 8 predicted proteins | sample KBSC53metaG_FD_184318 | JGI IMG/M metagenome (GOLD analysis project Ga0207706, IMG submission 184318) | Corn rhizosphere microbial communities from Kellogg Biological Station, Michigan, USA - KBS C5-3 metaG (SPAdes) (version 2) | ecosystem: Host-associated > Plants > Roots > Rhizosphere > Soil ... | reverse complement strand
GTGTCGTCAAGAAGCTCACCGGCGGCCTGGCCGGCATGGCCAAGGCGCGCAAGGTCGAGGTCGTGACGGGCGTCGGCAGCTTCCTCGATCCGCACCACCTCGAAGTCGTCGGCGCCGATGGCGGCAGGAAGGTCGTGAAGTTCGCCAAGGCCATCATCGCCGCCGGCTCGCAGGCGATGAAGCTGCCCTTCATGCCCGACGACGAACGGGTCGTCGATTCGACCGGTGCGCTGCTGCTCAAGGGCATCCCGAAGCGCATGCTCGTGGTCGGCGGCGGGATCATCGGCCTCGAGATGGCGACCGTCTATTCGACGCTCGGTACGCGCATCGACGTGGTCGAGATGCTCGACGGCCTGATGCAGGGCGCCGACCGCGACCTCGTGAAGGTGTGGGAGAAGGTGAACGCCGCGCGCTTCGACAAGGTGATGCTCAAGACCAAGACCGTCGGCGCGAAGGCGACGAAGGCGGGCATCGAGGTCAGCTTCGAGGGCGAGAAGGCACCCGACAAGGCGCAGCTCTACGACCTGGTGCTGGTCGCGGTGGGCCGCAGTCCGAACGGCAAGAAGATCGCCGCCGAGAAGGCCGGCGTCGCCGTCACCGACCGCGGCTTCATCAACGTCGACAAGCAGATGCGCACCAACGTGCCGCACATCTTCGCGATCGGCGACATCGTCGGCCAGCCGATGCTGGCGCACAAGGCGGTGCACGAGGCGCACGTCGCGGCCGAGGTCGCGGCCGGCGCGGTGCTCGGCGATCGCAAGCTCGCCGCCAGCACCTTCGTCGCGCGCGTGATCCCGAGCGTGGCCTACACCGACCCCGAGGTGGCCTGGGTGGGCCTCACCGAAGACGAAGCCAAGGCCAAGGGCATCGCGGTCAAGAAAGGGCTGTTCCCCTGGACGGCCTCGGGCCGCGCGATCGCCAACGGCCGCGACGAGGGCTTCACCAAGCTGCTGTTCGATGCCGAGAGCCATCGCATCCTCGGCGGCGGCATCGTCGGCACGCATGCGGGCGACATGATCGGCGAGATCGCGCTCGCGATCGAGATGGGCGCCGATGAGGTGGACATCGGCAAGACCATCCACCCGCACCCGACGCTGGGCGAATCGATCGGCATGGCCGCCGAAGTTGCCCACGGCAGCTGCACCGACCTGCCGCCGCAGAAGCGCTGACGCCTCACTCCATCAGCACGTCGATCGCCATCGTCGGGTCGCCCGCGCGGCCCTTGATGCGCAGCGTCACGCCGCTCGGGCGCCCGCCCGCAAAGCGCAGCGGCGGGCGCGTGTGGTGGCCGAGGGTGCGCCGCGTGCGGTAGGGGTAGAGGTCGCCGCGGTCTCCGGCGTTGCCCGAGTGCTCGCGGTCGAGCCGGGCTTCGAGGTCGCGCCGGCCGTCGGCCTGGATCAGCTGGATCGCCAGGTCCTGCTCGTCGTTCTCGGTCGGCACCGATTCGTCGACCATGTAGACCGCGATGCCCTGGTCGGGCAGGTAGCGGTCCTGGCTTTCACGCCGCCGGTATTCGACCAGGATGTACTGCGTCGGCGCCATCGTGCGCGGGTGCCGGATCAGCACGCAGCCACCGCCTTCGGCGGCCGGCGTCAGCAGCAGATCCTGGCAGCTGGTGGTCACGACATGCGGCCGGATCCAGCCCTGGCCCAGGCGCAGCATCGCGTTGGGCAGCACCGGCGTCGCGCCGCCATTGCCCCAGCTGCCGTAGGCCATCAGGCAGTAGTGCCCCAGCCCACTGGAGACGCCGCGGCTGCCGGTGTCGTAGTAGTCGCCCCAGCGCGCCGCGAGGTGCCCCCATTCGTGCGCGCAGACGCCGACGCTGCAGTCCTCCGGCACCATCAGGTAGGTCGAGGCGCGCACCCCGGGCGCCACCTCCGGGCAGCCGGGCACCGTCCACTTGTGGCTCCACAGGTCGCTGCGCTTGCCGGTTTCTTCGGCGCCGCGGCCGGCGTGCACGATGATCAGCGCGGTGATCTTGTGCTCGCCGAAGGCATCGAACGGCAAGAAATCCACGCCCGCGGCCATGGCCGCATGCACCGCATCGAGCGCCAGGCCCTGCGCATTGTTCGGGTAGTGCCGGCCCATGCCGGAGCCGCGGTGCGTGTAGTGCGACAACGGGTTGGGCATGCGCAGCCAGCCGACCACACGGCCGCGCACATCGACCCCCCGGCTCCTGCCGTAGTTGCTGACGTGCCGGTAGTACTCGCGCATCGAGCCGGTCGCAAAGGCGCCGTTCAGGCCGAACAGCATGCGCTCGTAGTGCTCCGGCGTGTGGTCGGCATGGTGATGCCGGTCCGGAAAATCCACCAGCAGCACCAGCGTCTGCACGATGCCCTTGAGCGGCCTCACGCGGGGTTCGAAGCGTGGGGCCGGCACATCGGGGCGGCCGAGGCGGCCGTCGTCGAGCCCGGCGGCGAGCAGCGCCCCGGCGCTGCCGCCGCGGCGAGCCGAAGCCCACTCCTCGAAGAACTCGGCGAAGCTCTGGCCGGCGGGCAGGGTCTGCTGCTGCCGCATGGCGCGGTACTGCTGCAGCAGCTGCGCCATCAGGCCGGGCGAGGGCGGTACCAGGCAGCGATCGGCCTCGCAGTTCAGCGCCCTCAGCGGGCGCAGACGGCGATACATCGCACCCTCAGCGGGAGGCGGGCTTGGCCGGCGGCTGCGCCGCGTTGTTGAACAGGCTCTGTGCCCGCGCGTCGAGTTCGCTGCGCGGCGTGCCCTGCACCTCCGTGACGAGCACCGGGCAGCGGGTCGGCACATCGGCGCCGGCATCCCATTGCGCCGCCTCCGAGACCTCGGGGCCGAGCTCGGCCTTCGCGAGGCCGAGCTGCGTGGTCAGCCGCTGCATCGAGGCGAGCGCGCGCAGGCGTGCCACGTCGAGGTCGAAACGGGCATTGGCCAGCGCGCGGCGGGCCGTGTAGAGCTCGTTCTCGGCGTTCAGCAGGTCGAGCAGGCTGCGCTGCCCGATGTCGAACTGCTGCCGATAGGCGTCGCGGGCCTTCTCGATCGCCAGCGAGTTGCGGTCGAGCGATTCGATCTGCTCGCCGAGCTTGCGGGTGTCGTTGTAGGCGATGGACGCGGTCTGGCGCACGTCGCGGCAGGCCTTGTCGCGCAGGTCGGCGGCCTGGTCGACCAGGCGCGCCTGCTGGCGGATGCGGGCCTGGTTGGCGCCGCCGTCGTACAGCGTCCAGTTCATCACGATCTGGGCGGTGCTGTCGTAGCGCTGGTCGGCCACCCCGTCGAAGTTGCGCCCGCCGCCGGCGCGCACGCGCGCCTCGACGCGGGGCCACAGCGAGCCGCGGCGCTCGTCGGCCAGGTCGCGTGCGGCGCGCAGGTTCTCGATGGCGGCGTTGATCGCCGCGTTGTCGCGCAGCGCCGAGGTCATCGCATCGGCCGCATTGGCGGGCAGCGCGGCGGAGAAGTCGGCCGGGCGGCCCAGGTCGGCCGGCGGGGCTTCGCCGACCAGGCGCACGTAGCGTGCGGTGACGTCATGCAGGTTGGCGACTTCGGTCGAGAGGTTGGACTCGGCCAGCGCCAGGCGGGCCAGCGCCTGCTCCTGGTCGACGCCGCGGCCCACACCGGCCTTGAAGCGGGCCTGGATCTGCGACATCGCGTAGCGGTGCTGCACGTAGTTGTCTTCGGCGAGCGCCACCAGGCGGCGGTAGCGCAGCACATCTTCGTAGGCGCGGGCGGCCTCGAGGGCCGTCTGCTCGGTGGTGTCGATCAGGTCGAAGTAGCGCGCCAGCTTGTCGTGGCCGAGGCGGCTGACCTCGCGGCGCACCACGCCGCCATCCCACAGCAGCTGGTTCAGCGTGAGGGCGCCGCCGCTGCGCGACTGGCTCACCGACTCCGGGCTGCGGTTCGTGATCTTGTCCCGATCGTGCGCGACGCTGGCCTCGAGCGCCACCTGCGGCAGCAGCCCGCCGCGCGCGATGTCGACCGCGTCCACCGACGAGCGCAGCAGGTTCAGCTTGGCGCTGACCTCCGGGTTCGACGAGAGGGCACGCTGCACCGCGTTGCGCAACGCCTCGTCGGGGCGGGCGGAGGACTGGGCATGGACGCTGCCGGAGAGGAGGCCGAAGGCCAGGGCAAGCGACGCCAGAGCGAGCGGCGTGGGGATCGGACGCATGTTTTGTAGGAAGAGCAGTTGCCTTCCGCAGTATTCCACGCCGATGATCCGCGGTCAGCTTCGCGGGTGCACGCGGCGCTCAAGTCCGCACAATCTGTGACGAAACAACGGGTTGTGGGTGGCGGTCCGCCGGGTTGAGGCTGCCTTCTAGCAACACTGTTCCGTGCCGACTCTTCGCCGCCTTCATTTGCTGCGCTGGTTGCTGTGCCTCATGCTGGCCATGGCGGCCCTCGCGCTGCGCGCGTGGGATGCCGACCGCATGAACGCCGCGGCGCAGCGCCTGGGGCCGCGGGCGCTGGCCGGCGTCCGCGCGCTGCAGCCGCTGCTGCTGCAGGCGGCCAGGGCCGACGAGGAGCAGCGCCTCGCGCTGATCAACCAGTTCTTCAACCGCCGCATCATCTTCCGCGACGACACCGAGGTCTGGGGCCAGATCGACTATTGGGCCAGCCCGCTGGAGACGCTGAACAAGGGCGAGGGCGATTGCGAGGACTACGCGATCGCCAAGTACTTCAGCCTGGTCGCCACCGGGATGCCGGTGTCCAAGCTGAGGCTGGTGTATGTGCGGGCACAGATGGGCGGCGCGGGCGGCCAGGTGCTGGCCCACATGGTGCTGGCCTACTACCGCGAGCCGAATGCCGAGCCGCTGATCCTCGACAACCTGATCGGCGAGGTGCGGCCCGCCTCGGGCCGGCCCGACCTCGCGCCGGTGTTCAGCTTCAACAGCGAAGGCCTGTGGCAGGGCGTGGGCGGCATCAGCGCCGGCGATCCGGTCACACGCCTGTCGCGCTGGCGCGATGTGCTCAACAAGGTGCAGGCGGAGGGCTTTCTGTGATCCACTTTCCGCCAGATTCAAGGACTCCGCGATGCCTCTGATCCGTCAGATCTGGTTGCTGCTGCTGGGCGTGGTGCTGCTGGCCGTCGTCGGCAGCGTGACCGTCAACGTCATTTCCGCGCGAGACACGCTGCAGACCCAGCTGCGGCTGAAGAACAGCGACAACGCGCAATCGCTCGCGCTGGCGCTCTCGCAGCAGCGCGGTGATCCGGCGCTGATGCAGCTGCTGATGGCGGCGCAGTTCGACACCGGCTACTACCGCAGCATCCGCCTGCGCCGTGCCGACGGCAGCGTGGCCTTCGAGCGCAACGGCCCGGCTATGCCGAGCAAGGCGCCCGCCTGGTTCACCCGGTTGCTGCCGATCGAGTCGGCGCCCGGCATCGGCCATGTGTCCGACGGCTGGCGCGCGCTCGGGCTGGTGGAAGTGACGAGCCAGGTGTCGTATGCCTATGACGAGCTGTGGAGCGGGGCGGTGCGCAGCTCGCTCTGGTCGGTGGTGGTCGGCCTGCTGGCGGCCCTGCTGAGCCTGGTGGTGGTGCGTGGCATCCGAGAGCCGCTCGATGCGGCGGTCAACCAGGCGCAGGCGCTCAGCGAAGGCCGCTACGTGCAGGTGCCCGAGCCGCGTGTGCCCGAGCTGCGGCGCCTCACCGCCGCGATGAACGGCATGGTCCAGCGCATCCGCGCGCTGTTCGACGCGCAGGCCTCCCAGCTCGAGAGCCTGCGTCGCCAGGCGCATTGCGATCCGCTCACTGGGCTGCCGCACCGCAACTACTTCATGGAGCGGCTGTCGGCGGCGCTGCAGCGTGAAGACGGCCCGGCCGGCGGTGGCCTGCTGCTGCTGCGCCTGGCCAACCTGGCCGACATGAACCTGCTGCTCGGCCGCGAGAACACCGACCGCGCGCTGAACATCATCGCCAAGGCGCTGCAGACCTATTCCGACCAGGTGCACGACTGTTTCGCCGGCCGCCTCAACGGCTCCGATTTCGCGCTGTGCCTGCCGGCTACCGGCATGACCGCGGAGACCGCGCAGACGCTCGCCTCGGCGCTGCAGGCCGGGCTGCACAGCCTGGGCGCCAAGGTGGCCGTGCACATCGGCGCGGTGGAGATCCGGCACGACCACAGCGTCGGCACGCTGATGGCGGCGGTCGACCAGGCGCTGGCGCGCGCCGAGAGCCGCGGCCCGTTTGCGGTGGAGGTGGCGAGCGACGTGACCGAGCCGGCCTCGGTGCAGGGCGAGCGCGGCTGGCGCATGCAGATCGCCGAGGCGCTGGCGGCCAACCGCACGCGGCTGGTGGCATACCCGGTGCTCGACGCTCGCCAGGAGCTGGTGCACCTGGAGTGCCCGCTGCGCATCCAGCTCGATCACGACGGCGATTTCGACCCTGCCGCCCGCTGGCTCCCGCTGGCGGTGCGGGGGCGGCTCACCTCCAGCACCGACAGCCATGCGCTGATGCTCGCCTTGCAGGCGATCGCGCAGGACGGCATCCCTCGCGGCATCAACGTGGCCGCCGCGTCGCTCGCGGACGGCAGCTTCGCCGCCCATGTGCGCCACCTGATCGGCGAGCAGCCGCACCTGGCGGCCAAGCTGTGGCTGGAGGTCGACGAGAGCGTGGCGGTGGCGCAGTTCGGCGCCGCGCAGGAGTTCGGCCGGCTGCTGCGGCCGCTGGGCGTGCGCTTCGGCCTGGAGCATGCGGGCCAGCGCCTGCACCAGATCGACCGGCTGTTCGAGCTGGGCCTCGACTACGTGAAGCTCGATGCCTCGGTGTGCCGCGGCGTGGCGCGCAACGAGCCTGCGCGCGAGTTCGTCAAGAGCACCGTGACGCTGCTGCATGCCTTGTCGCTGCAGGTGCAGGCCGAGGGCGTGATCGACGGCGCGGATGCCGAGGCGCTGTGGGCCTGTGGCATCGATGCGATCACCGGGCCCTGGGCGAGCGCGCGCTACGAGCCGCGGGGGTGATGCTGCGCATGCAGCTGGCGCAGCCGCTCGCGCGCCACGTGCGTGTAGATCGTCGTCGTGGAGATGTCGGCGTGGCCCAGCAGCAGCTGCACCACGCGCAGGTCGGCGCCATGGTTGAGCAGGTGGGTCGCGAAGGCATGGCGCAGCGTGTGCGGTGACAGCGCCACCTGGATGCCGGCGGTGCGCGCGTGTTTCTTGATCAGCGTCCAGAACATCTGCCGCGTCATCGGCCCGCCGCGCGCGGTGACGAAGAGCGCATCGCTCACCTGCCCGTTGAGGATCAGCGGCCGCGCCTCGGCGAGGTAGCGCCGCAGCCAGTCGTGCGCCACCGCGCCGAAGGGCACGAGGCGCTCCTTGGCGCCCTTGCCGGTGACGCGCAGCACGCCTTCGTTGAGGCCCAGGTGCACGCTCTTCAGCCCCACCAGCTCGCTCACGCGCAGGCCGCTGGCATACATCAGCTCGATCATCGTGCGGTCGCGCAGGCCGAGCGGCGTCTCGAGGTCGGGAGCGCCGAGCAGCGCCTCGACCTGGGCTTCGGTCAGCGTCTTGGGCAACGCGCGGCGCTGGTTGGCGGAGAGCAGCTTCAGCGTGGGGTCGGCCTGCACCAGGTGCTCGCGCAGCGCCCAGCGGAAGTAGCGCTTGAACACGGTGAGCCGGCGGTTGGCGGTGCTGGTGCGTGTTTCTTCGTGGCGGGCCGAGATGTAGCTGCGCAGGTGGACTTCGTGCGTGTCGTCCACGGCGGCGGAGTTCTCCTTGGCGAGCCAGTCGGCGTAGCCTTGCAGGTCGCGCCGGTAGGCGGCGAGGGTGTTGGCGGAGAGGCCGTCCTCGATCCAGAGGGCATCAAGGAAGCGGTCGATGCTTTCCTGGCTTTTTTCCCTGGCGGCGGTCATTGGATGTCCGGGTCTGCAGCCTTGCGGCACCGCTCGTTGTGGGGCACGGATGAATTCAGTTTTTTGCCCACCACCACTGCATCGGCAAGGCCCTGGGCAGCGGGGCGGCGGGGCGTATCGGCTGGTGCTGAGCAGCGCAGGATCGAGGGCGGCGCGCGTCAGCGCGCTTCAACAACTGGCTCGCTGGGGCTGGTTGAGCGAAGAACGCAAAGCGTTCGTAGCGAGTTCCCCAGCGCGCCCTCGATCCGAGCAGCGCAAGGGAGTCGGCCGCAAAGCGGCCGACCACCAGACGCTTAGCCCCGCCGCCCCGCTGCCCAGGGCCTTGCCCGCTCATCCCCAATCCACACTCATTCAAGCTTCAAATGCTGCAAGAACACCACCTTCTTGTAGACCACCAGCTCGTTCTTGATTTGGTCGGCAAACTCCTGCGGCGTGTTGCCGACGATGAAGGAGCCGGTGTCTTCGATTCGTTTCTTCACGTCGGGCAGGTCCAGCGTCTTCTTCACCGCGTCGTGCACCTTGGTGACGATGTCCTTCGGCAGGTTCTTCGGCCCGTAGATGCCGTAGAAGGCCATGCGGTTCACCGGCTCCAGCCCCACTTCCTTGAAGGTGGGCACATTGGGCAGCACGGTCAGGCGCTGCGGCGCCGCCACGACGATCGGGATCAGCCGGCCGTCCTTGATGAAGGGCAGGGCCGAGGGCAGGTTGTCGAAGATGATCGGCACCTGGCCCGCCACCACGTCGTTCAGCGCAGGGCCTGCACCGCGGTAGGGGATGTGGGTGACGAAGGTCTTCGACATGCTCTTGAAGAGCTCCATCTGCAGATGGCCGATGCCGCCGGTGCCCGAGCTGGCGAAGCTGTACTTGCCCGGCGCGCGCTGCAGTTCGGCGAGGAAGCCCTTGTAGTCCTTGGCGGGGAACGACGGATGCACCGCGATCACGTTGGGCGTGGCCGCGATGTTGATGATCGGCGTGAAGTCGGTGATCGGGTCGTACGGCACCTTCGGGTTGATCGCCGGGTTGGCGGCCACGGTGGACACGGTGGCAACACCGAGCGAATAGCCGTCGGGGGTGGAGCGTGCGGTGTCGGTGGCGCCGATCACGCCGCCGCCGCCCGCCTTGTTCTCGACGATCAGCGGCTGGCCCAGGGCAGGCGTGATGCGGTCGGCCACCACGCGGGCGACGATGTCGGTGGTGCCGCCGGGCGCGAAGGGCACGACCAGCTTCACCGGCTTGGCCGGGTAGGCCTGCGCGAGCGCGAGCGGAGCGGCGAGCGCGGTCGACAGGACGGCGAAGGCTTTGAGGACGGTTCGTCTCATCGGGTCTCCTGTGGATGCGAATCAGGGGTTGCGATCGATCATCGCATGCACGGCCTGTCAAACGGTGTCGGGGTCTTCTCCCATTGGCAAGGCCGCGCCTTGCGCGAGCGCCCACTCGATGTGCTCGGCCACCAGCGGCGTGGCCGATGGCAGGGCGGCTGCAAGCGCCTCGCGCACCACGGCCGGCGCACCGGCGCGCAGCGCATTGCCGAGCGCCACCGCGAGGTTGCGGCGCCAGCGCTCATAGCCGATGCGGCGGATCGGGCTGCCCTCGGTGTAGTGCAGGAACTGCGGCTCGCTCCACTGCCACAGCTGCAGCAGCATCGGGTCGGCGAGCGCCTCGCGCACGTCGAAGTCGGGCAGGCTCGCGCGCTGCGCGAACTTGTTCCACGGGCACACCAGCTGGCAGTCGTCGCAGCCATAGATGCGGTTGCCGATCAGCGGCCGCAGCTCCACCGGGATGGGGCCGGGATGCTCGATGGTCAGGTAGGCGATGCACAGCCGCGCATCGAGGCGGTAGGGCGCGACGATCGCGCGGGTGGGGCAGACCTCGATGCAGGCGGTGCAGCGGCCGCAGTGCGGCTCGGCAGGCTCGGTCAGCGGCAGCGGCAGGTCGACGAAGAGCTCGCCGAGAAAGAAGGTGGAGCCGGCGTCGCGGTCGAGTGTCAGCGTGTGCTTGCCGCGCCAGCCCAGGCCGCTGCGGCTGGCCAGCTCGACCTCGAGCACCGGCGCCGAATCGGTGAAGACGCGGTAGCCGAACGGGCCGATCGCATCGGCCAGCCGGTCGGCCAGCTTCTGCAGCCGGGCGCGCAGCACCTTGTGGTAATCGCGGCCGCGGGCATAGCGTGAGATGGTGGCGCGGGCCGGGTCGTCGAGGCGCTGCCATTCGATGTGGCGCCACTCGGCGGGCGTGTCGCGCGGCAGGTAGTTCATGCGGGCGGTGACCACGCGCACGGTGCCCGGTACCAGCTCGGCCGGGCGCGCGCGCTTGAGCCCGTGCGAGGCCATGTAGTCCATCGTGCCGTGGAAACCGTTGTCCAGCCAGCGGCGCAGGCCGTCTTCGGCCGACGACAGGTCGACGTCGGCCACACCGATCTGTGAAAATCCGAGCTCGCTCGCCCACTCTTGCAGTTGCCCAAGCAGACGATGCCCATCGATGTGATCCCGCATCGCCCCATTCTAGGAACCCGCCATCTGGCCTGGGGCGATGAAGCCGCCTGTGGGGTCTTCGCGCAGAAGCTCGCGGCACAGCCTGCGTTGCGCGATGCCTTCGTCGAGCTGCAGGGCCCGCTGGGCGCAGGCAAGACGACCTTCGTGCGCCACCTGCTGCGCGCGCTCGGCGTGCAGGGCCGCGTCAAGAGCCCCACCTATGCGGTGATGGAGCCCTACGCACTGCCGGGCCTCGCGGTCTCGCACTTCGACTTCTACCGCTTCGAGGATCCGCGCGAATGGGAGGACGCCGGCTTTCGCGAGGTGTTCGCGGCGCCGGGCCTCAAGATTGCCGAGTGGGCCGACAAGGCCGCTGCGGTGTTGCCGCCGGCCGACCTGCGCATTGCGATCGAGCCGGTGGATGAATCGCGCCGCGAGGTCGCGCTGCAGGCCTTGACGCCGCGCGGCGTGGCGCTGCTGGAGGGTTTGGCATGAAGCGTGTGTCACAAGGCCGCCGCGAGGCGATGCGACGCATGGGGGCGCTGGCGCTGCTGCTGACGGGCGCCGACCTCGCGCGCGGCGCGAGCATCGTGGCCGTGCGCGTGTGGCCGGCGGCCGACTACACGCGGGTGACGATCGAATCCGATCAGGCGCTGGTGGCGCGGCA
>Ga0207706_10006396_pt1 | contig 10944 bp, 11 predicted proteins | sample KBSC53metaG_FD_184318 | JGI IMG/M metagenome (GOLD analysis project Ga0207706, IMG submission 184318) | Corn rhizosphere microbial communities from Kellogg Biological Station, Michigan, USA - KBS C5-3 metaG (SPAdes) (version 2) | ecosystem: Host-associated > Plants > Roots > Rhizosphere > Soil ... | reverse complement strand
GCGAGCCCGCAACGGCGACCAGAAGGCTCTCGACGAGCTGATCCGCCGCTACACCGGCTTCGTCCGGTTGAAGTCGAGCTCGTACTTCCTCGCCGGCGGCGACTCGGAGGATCTGATCCAAGAGGGGCTGATCGGCCTCTACAAGGCGGTCCGCGACTTCAGCCCGGAGCTCTCGTCCTTCCGCAGCTTCGCCGAGCTCTGCGTGACGCGGCAGATCATCACCGCGATCAAGACGGCGACGCGCTTCAAGCATTCGCCGCTGAACTCGTACGTCTCGTTCAGCCACACACCGGCGGGTCAGGAGTCGGAGGGTGACTGCACCCTTGGCGATGCCTTGCCCGGGCCGTCGGTGGACGACCCGTCGGTGTGCGTGATCTCGACCGAGGAGCTGCAGAGCCTCGTCTTCACCCTCGGCTCCGGGCTCTCGAAGCTCGAGGCCGACGCGCTCAAGCTCTACCTCGAGGGCGAGTCCTACGAGGAGATGGCCGAGCGGCTCGACTGCGACACGAAGACGATCGACAACGCGCTGCAGCGCGTGAAGCGCAAGGTGCTCGCGCACCAGCAGTCGCGGCAAGTCCTGAGCTAGGGGTTCACGCAGACGATTGGCTCGTCCCGGCTGATCGTCGGACATCCCGACTTGCGCTCCTAGATATCAATCTGATATCTAGATATCTGCGATGGCGAGACCGCGGCGCGAAACCGACTACACCGCCCTGTATGTGCGAATCCCCTCGGCCGAGGCCGAGAAGCTCCACCGGGCGGCCGACGTGCTGCGCACGCCGAAGCGCGAGCTGATCACGAAGCTCGTCGCGCAGTTCGACCCGGAAGACCCCGTCTGGACGCGGCAGGTCGCCGGGCCCGTGGCCGGCGCGCAGGCCGAGTTCGGGTTCGGGCAGCATTCGTTCCGGCCGGCGTCGGAGCTCGAGATCCTGACCCCTGCGCAGCTCGCCGGCCTGCTTCAGGTCGACGAGGACGTCGTGGTCGAGCTTGCCGAGCAACACGAGCTGCCCGGTCGCAAGGTCGGAGAGGAGTGGCGGTTCTCGCGCGAGGCGATCCTCGCGTGGCTCGCCGAAGAGGAATGAGGATCGGCCGGCTCGAGCGGGAGTGGGCCGCGGACGCGCTGCGGCCGGCGGTCGGCTGGAAGGTCTGGCGCGTCGCCGACGGGCAACTCGTGAGCGTGCTCTACGGAAACCCATGGCCGGTGGACGAGCCGATCGAGGCGAGCTGCTTCCGCCACGACCACGATGCGCCGGCGCGGTCCTGCGAATGCGGGATCCACGCCGGTCGCGAGCTGGCCGCGTGGGAGCACTACCTCCACGTCGGCGTCGAGTCGCGCGTCTTCGGGCGCGTGCTGCTCTGGGGCGCGACCGTCGAGGGCGTCCACGGCTGGCGCGCCGCCTGCGCGCGGCCGGTCGAGATCTTCGTGCCCTCGGCGGTCACCGAGCCAACCGAGGGGCTCGAGGCCTATGGCGTCCCGGTACACGTGCTGAAGCCGCTCGAGCTGGCGGTGCCCGCGTGAGCCCGCTCGTGCCGATGGTGGTCGAGCAGACCTCGCGCGGCGAGCGCGCGGTCGACATCTACTCGCGGCTGCTCAACGACCGGGTCGTGATGGTCGGCTCCGCGATCGACGACCAGATCGCGAACCTCGTTGTCGCCCAGCTGCTGCACCTGGAGTCCGACGACCCGGACAAGGACATCTCCGTCTACATCAACTCGCCGGGTGGCGACGTCTACGCGGGCCTCGCGATCTACGACACGATGACCTTCGTCAAGCCGGACATCCGGACGATCTGCGTCGGGACGGCGATGTCGATGGGCTCGGTCCTCCTCGCCGCGGGCACGAAGGGCAAGCGCACCGCGCTGCCGAACGCGAAGATCCTGATCCACCAGGTCTGGACCGGCCAGTTCGGAGGGCAGGCGTCCGACGTCGAGATTCGCGCCCGCGAGGTGCTCGACCTGAAGAAGCGCGTCGAGCAGATCCTGGCCGACCACAGCGGCCAGCCGCTCGAGCGCGTCGCCGCCGACACCGACCGCGACCACTTCATGACCGCGTCCGAGGCGGTCGAGTACGGCCTGATCGACGAGGTCATCACAAGTAGGTGAGCCTGCCTCGGCGCTAGGCTGAGCAGCGGCGCCGGAGTAGCTCAGTTGGTCAGAGCAACCGCCTTGTAAGCGGTAGGTCGTGGGTTCGAATCCCGCCTCCGGCTCTCCGCGAAAACCGATCCGCTCTTCGCTCGGTACGAACCAGAGGGTTCAAGCGAAAGGAGCGGGGATGGGAATTGCTCGTCTGACCACCCGCACGAGGGCCTTCCTTGGGTTGCTCGTGCTCGGCACGGCATTGGTGTTCGCCGCGCCGCTGGGTGCCGCGCAGCCGACCACGTACACGGTCGTGCCGCTGGTCTCCAACCAGCCTACGTTGGCACCCCTGACCGATCCGGATCTGCGGAACGCGTGGGGCCTGACCTCTGGCCCGACGACGCCCTGGTGGGTGTCCGACAACGGCACCAACAAGTCCACGCTGTACAACGCCGCCGGCGTGAAGCAGGGCCTGATCGTCTCCGTGCCCGGCGGACCGACCGGGACAGTGTTCAACACCACCACCGGCTTCAACCTGCCGACCGGCGGCAAGGCGCTGTTCCTGTTCGACGGCGAGGACGGGATCGTCCGCGCCTGGAACGGTGCGCAGGGCACGACCGCGATCATCGTCGGTGACGGCGACCAGTCCGCCGCCGGCGCGATCTACAAGGGCCTGGCGATCGCGACCACGCCGAGTGGGCCGGAGCTCTTCGCGGCCGACTTCCACAACAACAAGATCGACGTGTTCGACAGCAACTTCAAGCTCCTGAAGAACACCGGCTTCGTCGACCCGTCACTGCACAAGCACTTCGCACCGTTCAACGTGCAAGTGATCGGGAACCGCGTCTTCGTCGCCTACGCCAGGCAGGACCAGGACGCGGAGGACGAGGAAGCGGGCCAGGGCCGCGGGTTCGTCGACGTCTACGACCTGTCGGGGAATCTGCTCGGCGGGATCGATGGTCACGGCCAGCTGAACGCGCCGTGGGGCCTGGCGATGGCGTCGGCCACATTCGGCACGTTCGCCGGCGACTTGCTCGTCGGGAACTTCGGTGACGGCCGCATCAACGCGTACCGCGAGGCGTCGCCGAACACGTTCGTGCACGACGGCAAGCTGCGGGGCGCCGACAACAGGCCGCTCGAGATCGACGGCCTCTGGGCACTCCAGTTCGCGCAGGGCGGCAACAACGGCACTGCCGGGACGCTCTACTTCACTGCCGGCCCGAATGGCGAGGCGGACGGCCTCTTCGGCCGGATTCAAGTGGGCTGACGGCGCGCATCGGGCGGCGCGCGCTACGTGTGCGCGCCGCCCACCCCTTCGATCAGGTCGGCGGCGCGAACCGTGCCCGGCTGTGACCGGAGCCGCCGTGACGCCTCCGCCAGCTGCTCGTTCGGCGTCGAGACCAGGCGGTCGATCGCGTCGTGCAGCTGGGCGTCCTCGAACTCGTAGGTCGGCAGCCGCACGCCGAAGTCGACCTCCTCGACCCGCTGCGCGTTGTCGTACTGGTCCCAGAAGAGCGGCAGCACGACCATCGGCTTGCCGAAGTGGATGGACTCGGTGACCGTGTTGTTGCCGCCGTGGGTGACCACGAGGTCGACCTGCGGCAGGATCGCCGGCTGGGGCAGGAACTCGGCGCCGGTCATGTTCGGCGCGAGCTCGATCGACTCGTGCTGCGGGCCCTTGCTGACGATGTAGCGGTGCTGGGTCTCGGCGAGCGCGGCGACCAGGCGGTTCATCAGCTCGACGTCTGCTGAGCCGAGGCTGCCGAGGCTGACGTAGACGAGCGCGCCCGCGCCCGGCGGCACCTCGAAGGCATCGTCCACGCTTCGCACGCAGGAGTCGAGCCGCTGCCAGCGCTCCCCGAGTGGCCGCGAGCGGTCGTAGTCGGCCTCGGCGGGATAGAGGTAGAGGTTCAGGTACGGCGAGGTGTGCACGAACTCGAGCTGCGGCAGCGGCGGGGCGCCGCGCTCCTCGCAGAAGGCCGAGAACTCGCGCTGCAGCGGCTCGTGGAGCTCGCGGTAGCGCTCGCGAAACCGGTCCCAGCCCGACGAGTCGTGGGTCGGGTACCCGGAGAAGACCGGCGGCAGCGCCGGGTCCTTCAGCTCCAGCGGGTTGCAGGAGACGATCCTCACCCACGGCCGGCCGGAGGCGAGCACGGCCGGGAAGCCGACCACGTTGTCCTGGACGATCACGTCGGGCTCGAGCTCGCCGAAGATCTCGACCAGCCGCTCGTCCACGTGGCGAGCGCCGTCGACGAGCTCCTGCCAGACGGGGAGGACGAACGTCTCGAGCTGGTCGATCGTCGGCTTGCGGAACTCGGGCGCGGTGTCGCGGACGAAGTCCTTCCAGAACTGGCCCGGAGCCTCCTCGATCTCGGGCGGGGGCTTCAGGCGCATCAGCGCCTCCTCGAAGCCCTGGGCCTCGAGGGTGCCGGCGAAGGACTCCTCGACGACGAAGACGACCCGCTCGCCTCGCTCGAGGAGCACGCGCCCGATCCCGACGCAGTTGTTCGTCGGGCCGAAGGCGCCCTCGGGGAAAAAGACGTACGTGCTCAAGCCAGGGCTTGCTCGAGGTCGGCCCAGAGCTCGTCCACGTCCTCGAGACCGACGCTCAGGCGCAGGAGGCCCGGCGGCACGCGCGTGCCTTCCCAGCGCGCTCGCGACTCCAGCACCGACTCGACGCCGCCGAGGCTGGTGGCGTTCTTGATCGTCCGCAGCGAGATCTCGACCTTGCGTGCGGTCTCGGCGCCGTCCACGTCGAAGGAGAGCAGCCCGCCGAAGCCCGGATAGCGGACGAGCTCGACCGCCGGGTGAGCGCGCAGCCGCTCGGCGAGCTCGGTCGCGCTCGCGGTGTGGCGCTCCATCCGTACTCCCAGCGTCTTCAGCGACCTCGAGAGCAGCCAGCAGGGGTCGGGTGCGGCGACGATCCCGGTGCGACCGCGGAACTCGCGCAGGCGCTCGGCGTCATCGGCCGACCGGCAGGCGACCGCTCCCAGCAGCACGTCGTGATGGCCGCCGAGGTACTTCGTCGCGCTGTGAAGCACGAAGTCGGCTCCGGCATCGAGCGGGCGCAGGTACACGGGCGTCGCGGCGGTCGAGTCCACCACCACCCGCGCGGGCGAGGCGACGGCAGTCTCGAGGTCGGGCATCGTCAGGAACGGGTTCGAGGGCGCCTCGAGCCAGACCAAGTCGACGCCGTCGGGCGGTGGGCCGGTCTGGTCGAACTCGACGTGGCGCACGCCCCAGCGCTCGAGCGTTTCGAAGAGCACTCCGGTGCCGTAGTAGCCGCCCTCGGCGAGCGCGATCGTCTGACCGGGCTCCAACAGCCCGAGCACCAGCGCCGTCGTCGCCCCGGCGCCGGAGGGGAAGAGGAGCACCTCGCCGCCCTCGAGCTCCGCCAGCTTCGCCTCGGCCGCGACCCCGTTCGGGTGGGCGTAGCGCTGGTAGTACAGCTCGCCGGGCTCAGCGAGGCGGTAGGGCCAGATGGTCGCGCGGTCGAGCGGCTCCACGGCGAGGACTCTAGTGAGGCTCCGGTTCCGATTTGACGCTGTCCGCTTCCTTACCTAATCTCCATCAACTCCGTGGACAAGCTTGGAAGATAAGGAGAACCAATGAAGATCATTTGGATCGCTTTGCTCGGGATCGGGCTGCTGGCCAGCTCGGCGGCCGGCGCCTCGAAGGGCGGGTCGGTCGCGCTCGTGGCGTATTCGACGCCGAAGGACGCGTACGGCCAGATCATCTCGGCGTTCCAGAAGACCTCGGCCGGGAACGGCAGCAACTTCTCGCAGTCCTACGGCGCCTCCGGCGACCAGGCCCGGGCGGTGGCGGCCGGTCTGAAGGCCGACGTCGTCGCGCTCTCGCTCGACCCCGACATCAACATGCTCGTCGGGAAGGGGCTCGTCCCGAAGAACTGGGCCGCGAACGCACACAAGGGCATCGTCTCCGACTCGGTGGTGGTCTTCGTCGTGCGGAACGGCAACCCGAAGCACATCAAGGGCTGGGGCGACCTGATCAAGCCGGGCGTCCAGGTGATCACGCCGAACCCGTTCACCTCGGGCGGCGCGCGCTGGAACGTGATGGCGGCCTACGGCGCGGAGCGCAAGGCCGGCAAGACGGACAAACAGGCGATCGCGTACCTCTACAAGTTCTTCAAGCACGTCCCCGTGCAGCCCGACAGCGCGCGCACCGCGCTGCAGATCTTCGCGCAGGGCAAGGGCGATGTGCTCATCACCTACGAGAACGAGGCGATCTACGCGGAGAAGAAGGGCGTGCACACCGAGTACAAGACGCCGAAGAGCACGCTCCTGATCGAGACGCCGGTCGCGCTGACCAACAGCGGCGTGAAGAACCCGGCCGCCAAGGCCTTCTACAAGTACCTCTGGTCGTCGACCGCGCAGAAGGCGTTCGCCGCGCAGGGGTACCGGCCCGTCGTCAAGCGCGCCGCCGGCGGCCACCGCTTCTACAAGCCCCCCGGCCTGTTCACGATCAACACGGCCAAGCTCGGGCTGAACGGGTGGGCGAAGGTGAACACGCGCTTCTTCCATCCCACCAAGGGGATCGTCGCCAAGATCGAAAAGTCGCTTGGCCAGTAGCACCGCCGCTCTCGAGCACCCCACCGGCGCGGGCTGGTCCCGCGCCGGTGGCGGTCTCGCACGCGGGTTTGTCACCGCCTACCTGAGCCTGGTCGTGCTGCTGCCGCTCGCGGCGCTCGTCTGGAGCGCGCGGGGCGGAGGGCTCGCCGAGTTCTGGCATCAGGCGACCGAGCCCGAGGCGATCGCGGCGCTGAAGCTGACGCTCGGCCTCGCCGCCGCCTGCGCCGCGGTCAACGCCGTTGCCGGCACCGCCACGGCCTGGGTGCTCGTCCGCGATCGTTTCCCCGGCAAGGGCCTCGTCGATTCCGTCATCGACCTGCCGTTCGCGCTGCCGACGATCGTCGCCGGCCTGACGCTCTTGGCCCTTTACGGGCCCGGTGGCCCGTTCGGGATCGACGTCGCCTTTACGCGCATCGGGATCCTGATGGCGCTGCTGTTCGTGACGCTGCCGTTCGTGGTGCGCGCCGTGCAGCCGGTGCTGATCGAGCTCGACGAGGACATGGAGGACGCCGCGGCCTCGCTCGGGGCAGGGCCGATCGGCGTCTTCCGCAAGATCGTCTTCCCGAATCTGCTGCCGGCGGTGCTTTCGGGCGTCGCGCTGGCGTTCGCGCGGGCGGTCGGCGAGTTCGGCGCGGTCGTGCTCATCTCCGGGAACATCCCCTTCAAGACCGAGGTCTCGTCCGTCTACATCTTCGGGCAGCTTCAGTCGGGCAACGGGAGCGGCGCGGCGGCGGTGTCGGTGCTGTTGCTGGCGATCTCCCTGGGCGTGCTGCTGGCGATCGGCGCCTTCCGCCGCTGGAGGACGAGGCACGACCGTGTCTAGATACCTGTTGCGCTTCGGCGTGCTCGGCTACCTGGCGCTGATTCTGCTCGTGCCGGTCGGGTTCGTCTTCTACCGCGCCTTCGAGCACGGCTTCGCCCATGCCTGGGACGCCGTGACGACGCCGGAGGCGCTGCACGCGCTCTGGCTGACCCTGTTGATCGCGGCGATCGCCGTGCCGGTGAACACGATCGTCGGCGTGATCCTGGCGCTCGCTCTCGTCCGCGGCCGCTTCTCCGGGCGGGGCCTGCTGAACGCGGTGGTCGATCTCCCGCTCGCGATCTCGCCGGTGATCGTCGGCCTCGGGCTCGTGCTGCTCTACGGGCGCGGCGGCTGGCTGGGCGGCCTCGCGGACCACGGCTTGCACATCCTGTTCGCGGTGCCGGGAATGGTGCTCGCGACGATGTTCGTCTCGATGCCGTTCGTGGTGCGCGAGGTCGTTCCGGTCCTGCGCGAGATCGGGATCGAGCAGGAGCAGGCGGCCGAGACGCTCGGCGCCGCCCCGTTCCAGGTCTTCCGCCGAGTCACCTTCCCGGCGATCCGCGGTGCCGTCGCCTACGGCGTCGTGCTCACGACCGCCCGCGCGATCGGCGAGTTCGGCGCCGTCAGCGCCGTTGCCGGGAACGTCGAGGGCAAGACGCAGACGCTGCCGCTCTACGTGAAAGCGCAGTTCGACGGTTTCGACACCGCGGGCGCGTACGCTTCCTCGGTCGTGCTTGCTCTGATCGCGATCGCAGTCGTCGTCTCGCTTCGGGTCCTGCAACCCAAGGAGCACTAGTGGGCATTTCCGTCGTCGACGTGAGCAAGCAGTTCAACGCCTTCACCGCGCTGGACGAGGTCTCGGTGGCGATCCCCGAGGGCTCGCTGACGGCACTGCTCGGCCCGAGCGGCAGCGGCAAGTCGACGCTGCTGCGCGTGATCGCCGGGCTCGAGGAGCCGGACTCGGGCCAGGTGCTGATCGGCGACCAGGACGTGACCGACACGCCAGCTCGTTCCCGCGGGGTCGGGATGGTCTTCCAGCACTACGCGGCCTTCAAGCACATGACCGTCTACGACAACGTCGCCTTCGGGCTCTCCGTCCGCAAGCGCCCGCGCGCGGAGATCTCGAAGCGCGTGCACGAGTTGCTCGAGCTCGTCCAGCTCGAAGGTCTCGCCAAGCGCTACCCGGCCCAGCTCTCGGGCGGCCAGCGGCAGCGGATGGCGCTCGCCCGCGCGCTCGCGGTCGAGCCGAGCGTGCTGTTGCTCGACGAGCCGTTCGGCGCGCTCGACGCACGCGTGCGCCAGGAGCTCCGCGCCTGGCTGCGGCGGCTCCACGACGAGGTGCACGTGACGACGATCATCGTCACGCACGACCAGGAGGAGGCGATGGAGGTCGCCGGCCAGATCGTCGTGCTGAACGAGGGCCGCGTGGAGCAGGTGGGCTCGCCGCGCGAGCTCTACGAGCAGCCCGCGAACGAGTTCGTGATGAGCTTCGTCGGGCCGGTCAACCGGCTCGGGGACACGTTCGTCCGGCCACACGACGTCGAGGTCCTCAACGAGCCCGACGGCGACGGGTCGTCCGAGGCGATGGTCGAGCGCGTCGTCCATCTCGGCTTCGAGGTACGGGTGGAGCTCATCCGCGAGGACGGGCAGCACCTCACCGCGCAGCTGACCCAGGAGCAGGCCGAGCAGCTCGAGCTCGAGCACGGCCAGATCGTCTATGTCCGGCCGAGCCGCGAAACGACGTTCAGTGCGGCTGCCAGGCGTCCGGATCGGCAGCGATCCGCCTGACCTCGTCCGGTAACTGCCCGGCCGCGATGTCGGCCAGCGTTACCGTCTCGAGCACCGCGCGCAGGTTGCCGCGGACGGCGATCCATACCTCGCGCAGCGGCTCGGCGGCGCCCGCGTACTCGACCTGCTCGGGCCGCTCTCCGCGGACGTTGGCGATCGGGCCCTCGACCGCCCGGATCACGTCTGCGAGCGAGATCTCGGCCGGCTCCTTCGCCAGCCAGTAGCCGCCTTCGGCGCCGCGTTGGCTCTGCACGAGACCGGCGTGCTTGAGGTCGAGGAGGATGTTCTCGAGGAACTTGAGCGGGATCTTCTGCGCCTGCGCGATCGTGTCGCCCTTGACGGGGCCGCGGCCCGCGGACGTGGCGAGCTCGGCGCCGGCCCGGACGGCGTAGTCGACCTTGGCGGAAACGCGCATAGGGGCGAAATCTAGCCGGGGCTAGATCTCGCCCTTGGCCGGCCTGCGCTTGGCCGGTGCGGGTTTCTTCGGCGCCGCGGCGTTCTTGGGTCTGCGCCGCTCGGGCTGCTTCCGCTCCGACCGGCCGTTCGCCGGGTCGGGGACGACGCGATTCTTCCCGGCGCGCTTGGCCGCGTACAGCGCCTCGTCCGCGGCAGCGACGAGGTCGTCCGGGGAGGGCAGCTCGTCCTTGAGCGCGACGCCGAAGCTCGCGGTGACCGTGAGCGTCTTGCCGTCCGCGACCTGGATCGGCGTGGTCTCGAGCTCGACCCTGAGGCGCTCGGCGAGCTTGACCGCGCCGAAGAGGTCGGTCTCCGGAAGGATCAGGGCGAACTCCTCGCCGCCGTACCTGCCGGCCAGGTCGACCTGGCGCACACCGTCGCGCAGGATCTGCCCGACGGCGCGGAGGACTGCGTCGCCGGCCTGGTGGCCGTGCGTGTCGTTCACCAGCTTGAAGTTGTCAAGGTCGAGCAGGACGAAGGCGAGCGACTCACGCACGCGATCGGCGCGCCGCCACTCGAGCACGAGCTCCTCGTCCAGCGTGCGGCGGTTGCCCAGGCCGGTGAGGCTGTCGGTCGTCGCCTGGGAGGCGACCCGCCGGAAGTCGCCGAGGAGCCGCATGATCGGCCCGGCGAAGAGGAATGCGACCAGGATCAGCAGCGAGAACGACCCGAGCGCCGCGTAGCGGACGCGCGCCTGATACGGCGCAACGTTCGCCTCGATCGCGTGCTTCGGCCGAAGGGCGATCAGCCGGGTGCCGTGGGAGTCCGGCACCAGTGCGGGCAGGCCGCGGTACGAGACGCCGCTCAGCCGGATGTTTCGCCCGTTGGTGGTGAAGGCCAGACCGCCGAGCACGCGCCCGCCCTTCGCGAGCACGAGCCGGTCGCCGCGTCCGTGGGGCGCGTCGTGAGAGAGCCGGGCCGCGAGTCGGGGGCCGAGCGGGACGCTCGCGACGATCCTTGCGACGCGGGCCCCGTTGACGGTCAGCCAGATGTACCGCTGCACGCCGGGGCCGGGACGGTCGCCGGCGACTCGCTTTCCACGCAGGTAGACGGCGAGGCCCGGTGTCTGCCCGGCGAGGCGCCGCAACGTGGCGGTGTCTCCCGTGATCACCGCTCGCTGCACGACCGGCGAGCCCGCGAGGTCGTGTGCGGTGGTGGAGGCGTTGTCACCGAGCCGGCCGAGCTCGCGCAGCCCGTTCTGGAGCTGGTCGCTGAGTGCGGAATCCGCCCGGG
>Ga0207706_10006394_pt1 | contig 10945 bp, 12 predicted proteins | sample KBSC53metaG_FD_184318 | JGI IMG/M metagenome (GOLD analysis project Ga0207706, IMG submission 184318) | Corn rhizosphere microbial communities from Kellogg Biological Station, Michigan, USA - KBS C5-3 metaG (SPAdes) (version 2) | ecosystem: Host-associated > Plants > Roots > Rhizosphere > Soil ... | reverse complement strand
GACCGACTCGGCAGAAGACAACGTAGAAGTGACACGCCCTACACCTGACGTTCGCCTACTGCGGCAACCGGCCAGAGGACTAAACCGCTTACGCGGTAGCTGCTTCGACCAGGACGTGGTGGTTCGTGGCACTGGCAGTTCTGCGATGTTGGCGAGCGAGGCAATCCGCCTCGTTCATCGACAGGAGCAGGACCATGATCCCATCGACCCCAGGCGTCACGCCGCTGCGCCAACGCATGCTCGACGACATGCGCATGAGGAAGCTCGAGCCCAAGACCCAGGCCGGCTATCTGCGCGCGGTGCGCCAGCTCACCGTCTTCCTCAAGGCCTCGCCCGATACGGCCACGGTTGAGGACCTGCGCCGCTTTCAGCTGCACATGGTCGACCGGGGCAGCTCGCCGATCACGCTCAACGCGACGATCACCGGACTGAAGTTCTTCTTTGACGTCACGCTCGACCGTAGCGAGCTGATGGCCAAGATGCAGCCGGTGCACGTGCCGCGAACGCTGCCGGTGGTGCTCAACCGTGACGAGGTCGCCCGCCTGATCGCCGCGGCGCCGAACCTGAAGTACCAGACGGCGCTGTCCATTGCCTACGGCACCGGCCTGCGTGTCAGCGAGGTGATCGCGCTCAAGGTCAGCGACATCGACAGCCAGCGCATGACGCTGCGTGTGGAACAAGGCAAGGGCGACAAGGATCGCTACGCCATGCTCTCGCCGGTGCTGCTCGAGCGGCTTCGTTCCTGGTGGCGGGTGGCCCACGCCCAGGGCAAGATGCTGCCCAACGGGTGGCTGTTCCCGGGCCTCGATCCGATGGACCCGTTGAGCACGCGCCAGCTCAACCGCGCCATCCACGCCGCCGCCGAAGCCGCGCGGATCGACAAGCGCGTGTCGATGCACACTTTGCGGCACAGCTTTGCGACCCATCTGCTCGAGCAGAAGGTCGACATCCGCGTGATCCAGGTCATGCTCGGCCACAAGAAGCTCGAGACCACGTCGATCTACACGCACGTCGCCACCGAGATCCTGCGCGAAGTGGTCAGCCCGCTGGAGAGACTGCAGCCCGCGTAGATCCTCCTCGTGGCGCACTGCGCCCTGGAGGTCGCCGACATCTTCCGCAGCCACGGGCCCGCGTGGCGCAACGCCCAGCGCGGCCGCCTGAGCCTGGGCCAGCTCAAGGTCATGTCGGCCATCGAGCAGTGCCGCAGCGCGGCGCTCGGTGGACACGTGTTGCGTTGCGAAGGCTGCAGCACCGACCGGATCGCCTACAACTCGTGCCGCAACCGCCACTGCCCGAAGTGCCAGGGCAGCGCCGCTCGACGCTGGCTCCAGGCGCGCCAGGCCGATCTGCTGCCGGTCGACTACTACCACGTGGTCTTCACGCTGCCGGCGCCGATCGCCGACATCGCATACCAGAACAAGGCCGTGGTCTACGGGCTGCTGTTCGACGTCGCCGCCGAGGTGCTCCTGAGGATCGCCGGCGATGCGAAGCACCTCGGTGCTGCCATCGGCGCGACGCTCGTGCTGCACACCTGGGGCTCGGCGCTGACGCATCACCCGCACGTGCACGGGATCGTTCCCGGCGGCGGGCTGGCGCCGGACGGCGAGCGCTGGGTCGCGTGCAAGCCCGGCTTCTTCCTCCCGGTGCGCGTGCTGTCGCGGCTGTTCCGGCGCCGCTTCCTCGAAGAGCTCCAGGCAGTCCATCGGCGCGGGCGGCTGCAGTTCTTCGGTGCGCACGCAGCGCTGGCCGACGCCGGCGCCTTCGCCCAATGGCTCGCATCACTTCGCCAGTGCGAGTGGGTCGTCTACGCGAAGCGCCCGTTCGCCGGACCGGCAGCCGTGCTGGCGTATCTGTCACGCTACACCCATCGCGTGGCCATCGCCAACAGCCGGCTCGTCGCCCTGGACGAGCACGGCGTGACCTTCCGCTGGAAGGATTACCGGTCCAAGGGCAGGACGCGGCACAAGACGATGACGCTCGGTGCCGACGAGTTCATGCGACGCTTCCTGCTGCACGTACTGCCGAGCGGGTTCCATCGCATCCGTCACTACGGACTGCTCGCCAACGGCAGCCGCAAGACGGGCCTGGCTCGAGTGCGCGAGCTGCTTCACGCGCTGCCCGCGGCCGCGCCACAAGCTCAGCAGAGCGCCGCCGAGATCGTTCCCGCCAAGCCATCCTTTGTCTGCCTGCACTGCGGCGCCGCGATGCTCGTCCTTCAGACCTTCGTGCGCGGGCAGACGATCCGCGCGCCGCCTCCCGAGCGATGCACGTCATGAGCGCAATCGTCTGTCACGCTCCATCCACCCGCAGGCTCTTCATCGCCCAGAGCCGGCACGGCTCGACTTCGCCCTGCAGTACCTTGCCGTGTTGTGCGGCCCGAGATCTCGGCAAGCACCACGTCGAGCTGACTGTCGTGCCGGACGCATCACGTCCGACTTGGTTCGATGCGCGCGGCGGATCACCGCCGTCATCGCCAGCGCGACCGCCCAATTCGCCATAGCCGTCGCGCCACCGGACCACCGGGGCACACGCCGCGGTTTCCTCCCTTGAGGTTTATCCAACACCTGCCCTCAGACCGGTGTCATCCGCAGCATCGGCCTCGAGTGACGGGCAGATGTCGGACAAACCTAAACACAAGCCGACCTCCGCGAACGCCCGCTTCTGGCTTGCAGCCGACGGCGGATTCCTCGCTGGCGAGTCGATCAGTCAGACCTTCTTTGGACCGCTGGCGACAACCGTCGATCTTTCGGAGGCTTGGTCCACGCGCCTGTCTCTCGCCTTGGCGGCGCTCTTCGGTGCGGGTCCGCACGACTCGCGCAGGATCATCTCGGTGGTGATCAGGATTCGCTCAGGCTCCGCTTCGTGCCCGCGTTCAAGGCGCTTCATGAGCAACTCTGCAGCCGCCGTTCCGACGGCCTCGAGGTCCCAGGTGAGCGTCGTGATGGCAGGGGTGAAAAGGCGCGACAGGTCGGTGTCGCCGACGCCGATGACGCTCACCTCGTCGGGAATCGACCGACCGGAATGGCGCAGGCCCTGCAGGGCGCCGGCGAGGATGCGCGTGCCCAGGCACATGAACGCGGTAGGCGGCTCCGGCAGGGACAGCAGCGACAGCGCCTCGCTGAACGCGAAGTCCATCGACGACCGCTCCGCGCGGATGAGCTTGGCGATCGGCTGCAGCCCGCGCTCGAGATGCGCTTCCTCGAAGCCGGCGATGCGCTCGCGGCCGGGCCGCAGCAGCTTGCCCGGCGTCATCAGGGCGATCCGGGTGTGGCCGAGATTGAGGAGGTAGCGCGTCGCCTGCAGTGCGCCGAGGTAGTGGTCGACCTGGACGCCGGTGCCCTCCGCACCGAAGTCGCGGTCGATCGCCACGACGGCGCGCTCGGCCGCGAGGCTGGCAACGAGTTGCGGCGACTCCGACGAGGAGGGGCAGAGCAGGAGCCCATCGACGCGACGGCGCCGGAACAGGTCGATCAGCGTCTTTTCTCTCTTCGCGTCGTTGCCGGTGTTGGCGAGCAGAAGCGCGTAGCCGGCACCCTGCAAGCGAGTCTCGACGGCGGCGATGATCCGTGCGTAAAGCGGATTGGAGAAGTCCGATACCAGCAGGCCGACGACGCCGGTGGAACGCGTGCGCATGCTCTGTGCGACCGAGTCGGGCTCGTAGCCCAGGCGGCGCGCTGCCTCGCCGACGGCGACGATCGCCGCCTCGCTGACGCGCCCGGCCCGGTTCAGCGCGCGCGACGCCGTGCCGAGGGAAACACCGGCCGCCTTGGCGACCTCGCGGATCGTGACGCCCTTCTTCATCGCAGAAGTCGACTGTAGGGGAGGGTTAAGTGAGGAACGTTGAGGAAACGTTTCTACAATCATGCCATGGATTCGCGTCCGATTGCCATTTCGCGCCGGCTGGCCCTGCGCCAGCCGCCCTACGACGCCGAGGTCGAGAAGGCGATCCGCAACACCGCGTTCAGCGGCCTGTCGCCGCTGAATCTGCGCCTTGCGCTGGCCAACCATCCGAAGCTTGGCGCCGCCTTCCAGTCGATGGCGCACGTCGTGCTGTTCAAGTGCGCTGTCCCCGAGCGCGATCGCGAGATCGCGATCATTCGCACCGGCGCACTCACCCGCTCGGAGTACGAGTGGGGCATGCACGTCAGCATCTACGGCGAGAAGTGCGGCCTCGGCGAGACGCATGTGCGGGAGCTGACCGGCGCCGCGTCGTGGCGCGAGCTCTCCGAGGCGGTGTGGACACCCGCCGAGCGGCTCGTCGTCCGCATGGTCGACGAGCTGCATCGCCACTCGACGGTCGCCGACGAGACTTGGGACGCGATGGTCGCGACCTGGCCGCAGGACCAAGTGATCGAGCTCATCTTCGCGTCGAGCTTCTATCACATGGCCGCCTTCTTTCTGAATTCGACCGCGGTGCCGCTCGAGGCAGGCTCCGAGCGCTTCCCGCCCGGCTTCGCCCAGGCGCGCGTCCCCGGCTGATCGCCGCAGGCGGCACAGACTCTCTCACCTCACCAAGATACAAGGAGACAAGATGCGCAAGCTGTTCGTTCTGGCCGTCGCCGCGCTGTCGGCATTCGCCGCGCAGGCGCAGGCCGACTACCCGACGGCGCCGATCCGGATAATCAACATCTCGTCGCCCGGCGCCGGCGGCGACGCGATCGCCCGGATGCTCGCCGACAAGATGACGCCGATCGTCAAGGGCACGTTCATCATGGACAACCGGCCCGGCGCCGGCGGGGCGATCGCCGCCGACGCAGGGGCGAAGGCCAAGCCCGACGGCTACACGCTGCTGTTCGGCGGCTTCACCTCGCACGTCCTGCTCGCGGCGGTGCGGCCGAACCTCAGCTACGACCCGGCCAAGGACTTCGATCCGGTCGGCCAGATCGGCACCGCGTCGATCCTGCTGATCGCGACGAACGACTTCCCGGCGAACAACCTCAAGGAGTTCATCGCGCAGGCGAAGAAGGCGCCAGACAGCATCCAGTACGCCAGCTGGGGCGTCGGCTCGACGGGGCACTTCTGCGGCGAGCTGCTCAACCAGCGCGCCCAGATCAAGACGTCGCACGTGCCCTACAAGAGCGTCACCCAGATCCAGCAGGACATACTCGGCGGGCAGATCAAGGTCGCCTTCGTCGACATGGCGAGCGGCACGCCGATGGTCAAGGGTGGTCGCGTCAAGGCGCTCGGGTCGTGCCTCGAGCGCAGCCCGAGCCTGCCCGACGTCGGCAGCTACGACGACGTCGGCATCGGCTTCGCGGGCAAGAGCGTCGCCTTGCCGATGTGGGCGCTCTACGCGCCGGCCGGAACGCCCAAGCCGATCATGGACAAGCTGAGCGGCGCGCTGCGCCAGGTCGTCGACATGCCCGAGGTCAAGGAGAAGCTGCTCGGCTACGGCGTCAAGGCCGAGTTCGTTCCGGGCGACCAGCTCAAGAAACTGCTCGCCGGCGGCATCCCCGAGTGGCGAGAGATCGCGCGCAAGTCGAACATCGTCATCGAGTAGGGCCATGACGGACGTCGAGTCTCTCGTCCGCAGCGGCCGCCTGCTCGAAGGGCGCACCGTCGTCGTCTCCGGGGCGGGGCGCGCGCGCGGCATCGGCAAGGCGACCGCGCGCCTGTTCGTCGAGCACGGCGCCCGGGTGGCGATGCTGGATCTCGACGAGGCCGAGGTGCGCGAAGCCGCGGCCGATGTCGCCGCGGGGTCGGCAGCGACGCTGGCCGTCCGCTGCGACGTCACCCGCATGGAGTCGTGCCGCTCGGCGATCGAGCAGGTGCTCGCGTGGAGCGGATCGGCCGGCCGCATCGACGTTCTCGTCAACAACGCCGGCGTGACGCAGAAGCGCCCGGTCGCCGAGATCACGCCCGAGGACTACACGCTGATCACCGACGTGACGCTGCGCGGCACGATGCAGCTCGCGCAGGCGGTGATTCCGGTCATGCGTGCGCAGCGGTCAGGCAGCATCGTCAACATCTCGTCGATGTCGGCGCTGCAGGGCGGCGGCGTCTACGGCGGTGCCCACTATTGCGCCGCCAAGGCGGGCGTGCTCGGCCTCACCCGTGCGCTGGCCCGCGAGCTCGGTCCCGACGGGATCCGCGCCAACGCGATCACGCCGGGCCTGATCGTCACGGACTTCTCGCGCAGCGGCACGCCCGACGAGGCGAAGCACGCGATGGGGCAGGCTTGGCCGCTGCAGCGCGCCGGCAGCCCAGTCGAGATCGGCGGCGCGTGCCTGTTCCTCGCCTCCGACCTGTCGTCGTACGTCACCGGCATCACCCTGGACGTCAACGGCGGCGCCTACATGCGCTGACGAAGGAGCAACCCGATGAGCCTCCACTTCGGTCCCGTCCGCCAGGTCGGCTACGTCGTCCACGACATCCAGCAGGCGATGCGGCGCTGGGTCGACCTCGGCGTCGGCCCCTGGTTCTACAAGGAAGACGTCGGCACGACCGAGTTCCGCTACCACGGCAAGCCGTCGCGCCTGCCGAACCTGTCGATCGCCCTCGCCAACTCGGGCGACCTTCAGCTCGAGCTGATCCAGCAGCGCGACGACGCGCCGTCGCTCTACCTCGACTCGCTGCGGCGCAGCGGCGAGCTGGCGCAGCACGTCGCCTACTGGACCGCGGACCGGTTCGACGAGATCGGCCGGAGCCTCGTCGAGCGCGGCTTCGTCGAGGGGCACGGCGGCCGGATGGGAACGCGCGGCCGCTTCGCCTACTTCGTCCATCCTGAGCTGCCGAGCGCGATGATCGAGATCTCGGAGACGACCGGCGGCAAGGGCGAATACTTCGACAAGGTCCGCCGCGCGGCGCAGGCGTGGGACGGCAGCGATCCGATCCGCTTGCCGAGCGCCGCCTAGGCGGCGGCGACTCCGAGAGCACCATGTCGCGCCGACTCGACAACAAGACGTGCCTGGTCATGGGCGGCGGCTCGTCGCATGCCGAAGGCGGCCTGAGCAATGGCCAGGCGGTCGCCTTGACCTTCGCCCGCGAAGGCGCGCGCCTCGCCGTCGCCGACCTGAGGCTCGAAGCGGCCGAGCAGACGGTCGCGATGATCCGCGCCGCCGGCGGCGACGCGTTCGCGCTGCAGGCCGACGTCAGCCGGCACGCCGACGTTCGCGCCGCGGTCGCCGAGGCGAAAGGCCGGCTCGGCCGGATCGACGTCGTCCACAACAACGTCGGCATCGAGGTCCGCGGCGGCGTCCTCGAGAGCAGCGAGGAGTCGTGGGACCTCGTCCACGACGTCAACCTGAAGAGCGTCTTCCTCACCTGCAAGGAAGTGATCCCGATCATGGAGGCGCAGGGCGGCGGCTCGATCATCAACGTCTCGTCGACGGCGAGCCTCAAGTGGGGTCCGGCCGAGTACATCTCGTACCAGTCGTCGAAGGCGGCGCTCAACCACTTCTCGCGCATCGTCGCCCGCCAGTACGCCGGCGAGCAGATCCGCTGCAACGTCGTCGTCCCCGGGATGATCGACACGCCGCATGTCCGCACCCTGTACCGCGACAAGACCGCCGCCGAGCTCGAGCAGATCATGCGCGAGCGCGACGCGTCGTGCCCGATGGGGCGGCAGGGCACGAGCCAGGACATCGCCAACGCCGCGCTCTTCCTCGCCTCGGACGAATCGTCGTACGTGACCGGCCTGCTGTTGGTGGTCGACGGCGGACGAACCCTCTAACTACGGAGACAAGGAAATGGCAGACGACCTCGCAGCGGCCCGCGTCAAGACGGTCCGCGACCACATGGCGCTCGAATGCGTGCAGGACTGGGACGGCGTCATCGCGACCTTCCAGCACCCGCGCTACGAGATGCACGGCACCGGCGCCGTCTACGACGGCGACAAGGAGGTGCGCGGCTATTTCGACGCGTCGCGCGCGACCTTTCCCGACCTGAAGAACGAGATCATCGCGGTCGCCGCCGACGGCGACACGGTGCTCGTCGAGTTCTGGCTGTCGGGTACGCACCTCGGGCCGCTGCGCGCCAACGGGCGGACGTACGAGCCGACCGGCCGCTCGTTCCGCAACCGCATGGCGGCAACCTTCGAATTCGCCCCCGGCTCGGACAAGATCGTCTGCGAGCGGCCGTACAGCTCTACCGAGACGCGGTTGCGCTCGCTCGGCCTCGCCTGAGCCGGCAGCCGTGAGGGCGACGATCCTCACCGACGACGGGCCCACGGTCGCCGACGTCGACCGGCCCAGCCCGGGGCCTACCGAAATCCTCGTCCGCGTCCGCGCCAGCTCACTCAACCGCGCCGACTTGCTGCTCGTCGACGGGCGTTCGCACGGCGCGCACGGCGGCGTCGGAACGCGGCTCGGCCTCGAGTGGTCTGGCGACGTCGTCGAAGCGGGCGCCGAGGTGTCGGCCTTTCGCCCAGGCGACCGCGTCATGTGCTCCGGGATCGGCGGCTTCGCCGAGTACGCTGTTGCCGACTGGCGGCGCTGCTTCGCCTTTCCGGGCGAGGCGATCGATTACGAGACCGGCGCGTGCCTGACGATCGCATTGCGCACGACGCACGTCGCGATCGTGACGTTGGGGCAGCTCGCTTCAGGCCAATCGATCCTGGTCCTCGGCGCGTCATCGGGAGTCGGCCTGATGAGCTTGCAGGTCGCCAGGCTGCGCGGCGCTGGGCTCGTGCTCGGCACGTCGACGAAAGCCGATCGCCGCGCCCGCCTCGCCGACTTCGGCGCCGACGTCGCGATCGACAGCAGCGACCCGCACTGGGCCGACGAGGTGCTCGCGCGCACCGGGAGCCGCGGCGTCGACCTCGTCGTCGACTTCCTCGCCGGCCCGCTGATCAACGACAGCATGCGCGCGACGGCGCTCGGCGGCCGCATCGTCAACGTCGGCCGGATGGCGGGGGACCGCGGCACGTTCGACTTCGACCTCCACTCGCTGCGCCGCATCGTGTACCTCGGGACGACGTTTCGCACCCGTACCAATGATGAAATCGGCGCGATCGGCGAGCAGGTCAAGGCCAGCCTCTGGTCCGCGCTGCGCAGCGGCCGACTCGGCATGCCGATCGACGTGCGGCTGCCGCTCGAACGGGTCGCAGATGCTTTCGCCCTGATGCGGCGCAACGCGCACTTCGGCAAGATCGTGCTCACCCAGGCCGGAGCCTGAGTCGCCAGCAAGTTACCGCGGCGCCCCATGAGTCCGAAGAGCTGAAAGTCCCCTGAGGTCGGTGAGCGAGCCGCGTCTTTTCGTTCGCGAGAAGACGGCCGGTGCCTATGTGCCGATGGTCCGCTTTTTTGGTGGCCTTGGGGACTGCGACCGGCCGCTCCGGGTCGCTTGCTGAAATCTGCCGGCCGAGTCGTCGAGCCGGCAAGCCGACATCGAGCCGCCGATCGATCCGTCGCGCCCAGTCCGTCACCAAAGTTCTCTGCGCAAGCGAGAACCCCTACCCTTCCCTCTCTTCGTTTCTATCGGCCGGCGGCGCGCCCGACACCAAAGCTACGTTTGGGGCTTCCAACCCATGCCCACCCATCCCGATCGCGTTGTGGATGCCCTTTCGCTGCCATGAAACCAGCAATTTGAGGCTTCCAATATCCAGTGTTTCAGATCTGGCCTCCGCGGGGCGTTGCTGAGGCGAAGCCAGCGGTTCCGCACTCTTGACGCTTCCGAGGAACACACTCGTTCTCCTGGGAGAAGCAGCATGCAGTTGCTGTGGTGTCGGACTGAACCGACTTAGCCGGTACGATTTTTCCGGCTGTAGTCTGGTTGCAGCGAATTCTCATCCCTGGTCGCTGGCCTCCGAGCCCCGGCTCCGCCGCCGCCGAGCCCCGCCATCTGACTTCAGCCATCGCTACCGCTCCACTGACGTGATCGAGTTCTGATCGATGTCTTCAGTCCAAATCCGAGCGCCTAGGCCTACCAGTTCTCTTTCCAAGGGCGCAGCACCACTTCGAACGCCCAGGTCGACTTGTGCTGCCGGTGAAGTTGCCAATACACCTCGGCGATTCGGTCCGGGTGCGCCATGTTGTCATCCACAGTCTCACCGGCGAGGCGATGCGCGCGTGAACCATCCGGTTGCTCCCAGCCGATCGCAGCATCGATAGGGACTTGCGCCACGTGGATCCCCTGCGGCATCAGTTCGCGGGCCATGCTCTGGGCAAGGCCCGCCTTGCCGTAGCAGGCTGCGGCAAACGCACCGCTACGGGGATAACCTTTCAGGGCAGCGCTGGCGTTGGTAAACACGATCGTGCCTTTGTGACCATCGTGACCATCCAGCGAAAGCATCGTCTTTGCCGCCTGCTGGCCAACGAGAAACGCGCTGAACGTTGAATTCGTCAGCGTTGCCAGCACCGCAGCTGGATCGGCCTCGGTGATCGACTTGCGAAACAGGTCGCGCGGGCGGCCGTCGATGTTGTGTATCACCAGTCTGGGCGCACCCAGCGAGCGCGACACCTCTTTGAACATCGCGGCAACCGACGCCGGAGCCGAGGCGTCGCACGAGATGACGGTAACGCCATGCTCTCGTGCCAGCGCCTGCAACGCGGGCTTGTGTGCGTCGCGCGCCGCGACCGCCACTTTCAAGCCCTGATGCGAGAACAACCGGGCGCAGCTGGCGCTGATGCCAGGCCCTCCGCCGACGATGAGCGCAACTTCTGCTTTGCCGTCCATGTTCATGCTCTCCAAATGGTCGGTGCCAGGTCGTGTGCGCTCTCTGTCTTGTCAGCCTATCGCGTCCAGCTGCCGATCGTGTTTCAACTATTTCTCGGCTGGCACCGGCTGCCGTTTACGCGGCCAGCCGCAGGCTCTCCTCCAGCATCGCCATGCCCTCGTCGACGAGGGCGTCGCTGGCGGTGAGCGGCACCAGGATCCGGATCACGTTGAAGTTGGTGCCGCAGGACAGCAGCACCAGCCCATTCTCCAGCGCCTTGGTGGTCACCTGCTTGGTCATGGCGGCATCCGGCTCGAACGCGCCGCGTTCCTGGACGATGTCGAACCCGAT
>Ga0207706_10006393_pt1 | contig 10946 bp, 12 predicted proteins | sample KBSC53metaG_FD_184318 | JGI IMG/M metagenome (GOLD analysis project Ga0207706, IMG submission 184318) | Corn rhizosphere microbial communities from Kellogg Biological Station, Michigan, USA - KBS C5-3 metaG (SPAdes) (version 2) | ecosystem: Host-associated > Plants > Roots > Rhizosphere > Soil ... | reverse complement strand
CGTCGATGCAGGGGATTTCCAGGATGTCGCGAAGGAAGGCGCGGTCGGCTTCCTCGTCCTTCGTGAAGATCATCACGTGAGCACCGCTGATCAGGCTCATGAGCTTTCCTCCTCCGGTTGACGTGGGTCGGTGACTTCCAGTTGTGCGCGAAGACGCTTGGCGGCGACGCTTCTGGCGCTGTCTCGCTCAAGCCCAAGGGCTTCGGCGATCGGCGCTCCGAGAAGCGTGTCGCCGAGCGCCGCAAGCACGAGCCATAAGGTCGTCTCGCCAACGTGATGCTTGTCATGCTGCTCGTCGCTGAGCTGGGCGACCACAGTGCGCAGCGATTCGAGGATCGGGTCCAGCGCATCCCGATTTCCCGAGAGGATCATCCATGCGGCAAGCGCGCCTGCGCCTTCACGGTCGAACGCATCGAAGGTCAGGTCGACGACCTCTCGCGCGTCCGCCTCGTGAGCGCGGGCTCGGCTGACGGACTCGGCGATATTCCCGGTAACCCGGTCGGCAATAAGCCGTGCAAGCTCGGCTTGGAGGCCGGCCGCCGACCCGAAATGGTGGAGAAGGTTCGCGTGGGTCCGACCGACTTTCGCTGCCACCGCTTTCAATGTGACGGCTTGTGGACCCTGTTCGAGCAGTATCAGCCGCGCGGCCTCGAGTGCGGCGGACCGGCTCTCTTCGGAGTTGAGGCGCTTTCTACTTATTGACACTTGTGTAAGTTACGATACTTTCTAGCCATGAGCACGACGACCCTGCCGACTCCGGCTGACCTCACGATTACGCCGCGCGATCGGAAGTTCGAACGCGGCGCGCTGAAGGCGCGCTTGTGGCATGGCGGGCGGGTCGAGGCCACAGCCATCTACAACGCGCTCTCGTCAACCTTTCCGAAGGGCGAGGCCTATTTCGTCGAGAGCGTTCGCCAGTTCCGCGAAGGCACGCCGCCCAAGCTCGCCGCCGAGATCAAGGCGTTCACGACGCAGGAAGCGATTCACAGTCGCGAACATGACGCGTTCAATCGTCGCGCGTCGGATGCGGGTTATGATCTGACCAAGCTGGAAGACCAGATCGAACGTCGTCTCAGCGTCAGCCGTGAGCGGCCGCCGATCGTCAGCCTGGCGGCGACGATGGCGCTCGAGCATTTCACTGCGATCCTCGCCCATCAGCTTCTGAAGAATCCGTCGCATCTTGCCGGAGCCGACGACGAGGCTGCGAATCTCTGGCGCTGGCACGCGTGCGAAGAGATTGAGCACAAGGGCGTCGCGTATGACACATGGCTGCATGCCACGCGGCAATGGCCCCGCTCCAAGCGGTGGAAGGTGAAGGCAAAGGTGATGCTTCTCGTCACCCGCAATTTCCTGGTCGACCGCACCGCCGGCTCGTTGGAGCTCATGCGGCAGGACGGCGTGACCGGACTAAGCGCCTGGTCGAAGCTCCTTTGGTATCTCTGGATCTATCCCGGCATGTTCCGCAAGATTGCCGGCGCCTGGCTGCATTTCTTCCTGCCCGGCTTTCATCCTTGGGACATCGACGATCGCGATCTGCTCCGTCGCTACGAGGCGAGCGCCGCCGCGACACCGCCGCCCGCCTCGCTGAGGAAGGTTCGCAACGCGGCCTGAGTTTGACGGCAAGGGACAGGAGGCGGTCTGCCCATCGGCAGGCTAACGCGTCCACATGTTGACTGAAGAACGGATCGCCGGCCTCGATTGGCACCGGATCGGGAATGAGCTGGACGAACGCGGCTGGGCGACGACCGGCCCAATCCTCACTCAGGCGGAACGCCTTTCGATCATCGAATCCTATGATGACGACGCGCTGTTCCGAAGTACGGTCGTCATGGCTCGCCACGGTTTTGGGCGTGGTGAGTATCGCTATTTCGCCAGATCACTCCCGACGCTGATCGAAAGCCTTCGAGCCGCGCTTTACGTGAAGCTGGTCCCCGTCGCGAACCGCTGGCGCGAAAGGCTCGGGCCTGAGGAGCCACTACCTCTTACCTACGCCGACTACCTCGAGCAGTGCCATGCGGCGGGTCAGACGCGGCCGACGCCCTTGATCCTTCGGTACGGACCTGGCGACTATAATTGCCTGCACCAGGACCTTTACGGTGAGGTCTCGTTTCCGCTCCAGGCGGCCTTTCTTCTGTCGGACACGGAAAGCTTTGAAGGGGGCGAGTTCGTCCTCACCGAGCAACGCCCGCGCATGCAATCGCGCGTCCACGTCGTGCCGCTGAGAGCCGGCGAGGCGGTGATCTTTGCAGTCAATCACCGCCCCATGCGCGGAACGAGAGGCAATTATCGCGTGACCATGCGCCATGGCGTGAGCCCACTACGCAGTGGCAGCCGGCACACGCTCGGGATCATCCTTCACGATGCGGCCTAGGCGGCCAGCGCTTCGTCTTCCTCGACTTCCGCGATTAGCGAAAGACGCAACAGGCGCGCCTGCACCTCGGTCCCTCGTGCGCAGCTGATCCGCGGAGCAGTGATTCCGATCGGCTCGAACCCGAGCTTCTCAAGGACTCGACCGGAGGCAGGATTATCGAGGAAATGCGCACCCTCCAACCTGGTCAGGCCGAGCGTGACGGCGATGTTGATCAGCGCACGGCACGCCTCCGTTGCGAAGCCTCGTCCCCACGAATCGCGCGCGATCCAATAGCCTAGCTCAACCGCGCCTGATGGACGCCGCTTGAGGGCGCAGAATCCCACGAGCTTCGGAGCGCCGTCGGTCCGCTCGAAGACGAGGAAGGAGGGCAGCACGGGATCGCGCGGCTGGGCAAGGAAAGCCTCAGCGTCGCGGAGCCCATACGGCCATGGAGCTGTTCCGAGGTTGCGGACGATCATCTCGTCTGCAATCGCAGCGGCAAGCGCCGGGGCGTCCTCGGCCCAGCCGGGCCTCAGCAGCAGACGTTCAGTCCTCGCAAACATCACTCTTCTCCTCCGCGAGCCGCGCCTTAGCGCCGCTCCGTGACGGTTTCGGGAGAAGATTTGGGCCCTTTAGATACAGAGAAGGGAGATGAGGGGGCTTCCCTCTTCTCCCTTTGAGACCCTTTTAAGAACCTCGGTGGGCTGCCCCCTCCTGGGGCGGCCCTTTAGTGACCGGCCCCTATGCGTTTTCCTCGGTCGTAATCGGCATGACGTGCACGTATTTGCGACCAAGCTTGCCGTCGCGAAACGCAACGGTGCCGTCGGTAAGAGCAAAAAGCGTGTGGTCCTTGCCCATGCCGACGTTGTTGCCGGCATGCCACTTCGTGCCGCGTTGGCGGACGATGATGTTTCCGGCGCGCGCGGACTGGCTGCCGAAGAGCTTCACGCCGAGGCGCTTGCTCTCACTGTCGCGACCGTTGCGGCTGGAACCGCCTGCTTTTTTATGTGCCATGAGGAACTGCTACCTGAATCTAGTAAACCAGTGATTACTTGGCCTTAGGGGCCTTCTTGGCTGCGGCCTTAGCAGGTGCAGCATCCTTTGTCGACGGCGCCTTGGCGGCTTTTGCCTTCGGCTCAGCCTTCTTGGCCGGAGCTTCGGCCTTCGCCGGCTTTTCCGCCTTCGCAGGTGCAGCAGCCTTGGCTGGAGCCTCCTCGGCCTTCGGCTCGGACTTCTTCGCCGCGCCCTTTCCGCCGATAGACACGATCTTCAGGATCGTGTGCTGCTGGCGGTGGCCCTTCTTGCGGCGATAGTTGTGCCGGCGACGCTTCTTGAAGACGGTGACCTTCTCGCCCTTCGCCTGGGCGACGATCTCGGCCGCGACCGTCAGGCCGGCGACCGGCTTCAGATCGGAACCTTCGCCCGCCAGAAGGATATCAGTGATGTCGACCTTGTCGCCGGCATTTCCTGCCAGCTTCTCGACGACAATCTTGTCTCCGGCGGTGACGCGGTATTGCTTACCGCCTGTGCGCACGACTGCGAACATTGGCTCACTTCTCTTTGCAAAACTGGACGCGCGCCAAGGCAGGGCCCCCGCGCGAAAGCGTGCCGCCTATGGCAGCGGTCCCGCGCTGTCAACCGCGCGATGGGGGTGGAATTAGTGCCTGTGCTCCGGCCGCAGGGCGTAGCGGCCTTCCTCGAAGCCGTTGAAGTAAGCGTCGATCGCCGGATGATCGATCGGCTCGTCGCTTTCGTCTCGCATCAGGTTTTGCTGACTGACGTAGGCAACGTAGCTCTGCTCGGCATTCTCGGCGAGCAAATGGTAGAAGGGCTGGTCCTTCGCCGGTCGAATGTCTTCCGGGATCGCCTCATACCACTCCTCGCTGTTGGCGAAGACGGGGTCGACGTCGAAGATCACGCCGCGGAAATCGAACAGCCGGTGCCGCACCACGTCGCCGATACCGAAGCGGGCGCTGGCCATGGGCGGGAGGGACGATACGGAGTCCACGGGCGAGAAACGTTCGATCGGTGTCATAGGGTTCAATCTAGGGCTTTCGGGCCGCAGGACAAGGCGGCTAGGCAAGCCCGAAAGGCGCTGCTAGAGGCGCCTCCGCCCCGCCGGCATCGTTCCGGCCAGCGCCTTCAACACATGCGGAGAGGTGGCTGAGTGGTCGAAAGCACCGCACTCGAAATGCGGCGTACGGGCAACCGTACCGTGGGTTCGAATCCCACCCTCTCCGCCACTCGTTCTTATTCAGAGTCTGCCGGACAGTTCGCGATGGCAGGTCCGACGGGGAGCTGCGCAACCGGTGCTGGGCGCCGATAGCTTAGACCGTAGCCGCGCCTGAACTGGGCCTCGCCCGGCCGCAGGCAGTCGCCTGCCGGCCAGTCGAAGGAGAGCGTACCGCTAAAGTCAAAGGCCGGTCCTCCGCTGGTCCCGGCGAATAGAATGTCGGCGATACCCTGGCCTTGGGTGCCCGGTTGCCAGGCGGCGATGAATGCATCGGACTGGTTGATGAGGTCGTTCGCGAAGACCGGCCGCCCCGACAGGAGAATTGTGACTACGGGCACGCCCTTGCCCGCGACCCTGTTCAGTGCAGCCAGGTCGGCCGGGTAGTGGGCGCTGTGGCGGATGCTCGCCGGGAAGCCGACGTCGCCGTCACCCTCGGCATAGGCATTTTCCGCCGCGACCGCGACGATCGCCCGATAGTGGCGGGGGTCCACGCCTTTGCCGTCAGGGCTGTAATCAACTTGGGGCGCGCCGAGCGTCTTGCGGATTGCGCCGAGGATTGTGTCGCCGTTCGGAAAATCAGCATTCGTGTTGTCGCTGCCCTGCCAGGTCAGCGACCAGCCGCCGGTCTGGTCCGGCATGCTGTTGGCACCCGCCCCGACCACGAGCACCCGCCCGCTTCTTGAAAGCGGCAGCGTGCGGCTCTCGTTCTTGAGGAGCACTAGCGACTTTCGCACCGCCTCGCGGGCGAGCTCGCGCGACGCGAGATCGCTGATCGCCGATGCGGGCGGATGAGGCCCCGTCGCCGGGGACGCGTCGAACAGGCCGCTGCGCAGCTTGGCACGGATGATGCGAGACACCGCATCGTCGATCCGCGCTATCGGGATCGCTCCGCTGCGGACGTCGGCGACGGTGTTCGTGATGAAGGCCTTCCAGTCGTCAGGGACCATGAAGAGGTCAATCCCGGCGTTGACCGCCTGCGGGCAGTGCATCTTCGTGCAGCCAGGAATCTGTTCGATGGCGTTCCAGTCCGACACCACGAAGCCGTCGAAGCCCATCCGTTGCTTGAGCACATCTGTGAGCAGGTAGCGGTTGCCGTGCGTCTTGCCCCACGGCCGGTTCGCGGCGGTGTCGGTCCAGCTGGCATAGGACGCCATCACGGTCTGGGCGCCGCCTTCCAGTGCGCCATAAAAGCCGGCAGCCTGGACGTGGATCAAATGGTCTTCGGAAGCGCGGATCTCGCCCTGCTCCTTGCCGTGGAAGGTGGCGCCGTCCCCGATCCAGACCTTGGGATTCGCAAGCACGTCGTCGCCGCCCTTGAGGTCTCCTTGCAGTCCGCGGACGATTGCGTCGGCGTAGGAGCGGACAACTGCGGGATCGGATGACCAGCTCTCGTAAAACCGGCCCCAGCGCGGATTCTCCGCCACCGCGACAGCAGGCGCGAACACCCATGTGATGCCGGTCGCCCGCACTGCCCGAGCGGTGGCGCGGCCGATGCGAGTCAGGAGCTCAGGATCGTGCGCCGCGCCCAGCCCGATGTTGTGCGGGAAGATCGTCGCGCCGTAGACATTGTTGTGTCCGTGGACCGCGTCGGTCCCCCAGATCACCGGGACCTTAACCTTCATATCGGTCGACATCGACGCGTCGTAATACGCCTTCGACAACGCAAGCCAGTCGGCCACGCTCGCATGCTTCTTATTGCCGGGCCACGCTCCGCCGCCATTGAGAATCGACCCGAGATAGTAGCGCCGGACATCGGCCGGAGTGACCGACCAGATGTTGGGCTGGGTCATCTGTCCGACCTTCTGCTCGAGCGTCATTCCGGCGACGATCCGCTGGATTAGCGCTTCATCCGCGGCAGCGTCACGGGCCGATGGGTTTCGCGCGTGCGCCGCCGGCCAGCGCGACGCGTCCGGCGGGGTCGCGGACGACTGCGCTGCGGCCGGTGACTGGAGCGCCCCGACGAGCAGGGCAAGACATACCGCCCGGGCCGTCAAGTCACTCCCCGCTCTCGGGGCGGGCATAATCATCTGCATAGCGAGTGATGTCTTCCTGCTGCCAATTGCCGAATGCCACCTCCAGTACGCGCACCGGCCGATCGCCAGCGCATGCGAGGCGATGACGGGCATTGGCCGGTATCCAGACTTCGTCACCTGCATTGCACGGACGCACATCCTCATCGACCTGGACCAGAGCGCCGTCATCGATGACGATCCAGAGCTCCGCCCGCCCCGTATGCGACTGAAGGCTGAGACGCTGCCCGGGCTTCACCGTCATCATCGAAACGGTGCAGCTTTCGTTGAAGGCATATTGGCTGAAAGCACCCCAAGGCCGTTCGACGTACGGCACCGGCGGTTTCTCGCTCGGAATTGGCTTGGTAACAAAGGTCATGAAGGCTCTCTTATGATCATCCTAGGCTCGCCTCCTTCATCGACGATCGCGCACCGGAAATTCCGACCTGCGTAAGCGCCATAGTCGTGACCTGCACGGGCTGGAAAAACGCCAATGTAACTGAGCGATTCAGCGCCCACATTGGCAGTGCGATGGCCGGTATGACCCGGCACGTAAACGGCCACGCCAGGCTCAAGCGGCAGCATCCGGCTTTCGCCGGTCGCCTCATCTTCCAGGAGCATGACACCCTTGCCGGAAAGGCCGAGGTAAAGCTCCGCAGCTTCACGCCATTGATGGAGATGGCCCTTGGTCATGAAATATTCCTGGCCAATCCGCCCGGGCTGGATGAGGCCGACGCCATAATGAAGATCGCCGTCTCCGGTACCTGGCTCGATCGCCTCGACGGAATATATCAGCGGATCGCCTTGGGCGCAGGCGGCAGCATATGCCGCCTCGTCAAGGAAAACGCCCTTGAGATCGGATAGGCGCCGCTCCACCCGCGTTGCGCCCACAAGCGTGCCTGCTTTCGGATCGAAGCGCCCCAAGAGGGCATTCATGTCGAGTTCCAGAAGCGTGGCCGCGCTCATGCGCCGGTCCTTACATAGGCTTTGATCGTCGCGCACTCCTGGCCTTCGCCAGCGCCATACGGGCGGATGGTGTACGGACCGACGGCAGCCGGAACGATGAAGGTTTCGGCATAATGGACGATGAAGGGGTCGAAGGCGCCTTCCGGGCTCTCCACGATCACCTCGTCACCGGCGACGAGATTGAGAACGTGAACACCCCCGTTTCGTACGCCTCCCGTGTCATGCGTCACGCGGTCCGTGAACCAGTGGCGACGCGTTTCAATGAATTCGGCCTCATCGAGACCCGTGCTTTCCTCCCGCCACCCGGGACCTTCGCCCATCGGGGTGATGCGATTGACCAGATGTTGCGCCGCATAATCTCCGTCGCGGTTCCAGCAGATATTGGCCATGCCGCGCTCGATGTTGATCGGCCGGGGCCGGCCGTCGAGACCCAGCCGCTCCCAATCCCAAAGCTTGAAGGTGAAGATGTAGGGAGTCGCGCTGATCTCCAGCACCATGGTGTCGGCCCCGGAGCAATGCAGCGTTCCGGCTGGAATGAGGAAATGGTCGTGCGCCTTCGCCGGAAAGCGGGCCACGAATTCTTCGTCGCGAAAGCTGCCGTCCCCGCGTTGTGCAGCGGTGAGCGCCGCCTCCATCGCGGCCGGCTTGGTGCCTGCCTTGCAGCCCAGATAGACGTGCGCGCCCGGCTTGGCGTCGAGCACATAATAGCTTTCGTCCTGGGTGTAGGTCAGGCCGAACTGCTCCTGAATGTAACTGGTCTGGGGGTGCACCTGCAACGACAGATTACCGCCGGCCATGGTGTCGAGCAGGTCGAAGCGGATCGGGAATTCCGCGCCGAAGCGGCGATACACAGGCGCCCCGAGCAAGGCCTCAGGCTCGGCGAAAACCAGGTCGATCGCTGGCACTTCGATTTCGACGGCGCCGAAACCAAGCCGGAGGCTGTTCTCCTCCGGCACGCAGTCGAAACACCAGGCGAAATTGCCTTGGGTTTGATCGAGACCGCAGACCTGCTTCATCCACTGACCGCCCCAGGGCCCGGGATCGAAAAACGGAACCGTTCGAAAGGGCCGCGCCGCGCATTGACTTAGCGCCCCGCGAAAAGCCTCGCCTTCGACAAGCCGAGGATCGCCCGGTGCGGTGGTATCGAGCAAATAATCCCAACGTTCCATCGTGGCGCGCTTCATTCCATCGGCAATCCGCCAGTCGACGAAGTATGCTCTTTTATATTGCAGCGACGCTTTGACCGAATTGTCGCTGCTGCCGAGGTTGGCGATCTGCCCGCGGCGCTGCCGTTGTTGTATCTCCCATCGAGGAAGATCGGCGTAGACCTTTAGCGCACGATCAGGCGCGGCGAGGAACGCACCCGGGCCGAGGAGGACAAGCGTCGAGCTGGCAGAAGAAGCCTGCTCGTGCATGTCTTCGAGTAGATGCGGTTCAAGGAAGCTCTTGAGCGTGAGATCGCTCATGAACCCGAAAACCGGATCGTCGCCCCCGGTAAAGGGAGAAATCAATTGATCGATTTCGCTCTCCGACAGCAACGCGTCGCGCAAGTCGATCAACTTGATATCGGGCCGCGCCGCTCGAAGCGCTTCGCCAATCTCATTCTGGAAAACGCCCGGGTAGCACTCGATGGCCAGCACAGCGGTGTTCGCGGCGTCGATGGCTGAAAGCAGTTGACGACAGATTTCGGGCCAGCCACGCCAGGCTTGTCCGCCGCCGTCCGCGATCTCGACGACCGGAAACTTGTCGTAGCTGCCGGTACTCATCCGAACTCAAGACTCCCAAAGGTTCCTTGGTGATCCGATTGACTAGCAGCCATCGCGGACGCCGCAAAATAAGCGAATGGAAGCCAGTGCTTAGCTAAGGTCGACTGACGAGCAGTGGACAGAGCAGGCTTGTGTGCTTTGAGCGAAAGACTTGCACGGTCGAAATCGCGGCGCTGTCGCAGCGCTAATCGCGCTCGTCCTGCCGGCGGTCTCGCAGGATACAGCGAAAGCCGATGTGGCTCGTCGAGGAATCGATCGGCTGCGGGTGACGCGCTGCCGGTCGATAGCGCCTGCAATAACTCGGTGCACAGAGGTGGGACCCGCCTTTCACCACCCTGCGCGGGATCGGCGGTCCGCCGCAGCTGTCGTGACTGTTCGACTTGGGTCCGCCGCGCGGGTTTTGCGGGACGCAGCACGGCTTGTCGCTCGTTTCGGGATGTCGTGAACTGAACCAGTCCTCGGTCCATTCCCAAGTGTTGCCGATCATGTCGACAAGGCCGAAGCCGTTGGGTGGGTAGGTTCCGACAGGAGAGGTTCGGGTAAAACCGTCCGAGCATAAATTCTGCCACGGAAAAGCCCCCTGCCAGACGTTGGCGCGATGTTCGCCTTTGGGCTCGAGCTCTTCACCCCAGGCGAACTCGCTGTCTTCCTTGCCGCCCCACGCAGCATATTCCCATTCGGCTTCGGTCGGGAGGGACTTGCCGGCCCATTTCGCAAAGGCAACCGAATCGGCGTGCGTGACATGAACGACCGGATGATCCGCAAGATCGCGCCAGTTGCTTTCCGGCCCTTGCGGGCAGCGCCATTGCACGCCGAACTCGAAGCGCCACCAGTTGGACCAGTCGCGAAGGTCGACGGGCCCATCCGTCGACGTAAACAATAGGGATCCCGGCTTGCACATCTCCGGCAAGGCACCGGGATAGTCCTTTGGATCGGGCGCAATCTCCGCCGTGGTCAAATGGCCGGTATCATCTACGAACCGCGCGAACTCGGCATTGGTAACCGGTGTCCTGTCGATCCAGAAGCCGTCCACGCGCACGGCATGCCGCGGCGCTTCCTCCGGATAGTGACGATCGGAGCCCATCATGAACTCGCCGCCGTCGAGCCAGAGCATGTCTCCACGACCCGTAGGATCGGCGATGTCAGCGACAGGTTGGCTCGACATGATCGACAGACCACCAAAAGAGGTCGTTTCGGTAAATTGGGGGTTTCCCCGGTTCAAGACGAAAGGCGATCATCGCAGGGGATTTCCGTTCGCCGACAGAAAGTGGACGTTCAGCGGTACACGCGGAACGGTCGCTCACAGTTCAAGTTGCGACATGGACGACGCTCGGCTCACGCCGCGTTGTCGGTCGGCGCACACCATGAATTGGGGGAAGCAAGGAAATTGGCGAAGAATCATTCTGTCGTGATCGTCGGAGCGGGCCCAACGGGCCTAATGTTGGCCGGCGAACTGGCTCTAGCGGGCACCGACGTCGCGATCGTTGAGCGGCGCACCAGTCAGGATATCGTTGGCTCGCGCGCGGGTGGCCTCCATGCCAGGACTATCGAAGTGCTCGATCAGCGTGGAATCGCCGATCGCTTTCTCGCGGAGGGGCAGAAAGCCCAGGTTGCCGGGTTCG
>Ga0207706_10006391_pt1 | contig 10946 bp, 7 predicted proteins | sample KBSC53metaG_FD_184318 | JGI IMG/M metagenome (GOLD analysis project Ga0207706, IMG submission 184318) | Corn rhizosphere microbial communities from Kellogg Biological Station, Michigan, USA - KBS C5-3 metaG (SPAdes) (version 2) | ecosystem: Host-associated > Plants > Roots > Rhizosphere > Soil ... | reverse complement strand
GACCGTGTTCGGGGAGGATGCCTATCGGCCGCCCGAGACGTGGACTCGGCGCGCCTATCCGAGCCTCACCTACTTCCATGAGGTCCCGAAGGGCGGGCACTTCGCGGCGTGGGAACAGCCGGAGCTGTTCGCATCCGAGTTGCGGGCTGCGTTCAAGTCGCTACGGTAGCTCATTGCCTGACCGGTCCGACGCATCGTTGGCCCGGCCGACATTGCTGCGCTGGCCGTCCACCTCATGACGAACACGGCGGTCACCGGCGCGACCTTCGACATCGACGGCGGGCAGCAGCTCGTCGGGCAGTGAGCCACGAGCCCCACACGACAACGAGGCGACTGATATGAGCACGCTCGCGAAAGTTGACACGGAGTTCGTGGTCGTTGACGGCGTGAACGTCGCAACCAGGACGGCCGGCTCCGGCAAGCGGCTCGTGCTGCTCCACCGGTTTCGCGGGACACTCGACGACTGGGATCCCGCGTTTGTCTCGGCACTCGCGACGGCTGGTCGTGACGTGTTCATGTTCGATAGCCTCGGTGTCGGCCAGACTGATGGCGTGACGCCTGCCACGGTCGAGGGCATGGCCGATTTCGCAGCCAGCGTCATTCGGGCCGGGGGCACAGAACCCGTCGACGTGCTCGGCTGGTCGCTCGGCGGATTCGTCGCCCAGGTGCTGGCGATCAAGTACCCAAAGGCGGTACGCAGGGTCGTCCTTGCCGGTACGATGCCGGCGGGTGGAGTGCCGGAGCTCATATGGAGCGCGGACTGGCTGAAGCGAGCAAGCACCCCGGTCCCGACGGCCGAGAACGCGCTTGCCCTGTTGTATGGCGACAGCGATACGAGCCGCGCGACGGGCATGGCGTCGTTAGGTCGGATGGCACATCCGCCGGCTGCGTACGTATCCCCCACAAGCATGGCAACTCAGGCGACGGTCATCAGCCGCTTTGCCGACGTGATGAGGGTGGCTGGTACGCCCGGCTGGGGGAGATCAGAGCACCAACGTTCGTCGCCAACGGCGACCGCGACGGGTTGTTTCCCGCGATCGATTCCGCGGTGCTTGCCAGAGAGATTCCACGCAGCCAGCTGGCCATCTATCCCGACAGCGGCCACGCGTTCCTGTTTCAGTATCCGGAGCAATTCGCCAACGACGTCTCCCGATTTCTGACGAGCAACTGAACCCTAACGCCTGATCGGGATTCTACCATGACGCTTACTGCACAGTCGGCCATCCGCCCGCAGTTTCGCACCATCGACGGCCTGTCCATTCGCTTTGCGGAGAGCGAGCCGCACACAGCGGACGCCCTGCTGCTCAACCCATGGCCCGAGAGCATATTCGCCTACGAGCCGACCTGGTCGCGGCTTGCGGAGCACGCGCACCTCGTTGCCGTCGATCTCCCCGGCTTCGGGCACTCCGAGCGACGTGACTCGCTCTTGTCTCCAAAAACCATGGGCGAGTTCATCGTTCGCCTCGCCGATGCGTTCGAGCTCGAGAAGCCACATGTCGTTGGTCCCGACATCGGTACGAGCGCGGCACTCTTTGCTGCGAGCATCGCACCGGGACGATTCGGCACGCTGGTAATCGGGAGTGGCGGATCGGCGGTTCCGGTGCAGCTCGGCGGCGTCCTCCGGGAATGGGTGGAAGCGCCCGATCTCGAACCCTACCGACACGTCGATCCGCGTCAGGTCATCGAGGCGGCCATGTCGTCGCTCGAGCGCTACACGCCGTCAGCCGAGGCGCGGGAAGACTACCTGGCTGCTTACCTCGGCGACCGCTTTGTCGAATCGATGCGGTATGTCCGCACGTACCCGGAGCAGTTGCCCGTCCTTCGGGATCTGCTGCCGAAGATTCAGACGCCCGTGCTCGTCATTACCGGCAGACGCGATACGTTCGTTCCGCCCGTCAACGCGGAGTTCCTCGTGGCGCGGTTGCCTCACGGTAAGCTCGCCGTCATTGATGCCGCGCACTTCACGTGGGAGGATGCGGCAGAGGAATACGCGGCGCTGACGACGTCGTGGTGGGACGGCGCATCGGGCCGATCGGGGACCACGACCTAACGATTCATTCCATGAATGATCGCGGCGGTTTGTCACTCGTCGCCGCATGGTTCATTGGGACGCCTGTACGTGCTACTGCACGTCGAGCGCGGCGATCGGGGCAGGCCCGCTGGGACCGGGGCTCCGCGCAGGTCCACACGGAAGAGAGAATGCGAACGTGACCCCCGGGCCCTCATTCGGGACGGCCCAGAGGCGGCCGCGGTAGTTCTCGATGATGGATCGGCAGACCGAGAGACCAATCCCCATCCCATCCGGCTTGGTAGAATAGAACGCGTCGAATAGCCGGTCGGTGCCGTCGGGCCCGAACCCGACGCCCGAATCCCGGACGCTCAACAGTACCCGGTCCTCCGCATCGCACGCCGTGGTGATCACGATCTCCCGTGCACGACCCGTTACGCCGTGCACGGCGTCGCACGCGTTGCGGAGGAGGTTGCTGATGACCTGCTGCAACTGGACCCGGTCACCCAGCACCAGCGGGAGGCCGTCGGCCAACTCGACGCCTAACGTGGCGCGGGCGCCCTGCAGGTCACTCCGTGACAGCGCGATCACCTCGCGCGTGGCGTCATTCAGGTCCACCGGCTCCGCGGCAGGCGGCTTCCTGGAAAACAGCGCGCGCAGTCGGGTGACTACATCCGAGGCGCGGTTGCCGTCGCGGAGCAACCGCCGCATGGCCTGGCGCGCGCCGTCGACGTTCGGTGGCTCGTTCGCCAGCATGCGAAGACTCGTGCTGGCATTCGTGACAACGCCCGCCAGCGGCTGGCTGACCTCGTGCGCGATCGACGCGGTCAACGTCGCGAGGCTCGACGCCCGAGTGGCGTGGGCAAGCTCCGCGCGCAGCGTGGCGAGCGCTTCGTCGGCGCGCTTTCGTTCCTCGGCGCGCTGTTCCAGCTGGCGCACCCGGGCGCGATGGAGCACAACGAGCAACGTGGCCAGTCCGGCAACGCATAGCACCATGAACCAGGCCGTCTGGTAGAATGCCGGCGCGACCCTGAACGTGAACGCCGCGCCATCGAGGTTCCACACGCCAGCGTCGTTGGCGGCGATGATGCGGAATGTGTAGGGCCCGGGGCGGAGGTTCGTGTACGACACGACGCGCTCGGTCCCTGGCGCGTCCACCCACGCGCGGTCGTATCCGACGAGCCGGTACCGGAACCGGACGCGATCCGGGATGAGGAGGCTGGTGGCCGTATAACGCAGGGTGAGCCGTCGGGTCCTCGGTGGCACACGCACCGGCGCGCCCGAGCTGCTGCGCGTTAGGCGCCCGCCGTCCGCGCTGACCTCCTCGATGTGCACGGCTGGCGCGATCGTGTTCCGCGGCGCGGTCCGCGGGTCGATGACCGCGAGCCCGCCGGCCGTCGAGAACCAAAGCCGACCGTCCGGCGTTTGCGCCGACAGCGGCTGGGCGCCAGCGACCACCTCGGTAGCCGGAAGGCCGTCGCGCGTCCCGAACGTGGTCGCATGAACACGTGTGGCGCGGCCGTCGGCGACCGCGTTCAGCGCTGACAGCGGCAGGCGACTGATTCCGCTCCCGGTGTCGATCCACAGAGCACTGTCCGCCTCCTCTATGGCGGTCACCATCTCGCCCGGGAGTCCCTGCTCCGCGTGAATCGGCATGGGCGTACCGTCGCGCACGCGGGTGAGCCCTCCCGACGTGCCCAGCCAGATCGAGCCGTCGTGCGATTCGTGGATGGCGAACACGAATGGCCCGGCAATGCCGTCGGCCGTGTCCCAACTCCTGATCGAGTCGCCGACGATGCGCGCGACGCCGGCGTTCGTGCCGGCCCACACAGCGCCGCGGCGATCGATGACGAGCGCGCGGACATAAACGTTAGGCAGCCTGTCCGACGTCGTGAACGCGCGCACGCCCCCCTGCGTCAGTCGGAACAGTCCCTGATCGGTTCCTACCCACACCTGCCCGAGCGAGTCCTCGGCAACGGCGAGCACCCACTTGCCTGTGAGGCCATCGCGCGCCGTGTAGAAGCGCGACCCGCCCCCGGCGTGGTACAACGTCAGGGTGTCGTCGCCGCCGACCCAGAGGCCGCGCTTCCCTTCGGCGATCGTCCAGATTTTCCGCCGCGCCGCCGCCTCGGCGCCCGGCAGGGGCGCCCACGCACCGGGGCGCCCAGCGACGAGGCCCGTGGTAGCGCCGGCCACAATGAAGCGGCCACTGCGGTCCCACAGCAGGGCGCCCGGGTCGGCGAACGGCGGCCCGCCGTTAGGCGGGGTGAAGGTGGCGACCGCGCCGCGGCGCAGGCGATCGAGTCCGCCGCGCGTGCCTACCCAAATGCTCCCTTCGCCATCGATGAGCAAACTGGTGACCTGATCGCGAGAGAGCCCGTTACGGCGATCGAAGCGCTCGAGGCTGCCCGCATGCCATCGGAGCACGCCCATCCCTACCGTGCCAATCCACACGTCGCCGGTCGCGTCCTCGGCGAATGCAGAGACGTAGCCGACCAGCCCCACACCGAGCGGGTGGAACTCGAAGCGACCCAGATTCAGGCGTCCAAACCCGTGCTGCGTGCCGACCCACGCCGTCCCGTCTCGGGAGACGTACAAAGTCACAACGCCTTCGGGCAGTGCGTCCTTCGGCAACACCGGCGTTACCTGAGCGCCGTGGACTCGCAGCAGGCTGCGGTCGACCGCCGCCACCAGCAGGTCACCGCTCGTGTCCGCGGCGATCGCGGTGCCGCTCGTTGGAAGCCCGGACCGCGGATCGGGGGCGACAAGGCGGCCATCGCGAATCTCGTAGAGGCGACCATCAATATCCTGCCCCGAGACCCAGAGCCGTCCGGACCGATCTTCGACCATCCGCTGCAGCGACGCCGCGAGCGGCTGCGCAGACGCGGCGGCCCGGGTGAGCTCGCTGTCTTTGTAGCGCACCAAACCGGTCGACGTGGCGATCCAGAGGACACCCTGGCGATCCACGTGCAGCGGGACCATCGGGTACGAGGCAGCCCCTTGGAAGGCGGGTGCGTTATTCCGGTCGAATGCGGTGAATCGCACGCCGTCAAACCGCACGAGCCCGCCCTCGGTGCCGAGCCACAGGTAGCCGTCCGGGCTGCGTGCGATCCAGTCGATGGCCTGGTTAGGCAGGCCGTCCGCCGTGGTCCAGCGGTCGTGGTGATACTGGCTGACCGCGAGGTGCGAGGACGGCGTGGAGTCGGAGCGGAGGGTACTCTGGGCGCCAGCTCCGGACATCGCGAGTGCGACGGCGACCACCGACGCCGCAGCGAGCGTCAGACGCAATCGCGCGGCCGGATTCGTGAGGTCCGACATCGGGCTCGAGTGCGCGGATCGAGTGAGTGCGAGAGGCGAGCCTGCGCTTTCACGCGTAGCGTGGAGCTGACGATACATGGCTCACTGCCAAACTCCATCGATACGAAGGTATCGGCGATACCATTGTTCAATAGGGGGGTGTAGGGGCGAGCGAAAGATTGTGGTCGACAAACACCTTCGCCTGGAGCCCCACTTATGACGAGCGCGTCTACCGCCACCGCGGCCCCATCCAGTAGCGTCTATACGACCCGCGCGTTCTGGGAACGCCTGTGGCGTACGGCCGGCATCCAGTACGTCGGATTCTTCATCGTCACCTCGATCATCTACGGCTATCAGCCGCAGGTCGGCGCGTCGGCCGACGCACTCACCGCATTCTACGGCGGCGATCGCACGCGGATCCTGATCGCTGCGGGGCTGTCAGGCCTCAACGTCCTCAACCTCATGTGGTTCGCCGCGGCGCTCAGGACCACTCTGGCGGACGCGGGGCAGGACGGCTGGGGCGCGGCAGCGACCACGGCCAGCGCGTTGTTCGGAGGACTCACCCTTCTGGCTCTCGCGATCAGCGCGGCTCTCGCATACTCGATCGCAGGGTCCGGAAACACCACGCTGACGTCGGCCCTCAACGACTTCACGTGGGCCCTCGCCGTGTTGACGTCGTTCCCGCGGGCGATGCTGATCATGTCCGGGGCGTTCGGACTCTGGCGGTCGAAGCTGATCTCGAACGGGACGTTCGGTGCCGGCGTCGCATTCGTCGTACTCGGTGTACTGGGCGGCACCACGTGGCTGAGCGGTGGATTCTGGGCACCGGACGGCGCCTTTACGCGGTTCGTCTCTCCCACGCTCTTGCTCGTATGGGCCGTCGCCGTGAGCCTGGTTCTGACGAAGAGTCCCGCCACACGTGCCGGATGGTGATGCAGACGCTCGCCCGCAGGAGGAGGATGCGCCACGCCATCTCGTTCCTGCGGGTGGTGGTTGCAGTCGTTGTCGTCGTGTTCGCGCTGATCGGGTTCCTCTACGTGACGCGTGGCGGCGCGGTCAAACGCGTGCGAGGCGTCGGGGTCACCAGCGGCACCGTGTCGGCTGCGCTCCGAGCCGCGGGCGTCGAGGTCGTTGCGTTCCGCCCATTGCGGATTTCCATGTTGAACGTCGCGCAGAATCGATCGCACGTCCGCGCGATCGTGATCGACGGCCGTATCGGATGGACTGGAGGATTCGGCATCGACGACAAGTGGCTCGGTGACGGTCGCAGCAACGGCGGGTGGCGAGACACCAACGTCAGGTTCGAAGGTCCTGCCGTTCGGCAGCTCGAGGCCGCGTTCGCCGCTGCCTGGACGGAAGCGACCGGCGAGCTGCTGACTGGTCGCATCACCGTTCCGGTTGCTCGGGACGGCGCGGTGCGAGCCGGTCTCGTCTACGCGCCGCCCACGCTGGGCAGCACGGTGGCGGAACGTTTTTGGCGCTCTCGGTCGCCGCCGCTCGCAAGACGCTCTACATCACCAACCCGTACTTCGCACCGGAAGACAATTTCGTCGACCTGCTCGCTGCTGCCGCCAGGCGTGACGTGGATGTGCGGCTTCTGCTTTCCGGACCGCGAACGGACATCCGATTGGCGCGGCGTGCGGCTCGTGCCCGGTACGACCGATTGCTTGCGGCGGGCGTCCGCGTGTTCGAGTGGCAACCGACCGCTCTGCACGCCAAGACCTTCGTGGTCGACGAGCTCTGGTCGTCCGTTGGCACAATGAACTTCGACAACCGGTCGCTCGTGCTCAACGAGGAAGTCACGCTCATGGTGCTGGACCCGGCCTTCGGCCACGACATGAATGCGATGTTCCTCGACGACCTCCAGCATGCCACCGAGATCACGCGCGACGAGTTTCGGAAGCGACCGTGGACCGAACGGGTGGTCGAACGAGGTGCGAACGTCGTCGCACGCGTGCTCTGAATCATGATCTGCCGACTCGCCCTCACCACACGTTAGGCGTGGCTTGGAGGCGCACTGTTATTCGTTAGGCATCGCCTTCACCGTCGAGCGGGCCGGCGGCAAGCCAGTGGCAGGCCGCCGGCAAACAGCACTTTGGGACCGCTAGTGGGACCGCAACAATGACGTGACTCAATCGGCGCGCGGGCGCTTTCCGCGCTTCTGAACGTCCTCGAGCGCCGTCGTGTAGCGGGCGTATGCCTCGTCCAGCTCCAGCTCCGAATCACTGAGCTTCCCCGCGAGCTTCTCGTCCGCCCGACGATCACGCCACGCCTTGTAGCTGCGACGAGCCGAGTCGGCCTTGGACTTCAATTCGTCACCGGCTTCGGCGAGTTGAACTCGCGCGTCTGCCGCCACTTCGGCATCCTGCGCAGCCGATCTTCGAAGCGCGGCGTCCGCCTGATCGAGATGAGCGTTGAACCGCTGCTCACGCACGCTGTCCCATGCTGTGTATTTGGTGTGCGCGTCGTTCACCGAGCGTCGAAACCCGGTCCACTCTACATCGACCTCACGGCGAACCGCCTCCCAGTCGTCGCGCATCTTCTTCCTCGCGTCCGCCACGTGCTTGCTCACGCGGTCCCGCTGTGCACGCAGACCTGAGATCTCGTCCATCTCGGCTTTGGCGTTACGCGCGCGAGCCGCCGCTTCCATCTCATCGAGTCGGGCATCCGCGGTACGCATCTGAGCCTGGAGACGATCGGCGTAGGCTTTCTCGGTGTCCATAGGTTTCCTCCACAGAAAAGGCATCGCCAGAATCGAGGACGGTGAGGCAGCCCGTCTCGCGTTGGCGGGAAATCACCGTGGACCCTGACAGGAAGCAGGATATGGCGCGCCTTGGTGCGCGCCATTGTCGATAGGTATCGGCCGGATCTGCTCGTGCGAGAGATGGATGAGGGCGCTGCGCGTCCGCTCCGCGCCATGTCGCAGCGTTACTCGAACGGCGTACGACAGGTTCGACCTAAAGATCCATGCGGTTTGGGGCTAGCGGAGCGAGTATTCGGGCGAGCGTGATTGACCAACGCATCAACGGCTCGTGTGGACGCGAGTCGGCGTCATTGCCCCTAAGCCTTGCCGCCAATGCCATTCCTCCAGACATCCCGGGACCGCGCCGCCTTGATGATTCTCATCCTCGCGGTCGCGGTCGCCATTGGCCTGTCGCCGTTCTTCAGCGGCCTTCTTGGTGCGGCGGTCCTGTACGTGATCTGGGCTCGTCCGTACCAATGGCTCGAGCGCGCGTTGAAACCGGGGATCGCCGCGGCCCTCGTGCTCGTATCGGCGCTCCTGCTCATCGCCCTCCCGGCTACGTGGCTGATCGGCTTGCTGATCGATCAGGCACCGGACGCGCTCCGGCGAGCACAGACGAGCGACGTGTTCTCGCGCATAGCGGAGATGCGAGTGGGCAGCTTCCAGGTGGGACCGGAGTTGGCGAAGGCGACCGATTCGCTGCTGTCGTGGCTGTCGTCGCAACTCGCGGGGTTCGTCGGCGGCGCGACGTCGCTCGTGCTCAACTTCGTCATTGCGTTTTTCGGGCTGTATTACCTGCTGCGCTCGGGACCGCAGATGTGGGCGGCCGCGCGCAGTTACATCCCGTTCTCGGCGAGTACATCGGATGCCCTGCTCAACCGCTTCGTCGGCGTGACGGAAGCGACGCTGCTTGGCACGGCGCTCGTTGCGGTGGCGCAGGGCACCCTGGTCGGCACGGGGTTCTGGCTCGTCGATCTCCCCAATCCGCTCTTCTGGGGCACGGTGACCGCGTTCGCGTCGGTGCTGCCGGTGCTGGGCAGCGGTCTCGTCTGGGCACCTGCTGCGATCATGCTTCTCGCACAGGGGAGAGTCGGTGCGGCAGCGACGATGCTCGTCATCGGGGCCGGGATTGCGAGCAACGTGGACAATCTCATTCGGCCGCTGGTGTACAAGCGGGTGTCGAACACTCATCCGATGATCACGCTCGTCGGCGCCTTCGCCGGCGTTAGGTATTTCGGGCTTCTCGGCATCCTCCTCGGCCCGCTGGCCATTGCGTACCTGTTCGAGCTGCTGCACGCCTACCGTCAGGAGTACGGCGCGGGGAGCGAAGGGGCTGTGGCGCCACCAGCAGCAGGAGCGGCGGATGTACGAACGGACACGTCTCGGGTGGCCGCACACGCCTAACGACTGCACGACGAGGCAGCGGCGGACCGGATCCGACTCAGGCGCGACCCCGGTGCTCGGCCGAAGCCGTTTGTAACGAAACGACCGTCCGCTCGCGCTTTGTTGTCAGCGCCGTTAGGATGGCGACGATCGCCCATACCTAGGTATCATGGCTGGCGGGCCCGCACCGACCCATCATGGACTTCGGCTCGCGGGTGGCCTAACCGTGTACGAGCAACGCTCGTGGGGAACTCGACGCGATACAACACCGTCCGGCCCGGCTCCGCCGCCCAGGGGCTGACCGACGCGCAGCACGGCGAACTGATGTCGACCGTGCTGGGCAAGCCATGGAACGTGGCGGTCTTCCTTCGCGCCGCCATCGGCATCGCCCGCGCACTTGCCGCTCTCCACCGACGCGGCGTTGTCCACCAGGATCTGAGCCCCTCGTGCATTCTGATCGATGCGGCCACCGGCGAAGCCTGGTTGACCGGTCTCGACCTGTCGCCCCGGCTCGTTTGCGACCCGCCATCTGACCCAACACGGGTTTTCGCTCGCAATCTTCCATACATGGCGCCGGAGCAGTCGGGCCGAATGAATCGCTCCGTGGATTCACGGAGCGATCTCTATTCGTTCGGTGCTCTGCTCTACGAAATGTTGACCGGTACGCCCCCGTTCAGTGCCAACGAGCCGATGGAATGGGTGCACTACCACGTCGCGCGCCAGCCGGTGCCGCCGGCGGATCGAGTCGCGGGAATTCCAGCGCCTGTGTCCGCGCTTGTCCTCAGGCTCCTCGCCAAGAACCCCGAGGATCGGTATCAGACCGCGGGCGGCGTCGAGTCCGACCTTCGGAAGTGTCTCTTCGACTGGGAGTCGACAGGGCACGTCGAGCCATTCGCGCTCGCCGAGCGGGACGTACCGGACTGGCTCCTCATCCCCGAGCGGCTCTACGGACGCGAGCGAGAAGTTGCATTGCTCGTCGATGCGTTCGAGCGTGTCCTGCGCAGCGGGAGACAGACACTCGGTCTCGTGTCGGGCCATTCGGGCGTGGGAAAATCCTCGGTCGTGAACGAGCTTCAACGTTCGGCTGTAAATGCGCACGGCCTGTTCGCGTCGGGCAAGTTCGAGTCGCATGAGCGCGATGTCCCGTTTGCTCCGATCGTGCGCGCCTTTCGCGAGATGCTGCGCTCGGTCCTTTTGTCGAGTGATGCTGAGCTGCAGCGGTGGCGCGAGCGCATCATGGGCGCCCTCGGCGACAACGCCCAACTCATCATCGATCTCGTGCCCGAGGTCGGGCGCGTCATCGGACCCCAGAAACCGGTTGTGGAGCTGCCGCCGCAACAGGCGCAAGCACGGTTTCGGAGAGTCCTCCAGCGGTTCATCGCAGTGTTCGCGAGCTCCGACCACCCGATGGTGCTGTTCGTGGATGATCTGCAGTGGGTGGATCGCGCGACGCTCGATCTCCTGCGGAGCCTAACGACATCCGACGAGAGCATGCACCTGCTCGTCGTCGGTGCA
>Ga0207706_10006385_pt1 | contig 10953 bp, 10 predicted proteins | sample KBSC53metaG_FD_184318 | JGI IMG/M metagenome (GOLD analysis project Ga0207706, IMG submission 184318) | Corn rhizosphere microbial communities from Kellogg Biological Station, Michigan, USA - KBS C5-3 metaG (SPAdes) (version 2) | ecosystem: Host-associated > Plants > Roots > Rhizosphere > Soil ... | reverse complement strand
AGTTTCGGTTGCAGCGGGTAGTTACACAGATCTCGCAGGCAATGCTGGAGCCGCCGGCGCCTCAGGCAACTTGCCAGCCGGCGTTGCTGGCGAGCCGATTAACTTGGCCCTGGATGCTTCTGCAGACGCCGGAACCATCGTGACGGTTACCATTTCCAAGCTGCCGGCGGGCTGGACTTTGGATGGTGGCACGCAGCAATCAGACGGCAGCTGGACAATCGAAACGATGGATGTGACGACCCTAACTGTCACCACACCGGCCGATTACTCCGGCGCGGAAGTGCTGAACGTTACGGCGACATGGACCAACCCCGATGGCACCACTGGGGCAATGACCGTCGCCGACAATGTCGAAGCCTACGCCCCCGGCAATCCCATCTTCGCCTGGTCGGGCGACGACACGCTGACCGGCTCGGCAGGCGCAGACACGTTCGTCTTCTCGCAGCCGATCGGCCGCGACCTGGTCCATGGCTTCGACGCGTCGGCGGACAAAATGGACCTCATTGGCTATGCCGGCGTTAGCAGCTTCGCCGACGTGCAGGCGCACATGGCGGACGATGCGTCGGGCAATGCGGTGATCACGCTCGCCGACGGCCAGTCGATCACGCTCCAGGGCGTCTCGGCGTCGTCGCTCACCGCCGCGAACTTCGAGTTCAACGCGACTCCGGTCGTCACGAACAGCGGGACGATGGCGATTGGCGACGGTGCGGTGCTACCGCTGTCGGGAACGATCAACAACAGCGGGACGATCAGCCTCAACTCCAATGGCGCGACGACGGTGCTGCAGCTGATCCAGAACGGCATCACGCTGCAGGGCGGCGGGCAGGTCATCCTGTCCGACAGCTCGGCGAACGAGATCACCGGCACATTGCCGTCGGTCACATTCACCAACGTCGACAATGTCATTTCCGGCGCCGGCAACCTTGGCGGCGGCTCGCTGACGCTGATCAACGGCGGGACGATCATCGCCGACGGCACCAATGCGCTGGTGATCGACTCCGGGGCCAACGCGGTCGTGAACATGGGCACGATCGAGGCGACCGGAGGCGGCGGACTCCAGATCGTCGGTTCGATCCAGAACGACGGGCTGCTGCTTGCGCAAAGCGGAAACATCACCTTCGGCGGAGACGTCACCGGCTCCGGCCACGTCGAGATCGACGGCAGCGCGACGATAGAGTTCGGCGGCCTGGCGACGAACAACATCGAGCTCGACGCGAACGCGACCGGCATCATCGTCTTCGACGATTCGGACGTGTTCACCGGCACCATCACCGGCCTGAACTGGGATGATCTGATCGATCTCAAGGACGTCCAGCTCGGCGCGAACACCACGCTGACCTATTCGGACGATGGTTCAGGGAGCGGCCTGCTGACCGTTTCCGACGGCACGCACTCGGTACAGCTGCATCTCGTCGGAACCTATAACGCGAGCGACTTCGTCCTGGGCTCCGATGGCCAAGGTGGTTTGCTCCTCACGAATGACGTGAACCGCGTCGATCTATTTGCATAGTCAGGCGACGGCCATTCATCCGGCAAAGGGCTGACGTTGATCTTTGACCAGAGCGCTGCGCGTGCCCTGAGGCCGCGTTCAGCGAAACTGGCGAAGCGCGGAGCTCATCCGGCCGCTTTGGCAGTCACCACCGGTGGCAGTTTTTCCAGGAATGGGTCGGTGCGCCGATCGGAAAGTTGAATTGTGAAGACGAATGCGGCGCCCGCGACGATCGCCAAACCATAGGGAACTCTGGCATCTCGACTGTTTATCGCCCGCCGGGACGGCACCATCTGGCGCACAACCAGATAGACCAGAGCGACCAGCCCGCCCGCGACAGAAACGGCGACGATCAGGCCGACCGCTGCTCTTAAATCGAGCCAGAGCCCGATCGCGGCCAAAAGCTTGATGTCGCCGCCTCCCAGCCATCCTGCAGCAAAGGCCAGGGTTCCGACCGCCAGGATGACAAGACAGACCAGCGCGTTCTGCCAAAGGCCCAACGAAAAGCCGTGGATGGCCATGGCCGCCATCGCTCCGGCAATCACGGCCGCGCATGTCAGATTCGAAATCCGCAGCCGAAGTGCGTCTTCAACTGCTGCGGCCGCCAATGCCAGCGCCAGCAAAGCAACCAGCCACCATGGAGAGCCGATGATCAGATTCACCGCCTTCTGAGTGCCTCAAGATTGTTCGCAGCGCGAACGTACCAAGTCCTGCTGACATCCAATGCTTGGCTGAAGGCGGCAGTTGCACGCCCGTTGTCGCCGAGAATCGCAGCAGCGACGCCCGCGTCGTTCAACCGCGCCGCCCATGAGGAGTCAGATTCGCCGGTGCGACGACTCGGAAGCTCGGCGGCGAGCGCAGATCTCGCCAGTTCCAAATTGTTCACAGCTCGAGCGGACTTCGGGTCCAAGGCGACGGCTGCCTCGAAAAGACTGAGCGCTTCCTTCCAATTTCCGCGAAGCAAGTGCGACCAGCCACGGTTGTTCACCGGTTCGACTTCACTCGGTGCCAATCGCGACGCTTCGTCGTAGCAGGCGATCGCCTTGGTCCAATCCGACCTCAAGTCGGAGACGACGCCAAGCGCGTTCCATGCGCGCCAGCTAGCGCCTCGCGCTGAGGTCGCCCGCGACAGCAACAAGGATGCGTTTGTCACATCGCCAAGCTTGAGCGCCGCGATTCCTGCTTGTTCCAACAAGCTCTCATCAATGGCGGATGTTTTGAGCAGCGACTGATAGCGCGCGAAGGCTTGCTGATATCTGCCAGACGCATAATCCAAATCCGCCATTACTCGATCGAGTTCCGCGCCGGCAGCGCCGGCACCGACCGCACGGGCAATCATCAGCGTGGCTTGATCGAGCCGGTTTGCCCGGATCGCATGTTCCGCACCCGCAATCAGTCCACGCGGGTTTGGCGGCAACGTTGCCGCTGGGGCCGTCGAAGCGGCGGCTACCGTGAACAGGAACGGGATCATGCGCGCGAGGATCGCCGTGATGCCGTTTCCCGGCCGAGAAGAACTACTATACTCTTCACGCTCGGCGACTTGAGCGCCTTGCAGCCGAAGTGCGCCGCGAGGCGTCGCGCCGTGAAGGCGCGCGCTGCAGGATAGAGCACGAGGCTGCGTTCACGCTGCTGGCGAGCGTTGCCAATGCCGATCGACCGCCATCCACGCCCTACGAGCAAATTGCGTGTCCGGGCGGCCAGGCCCTGGCTTCGCGCTGCGTTCAGTAACACGACGTTTTGCGGGGCGGAGGCGAATCTGAGCGGCACCCACCGGACTGCCGCCGCAAGAATCGGTCGGGGCGACGGAACGTTCGGGCGCTCGGCGATCGTTGGAGTGGCATTCGCGAAGATCAGTGGGCTGCGGATGCCGGCCTCAGGCTGCTTTGATTTCACCGAGTGCACGGCGGTGATCAACGACACCTCGCGTAGAGAATTTCGTTGCAGGCGAGGGCCGGTGGCGGCCGAAAGGTCCGTTTCCTCGACCTGCACGTTCCGAACAGCCACAGGCCGTGGCGTCGGCTGGCGAGCCGGAACCACAGGAGGCAGCTGCGATGCGGGCTCAACTGTAATCGGAATCGAAATTTCGGCGCCGAGGACGAGTGCGCGCGCGGGCAACACCGCCCGCCGTCCGGCGGGCAGGTCCACAGATGCGGACGAAAGCCGAGGCGGCGCGATCGCTGGAGAGGCAGCTGCGGCCTTGGCCGGCTCATCGTTCGCAGCGATCGATATCTCCCCATCGACCCGCAGAGTGGGTCGTTTGAGGACGAAGGGAGCCGGGGCAGGTAAGCTTACGGTAGCTGCCGTCAACTGAGGCGGCGCGATCTCGGGCGCCAACTGCTTAGGGGCAGCGACAGCCGTTGGCACCTTCACCGTAATCGATGAAAGTCGGGGCACCCCGATCTGAGTAGTCTGCGCCTCGACCAATTGGGTCTGATTTGTATGCACCGCGGCCAGTCGTGCTGCTTCGGCCCGCACTTCACCTGCCTGCTCGCCTTCACCTAGACGCTCGAGTGAGTTGGCCAGTGCGTACAAAAGCATCGGGTCGTTGGGGGCGTAGGCTAGCGCAAACTCGTAATTGGCACGGGCAAGATCATATCGACCCATCGTGGCATAACAGGCGGCGATTCCTGCGAACGTATCGGCGCCGGGCGGTTGCTCCCGCTGGGCCTTACGGAAGGTCTCAAGAGCGAGGCCCGCATTGCCGAGTGCGAGCTGTGCGCGCCCCTGCGCAATGAGGCTCCCCGCATATCGGAACTTTGCTGCCGGATCGGCGATCGGGCGCACGTGATAAGCCTGATCCGTCACGCAGCCCGTCATCACGAGGCTGCTGCCAAGCAAGAGAATTTTTGTCCCCCCTGTCATATTTCAGCCCCCTCCGTGCAAAGCCGGCAGAACAGCCCGCGCAACCCTGATCGCCGCTGGAAGCATCAGCACGCCGATCATCGTCGGCAACATGCAGGCAACCAGCGGAATGGAAATCAAGACAGGTAGTCGATGAGCTTTTTCCTCCGCTCGCATGCGGCGCTTTTCGCGCATTTCGGACGCATAGGTGCGCAACGTCTGTGCGATCGACGACCCCAGCTTTGTCGATTGGATCAGCAATGTGCAAAATGCGCGGATGTCATCGACTCCCGATCGGTCCGCCATCCGGCGCAACGCGTCGTCGTGGCTGCGGCCGGCACGAAGTTCGAGCACCACCGCACCGAACTGTTCAGCCAGAAGAGGGTGCGATGAGGTCATTTCCATGCCGACGCGCGAAAATGCCGCCTCAAGGCCCAGGCCCGCTTCCACGCAAACGAGCATGAGATCGAGAGCGTCGGGAAAGCCGTTGACGAGTTCACGCTGTCGGCGATCTGCGCGGGCGCGGACGAACAGCGCCGGTATATAGAGGCCCATGACAGCCGCAGTCATGAGCGTAAGATAAAGCTTGAACATACTCGGGCTCGACGCCGACAAGCCGAAGAAAACGAGCACGAGAACTGGAAGCCCAATGACGAGCACCAGCCGCAACAAGGTGTAGACCCGCGGCGCGTAAGTTGCCGAAAACCCCGCGGCGATTAGCCGCTGCCTAAGCGCCGCATCCCGAGTATCGACCAGGCTGATGCCGCGCTGCTCGATCGAGTTTACAAGCTTGAGCCATGAGCTCTCGACCCGTTCGTTGCGCAGCGAACCGAGCGCCGGCATGCCGTGGCCCGATGGGGCCCCTTCCAATAAGCGCCGACGCGTAAGCTGCCTGCCACCGATTCCCTGGGCAACGAAATAAGCGGTCGCGACGACGAACGCGAACAGCAGCACCAACAGCAGCAGCCGAAGACCCGTACTTTGCGCGACCAACTCAAGCATGTTGTTACACCTTCAAATCAACCATTCGCCGAATGGTGAAGAAACCAATGAGATAAAGGACGATGAGAAATGAGAAGCCCGGTACGAACCATGGGTCATTGGCGACATCGAGAAAGAATTGCGGATTGAACACGAACAGGAGCGTGAAGGTGAATAGCGGCAGCACCGTCAGCATGAGCGCTGTCATTCGCCCTTCACTGGATAGCGCACGCACCTTCATCATCATGGATTGACGATCGCGAATGACTTTCGTGAGATTCTCCAAGATCTCTGCGAGGTTGCCGCCAGTCTCACTCTGAATCGACAGGGAAACTACAAACATCCGCATGTCTTCCAGATTCCACCGTTCAGCCATGTTCTGAAGCGCGTCGCGAAGTTCGGAACCATAGGTCACTTCGTTCACGACAGTGCCGAACTCTGGGCCGATCGGATCCGGCATCTCCACCGTCAGGAGGTCGAGCGCAGCGGCGATCGGGTGGCCTGCGCGAAGCCCACGCACGAACACATCGAGCGCGACCGGGAACTGCTCCTCGACCTTCTTTCGAGTCTTGGTCGCCCGCCAGTTGACGATCATCAATGGTATTGCGGCCCCGAGGACGCCTGCGAACGTAGCGCTGATCACGATCCGGCCGAAGCTGATCCCGATCCCCCACCAAACCGACATTAACAGGAGCAATCCGAAGAAGATTGCCACCGGCGCGACAAGGAGGATGAGTAGCAGCCGGGGGGTTTGAATCGGCATCCGCGCCTGCAACAGCATGCGGTCGAGATTGTGCGCAAAGCGATCGAGGGCCGGCGGAAGTCCTTCCGGCACGGAGGATTCGCTTCGACGCAGGTTGCTGGCTTGCTCGCTCCGATTTCCACCGCGACCGATCAGCTTGAGCCGCCAACGGATGGCCTGGCTTTCCGACCTGTTGCTCGCCAGCCAGCGGATCGCCGATTCGGCGGCAAGCACCACGGCGCCAAACACGCAGACGAGAACGACGGCGTGGATCCAGGCGGGGTTCATGCTTCGAACTTCGCGTCTGGACGGAAGAGCTCGGCCGAAAGGCTGACGCCGTGCGACATTGCGTGATCGAGGAACCGCGGCCGGATGCCCGTCGCTTCGAAACGACCCTGGACGACGCCGTCCGCACCGATACCGGTTTGCCGGAAGCGGAAGATGTCCTGCATCGTGATGATGTCGCCCTCCATGCCCGTCAGCTCCGCGAGGCCAATCAGCTTGCGGCGACCATCGGACAGGCGGGCAACCTGGATGACGACGTTGATCGCTGTGGCGATTTGCGCGCGCGCCGATCGGGCAGGAATGTCGACGCCGCTCATCCCGATCATCTGCTCCACGCGCGACAGCGCGTCACGGGCGGTGTTTGCGTGAACAGTGGTCATTGAGCCGTCGTGGCCGGTGTTCATCGCCTGGAGCATGTCGAACGCTTCTCCGGCGCGAACTTCGCCGAGGATGATCCGGTCGGGACGCATACGCAGCGCGTTCTTGACGAGATCGCGCTGGCTGATCTCCCCCTTGCCCTCGATGTTCGGCGGCCGGGTCTCCAGCCGCACAACATGATGCTGCTGGAGCTGGAGCTCGGCCGAGTCCTCGATCGTTACGATCCGCTCGTGGTCGGCGATGAAGGCGGACATCGCATTCAGCAAGGTGGTCTTGCCCGAACCCGTGCCACCCGAGATTAGCACATTCCTACGCGAAGCAACGATTGCCCGCAGGACCTCCGCGACCTGAAGGGGAACGCTGCTGATCTCGATCAACCGATCGAGACTGATCGGTATGCGCGCGAACTTGCGGATGGAGAGAAGGCATCCGTCGATCGCGAGCGGCGAAACCACCGCGTTGACCCGGCTCCCATCGGCGAGCCTCGCGTCCACCATCGGCGAGCTCTCGTCGATCCGTCGGCCGACTGCCGACACGATCTTCTGGATGATCCGCAGCAAGTGCCTCTCGTCCTTGAACCGCACCGGGCTGTGTTCGAGCACTCCGTATCGCTCGACAAACACCTTGGCATGGCCGTTTACGAGAATGTCGGTGATCGTAGGATCCTTGAGGAGCGGCTCGAGGGGACCGAGACCCAGGAGCTCGTCCAGCACGTCACCAACGAGCTGCTTGCGCTCCGCGTGGTTCAGCGCGTGATTTTGTTTCGCAAGCTCCTCAGCAACGATGTCGCCGACTTCATCTTCGATCTGCGCGCGCGACATCTGCTCGAGCGCCTGAAGATTGATCAGGTCGAGAAGACGTTGATGAAGCTCGACCTTGAGTTCGGTATGGAGGTCGCGCTTCTCGAACGCGCCGGCATCGCCCAATGTGACGAGCCGATGTTCCTCCATCGCGCGCTGCCGCTGTTCGTCGTCCAGCTCTTCGACTTGGTTCGTCTTCCGGATTTGCCACATGGCCTATCTCTCCAATCCAAGCGCCGCAGCGACGCCTGCGTCGAGCGCATCCAGGTCCTTGCCCAGCGCGCTTTTCCGCTTGAGTTCATCGATGGGTACGCCGCGATCGATCGCTGATCGCATCAATGGGAAATCGTTCGCGATGGCGTAAGCCACGTCGCGCCCGAGTGCGTTGCGCACGTCCGCCGGCCGAACAGTGCGGGCGAGCGATTTTTCGAAGCGGTTGACGATGACCCGGACCTCGACGTTCGAGAGATCCTGGGATTCCAGCAGCGTCAGCTGGCGTTTTGCGCGGTTGATGCCGGCGACGGTCTGCTCGGTGATCAGCAACGCTAGATCGGATTGTGCAACGACCGACAGAGACCAGTTGGTCCAGTTGGTCGGAAGATCGACGAACACGGTGTCGAACTCGCGCCTGGCAAGCTCGATGATGCGCAACAGATGATCAGTTGGCATGCCCTCGATCGGCATCATTTCGCCGGGTGCGGCGATCACTTTGAGCCCGCTGGGGTGCTCGGTGCAGGTAGCACGCAGCAGCTCTCCGTCGAGCCTCGATCCTGCCTCCAGCAAGTCGAGTAGCGAGAATTTCGGACGCAATCCAAGCTGGAAGGCCACGTCGCCGAATTGCAGATCGAGGTCGATCAGGCAGACTTCACGGCCTCTTGGCGCTTCGTTGTGCACGTAGCGGATCGCGAGCTGGCTGATGAGCGCGGTCGCGCCGACCCCGCCGACGCTCTTGATGACGCTGACAAGTTTGCCGGTCGTAGCGGCGGCGGTACTTTGCCTCTTCGCCAGCTCTTCTTTCAGAAGCGCCAGCGAAGATTCAATTTCCTCCACACTTGCCGGAAGAGGAATGACGTCGTGGGCGCCAGTCCTGACGAGCGAGCGAACGAGCGCGAGCGGCGGTTCGTAAACTCCTGCGATCAGCGGAGTCGAAACGAGCTGCGCCAGCTTCTGAAAGCGCTTTATCGACGCTGCATTGTCGGCATCGACCTGGACAATCGCGACGAGCGCTTTCGAGAGCTCGTCCGGGTCGATCCAATCCGTAACGGGAACGATGTTGATAGAGAGCGGCAGATCAGCGACGCGGGCGCCGACCAGGTCGGGCTCGGCTCCCTCGAGGCTGCTGAGATACAGCTGGACGGCGGCTTCCCGTTTGCTGCTTTTCCAGCCGGTGCCTGTCTCATTGGGTTTGATGACACTCACCTCCGCCACCTCAATTTGACACCGCCCCGCTGAGATCCTCAGCGGACAGGGTCGTCGTGAACGCGGGCATGTTCATGCTGGTTATAGCCAAGATCGTGAGCGGCCTGAATTGCAGAGCTGTGGGTGTCCCAATTTTGACCGTTACCATCGGTGACAGGTCCGGAAGGACAGGACTTCCGGCGTAGCCCAGGCCGGAGGACGAATATTCGACGGTTACGTTCGCGGCCGTCAGTGACGGCAGGAAGTATTTCATGCGAGTCACCACCGTATTGAACGCGGTGGTATTCTCAGTGCCCAGCGTCGGACACGGAGTCGTGACGCATGTGCACCCCGTGCTGGTACATCTAACCAATCCAAATGCCGACGCAGGGATGACATCGCCCTGGGTCAGCCCGCCGACGCCCACGTACGACGTGGCAACGCCGGGCTCGATCATATCGGTGACGATCGCCATCCGGGCGCCCATCTGGGTCGCCTTTTCGGCCTGGTTGTAGGTCCAGATCCAGCGTCCGCCATCAATGATGCCGAAGAGCAGGAGCAGCAGGAGCGGAAACACGAGTCCAAACTCCGCGGCGGTGGAGCCGGACTGATCGCGCATGAAGCTGCGGACGGTCATAAGCCCGTCACCGCCGCTTCCGATCTTGCGTAGAGTTGATAACCAACTCCCGAAAAACCCAGGGCAACCGCTATCACCGGACGATAGGTCACGGTCGCAGTCACTGCCACGACGTGCGCTCCGTTTGCGTCGTTTCGGTACAGCCCCTGCATTGTCTGTGTACCCGCCGTCGTTGTGCAACTTTGGGTGACAGCAACATTCGCCGCGGCGATGTTCGGAGTTAGCTTGTCTGTGCCGCTCAGATAGCCGTACATCACCACATTCTGTGTGGGGGTTACGACATTGGTCGTGTCTGGCGACCCGCTGCAGCCGTAATAATTAAAGCTCTGTCGCGCCGCGAAACGCGCTCCATCGCGAACGGCCTTCAGCAGAGTGTGCTCATTCCAGAAATAGTTGCCGAGCTCGATACAACCGAACATCAGGATGAGCAGCAGGGGCGTCACCATCGCCATCTCTACCGCTGCATTTCCGCGCCGGTCGCGGGCCAGCCGTAGGAGGGTATGGCCTCTCATCTGATCAGATACGGCCGGTCGTGCCGTACGAACTGGGCTGTGCTGCCTCCGGTGCCGTTTCCAGTGTGGCCGATCACCTCGACGTAGATGTCGCCCACGTTGGTGTAGGTGACCTTGCTGCCGCCGCTCAGGCCGTTGTCACGCGACATCGACGGTTCGACGAGGAATGTGTCGACCCAATCAATCGGGTTGACGGGCTTTTTGCCGTTGAGCCCGGTGCAATTGACGACCGCGACAGGCAGCGTTCGACGGTCTGGCGTTGTGCCTCCCGGGCTCCAGCCGGGCGGCCGGCACACCGGTTGCGGATAGGACTGGCCGACAAGGGTCGCAGGCGGGGTAGCTAGCTGCGTGGCCGCGTTGGCCATCTCCCACCGATAGACCTGGTAGCGGGTCGGATAAGATCGCGTCGCATCGACGGAGAGTGGGAAAGCGGCTCTGATCGTCGCATTCATCGACGTCTTGGGTTTTTCCAATATCTCGACATCGTGCCCAGCGATGGAAGATTCGCAACGCGTGCTCGACAAGTTAGCCGCCGCAATTGAAGACTCCCGGAGTTTTGTGCGTCAAACCATTCCCGACGGAGAAAGTGCGCTGGGACGCCGCTGGGTAACCAAATTCTTCAGCGATAACCTCGCATTCGGTTATCCTTTCGATGACTCGTCTGACGATCAAGCATCAGCCGCCTGGTTCATCATTCGCTCCGCGCAGCGCTACCAGCTAAAGATGACGATGAACGGGTTCTTCGTACGCGGAGCACTGACCGCGGGCCCGGTTTGTTTGACCGACGAGATCATTTTTGGATCGGCATTGATCGAGTGCTACCAGCTCGAGTCGAAGACGTCCATCGTGCCACGAATCGTGCTGGCCGAACCGTTGCAACAGTTGCTGAT
>Ga0207706_10006384_pt1 | contig 10953 bp, 13 predicted proteins | sample KBSC53metaG_FD_184318 | JGI IMG/M metagenome (GOLD analysis project Ga0207706, IMG submission 184318) | Corn rhizosphere microbial communities from Kellogg Biological Station, Michigan, USA - KBS C5-3 metaG (SPAdes) (version 2) | ecosystem: Host-associated > Plants > Roots > Rhizosphere > Soil ... | reverse complement strand
ATGCGCTACCGGGCTGCGCCACCACCCGAAAGGATTGCAAATCTACATGAAATTGGCCTTAAAAATCTGGTTTATTACTGCACAGAAATGAGAGTTTGATGAAGGCAACTATTTTCCTTTCGAATAAATTTGCTCATCAATGTAATCGCCAATAATTGAAGCCAGGTCGTTATTGCCTTGTGGAATCGAAACCCAGCAAGGTTTATTATTCTTATCTCTTATCCTTGTAATAAAAATAGGTTCATGACCGGGTAACTCTACGACACAAATTTTATTTTGTAAAGATATGATCTCGACGTATGCAATTTTTTCCCCGATGCGTATTTGAAACTTTCTTTGCTCACCGCTGGTACTGGCCTCTTCCTTCTCCATTCTTATTAAATCACAAAAGCTATACCCTTAATCACATTGATATAATAATAAATGTGTGAATGAATCTCATAAAAATTATTTTCAAATGATGATTATTCATTTGGCTTATCTATCTTCACGTTTCTACCGCAACAAGCCGGAAATTTTACATACCGACATTACCACGTCAGCAACTTAATCCCTGTTTTTGAGATATCCATATTAATTGGTTAAAGAATATGTTTTTGTGCCTGTAATAGGTTGTCGGCACAATTATTTACACAGATAAATGATAAAAGTTCGTTTTTAAAAAATGAGTTTGAATTTAGACAGCGACTTACTTGAAACATTGTTCGAAACAATTTCGAATGATGTGCACGTATTTGAAGCGGTGCGAAATTCTGACCATATCATTACCGATTTCAAAAGTTTAATAGGAAATAAGACAACTGGCGTCAGCAATGGAAACTTGTACAATAAGTTGTTTGATCAATTTGTGAATGTCATCGAAACCGGGGAACCTTTGGATATGATCTTTCAGGACCAGGACAGGTGGCATCATGTAAGAGCACAAAAATTCAACAACGGGCTGATCGTTTATCGCGAGGATATAACTGTTGCAAAACAAGCCGAAGAAAAGATCATGCAATTGAACATGGCTTTATTTGCAAAAAACCGAAAACTTGAAGTGTTAAGTTCTGAATTGAAAACGTTCAACACCATCGCAGCCAATGACTATAACGAAACATTGAAACATTTGTACAATTCGATGGAGTTTATCATAAACAACGATGCTAAAAATTTATCAGATGCCGGAAAAGCAAATATCAGGAGAGCCCAGGCTGCTATACAGAAAACAAGGTTACTGACTGATGATATCATAGCTTTTTCAAAGATCCATCCGGATGAGCAAATGACCGAGGTTGATCTGAATGAAATATTGGTGGCTGTTTTGAACAGCCTGGACGAAAAGATCAAAGCGGCGAATGCAAAGATCAGTGCTGACAAGCTGCCCACCATAACCGGCTATCCGCCGTTGGTTTCATTGCTGTTCCATCACCTGATCAGCAATGCTCTTAAATTCAGAAAAGACGAATTATATCCTGTCATCGATATCAGGCATTCTGTTAAAAGAGGTTCCGAAATAGAACATTCTGCAGTGCTCACCAATGATACTTATAATCTTATTTCGGTCATTGACAACGGGATCGGTTTTGATCCACAGGAAGGAGAAAAAATATTTACGATGTTTTACCGGTTACATGAAAAGGGAAAGCAGAAAGGAGGAATAGGACTTGCTATTTGCAAAAAGATCATGGACCTGCACGGTGGTTTTATTGCTTCGGAATGTACGCCCGAGTGTACGACATTTAAATGTTATTTCCCGATTTAAAAGATCAGTGATTATTAAGGATCTCTTTTAAATTTTTTATAAGCACATTTATCATATTGGGCTTTTTCACGCATTTGTAAGCCCCTAACGACAAGGCCTTTTCATTCATTTCTTCACTGATGTAGTTTGAATACAGGATGATCTTGCTTTTTTCAAGTTTATCAATTTTTTTTATTTCCGCAACGCATTCCAGGCCATTGACCTTTGGCATGTTATAGTCAATAAAAATATAGGCCGGAGAGCTGTAATTTAAAAATTCAAGGGCCTCATTCAGGTCTTTTGCCTGGCTGCATTGAATGTTTTTATCAACGGAGCGGAGGGCCTCTGCGAAAACTTCAAGTTCATCGGCATCATCATCGATCAACAATATTTCTTTGGTCATGGCAAGTAGTCAGTTTTTATTAAAAGCTGTGGCTAGAGATTAATAAGAAAAAAGGAAAATCATGCAGAAATGTAGTGGCAAACTCCCTGGAGACGCATTATCGAGTTCGTGAAATAAAAATAGAATTATTTTTTATCAGAAAAAAAATTTGATTTTTAAGACTCAAATAATTTTTTTCTCTAATTCACATGTTCGTCTGCAATTTTTATCGCTTCGCTGATCAATGCCAATCCCGCATTAATTTGTTCTTTCGTGACGCAAAGTGGTGGTGCAATGAAAATGAAACTCCATCTTACCATGGTGTGAAGGCCCAATTCTTTCAATTTTGCGGCTACTTTGTTCATTACGGTCATCTCATCCGGTTTCGCATTGAATGGAGCCATTGGCTCTTTTGTCTTGCGATCTTTTACTAATTCAAGGCAACCCAACAAACCTGTATTTCTCCAATCCCCGATGCTTGGATGGTTTTGTTTTAATTTTTCAATTTGCTCATCCATATACTTCCCCATGACCGCGGCATTTTCAATCAAATTATCATCTTCATAGATTTTCAGCGTTTCAAGCGCTGCAGCACAACAGACGGGATGAGCTGAATAAGTAAGACCTAACGGTAGCACAACGTCATTGTATTTGGCAGCGATCTTATCGCTCACCATCAGGCAACCAAAAGGCAAGTAACCCGAGGTAAGGCCTTTCGCCATCACGATCATATCGGGAACAATATCATGATGCTGAAATCCGAACCATTTTCCCGTGCGTCCAAAGCCACTCATCACTTCATCAATGATCAATAGTATCCCATTTTTACTGCATGTCTCTCTTACAGCTTGTAAATATCCGTTTGGATAAAGGAAGCATCCTGAAGAACCAGACTGTCCCTCCAATAAGATAGCAGCAATATTGTTGGGCCCTTCATAGGCAATGATGCGTTCAAGTTGCGCAACAGAGTCACTCAACAAAGCTTCTTCATCATGCTGCCAGCGATATAAATAGGGAAGATCAAAATGAACAAAATTGGGTGCTTGTTGTGAATCGACGGCAAGTCGCCGGGGATCACCGCTCGCCGCCATGGCTCCATTTGTTGAACCGTGGTACGACTGATAACGGGTCAGAACTTTATGTCTTCCTGTGTAAAGTCTCGCTAATTTAATTGCATTTTCAATCGATGAGGCACCGCATAAGGTAAAAAACGCTTTATTCAGATCACCAGGACAGATCTCCGCCAGTTTTTTCCCTAATTCACCACGAGCCTTTGTTACGCAACCTGGCGTTACATAAGTCACTTCCTGCATTTGTCTCACTACGGCTTCCGTTACCCGTTGGTTACCGTGGCCAATATTTACATTCATCAATCCCGAAGAAAAATCAAGGTACCTCTTGCCATCATAGTCATAGAGATAAACACCTTCGGCATATTTTACAGCAATAGGATTTGTGCCCTTTTGCTTGCTCCAGGAGAATAAAGTGTAGTCTTCATTATCGCGAATGATGTTTTTCCCCTCATTTGAAGAAAAGTAATGAGGTGTTGGTTCCTTTGAAATTGTTTTTGCTTCTGACATTTTATAATTTTTATGCATTCAGAATATTATTTACAATTTAAACTCTTTCTTCGAATTTGGTTGCCCGAAATGAAGCCTTAATGTTGAATAGTCTCTCAAGAGTGACTCATCTTTCGCAGGCAGCAAATTTGCCTCTCACAGATTTCACGGATATACACAGAAAAAATCTGTGGAGATCTGTGGGCATCTGCGAGAACTTGTGTAGAAGAATTCCTGCGGTAGAAGTGTGCGACTGTGCCTTCGCGTAGCCGCTACGGCGAAGCAAGGCGCAACAGGAGCCAAATAGACATCCGGAAGCTGATAACATAAACATGGAACCACAAAGACTCGAAAGCACAAAGAATCACAAAGCCTTAATGTAAGTCGTACTTTCACGACTCACGCCTCACGCCTCACGATTCACGCAATCGTTACATCCTTATCCAGGTATACATCCTGGACTGCATTCAGAATTTCGACACCTTCTTTCATTGGGCGTTGAAAGGCTTTTCGGCCTGAGATAAGACCCATGCCACCTGCGCGTTTATTTACAACCGCAGTTACTACAGCCTCAGCCAGGTCACCGGCTCCCGAAGAAGCGCCACCAGAACTGATCAACCCTGCACGGCCCATGTAACAATTAGCAACCTGGTAGCGGCAAAGATCAATAGGATGATCAGAGGTAAGTTCTGAATAGATGCGCGGATCGTTTTTGCCGTAAGCCGATTCTTTTGTATTCAGTGCAAGATAACCTCCGTTGTTCTCCGGTAATTTTTGCTTGATGATATCCGCCTCAATGGTAACACCAAGATGGTTTGCCTGCCCGCTAAGATCGGCAGATACATGATAATCCTTTTCTTTTGTCTTGAATGCCGGGTTACGCAAATAACACCAAAGGATCGTAGCCATACCCAGTTCATGCGCCATTTCAAAAGCTGTAGTTACTTCCTGCAATTGTCTCGTTGATTCAGGGCTTCCAAAGTAGATGGTTGCGCCAATGGCAGCGGCCCCTAGATTCCAGCTTGCCTTGATAGAAGCAAACATTACCTGGTCAAATTTGTTTGGATAGGTTAGAAATTCATTGTGGTTGATCTTAATTAAGAATGGAATTTTGTGGGCATATTTTCTCGCCATGAAACCCAGGCCACCGAAAGTAGTTGCCACTGCATTACAACCACCTTCCATGGCAAGCTTAATAATATTTTCAGGGTCAAAAAAAAGCGGATTTTTTGCAAAAGATGCACCGGCACTGTGTTCAATACCCTGGTCAACCGGTAGTATAGAGAGGTAACCTGTATTTGCCAGTCTCCCCGTACTGTACATCAGCTGGAGATTGCGCAAAACATGCGGATTGCGGTCACTGTTGATCCAGATGCGATCGACAAAATCAGGACCCGGCAAGTGTAACTGGTCTTTCGAAATCGATTTAGACTTATGATCTAATAAGTATTCGGCTTTGTCACCTAATAGTTCTGTAATTTTTTTTGACATGTTTTTTAGTTTTGATGGCTCGAGCTTCCAGCCACTGGCTGCAGGACCGTGGCTTGCAGCTTAAAGCTCATGGCTCACAGTTTTTTTTCGAGGTGCCCGCCCGAACATACCGTCCGGTACGGGCGGGCAAAGATAAAAGTTAAAACCATTCTGACCATAAGAGTTTGAACAAATGGTTCTTGCTAAATTATCAGGATTTTAGTCTCAATGCAGGGCAGACGCAGGCAGGTAAAGGTCAAAATAAAACCCCGGCTACCGGGGTTGAGTTTTTTAAGAATAGGCACATGTGTGACTGCACTCATGTTTCTTTTTAAGCTCTTTTTTTTCTGTTTTGATAGAGGCTTTTTGTTTGTTACTACGCAGGCTTGCATAAGCCACGGCTGCGATGCAGGCGAGTAAAACGAGTACAATAATTAATCTTTTCATAGCCGTAAATTTTGTCTTTAAAAGTTACGGATTAAAAAACTGGCGGCAAATTATTTTTTATGCATGGTAAAAATGAACAAATAGACTGTAACCTTGTTGTTTAAAGTTTATCAAATAACCAAAACGATCGTATGGAAGAGCATGTTGTAAAGATTATTTCCCTTGAACCGGTGACTCATAATGTAAAACATTTCAGAGTTGAAAAACCCCCTGGTTATGAATTTGTCCCGGGCCAGGCTACTGAAGTGGCGATCAATAAACCCCGATGGAAGGAAGAGAGACGCCCATTTACATTCACCAGCTTGAATGCATGGGATCACCTTGAGTTCACGATCAAAATTTATTCCGATCATGACGGAGTCACAAATCAACTTGGGCAATTAAAAGTGGGAGATGAATTATTACTTCATGATGTATGGGGAGCGATCCAGTATAAAGGCGAAGGAACATTTATTGCCGGCGGTGCGGGTGTTACTCCATTCATAGCTATTTTCCGGCAACTGCAAAAAGATAAAATGCTTGGTAATAACAAACTTATCTTTTCAAACAGAACACACAAGGATATAATTCTCAAAGATGAATTTACTGCCATGCTGGGTGATAATTTCATTAACACATTAACCCAGGAAGAAGTGCCTGGCTATGATCACCACAAGATCGATGACAACTATTTAAAACAAAAGATCAACGATTTCAGGCAGCAATTCTATATCTGTGGACCTGATGCGATGATAACCGACGTCAAGGCAAATTTGCAAAAACTTGGTGCTTCAGATAACCTCATTACTGTCGAAGTGTAGGTTTCACCTGGTAAAAAAAACCGCCCCGATAGATCGGGACGGTATAGAAACAAAAAGAAAATTTCATTTACTTCTGTTGTAATTGAATTTCTCCAACATCAGTAGCTCCACCATCTTTTACTTCTACGTCTTTCTTCCGCGTGTTTGCATATGGAGCTTGTGCCTCGATGATCACTGAATAATTTCCAGCTTTTACATTTTCAATTTCAAAGGTGCCATTGGTTACAGGTGCACTTAGTGTGTCAGTAGCTGAAATGGCCCAGGCCTTCACTGCTTTGTCAGCAGGAGTAACTTTTCCTTTAATGGAATTTGTTTGGAGCAGGGTAAACGCAGATAAACCAAGCGCTACAATACCGGTTGCGAATGCTGCGAATTTGGCGTTTTTCATAAAAACATTTTAATGGTTAAAGAAAATTTTTGATTAGCAAAAAAAATAAATAAAAAAAATCAGACATAGTTGTTTACAACTACTGTGCCATAGCATTTTTTAGTTACTTGTTGCAGAATTGAAAAAATTACATTGAGGATCGAACAATTCAGAATTTTGAAAGTGGCTGCAGATTATAAATGGGAGCTTCTGTGTTCTCCACATTTCTGCGCTTTTATCCCGAAATACCAGCAACAAGTTTATTAATAAAGTATTGGAGATAAAAGCACATAACCGTTTTTCCACAGGCGTTAACAACTCTAAAATTCAGGCAGAAGGTCGCTTTTGCTATATTCGCAGCGATGAACCAGTATTTGATGAACCCGATCATCGATAAGAATATAAAAAATCATCAGTTCGCCACACTTAAATCATCATGCACATAAACATTAAAATAATTTCGTACTACTGACGATGGCAAAAGAAAAAGAGACTTCGAAAGAGTCAACAAAGGCAAACCTTTTTGATTACAATGAAGAAAGTATCCGTTCACTCGATTGGAAGGAGCACATTCGCATGCGGCCGGGCATGTACATTGGCAAGCTTGGCGACGGCAGCAGCCCGGACGATGGAATTTATGTGCTGGTAAAAGAAGTGATCGACAACTGTATTGATGAGTTTGCCATGGGCTATGGAAAAACCGTTGAGCTGGCCGTGGAAGGAAAACAAGTCACCGTTCGGGATTATGGTCGTGGTATTCCTCTTGGAAAAGTGGTGGATGTGGTGAGTAAAGTAAATACCGGGGCAAAGTTCGATAGTAAAGTTTTTCAGAAGAGTGTCGGTCTGAACGGCGTGGGTACAAAGGCTGTGAATGCGCTAAGTCATTATTTTAAGGTGACGGCTGTTCGCGAAGGGAAAGAGAAAACGGCAGAATTTGAACGCGGGTTCCTCATTAAAGAATATAAAGAAACAAAGACCAGTGAACAAAATGGAACACTGGTTACCTTCATCCCCGATGATACCGTTTTTAAGAACTTCAAATTCCATCCTGAATTTTTAGAGAACCAGATATGGAACTATTGTTTCCTGAATGCAGGTTTGAAAATTAGTTTCAATGGAAAGAGTTATGTCAGCAAAAACGGTTTACTTGATCTGCTTGAAAGAAAAACGAATGCAGATGAGATCCGTTATCCCATCATTCATTTGAAAGGAGATGATATTGAATTAGCTATTACACACAACAATGACTACGGCGAGGACATTTACAGTTTTGTAAATGGCCAGCACACCACGCAGGGCGGTACTCACCAGCAAGCCTTTCGGGAAGCGTATGTAAAAACGCTTCGTGATTTTTATAAAAAGGATTATGATGCTGCTGATATAAGAACAGGAATTGTAGCGGCGGTTGCTGTAAGAGTGGTTGAGCCTGTGTTTGAATCGCAGACAAAAACAAAGCTTGGTTCTGCGAATGTAGATGAAGGCGGTCCAAGCATGCGGCAGTTTGTTGGAGATTTTTTGTCAAAGGAGCTGGATAATTACCTGCATAAAAATCCGGCGCTGGCAGATGCACTAAAAAAAAGAATAGAACAAAGTGAAAGAGAAAGAAAAGAATTAGCCGGAATTAAAAAGCTGGCAAATGAGAGAGCGAAAAAAGCCAATCTTCATAACCGGAAACTTCGCGATTGCAGGGTTCATTGGAATGATGAATCACCAACAAAAAATAAGGCAGAGTATGAGGAGCTAAGGCAGGCATCCACCATCTTTATAACGGAAGGTGATAGTGCCAGTGGTTCCATCACAAAAGCAAGAAATGTAGAAATACAGGCCGTGTTCAGTTTGCGCGGTAAGCCGTTGAATTGTTATGGACTTACTAAAAAGGTGGTTTATGAAAATGAGGAGTTCAACTTGCTGCAGCACGCATTGAATATTGAAGAAGGCCTGGATGGCTTGCGGTATAAGAATATTGTGATCGCAACCGATGCCGACGTAGACGGCATGCATATTCGATTGTTATTGATGACCTTCTTTTTACAATTCTTTCCTGATCTCGTGAAGAAGGAGCACGTATTTGTTTTGGAAACACCGCTATTTCGTGTAAGAGATAAAAAGGAAACAATTTATTGTTATGACGAAACAGAGAAACAGGCGGCGATCAAAAAACTGGGAGGCAAGCCGGAGATCACACGATTCAAGGGTTTGGGAGAGATCTCACCGGATGAGTTTGGAAGATTTATTGGAGAAGAGATGAGATTGCAGGCAGTGATACTTGAGCACGGTGACCATATTCAAAACTTACTCGAATATTATATGGGTAAGAATACACAGGAGAGACAGGAGTTTATTATTGAAAATTTGAAGGTCGAGATTGATGCTCCGGTTCCTGAAGACGGCGTGAAGAAAATGGCACAAGGGTAGAAAGTGATTCTGTATTCTAATTTCTAAATTCTTTATTCTTTATTCTCAATTCTAGCAAATGATTCATATTGTTTTTAATGCTTCAGACGTGAATTTGATCAAGAATGTCATCAAACTTGACGAAGGTTTAACAGGTAATGTATTGCAGATAAAAGATGACTTTGCTGTAGGCCCATTGACCGGTATTGAAACCGAAGAGGGTTGGAATTCCAGGGGAAACTGGTGGAGAGAATTATTGAAGAATTCTCCCTATGAAAATGACCCGCAAACATTTTTCGATGACCGGGAAACCGTAAAAAAAATAAAGGAACTGCTCGACACTAATGCACAGGAACAAGTTTGGATATGGATGGGACAAAACCAGCATGATGTATGTGGCTATTATTGGTTCATTCAACATTTTAAAGAATACCAGGGAAGGGTCCAGGTCATTTATTTAAACAATCTTCCTTTCATCAATGAAAAAGGGCAATTGTTTTATCCTTCATGGATCGGCGAAATACAACCAAAGGAATTAATAAAGGCAAAACGACTGGCACGACCGGTCACAACGAGCGAGTTCGAGGTCGATCCTGATGAATGGATGAAATGGTGTGCGGAAAATTCAACTGTAAGGATCCTGGAAGGAGGAAAGAAGATCGTGAGCAGGGATGAAACATTTTACGATAATGAGATCCTGAAAAATCTCACCAATGACTGGCAGAAGGCAACCAGGATATTGACAAACACGTTGCATCGCATGAAAATTAAGACAGGCGATGTGTTCCTCATGTGGCGAATGAAAGGATTGATAGCGCAGGGAAGAATTGAAGTGTTGGGAGATGTAAACAAAACGTGGAAAGAGTTTGATGTGAAATTGCCGGGTGGCCGGGCTGAGAACGCAAATATGGAGCCGAATGTGGCCAATCATGAATAATTCATTATTGAAAGGAGTTAAAAAATATTCGGATAATGAAAAACGTTCTGAAATTAGAGGAAGCTGCTATGCTTGTCCTTTCCATTTATGCTCTTAGCCTGTTTCATGTGAGCTGGTGGGTCTATTTATTACTATTGATCGCTCCGGACATCAGCTGTATTGGTTATGCAGCCGGGAGAAAGGTCGGTGCTGTTTGTTATAATTTATTTCATCACAAGGGAATCGCCACAGCAATTTTTATAGCAGGATTTATATTGAAGGATGAATGGCTCCAAATTATTGGGATCGTACTATTCGGCCATTCATCGATGGACAGGATGTTTGGTTATGGTTTGAAATTAAATGAAGGATTTAAGTATACACATTTGGGGATGATCGGAAAGAAAAATACATAATGAAACACTCAATATTCAATAATCAATATTCAATCTTCATTTAATCTCATTATGCCCGACAGGAAATTCGATCTTGAAGATCGGTTAGTTGAATTCGCCGGTAGGATCATTGAGGTGGTTGAAGCTTTACCCAAAACCAGGGCTGGAAATTATATTGCAGGACAGTTAATTCGCTGTGGTCTTGCACCAGCATTGTTGTATGGCGAGGCCCAGAGTGCCGAATCCCGGGAAGATTTTGTGCATAAAATGAAAATCATTCTAAAAGAGCTAAAGGAATCTAGAGTTTGTATAAAGATTATTCTTCACAAACAATTAATTAAACCAATTTCGCGACTTAGTGACCTATATAAGGAATGTGAAGAGCTAATTGCAATTGCTGCAAAAAGTATTGCTACAGCGAAGAAAAATATTGACAGGAAATTAGGTTGAATATTGAGTGTTGTTTGTTGAATATTGAATGTTAACCAAGTTAAGAATGG
>Ga0207706_10006371_pt1 | contig 10964 bp, 9 predicted proteins | sample KBSC53metaG_FD_184318 | JGI IMG/M metagenome (GOLD analysis project Ga0207706, IMG submission 184318) | Corn rhizosphere microbial communities from Kellogg Biological Station, Michigan, USA - KBS C5-3 metaG (SPAdes) (version 2) | ecosystem: Host-associated > Plants > Roots > Rhizosphere > Soil ... | reverse complement strand
CAACCATGCGATGGCGGGTGCGGTGAACGGAAAGATCTATGTGATGGGCGGGCGGCTGGGCGCGGGCAATATTCCGGTGACGACAAACGTCGACACGGTTGAAGAGTACGACCCCGCCACGAATCTGTGGGGTGCCGTGAAGGAGCGCATGCCACAAGTGCGAAGCGGGGGTGGCTGGGCGACGTGCAACGGAAAGATCTATGTTGGCGGCGGCGAGTGGATCACTCGCGAGTTCTACGCGGCGCTACGGGCACTGGATGCATACGACCCGGCGACCAACACATGGGAGACGCTGACGCCGCTGCCGGGCGCGGTGCACGGCAACGCGATGGGCTGCATTGGCAACAAGCTGCACACCGCGAGCGGAAAGATGCGCGCGGGCGGCGGCCCTGACCCGGCGACCGCGTCACACGACGTTCTCGAGCTGCCGCAGAGGGGAGGTACGCAATGACGACCTTCAAGTCGACGATGCTCGCGGTCGCATTGCTGATCGTCACGGCGGCGATTGTGTACGCGCAGAACCCGATGCTTCTGCGCTGGGACAAGGCCGCTCCGTTCCCGGAGCCTGCAGAAGAGCTCTATGGCGTGCAAGCTGGCGGCAAGATGTACGTGATCGGCGGCTTCAGCGAAAATGGCAAGCCCGCGCCGGCGATGGTGTACGAGTGGGATCCCGCTGCCGACAAATGGACGAAGAAGAAGTCGATTCCCGTGCCCGTGCATCACCAGGCGCAGGCCGAATACAACGGAAAGATTTACGTGTTCGGCGGATGTCAGCGGCCGTTGTCAGGTCCGGGAATGGGCGGCTGGGAGCCGGTCGACAATTCGTGGGAGTACGATCCGCGCACTGACACCTGGCGTGCCCTGGCGCCAATGCCGATCAAACGCTGTTCGGCGATCGCCGAGCAGGTCGGCGGAAAGATCTACGTGATTGGCGGCGCCACGATCATGGAGAACTCGGGTGAGACGGCGCTCTTCGGCAATCGTCCCGCGAGGGTACTCGGGATCAATCAGGTGTACGACCCGGCAACCAATACGTGGGCAAATCGCAGCCCGATGCCGACGACACGAAACCACGCGTTCTCGGGTGTGGTGAACGGAAAGATCTACGTGATCGGCGGACGCCTTGGTGCCGCCCACGTAACCGCCTCGAGCAATACCGATGTCGTCGAGGAATACGATCCGGCGCGCGACCTGTGGGGCGCGGTGAAGTCGCGCATGCCGACGCCGCGCAGCGGCGGCGGCTGGGGCACGTACAACGGCCGGATCTATGTCGCGGGAGGAGAAGGGCAGCACGAGCGGGCGAATTATTCGTTCCGTGCGCTCGAGGCTTACGAGCCCGCAACCAATCGCTGGATTGTCCTGCCGTCGATGCCCACGTCGCGCCATGGAGTGGCAGGCGCATTCGTCGGCAACAAGTTCCACCTGGTAAGCGGAAAACCTGAGGGCGGAAGCCTGCCGGATCTGGCGTTCAAGGGATTGCCGGCGCACGATGTGCTCGAGATCCCGGCCAGCTTCGGAACGAACTGAACAGCGACAGTGACGAAACGCCGACTCAAGACTCAGGGCTCGAGGCTCACGCACGCTTCCCCGAGCCCGGAGCCTTGAGTCTTGAGCCGTGAGTAAGGTGGTATGTGATGAACAAGACAGTCACGATCGGCCTCGCACTGCTCGTCGGGCTGCTCGTCGGAATTCCGGTGGGCGGACGCTTGATGCCGCAGGAGAACACGCAGGCGGCGGCAGCGGCACCCGCGAACCGATCGTTTTCAGCCGTGCCTGAGGCGATTGGCGCCGAAGACATTTCCGGCCCCTACGATGTGGTGCAGGGATGGCCCAAAGATCTCGCGTCGCTTCCGGGTCACGACAAGTGGACGTGGGGTGGCGCGCGCGGAATCTTTGCCGAGAATCCCGACCGCGTGTATCTGCTGCAGGGTGCTGAACTGCCAGCCCTGAAGCGACCGCAGACGCGGGTGCTGCCCGAAATTGGTCCGAACGTTCAGTTCCCGATTGGCGGTGTACCGTGGCGCAACGCAAACAGTGCGGCGCCACCGGGGGCGGGCGGATCCGGACAGGATCCCGAGAAGGGAATGGAGCAGTGGCGCGGCTCGTCACCTCCGTACCGCGAGCTTGGTACCGATGCTCGCTGGGAAGATTGCCTCGTCGTCGTGAACGCGCAAGGCGACATCATCGAGCGCTGGACGCAGTGGGACAGCATGTGGCGGCGTCCGCACTCGGTATACGTGAGCCCGTACGATGCGGAGAAGCACGTGTGGGTCGTGGATGACCACACGCATGCCATCTACAAGTTCACCAACGATGGCAAGAAGCTGGTGCAGACCATCGGCACGCCGCGCATGCCGGGCGCCGACGCGACGCATTTCAATCGTCCGACGTTCATGGCATGGATGCCGGACGGCAGCTTCTACATCGCCGATGGATACAACGGCACACGCGTCGCGAAGTTCGATGCACAGGGGAAGTTCCTGTTCGACTTCGGTCAAAAAGGGGATTCGGGAAAGGAGACGCGTCCGGGGTACATGAACAACGTGCACGGCGTCGCCGTCGATGTCGAAACGCGTCGCGTCTTCGTCAACGACCGCGACAACCACCGGATCCAGATCTTTGACGAAAACGGGAAGTACCTCACCGAGTTCAAGATTGGGGTGAGTCCGTCGAGCCTCCACTTCGTGCAGATCGGCGCGGACCGTACCATCGCGACCTTCGATCGCAACACGCACAAGATGCTGAAGTACGACCTCGATGGCCATCTGATTTATGCATGGGGGACCGTCGCCGATTTCCCAGGCACCCTGTGGGGTGTTCACGGAATGAGCACCGACCAGGAGGGCAACTTCTACGTCGCGGAAGTTGATGCGGGACGGTTCCAGAAGTTCCGTCCGCGGGCCGGTGCCGACCCGGCGACGCTGATCGGCAAGCCCGTCTACTCGGCCTGGCAGTAAACCGAGCGGCGAGGAGCAGTAACCCAATCGCCAGGAGGGCAGGTCCGTTTGGACCCGCCAGAGGAGTCGTCATGCGGTTGATCCTTGCGGTTGCTCTCACGGCGTCTTTCGTGTGCGTGCGGGCCGCTCTCGCAGACGCGCAGACGTGGAACCCACCTGCTGACAGCCAGCGCTGCCCATCGAAGTGGGGCGCCGGCGATCAGCGCGGCGCGGCGAACCATATGAAGGCGGAGACCGTGCTCCGCGCGGCGCGGCTCATTCGGACGGGGCAGGTGTTCGAGCTCGGCCGCCGGCTCGAAGCGGGAATGCCGCTGCAGACGACTCGCACCTTCGAGCTGCATACCAAGCGCACCGCGCCCCTTGCCGGCTCCAATCGCCGCGGCAGCAACGAGGAGGTCGTGCTGGCGGAAATCGGCCAGGTCGGCACCCAGTTCGACACCTTCGCGCACCAGACGATTGGCGACAGTCTCTACAACTGTTTCAAGCTCGACGACATTGCGACACGCAACGGCTTTTCGAAGCTGGGCATCGAGAACATCGGCGGGCTGATGACGCGCGGCGTCCTTCTGGACATTGCGGCCCTCAAAGGCGTGGAGATGCTACCCGATGCGTACGAGATCACGGTCGCCGATCTTCAACAGGCGCTGCAGCGGCAGCAACTCACATTGCAGCCGGGGGACGCCGTCATCCTCCACACCGGGTGGGGTCGGCTCTGGGGCAAAGAGAACGATCGGTATATGAAGAGCAACCCGGGGATCGACGTGGCCGCATCCGAATGGTTGGCGCGACAGGACCCGATGTTGATCGGCGCCGACACGGCGCCCATCAACGTCACGCCGAGCCCAGACCCAAAACTATCCAATCCGGTGCACCAGATCGCGCTGGTGGTCAACGGTATTTTTCTGCTGGAGAATCTGAGGCTCGACGAGCTCGCCACGCAGCGCGCGTACGAGTTCGCGCTGATCGTCGAGCCGCTGAAGCTGGTGGGCGCCACAGGTTCGACCGTGGCGCCAATCGCCGTCCGATAGGCGTACTCCGCCCGCCGTAGAGGCGGACCTTCAGGTCCGCCTACTTCTTGTTCCGTCCGTAGTTGTCCTTCGCCGCGGCATCGATCAGATTCGCCGTCTCGGTGTTTTCGCAGGACGTCTCCATGATGTGCTCGAACGGCGCCCGCACCAGCTTCGTCGTCGACGCCTTCCACGTTCCGGTCAGCACGTTCGGATCGTCAGCGGTAATGTTGATCTCGAGCGTGTCGGCGTCGATGAGACGGTACGTTTCGACCATGTGCAAGGCATCGGAGTGAAACGACACGTCTCCGTGATGGTGCAGCCAGTTCCGGTCGCTGAAGTTCGTGACGTCGACGATCAGCGTGTCGCCTTCCCAGCGACCGACGGCGTCGCCACGGTTTGAGGGGACGACGTCATCGCGATGCGGCCTTCCGTCGGTCGGAATAATCCGGAACCCGTGGTACGTCTCGATGAGCTGAAACATCGTCTTGGGAGTCATGACGATCTCACCGACGAGGCCATTACCGACCAGCGGTGTCGGGCCGATGATGCTCGGAATGCACCACAGCGCCGGATCGTCCTTGTCGCTTAACGTCTTCGCCTTCGCCATGACATCGGGCTTGTAAAGACTTCCGAACGAGTTTGCGCCGATACCCTGACGCTCTCCCTCGCGGTACACGGCAGTCGCCTGCGCCGGAATCAGATCGTGCCCGGGCCACCAGACGCCAGTCATGTCCGGATGACCGTCAGCCGTGCGTGGAATCGGCTTCGATTGGGCCGCGACCGGTGTAGCGCTGACCAGGGCGATGGACACGATCGCGATCGCGATGATGAATGCCTTCGTCATGTCGAACATCCTTCCTCTATCTGTTTGCGTCCGGTTCGTTGCCCTTCGGCCCGATGATATAAGAGCGGCCGTCGGCGAGGATGATTTCCCGCGCCGCTCCCTCGTTCTTGGTCACATCGCGCGCGTGACAACCCCTGATCGTCACGGTCGAACCCACTTTGAACACGTCTGGTTTTACCCCGCTCCGAATGAGCGCCGTCGGCGTCTGTGCCTCGAATCCCCACTGCGCGACGTTGCCGTTCGCGTCCTTGACGTCGAGGTAGATCCAGGAGTGCGGATTGGCCAGCTTGACCTGGGTGATGACGCCCTGGACCGTGATGAGCGCGTTGGCATCGAAGGCCGCTGCAAATGAGTGATGCGCGGAGACCGGTAAGGCCGTCAGCGCACCGAGCACGACGATTGCGGCCGGAACCGCGAAGACCCTGCGTTTCATCTCAACACCTCGTTTCAGAAGTCCAGCTGCGCACTGATCTTGAGGAAACGGCCCACCATCACGATCTGCGGCACCCGATAAGTCCCGTAGGCCGTGCTTTCCGTGAGGACCGCGTTCGAATTGAACGCGTTGTAGAGATCAAGATTCAGCGCTGTTCGACGCTGTCCGAATCTCAGGATCTTGCCGACGCGCAGGTCGAGCTGATTGACGCGGTCGCCGTACAGCGCGCCGGCAGAGGCCGTCGTCGGCGTCGCGGCCAGCGCATTCGACCCGAACAGATTCACCTGCGCGTTCGGTGCGTTCCCCGACAACGGCCGTCCAAGTGATTGTGCCGCCAACGCCGTTGGCGCGTTGAATGTCGCCTGGACGATCGGACCGGGATTGCTCTGGAACGAACCGCCGACCTGGACGTCCAGCCGTGGGATGGTGTACGACCCGAGCGCCTTGACCTGCGTCAGCCACGGCGAGTTCATGCTGCAGTACCCAAGCGGCAACGCCGTCGTGGCGGTGCTGATCAGCTCCGGAAGCTTCGCAACGACGTCGCAATTGTCAGTACTAGTGCGGCCTGTGCTGACGCCACCCTGGATCGTGAGGCCGCGCGTCAGTCGAGCATTCGCGCTGAAGTCAACGCCGTTCCAGTGCTCGATCTGCGTACCGTAATTCGAAGCGAGCGTCACGAAATTCTGTGCCGGCACGCTGAACTTGGACGGCGTCACGTTAGAGAGCCCACAGATCTGATTCGCGCCGCCACCTGGCAGCCGCCCATCGGCGGGAGCGGTGATGCAATAGCTATCGAAGTCGGCGGGCGCAAGCGCCAGATTGTCGATCACACCGAAGTTCCCGTACCAGCGGCGGAAATAACCGACGTCCAATGACACGCGCAGCAACACCTGGTGCTGAACGCTCGTGGCGAACTCCCAGTCGAAAGGACGGTTTCCCCAGCCCGTGGTCGCTTTCGGATCGTACGTGGTGCTGGGGTTCGCTTTGCCGAAGTTCGGATCGTTCAACGGACCGCATTCGCCGTTCGCGGCTGGGCTCGTCAGATCGCAATCAGGAACGAAATTCCGGTTGCCGTCGCCCCACGTTCGGGTGGTGCTATGGACGACCCGGTTATATGGCGCCTGCGTTCCGTAGGTGAATGCCGGTCCGTCCGATCCGATCAGATACTTGTTCAGGCTCACCTTGAGAGCTGTTTTGCCGTTCCCGAAGAGGTCGTACGCGGCGCCCATTCGCGGCGTGATGTCCTTCCAGTTCGAGTTCGGGGTGCGCGGAAGCGTGAAGTTGCGGCCGGGCGCAAACTGAATCGGACCGTACGTTTCGCCGGGAAAACTACTCTTGAACGAGTCAAACCTCACACCACCCGTCAGCGTGAGGCGCGTGATGGTCCATCTGTCCTGCGCGTACACACCGAGATCGTGATCGAGGTTCCAGCCATCGTGGTACGGCGTCGCGTACACGGTGATCAGATTCGGCACGCCGTTGTTGAATCGGTAGTAGAGATTCTGTCTGCCATTGAGGAACAGCAGCGCGTCGATGTCGCCGTCGCCATTGTTGAAACCGACCTTGAACGCATGCGCACCGGTGATATACGAGGCCGCCGCGCGATACCGCAAATCGTGCTGCCAGCGATCGGCGAAGCCCGCCGGGCGCAGCTTGTAATTGATCTGACTGGACTGCTCGAGTACGCCGATCACATCCGGATTGGTACCCGCGTACGGGAACCAGCCCCACCGGTGGTACTGGTGAAACATCCCCGCTTCGAGCAGCAGTCGTGAGGTCACCGGCGATGTCCATTCGGTGGTGAGCAGGTGGTGCGGCCATCCCCAGTGATTGTCGAACCCGGGCGATGTGGTTGCGCGAATCGCCGACGGGCAGGTGCACATGTGCTCCTTCGCAAACGAGAATCCGAACTTGTTCCTCTGCGTGGCCTGCCATGTCAGGCGGACGTTCCCTTCATTCCACATCCCGTCATTGGAGATCCGATGGTTCGGGTCCTGGTTGAGCGTCCAGGCGTTCGGGTCGTTATAGGTGGTGTCGAAGAACATACCGCCGACCCAGTTCTGCGCGATCTGCAGCCGATGCGATGCGTAGAACCACAGCTTGTTCTGCAGGATCGGGCCGCCGAATGCCGGATTCAGATCGGCGACCTTCTTGAGAGCGTTTGGCGTCGTGAAGCCTCGCGCCTTCAAACTGTCCGTGAAGTTGTTGCTCTGCATCGACTCGTTTGCAAACGAAGCGAAGATGAGCCCCCTGAAGGTGTTGCCGCCCTCCTTCGGAATCACGTTGACGCGCACGCCACCTTCCGCCGCCTCCGCGGAGACACCGGAGGTGTCAATCGTCACTTCCTGCGTGCTGCCCATGTTCGGTACGTACGGGGTGTTGTTCACACCCGCCGACAGCATCAACGACAGGCCGTTCATCGTCGTCCGCTGATCGAGGCCACGGCCGCCGTGCGACGCGAGCTGCGAGACCGCGTTGCCGCTGCTGCCGCCGACGTCCTGCGTGCCGACGCCGTTGAGGGTGAGACCTCCTGAGACGCTGACGCCGGGGAGCAGAACCCCGAGGTTCTGTACAAGCCGGCCGGTTGGAACGGCGTCGATGACGGCGTGATCGAGCACCTGTTGGCGGGTGGTGCTCTGGATATCGACGATCGGCGTTTCGCCGCTGACCGTGATCGTTTCTTCGACCGTGCCGACCCTCAGATCGGCATTGACCGTCGCGGTGAACGCGCCGCTCAATTCAAGGCCTTCGCGCTTGACCGTGCTGAAGCCGGGAAGCGTGAAGGTGACCGTATACGTGCCGGGCCGCAGGTCGACGATCTTGTACTGACCGGTGCCGTCGGTGACGACCGACCGCGTCCGTTCGATTAGAGCCGGACTCGACGCTTCAACGGTGGCGCCTGGGAGAACGGCGCCGGATGCGTCCTTGACTATTCCCGCGATTGAGGCTTGGGCGTACGTAATGGCAGGAATGAAAACGATCGACACGAGCGCCAACAGGATCCGGGACCATACGCGCATAAGTCCTCCATCCGATGCGAGAACCCGGCGGCAGGAAAACGGACGATACGTGGGTCGCTAATCCGCCGTCACACTAGGGCGGAAGGCGGGCATCTGTCAACATTGCGCGCTACAATTCGGGCCTCGCAGGAGGTCGCGATGAGGATCCTTCTCTCTGTTGCGCTGATACTCTGCTTCGCCTCGCTTGCCGTCGGTGAAGAAGTGAAGGTCTACGCAGCGGCGGCGGTGAAGTCCCCCTTCGTCAAACTGGCCGAGGAGTACGAGAAAGCATCGGGTCATACCGTGGTCTTCGTATTCGACACCGCGGGAGCGACCGAGCAGAAGTTTCGCGCGGATCCGTCGGCTGCGCTGCTGGTCACGACGGAGACCCTGATTTCCGAGAGGCTCAAGACCGGGATGCTCAAAGACGGAAGCAACCGTCGCCTGGGCGCCACCGTCGCGGCCTTCGCGGTGCCTCCTGGCGCTCCCAAGCCGGACATTTCTACGCCGGCAAGGCTGAAGGCGACGCTGCTCGCGGCTCGTCGAATCGCATTCTCTGATCCGGCACGTGGCGCGACCGTTGGAACGCACTTCACGAAGGTTATCGAGATGCTCGGAATCAAGGACGAAGTCCTGCAGAAAGCCACAATCGCTCCCGACGGTGTCGAAACGATGCGACTCGTGCTCGACAAGACAGTCGATCTCGGCGTCAGTCAGATGAGCGAAGTCGTCCAGGCGAACCGCGATGCACTGGTCGGTCCGTTTCCAGGCGAGTTCGATCTGGCGACGACGTTTTCCTTCTGGCACCGGGCGGATGTCTCTCCGGCGGTCAGAGATTTTGTGGCGCTCATCGAGAGCCCGGCAGGTCAGGCGAGGCTTGCCGCCGAAGGCTTCCGCGTGCCTCGGGAACGATAGCGGCGAAGAAGAACCGTCGGGAAAGAAAGCTCTCGTCAAGGTAAGACCGGCACCAGCTCTCGACCCCGAAGGAGCAACCACGCGAACGCGATACCGGCAACCAGGATGAGAACGTTCCCGATCTGGCTAAGGAGAACTTCCGCCAGGATGATCTCCCCCATGATCAGGATTGCGCCAAGCCCAAAGCAGAGTGCCGGCCAGCGAAATGGGCCCGTCGTGGAAGCGAGCGGCGTTACGAACAGCGCGGTGCCGATGAAGAACGCGAGCAGACCCGGCATCAGCGCCCCCAGGACCGCACCCGACTGGAAGATCTCGAAGAGGGCGACTGCGGCTGTTTGGTCAGCGCCCTGGGAGACAAAGCGCCCGAGCAGCATCTCACACACGAAGACCGCCGACAACGCGCCCACCGAGGCGACGAGGAGTACGCGTGCCGCGTAAGCGGCCGCTGGGCGGCGCTTCGCCACCACCTCGCTCAGCGCGAGGATACCCGGGACGAACACGAGCATTCCAACGAACAACAGAAGGTGGGCTACGTACCATCGCGAGGCGGACTCGGCGACGATGGCCACCTGTGCCGCCGCGTCCCAGGTCTCGTGCGGATGCATGAGGTCCCCGACACTCATGAACGTTGGGGCCACGATCAGGCTCGCGGCTCCTATTACGGTGCGATATCGGTTCGGGAGCGGTGCAGCGTCCAAGTTGGCACCTCCTGTAGTGCACTCCTCATAACGCACCCAGCGCGTTTGGACAGGTCGGGAGTGTCGGAGTTCGATCGACCTCCCAGGGCCGCAGCCTAACGCTTCGCGCCGAGCCGCGGCGTCTGTGTGGCTTCTTGCGCCCCTGGGTCATGAGACCGCCGTAGTGGTCGATGACATACTTCGTCAAATGTTCTTCGGATGTCCGCTTAGCCATCCACGTTTCGCAGGACTCGCAGTGACGGTCTAACGTCCGGCATCAGCCGCGGCGCGGGCAGTTCACGCGCCGTCGGCTGCATGCCATGTTAGACACCTTGTCCGTGCAATCTCATGAAATGCGCGAGTTCCAGCGCCTTCGGGGAGGACTCGCGTTCGAGGCCGGCAATCGTTCCGGCGCGATCTTCAACTGACCGATTCTGACCCAATTTGAACTTTGCTTCACACCGGGAGACCGAGATCTCGAACCCGACGATGGCGTTGAGGAGCTTCTCGTATGACTCTCCGGGCACGGCCTGGGTCGACCAAGGGTGTTCACGCTGTTCTTCGTAGCGCCGTGTCAGATCCTCGACCACTCCGGCGATAAACGTGGCGTCTTCCCGCACCCGGGCTGCGCCATAGGCATGCACGACCGCGTAGTTCCACGTCGGAACGGCTGGCGACACCGCGTACCAGGTTGGCGATACGTAGGCATGAGGCCCCTGAAAGATGACCATCGACTCTGCCTGGCTCTGCATCAACCGCCAGTGCGAGTTTCCACGAGCCACATGCCCGACGATATGGAGCTCCGAGCCAACCTCGCGAATCAGAACCGGCACATGGGACGCTACGAACCCGGTATCGGAATGCGACACGACGGCGGCGAAGTCGAACTGCTGCATGAAGGCCACGATGACCTTGCGGTCCTCAACCAAGAAGGGTTTCGGGATATACACGGTTCCTCGTACGGGGAGGTGTCTAACCACGTACTCACTAGACCTCTCCTAGATGCCGGCTTTGCAGCCAACCGCAGCATCACAAGTCCGGCGTTCTCTGCGAAGTCGTTGACCCGCCGGATCCTAGCACTGCCCGGTACGCTCCCGCCAAGACCTGTTGGCCGCAAAAGCCGACTTCA
>Ga0207706_10006368_pt1 | contig 10970 bp, 10 predicted proteins | sample KBSC53metaG_FD_184318 | JGI IMG/M metagenome (GOLD analysis project Ga0207706, IMG submission 184318) | Corn rhizosphere microbial communities from Kellogg Biological Station, Michigan, USA - KBS C5-3 metaG (SPAdes) (version 2) | ecosystem: Host-associated > Plants > Roots > Rhizosphere > Soil ... | reverse complement strand
GCGATGTCGACGGTGCTGGTCCGGCAGGAGCCGTTCAAGACGATCTTCGGCTACGCCCTCGTCTACGGCGAGGATGGCCGCCCGATGCACAAGAGCTGGGGCAACGCGATCGACTTCGACGAGGCCGCCGAGCGCATGGGCGTCGACGTCATGCGCTGGATGTTCGCCAAGGCGCGGCCCGAGGAGAACATCCTCTTCGGCTGGCACGCGGCCGACGAGGCGCGCCGCGAGCTGCTCATCCTGTGGAATGTCTACGCGTTCTTCGTGACCTATGCCCGGCTTGCCGGCTGGACGCCCGATGGGTCGGCTCCACCGGTCGCGGAGCGACCGTCAGTCGATGCGTGGATCCTGTCGCGAGCGGCAGGCACGTCCGAGGTGGTCGAAGCGCGCCTGCGCGACGTCGATGCCGTCGGTGCGACACGCGCCCTGTCGAGCTACATCGACGACCTGTCGACCTGGTATCTACGGCTCAACCGCCGCCGGTTCTCGCGTGCCGACGACACCGCCGACCGCGCCGCCGCGTTCGCGACCCTGCACGAGACCCTGGTCGCGACCTCGCGGATGCTCGCGCCGATCCTGCCGTTCCTTTCCGACGCGATGTACGGCAACCTCGTCACGACGGTGGATGCGAGCGCGCCCGACAGCGTGCACCTGACCCGATGGCCGGCGGACGAGCTCACCGGCTACAGAGACGCACGACTCGAGTCGTCGGTCGAGATCGCCCGACGGGCCGTCGAGCTGATCCGCGGGCTCCGCGGTCAGGCGGGCATCAAGACCCGCCAGCCGCTCGCGCGGGGCTGGCTGGCACTCCCCGGCGGCGGCGATGGGTCAGCCCTCGCGTCGCAGGGTCTGATCGACGTCATCGCTCGCGAGGGCAACCTCAAGGACGTAGCGCTCATCCGCGACGACTCCGAGCTCGTCGACCGGCGGGTGAAGGTGCTCCTGCCGAAGGTCGGCAAGCGGCTCGGTTCGGCGATCCCGGCGGTGATGGCCGCGGCGCGCGACGGCGAGGTCACGTTCCTCGACGATGGATCCGTCAGCATCGCCGGTCAGACACTCGCCGCCGACGAGGTCGAGATCCAGGCCACCCCGCGACCAGGAACGGCCGTGGCGGAGGATGATGGGCTCGTGATGGTCCTCGACACCGCCCTGACCGATGCCCTCCGCGCGGAAGGCGATGCGCGCGAGCTCGCCCGCGCGATCCAGGAGCTGCGGCGCGATGCGGAGCTCGAGCTCGACGACCGGATCGAGCTTTGGGTGGTCGGCCTGCCCGAGGCCGTCGCCGCATTCCTACCAGCCGTCGCCGACGACACGCTTGCCGAGCTCCGCCACGGCGAGCCCCCCGCTGACGCGCACCGCGCGGCGGTCACCCTTGACGCCGAGCCCGTGACGATCGACCTTCGGAGGCTCGGTTGAGCACGGTGACCGCAGGCGCCGCCAGGGCTACGGGCCGAGGACGGGCGCGCTGGCCGATCTTCATCGGGATCGCCTCGGCGGTCTTCGTCCTCGACCAGCTGGCCAAGGCGTGGCTCGTGTCGTTCCTGTCGCCCGGCGAGCAGGTCCAGGTCATCGGCGACTACGTGCGCCTTATCCATTCGAAGAACACCGGCGCGTTGTTCGGGCTCTTCCACGACCAGGCGCTGTTCTTCGCGATCGTCTCGGTCGGCGTCGTCGGGGCGATCGTCTGGTTCCACCACGCCTCTGGACGGAACACGCTGCTATCTGTTGCGCTCGGGCTGCTGCTGGGTGGCGCGCTCGGGAATATGGCCGACCGGTTCCGAATCGGCTACGTCGTCGACTTCGTCGATGTCGGTATCGGCAACTTGCGGTTCTACACGTTCAACATCGCCGACTCCGCGATCAGCCTCGCGATCCTGTTGCTCCTGCTCAGTGCCTTCCTCATGACGGGTGACAGAGGCTCCCAGGGCTCGGAGACGCCGGGTGCCTGAAGCGCCGGTCGCGCCGGGCATCCGGACCGTGCGGGTCCCCGATGGAACCGGCGGGCGGATCGACCGGTTCGTCGCAGACGCGACGGGTCTCTCCCGGAGTCACGTCCAGAAGCTGATCAGTGACGGTCGTCTCACCGTCGATGGCGTCCCGGTCCGCGCCAATGCGCTCGTCGCCGCCGGCAGTGAGGTCCGCCTGGACGTCCCGAAGCCCATCGAGCTCGATCTCGCGCCGGCCCCGGACATCGAGCTCAGCGTTGTCTACGAGGACGCGGACCTGCTGATCGTCGACAAGCCCGCGGGTCTCGTGGTCCACCCATCACCCGGTCACCACGACGGCGACACGCTGGTCAACGCCCTCCTTGCCCGTTCCGGATCGGCGGAGTACGGCGGGATCGCCGGCGTCGCGCGACCCGGGATCGTCCACCGGCTCGACCGTGACACCAGCGGTCTGCTGATGGTCGCCAAGCACGACGGGGCGCAGCAGTCGCTGATGGCGCAGCTCAAGGCGCGCCGGGTCCGCAAGACCTACCTCGCGTTGGTCGCCGGGAACGTCGCGGCCGCCGTCGGGCGCATCGAGGCGCCGATCGGCCGTGATCCGAAACATCGGACGCGGATGGCGGTCGTCCCGGACGGGCGCGCATCGACGACCGGGTATCGCGTTCGCGAACGCTTTCCGCGCTGGACGCTGCTCGAGTTGGATCTCGTGACCGGACGGACGCATCAGATCCGGGTCCATCTCGATGCGATCGGGCATCCGGTCGCAGGTGACCCGCTGTACGGCACCGGGACGTCGCGTCGGGGACCGGACGGCCTCGATCGGCTGTTCCTGCACGCGTGGCGTCTCGAGCTCGCCGCGCCATCCGATGGCCACCTCATCCGCGCGACAGCGCCCCTTCCTGATGAGCTCGAGACAGTCCTGACGGGGCTGCGCGAGGAGGCGACCGGCCGATGAACGACCTTCCTGGGCTCGACGGCGGGCGCGTGATGGAGCCGCCCCACATCTCCCAGGATCCAGGCCGTCCCGACAACGTCATCGAGGGTGCCCCGGGCGCGATGCTCGTGATCATCTCGGGCCCGTCGGGCGTGGGCAAGGACACGATCATCGACGAGATGCACCGTCGCGAGCGGGCGGGGGGCCGCGAGAACGAGCGGCACTACCTGGTCACGGTCACGACCCGCGCCCCGCGTGACGGTGAGGTCGATGGCGTCGACTACCACTTCGTCGACCGCGAGGAGTTCATCCGGATGTGGCGGGATCGCGGTTTCCTCGAGGCGAACGAGGTCCACGGCAACTTCTATGGGTCGCCGCGCGACCCGGTCCGGCAGGCGCTCATCGCGGGCAAGGACGTCATCCTCAAGATCGACGTCCAGGGGGCGCAGGTCGTCAAGGAACAAGTGACCGAGGCGCTGTTGATCTTCATCATCCCGCCGTCGCTCGAAACGCTCTTCCATCGACTCCGTTCGCGGGCGACCGAGACGGCCGACGAGCTCGAGGTCCGCCAGCGCGACGCGGCGGTCGAGCTTGCTCGACAGGATGACTACGACCACGTCGTCGTCAACGAGACCGGGCTGGTCGGCCGGACCGCCGATCGGATCGACGCGATCATCGCCGAGGAACGGGCGGCACACGCGGGCCGGCGGGTCCGCGTCTAGATCGAGGTGACCCTCGGGCTCGAGCTCGAGCTCGGAATGGGCAGGCCAGCGAGCGACGGCTCGCGGCGCGGGGTCCGGCTCGTCGAGGTGGCGATCGACGCGGCAGGAGCCGGTGGCTCGCGCCCGTATACCTACGCAGTGCCGGAACGGCTCGCCGATCTCGAGGATGGTGAGGCCGTGATGGTCGAGTTCGGCCGGCGACAGGCGCTCGGCGTCGTGCTGGGATCGGCGGACGACGTCCCCGGAGCGGGAGAGGTCAAGCCGATCGTCGACCGGGTCCGCGCCGACGGTCCGCTCCTCCCACCGTTGACGCTCGCCCTTGCCCGCTGGATCGCGGCGCACTACCTCGCACCGCCGGCTTTGGTCATCCGGTCGATGCTGCCGCCAGGCCTCCTCGAACGCCTCGAGCTGGTCGCCGAGCTCGCACCCGCCGGAGGTGCCGCCGATGGGATCGACGACCCGGTCGATGTCGATCTCCTCGACCAGCTGTCGTCCGGCGCGCGACCGGCCCGCGAACTCGCCGCGCCCGACGGGCGCGCCGGGCTGCTGCGCCGGCTCCGTTCGCTCGCCGACCGGGGGCTGATCGCGCTGGATTGGACGTTGCTGGGCGCGTCCGGTGGGCCCCGCTATGAACGCTGGCTGCGGGCGACCCCCGCGGGCCGCGATGTCGTATACGCGCTGGCTGATGGCGAGCGACCGCCCGGTCGACCGCTCGGACCGCGACAGATCGCCGCGCTCGGTGAACTGGCGGGCTCGGACGACGGCCTCGCCGGACCAGAGGTCGCCGGGCGCCATGGCACGTCGGCTGTCGCCGGCCTGGTTCGGCGAGGGTTGGTCGAGGCCGAGACACGTGAACGACCGCGACGCCCACTTGCCGCGCGTGCCGCGGGCCTGCGTGGGGGCCGCCCGCCGGCCGCGTCACTATCCCCTGAGCAAGCTGAGGCCGTCGCGCGCGCCCTTGACGCGATCGCAAGGCGCGATGCCAGACCACTCCTGCTCGATGGCGTGACCGGCGGCGGGAAGACGGCGATCTATGTCGAGGCCATCGCGGCCTCGCTGGAGGCCGGGCGTCCGGCGCTCGTCCTCGTCCCAGAGATCTCGATGGCGATGCCGCTCGTCGACCGATTGCGGTCCGATCTCGACGTTCGTGTCGCCCTGGTCCATTCCGGCCTGGGAGAGGGTGAGCGCGCCGACGAATGGCGGCGCATCCGCGCCGGGGATGTCGACATCGTCGTCGGTACGCGGCTCGCTGTCGTCGCACCGCTCGCCGACGTCGGGGTCCTCATCGTCGACGAGGAGCACGACGCGGCCTACAAGAGCGATCGCACTCCACGGCTCCAGGCCCGCGACACCGCGATTCGTCTCGGCGAGCTCGCGTCTGCCGCGGTCGTCCTGGGTTCGGCAACGCCCGCAGTGGAGAGCTACGGCCGGGCCCTCGATGGCCGTTATGACCGCGTCGTCCTCCCGACCCGTCCGACCGGCCTCCCGCCCACGGTCGAGGTGGTGGACATGCGCGCTGAGCTTGCCGACGGCAACCGCGGCGTGCTCTCCGGCGCGCTCGACGACGCGCTCGCCGCCGTCGACACCACGGTCGGCGACCAGGCGATCCTCGTCCTCAATCGACGCGGCACGGCCTCGGTCGTGCTGTGTCGCGACTGCGGTCACGTCCAGGCCTGTCCGGACTGCGAGCGACCGCTCGTCTACCACCAGGCAGGCACGACGCTGCGGTGTCACCACTGCGGTCGCGCGACGCCGCTCGCGACGCGCTGTCCGAACTGCCACTCACCGCGGATCCGCTACCTCGGCGGCGGCACGGAACGGGTGGAGCGCGAGGTTCGGGAGGCGCACCCGCGACTGCGGGTCGCCCGGCTCGACCGGGATGTGGCGGACCGGCGAGGCGCCGCGGAACGGGTCATCGACGCCTTCACCGCCGGCGACGTCGACGTCCTCGTCGGGACGAGCCTCGTCGCGAAGGGCCTCGACGTGCCAAGCGTCACCCTGGTCGGCGTCGTGTCGAGCGATGTGGCGCTGAATCTGCCCGATGAACGCGCCGCCGAACGGACGTACCAGCTGCTCCGCCAGGCGATCGGCCGCGCGGGGCGTGGTGACCGCCCGGGTCGTGCGATCGTGCAGACGTATCAGCCTGACCATCCGGTGATCGAGGCGGTCGCGCAGGACGACGGAGCCACCTTCTACGCGGCGGAGCTCGACCTGCGTCGCCGATTCGGGTCTCCGCCGTTCGGGTCGATCGTCAAGCTGACCGTCGCGCTCCCCGAGCGTGACGCCGCCGAGCGGGCGGGGGAGGAGATGGTGGCTCGCCTCCAGCAGCAGGCCGCAGGGAGTGCGACGACCGTGGTGGGTCCCGCCCCCGCCTACATCGCGCGACGCAACGAAAAGTGGCGGTATCACGTCATCCTGCGGGGCGACGATCCGCTGACGGTCCTCGGCGGCGATCCTGGCCCACCGTGGTCGGTCGACGTCGACCCGGAGACACTGCTCTGAGGACGAGCGCGCTTGCGAGCGCGCAGAGGGAAACGATGAACCTGAGAACGATCCTCCTTGTCGCGTCGGTAGCCATCGTGGCCGCCGCGTGCGCCAGTCCCGCGGCGCCTTCCGCTATACCACCGACGGTGCCATCCCCGGGACCATCCCAGTCGGGCGCTGAGGGGACGATGACGCTCCGGGCTGCTCCCGCCGATCTCGGCTGCGACGCCATGCCGGTCGCCTACCGGCGGGTCGTGTTCCAGATCGATCCAGCCGCTGAGGAACCGGTGACCGCGCAGACGGATACGGGGAAGTCGCTGCAGACCTTCTGGTCAGCCGGCTTCGTCGGCGTGGCAGATGGGCCGGTCGTCAAAGATCCATCGGGGCAGGTCGTCGCCGCGAATGGCGAGGGTTTGGACATCGCCGAAGGCGCGTTGCCGCGACTGCACGGCTACTTCGTGTGCCCTTCCGACAACGCGATCTACGTGTTGCTCCAGGACCCCTCGTGACCTCCTAGGTCAGTCGACGTCGAGGCGGTAGGCGACAAGCACGCCACCGACGATGCGCTCGAGGCCTTGCAGACATTCGAGCTGCGAGGCCTCGAGATCGACCGGATGCAGATGCTCACCGACCGCCTCGGGATCGACCGTCCCCCAGCGGGTCGGGGCATACGCCATGACGACGTCGGTGTCGAGCGTGCGCTCGGCCTCATGGACGAGGTCGATCTGAGTGGGCTCGAGCTCGGCGAAACTCCACTCGATGGCCATCGACGGTCCTCCGTGCGGATCCTCACCTCGATGATACGGCCGGGACCATCGGCTGCGGTGTGCTTCTGACAACTTCGTGCGAGGATTGCCTCCGCACGATGAGGAGACCACCACGATGACAGATCCACTGAACCCCAGCCACGACGAACCGGCCGAAGGGCCGCGCGACGCCGCCTACTCGGCCCCCTCCGGCGCCGAGACCGACGGGGACAACGCCAGCGAGCGGGCCAGCGCCAGCGACGCAGCCGCCAACGCGAGCGCGCGCGCCGGCGACATGTTCGAGCAGATCAAGGTCCGCGTCGAGGACGCTGCCGAGAAGGCCGCGCCGACGGTCCGGGAGCTGTCGGCGAAAGCCGCCGAACTGGTCGCCGTCGCGGCCGACAGGGCGGCGCCGATCGCCAAGCAGGCCGGCGAGGCCACTGCGGGCGCGAGCAGCAAGCTCGCCGTCCGATCTCGCGAGTGGGCGGCCGAGATCCGCGAGCAGGTCGCATCGAACGGCGGGGGCGCCGCGACGACGACCGCGACGGAGCCGAGGACCGCCACGGACATCGCCCGCGACGTCGCCGAGGACAACCCGCCGCTCTAGTCGCTCACATCGACGACAGCCGGGGACATGCGGGCTCCGACCGGTCGCCCATATACTTCGCCGCGATGTCCGTCCGAACCATCATCACGCTGGGCGATCCGCGGCTACGCCTGAAGGGCAAGCCGGTCGATTCGTTCGGCAAGTACCTGCATGAACTGCTCGACGACCTCGCACACACGATGCGCGACGCTCCGGGCGTCGGCCTGGCTGCCCCCCAACTCGGCGAGGCGCTGCAGGCCTGTGTGATCGAGGTCGAGAGCCATCTCTACGAGTTGGTGAACCCCAGGATCGTCCGCGCCACCGGTGACGACCGTGACCTCGAAGGTTGCCTGTCGATCCCGGGCTATGTCGCATACGTCGAGCGGCGAGAGAAGGTCTGGGTCGTGGCCCAGGATCGCCACGGCAAGAAGTACAAGGTCACAGGATCCGGGCTGCTCGGCCGGGCACTCCAGCACGAGCTCGACCACCTCGACGGGAAGCTGTACATCGACTATCTCGAGTCGATGGATGAGCTGATCCCCGTCGGCCAGGGCGACGAGGACGAGGCCGAGGTCCGCGAGGCGACGAGCGCCCTGGCGTGACCGAGGGACGGGCACGGACCGTCTTCATCGGTAGCGGCGGTTTCGGCCGCGAGACGCTGTGGCGGCTCGCCGACCATCCGGACGTCGAGCTCGTCGGCGTCGTCACGGCGCCGCCGCGACCCGCCGGCCGAGGCGGCCGCACGGCTGTCACGCCGATCCATGAGGCCGCCCGCCACCTCGACGTCCGTCGGATCCTGACCCCGGCCCGCTTGCGCGAACCCGCGGCGCTCGACGAGGTGCTCGGTCTCGCGCCGGAGCTCCTCGTGCTCGCCGACTACGGGCAGATCGTTCCCGCCGCGCTGCTTGAGGTTCCGCACGGCGCGTTGAATCTGCACCCCTCGCTGCTCCCGCGATATCGCGGCGCGACACCGATCCCGGCCGCGATCCTCGCCGGCGATCGTGAAACCGGTGTGACGTTGATGCGCATGGACGCGGGCCTCGACACGGGGCCGATCGTCGCGCAGACACGCGTGGCGCTGACAGGCGACGAGAGCACGCCGCTCCTCGAGGAGACGCTCGAGGTGGAGGCTCCGGCGTTGCTGACGCGGTACCTCGGTCCGTGGCTGCGCGGCAAGATCACGGCCACGCCGCAGCCCGAGGATGGCGCCTCCATGACGCGGCCGCTCCGGCGCGAGGATGGGCGGCTGGATCCGGCCCGAAGCGGCGCCGAACTGGAGCGCCAGGTCCGCGCGTATCAGCCGTGGCCAGGTTCCTTCGTCGATACCGATGAGGGTCGCCTCATCGTCTGGCGCGCGGAGCTCGAGGACGAGGGCCCGCCACCCGGCGTGTTCGACGAGGGCGGCCTCGGCACGGGGGACGGGTCGCGGTTGCGGCTCCGCGAGGTCCAGCCCGCGGGACGTGACCGGATGTCGTGGGATGCCTACCTCCGGGGTCGCCCCGCCATCGTCGGCAGTAGCATCGTCCGGTGACCAGCGACGCCCGCCCCGGCATCTCCGGTCTGACGCCCGATGCGCTCGCGACGTGGGTCGAAGCGGGCGGCGAACCGTCCTATCGCGCTCGGCAGATCGCCGATGCCGTGTGGAAGGACGGCGGCGTCACGGACGCCGCGGCGATCCGAACGCTCCCCGAAGGCTTCCGGGCGACCGTCGCCAACGCCTACCGCTTCGACACGGTCGAGGACAGCGAGATCCGCCTCGCCGACGACGGCCAGACGGAGAAGGCACTCCATCGGCTCGCGGACGGTGCGCTCATCGAATCGGTGCTGATGCACTACCCGGCGCGAGGAGCTTCCCGGGAGCGACACACCTTGTGCATCTCCAGCCAGGCGGGCTGTGCCGTGGGATGCCCCTTCTGCGCCACCGGCGAACTCGGGTTCGGGCGCGACCTGGAAGTCGCGGAGATCGTCGACCAGGCACGTCACGCGCAGCGACGGCTCGCCGAGACCGGCCAGCGGCTCACCAACGTCGTGTTCATGGGCATGGGTGAACCGCTTCTCAACCTCGACCGAGTGCTCGCCGCGGTCGAGGCGCTCAACGATCCGCGGCGGTTCGGCCTCGGCGCGCGGCACATCACCGTCTCGACCTCCGGGGTCGTCCCGGGCATCCGCCGGCTGACGGCCCTCGGCCCTCAGTTCACGCTGGCGATCTCGCTCCATGCGGCCCGCGACGCGCTCCGCGACGTGCTCGTCCCGTTGAACCGCCGCTGGCCGGTCGCGGAGGTCGTGGACGCCGCACGCGACCATGCACGCGCGACGGGGCGCCGCATCACCTACGAAGCGACCATGATCGGTGGCGTGAACGACACGGACCTCGACGCGGCCGCCATGGCCGACCTGCTCCGCGGCGATCATGCCCACGTCAACCTCATCCCGATGAACCCGGTCGCGCACACCCCGTGGTCCGCGAGCCCGATGTCCGTCATCGAGCGCTTCGCCGCGACCCTCCGTGACGCGGGGATCTCGACGACGATCCGGCGCAACCGCGGCCAGGAGGTCGGTGCCGCGTGCGGGCAACTCGCGGCGGAACGGGCCGGTGAGCCGCCCATGCCGGCGGTCGCCCGTCGGCGTGAGCGCCTCGAGGCCGAAAGTGCCGCAGCGCTCCGCGGCGAACGCAGTCACGACCCCGTGCCCGTCGGGGTGGGGGAGTGAGCCAGCCGGGTCGAGCGAGGATCGCCGGCAGCATCCTCGATGCGGACCTGGGCAACCTTGCGAATGCCGTCCGACGGGTCGTGGCGGCGGGCGCCGACCGGATCCATCTCGACGTGATGGATGCCCATTTCGTCCCGAACCTGACGTTCGGCGCGAAGACCATCAAGGCGCTGCGGCCGCGGACGACGATCCCGTTCGATGCGCATCTCATGGTCGACGAGCCGGGTCGCTACATCGAGGAATACATCGACGCCGGGTGCGACTCGATCACGTTCCACGTCGAGATCGACGAGCCGATCGCGCCCACCCTCGGGGCGATCCGGGCCGCGGGTCGCGCAGCTGGTCTAGCGGTCAAGCCGGGGACGCCCGTCACGGCGCTGGAACCGTACGCGGAGCTGCTCGACATCGTGCTGATCATGACCGTCGAGCCCGGGTTCGGTGGCCAGGCGTTCATGAAGGAGGTGCTGGCGGCAAAGGCAGCCGGCGCGCGGGAGATCCTGAAGCACAAGCTGTACGGCGGCGAGATCCACGTCGACGGTGGCATCAACCGCGAGACCGCGGAGTTCGCCGGCTCGTACGGGGTCGATGTCTTCGTCGCTGGGTCAGCGCTGTTCCTGAAGGGCCGGGACATGGGCCGCGAGGTGCGTCTCATCCGGGCGCTCGCCGACGAGGGCTTCCAGTACGGACCCAACGACGGGCGGCCGCCGATCCCGAGTGATCGGATGACCCGCTTCGCGTCGCTTCCCAAGCATCTGGCGCATCGCCTTATGGACGAGATCGAGGTGACCGGGATCCCGGTGATGATGCTGCGTGGTGAGGGCGAGGTGAACCCGGACGGCGTGC
>Ga0207706_10006359_pt1 | contig 10976 bp, 10 predicted proteins | sample KBSC53metaG_FD_184318 | JGI IMG/M metagenome (GOLD analysis project Ga0207706, IMG submission 184318) | Corn rhizosphere microbial communities from Kellogg Biological Station, Michigan, USA - KBS C5-3 metaG (SPAdes) (version 2) | ecosystem: Host-associated > Plants > Roots > Rhizosphere > Soil ... | reverse complement strand
GCGCCAGGGCCCGGGCCGTGCCGCGCGTGCGGGTGAGGGCGGCGTGCGCGATGGCGCCGATGGCCGAGATGGTGGCGGCCGTGATCATCACGCCACCAGCGCGAGGCGGCCGTCGGACGTCTGGGCGTGAAAGGCCACGCGCAGCCCCGCCGCGTGCGCCTCGGCCTCGATCTCCTGCGGCGTGAACCGGTGCTCGAAGTGAATGCGCCCGATCTCGTGCCGCGCGACGAACACGTCGCCGTACTCGGGGCGCCAGTCGCTCCGGCTCACCCGCGCGGCCAGGGTGGCCAGGCGCCAGAGCGCCCGCCGCGGCGGCGGATCGGCCAGGATGTAGGAGATGAGGATCCGACCCTCGGGCGCGAGCCGATCGCGGAGCTTGCCGAGCATGGCGATGCGACGGCTCCGCTGCGGGACGTAGCTGTAGCAGTACCAGGAGAGGACGAAGACATCGAGCGGCTCGGGGAGCGCGGCCGTCACGATGTCGCCCGTGTGAACGGCGGCGGTCAGCCCGCGCCGGGCCAGTCGCTCGCGCGCCTGCTGCGCCAGCTCGGCGACCGGCTCCAGTCCCTCGGTGCGGAATCCGAGCTCGAGCAGCGCCACCAGATCGCGCCCCGTGCCGCAGCCCACCACCAGGACACGGTCGGCGCGCCGTAAATGGGGGGCGTAGAAGTCGTGCTCCCACGGAAAGAGTCCGCCGGCCACGTCCGCCTCCGGCTGATGATGGCCGAAGTACCGCCAGTCCTCGCTCATGTGCCGTCGCAAGCCGTCGAAGCTCAGCAACCCGGCCGCGGCGAAGGTGCTGGCGCTGACGGCGCGGTCGAGCGTCCGGGCGAGTCGACAGGACGCGCCCACGAGCCACCCACGCAGGACGTCCGCCACGCCGCTACACGCCGAGTGCCGCGCCATCCGCGCGCGGGTCGGAGCCGCCGCGGAGGTCGTCGCCGTCGAGACGGATGAGCTGCGCGTGGCCCATCAGATCGCTCCAGGCTTCGACCACCTGGACATCGTGACCGCGCCGGCGCAGCTCGTCCGCGACGCCGGGCGCGAACCGATTCTCCACGCGCAGGCCGCGCGAGGTCTCGCCCCACGTGCGCCCGAAGAGCCAGCGCGGCGCCTCGATGGCCGCCTGGGGGCCGAGCCCGCGATCGACCACGCGGGTCACCAGCGCCGCCTGCGTCTGGGGCTGCCCGTCACCACCCATCGTGCCGTACACGAAGCGCGGACGGCCGCCCACCAGGTACAAGGAGGGGATGAGCGTGTGCGCGGTGCGCTTGCGCGGGGCCAGGTGGTTGGGATGGCGCGGGTCCAGCGAGAAGTACGCGCCGCGGTTCTGCAGCAGCACGCCGGTGTCGCCGGCCACCACGCCCGAGCCGAACTCGTGATAGAGGCTCTGGATCATCGAGACCGCGTTGCCGGCGCCATCGGCCGTCACGATCGCGATCGTGTCGCCGTCGGCGGGGAGGCCGTCCACCGGACGGGCGGCGCGACGCGAGATGAGCGCGCGGCGGCGGGCCAGGCGATCCGGGTCCAGGCAGTGCGCGACCGGGACATCGACGACGGTCGGATCGGCGAGATAGCGGTCGCGGTCCTGCAGCGCGAGCTTGGTGGCTTCCACGGCGAGGTGCACGTGATCGGCGTCGGAGAGCGCCGCGACGTCGAAGCCCTCGAGCAGCGCGAGGATCATGAGCGCGGCGAAGCCCTGCGTCGGCGGCGGCAGGCTCACCGCCTCGCCCTCGCGGTAGCGCAGGCGCAGCGGCTCGACCCAGTCCGCGCGATGCTCGGCGAGGTCCGCCGCGGTCAGCGGGCTCCCGGCCACGGCCGCCGCCTCGGCGATCCGCCGGGCGGTCGCGCCCCGATAGAACTCCTCGGCTCCGTCGCGGGCCACCCGCTCCAGCGTCGTGGCCAGGTCCGACTGCACGAAGCGCTCCGCCGCGAGCCGGGCGGGATGGTAGATCGGCCAGAGCGAGCGACGGATATCGGCGTCGGCCGCGGCGGAGAAGAGATCGGCCGCCGCCGCGGTCACGCGGCGCTGGCCCGCCGAGACGGCCATGCCCTCGCGTGCGTGGTGGACGGCATCGGCCAGGAGCTCGCCCCACGCAAGGGAAGATTGCATCACGTCGCGGCTGTAGGCGTGCGCCGCCGCCCATCCCGACACGGTGCCCGGAACCGTGAGCGCGGCCACGCCGCCGCGGACGGGAATGGCGGGCCCGAAGCGCGCGAGGTAACGCTCACGATCGACCGCGGCGGCGGCGCGGCCGGCGGCGTTGAGTCCGCGCAGCTGCCCGCGCGCGGCGTCGTAGATCAGCCACACGTTGTCGCCGCCGATCCCGTTCATGTGCGGGTACACGACCGAGATCGTTGCGGCGGCGGCGATTGCGGCGTCCAGTGCGTTGCCGCCTTGCCGCATCACCGCGACGCCGGTCTCGGAGGCCAGCAGGTGGGGTGTTGCGACGAGGCCGCGCGTGCAATGGGCCTCCGGCGAGCGGGTGGCGATCGTCACGGCGGCTATCCTACAACCTCGCGAGAAGTCATCGGCTGGACCCTTCCCCGAGCGGCCAGCATCTGACCATTTCTGTCGCCACTCGGCCAGAGCCTGACCAGTCTGTCACGCCCGATCGCCGCGACGACAAACGGCCTATACCGAGCACGTGCTTCTGGGCGGGAGGTAGGCCTGTGATTCTAGGGTCTTGCGATGCTGGCCTCTGTCGAATACCTCCGTGGCTGGTGTGGCACATCCCTTGCCCCGCGTTTCGCCACCGAGATGGGTGTCATGCACGAGAGGCGTTGCACGAAAGCCGTGAGATTCGCGAGGTTGGCCGCCCTGGCGGCGGTCATCTTCGTCGGCTGGCTCGCGCCCGGTCCCGGCGACGCCGCGATCGTCCAGAGCGTGACGAGCGGAACCGCGAGCCTCCCGAACAGCGCGACCGCCACCCAGGTTGCGCTGACCGGCGTCGACATCAGCAAGGCGTTCGTGCTGTGCTCGACCCGCACCGCCAACACCACGCCGGACATGGCGCTCTACACCTGTGATCTCAACACCGGCGGGGCGGGCGGGGCCGCACGCCTGACTATCACGCCCTCGGCGGCGCCGGGCAACGCGACCACGCGCGTGCAGTACTACGTGGTCGAGTTCGATGCTGGCGTGTCGGTCCAGCGGGGGACGACGACGCTGAACGGCACCAGCGGCGCGGGCCTGACCCAGACGCCGGCGATCAGCTCGGTGGACTGCACCAAGAGCTTTGTGCTGACGTCGGTGCGCAGCGTGAACAGCAACAACAATCGTGACGAGCAGTGGAAGATCCGCGCCACGCTCGGCTCCGCCGCCGCGCCCTGCACGACCACGACCACAACCCTCGAGCTGGCGCGCATCGAGGGCGCCGCCGAGAACGTCACCGTCGCCTGGCAGGTCGTGACCTACGAGGGCGCATCCGTGCAGCGCGGGACCTCCTGCATCGGCGGTGCGGCCGCCGGCTGCACGACCAACGCCGGTGGGACCAGCGGGCTGAGCAACCGGATCACGCTGGGCACGCCCGTCGACACCAGCAAGTCCTTCATCGTCGCCACCTCGACGGCGGGCAGCGCGATCGCGGGCGTGGAGGGCGAACATCTGATGCGGGCCGAGTTCGTCTCGACCGGTACCAGCGTGACCGGCGTCCAGTTCGCGCGCAGCCAGACAGTCACGACGAGCAATCACCAGCTCTTGATCAGCTATGAGGTCGTGACACTCAGCGACGGCAGCACGGTGCAGACCGGGACGGGGACGATCACCGGGACGAACGCCACCGGCACCGCCACACTATCAACGGTCGACACGACACGCGCGGCGGTGTTCTTCTCCGTCTCCGGCGGTGACGGCTCGGCCTCGCGTCAAGACGACACGTCGCTCACCGGGACGCTCAACGGCTCCGACGGCGCGTCGGGCTCGAGCATCACCTTCACCCGGCTCAACACGACGAACGTGGGGACGATCTCCGCGGCCTGGTTCGCCGTGTCGTTCTTCCGCTGCAACACCGCGAGCGGTCTTGCTCACGACACGCTGTGCACGGTGGCCGCCTCGACGGCCGCCCTGACCGCTACGATCAACTGGTCGAGCGTGAACACCGTCATCCTCCTGGGCGGCACCTCGTCGGTCACGGCGACGCCCAGCAATGGCACGACCTACACGGCGGGCCAGAGCATCGGAGGGTTCCTGGTGGCCTACAGCGGCAGCGTCGCCACCGACACGAGCTATCTCCAGAGCACGGGCCTGACGGCGGGCACGACCTACTACTTCAAGGTGTGGGCGAAGGCGGGCCCGGTGGGCTCCTGTACCGTGGCCCCGTGCTACATCGGCGGCGCGCAGGGTACCGTGACGCCGCGGACCGGCGCCACCGCGTGGAGCTCGCTCACGCTCGGCGGCGCGGCGCTGAATCCCGCTGTCGCCGGGACCAGCCGGATGTCGCTCGGCTCGAATGCGGGCAAGCTGATCTCGCTCAGCTCCTCGACCGGCGCGTGGAGCTCGGTGCCCGGCAACACGGTGAGCGCCGTGCCCGGCTACGTGAGCGTCTTCCCCTACGGCGGTGGCGAGGCCGTGGTGGGCGCGGACCAGAGCGGCTGGGTGTACTCGATCAATCCGGCGAGCGGTGCGGTGAACTGGGTGGTCAAGCTCAATGCCGACGCGATCCAGGGCGCCGTGAGCACCTACCTGCGTGCCTACATGCTTCCCGGTTCGGCGATGGCGACGGTCTATCCCGGCAGCTACGACATCGTCTTCGTCGCCACGATGAACAACACGGGCGCCGGTGGCTTCACCAACAACAAGGTCTACGCCCTGCGCTCCGACACCGGTGCCACGCTGTGGACGTTCAGCCCGGCCACGCTCAGCTCGGGGCTCTGCCCCACCGGATGCGGCATGGACCAGGTGCTCGGGCAGCCGTGGGTGGACTACGTGCGCGATCGCCTCTACGTGGCCAGCCGCGATGGCAGCACCGGGACGCAGAACAGCCTGTGGTTCCTCGACATCGTCAACAGCGGCAACCTGCTGAAAGTGTTCTCGGGCGCCGACTTCACGACGGGGCCGAGCCAGTCCGCCGACGGCAATTCGCTCTGGATCGGCGACGAGGCTGGCGTGCTCCACATCGTGGACCTGGCGGCGCTGACCAAGACGACCAACTCGATCGCCAGCGGCACCGCCTACAAGGGGTTCATCTGGGAGGACTTCAACATCCGCGGCCAGCTCTACTTCGTGACGACCGACGGCAACGTGTGGTGCCTGCCGAACCCGTCGTCGGTCTCGTCCTGCTGGAAGAGGAAGCCAGTGGCGAGCGGGACGGTCGCCCAGCTCTTGCCGAGCGACACGCTGCTGTGGGTGGGCGGCTCCAACGGCACCCTGTACCAGCTGAACCTCACGAGCGGACTCGTCGTCAAGACCTTCACGGTCGGCGCCGGCACCCTCGCGCTCGGTCCGGTCTCGACCGAGACGGGCGACGAGCTCTACGCGGCGACCTCAGACGGCACGCTCTACAAGGTCACGCTGACGGCCGGGAGCCTGCCATGACGCGGCGAGCGCTGAGCGCCCTTGCGCTGGTCATGCTCCTGCCGCTCGGCGCGGTCACCCCGGCGCGGGCCGATCAGGACAACTGCACACAGCAGAGCCGGCGGGTGCGCGTGCCCGGCGGCTTCGCCGAGGCGCGCGTGTCGTTCGTCGGCGTGCTGACCAACGGCCGCAACCGCGCCGGCGAGTCGTTCCCCGGCGCCGGGCTGCGCGAGCTGCGGCTCGTGGTGGACTGGACGGAGGTCGAGAAGGTGCATCACCAGCGGATCGAGCTCTCCAGCCCCGATGGCGAGCTGTACCAGCGGTTCGCCACGGCGTTTCTCGGCACCGGGCGGCCGGTCACGGTCACGACGCGGCTGCCGGTGACCGGGAGCTCGATCACGGACGCCGGGCTCTACGGCGAGTGGTGCGCGGAGGTCTTCCTCGACGACGAGGACGCGCCCATCGCCCGTCGCCGCTTCTTCCTGACCGCTCCCTGACCGCTCGTCTCAAGACGAGCGAGAATCCGCTCGACCCTGCTATGTTGGCAGGGATTCTCCACACCGTGGATCCGGTGACGCTCACGACGAACTCGCGCAGGCGCCCGCGCCCCGATCCGGCTGTCCTCGTCGCGGATCTGGCCGGGCCGTTCTTGCAACGCGGCCACACGCTCCGGCTCCGGGCGCGCGGAAGCAGCATGCTGCCGTTCCTGCGCGACGGCGATGTGCTCGAGATCCGACCGGTGTCGCCGGTCGAGATCCGCGTCGGCGATGTAATATGCTATGAGCCGTCGCCCGGCGAGCTCTGCTTGCATCGCGTCGTCGCGCGCGACGGACGAGGATTCGTGACGAGAGGTGACGCCTTGACGCACGTCGAGGTCGTACCCGGCGCCTCGGTCCTGGGGCGGGTGAGGGCGGTCGAGCGGAGCGGGCGTGCCTGGCGGCTCGATACCTGGGCGGCCCGCTGGCGTGCGCGTGTCATCGTCGTCGCATCTCCCGCACTGGCGCGCATGCTTCCGCCGGCGCTCGGACTGCGGCGTGTGTGGCGGGCGGTGCTGCGTGGATGAGCTCACCCTCGAGATCGGCGGCCTGCGCTCGACCATCGTGACCCATCATCCCGAGGTGGCGGACGTCGTCGCGCGCCGCTATCAGGGGTTTCTGTCGTCGGGCCCCGCCGACTGGCGCATCGAGGCCGGCGTGCGGCCCGAGGGCGTCGTGGCGCTCGAGGACGTCGTGGTGCGGCCCGCCGGGGGCTCGCGCCGGCTCGCGATCGAGCGCCACGATTTCCTGGCCACGCTCGATCTCGATCGCCGCACCGGCACGCTGCAGCTGGGAGCCGTCGACCACATCGCGATCGACACGTTCCTGCGCGTGACCTACTCGCTGGCCCTGCTGCCGGTGGGCGCGCTGCTGGTGCACGCGGCCAGCCTGGGCCGCGCCGGCCGTGCGTGGCTGTTTCCCGGCCCCTCGGGTAGCGGCAAGACGACGCTGACCCGGCTGTCGGCCGACGCCGATCTGCTGAGCGACGAGATCTCGATCGTGCGCGTCGATGCCGACGGCCCCCGCTGCTACGGCTCGCCCTTCTGGGGCGACCTGGGACGCCCGGGCGAGAACCGGGCCGTGCCCATGGCGGCGATCCACTTCCTCCGTCACGCCGATCGACACGCCGCGACGCCGCTCACCGCCCGCGGCGCGCTGACCGCGCTGCTGCCCAACGTCCTGTTCTTCGCGACCGGGCCCGACCTGGTCGCCCGCGTGCTCGAGGTCACCGCCGAGCTGACCGCGGCGGTGCCGAGCTTCGCGCTCGGATTCCGTCCGGAGCCGTCCGTGTGGGAGGTGATCGCCGCTGCCTGAGGGATATCCGCTGCAGAACGCGAAGGCGGCCTGGCGTGTGTACGACGGCGAGGCGGTGATCGTCTCGCCCGAGGACAGCACGCTGCACACGCTGAACCCGGTCGGCACGCTGATCTGGGAGGCCGCCGACGGACACACCGCGATGGACGCGATCATCACGCGCGTGTGCGAGACGTTTGCCGTCGATCAGGCCACGGCGGCGCGCGACGCCGCGGTCTTCGTCGACTCGCTGTGCCAGCGCGGCCTGCTGACGGTCGTGGAGACGCCGCCGGCGGCGGCATGAGGGAGACAGCCATGGACAAGCCCGAGGCCGCACGGGAGCAAGCCCGGCGTCCGTACGAGCCGCCCGCGATCCTGAGCGAGCAGATCTTCGAGACCACGGCCCTGGCGTGCTCCAAGCGCCCGGCCCAGGGCGGCAAGTGCAACTCGCGCCCGAAGTCGTCCTGAGCGGCGATCGATGGGCACTCTGAGCGATCAGGTCGTCGACCGCAGCGTGGCCGCCGCGATCCCGCTGTCGGCCCACCTGAATCTCACCATGCGCTGCAACGAGCTGTGCGTGCACTGCTACCGGGTGATCGAGGAGCGTGCGGAGCTGACCACCGCGGAGATCAAGGCCCTGCTGGCCGACCTGGCCCGGGCCGGCACGCTCTACCTGACCTTCAGCGGCGGCGAGATCTTCCTGCGCCCCGATCTCTTCGAGATCATCGCCGAGGCCAAGCGCCTGCGCTTCGACCTGCGCCTGAAGACCAACGCGCTCCTGGTGACCGAGGAGCGCGCGCGGCGCCTGCGTGAGCTGGGCGTTCGCCAGGTGGACGTCAGCATCTACAGCGTGGACGCCGACGTCCACGACGCAGTGACCAAGATCCCCGGCTCGCTGGCCCGCAGCCTGGCGGCCATCGAGCGCCTGATCGCGCTCGGCGTCCGCGTGAAGATCAACTGCCCGCTGATGCAGGACAACGTCGGCGGGTACCGGGCGGTGCGCGCGCTGGCCGTGCGCCTGGGCGTGCCGTGCGGGTTCGACCCGATGATCAGCGCGCGCAACGACGGCGACACCGGACCGGTCCTGCTGCGCATCGGCCGCGCCGACCTCAAGCGCGTCCTGGGCGACACGACGCTGAATCCCGAGCCGCTGCCGGCGACCTCACCGGAGATCCGTTCGGATCTGGACGAGCCTCTGTGCGGGGCCGGTCACAACGCCTGCTACGTGAGCGCCTATGGCGACGTCACGCCGTGCGTGGCCCTGCCGGTGGTCTGCGGCAACATCCGCCAGACGCCGTTCGCCGAGATCTGGAACGACTCGCACGACATGCGGCGGGTGCGGGCCATCCGGGTGCGCGACCTGCACACGTGCTCGAGCTGCACGGCCTCCGCCTTCTGCACGCGCTGTCCGGGCCAGGCGCTGGTCGAGGACGGCGATCTGTACGGCCCCTCCTCCGCCGCGTGCGAGCATGCCCTGGCGGGGGCCGAGCTGGCCGGCTCGGCCGCGGTGCCCGCCTCGATGGGGCGCGCGCGCTCCAGCGGCTGACCCCGGGCGGTCGCATGCGCGCGGCCGTCCCGATCATCCCGTCGGCGCTCGTCTGGCTCCGCGTCTGCCTCGACGCGCTCGGTCGCCGCCAGGCGGTGCCGGCGCCGCCGCTCGATCTCGACTGGGCGGCGCTGCTGACGCTGGCCGAGGCCGAGGACGTGCTGCCGGCGGTGGCGTACGCCGCTGGCACCGCCCGGTGGACCACCGTGCCGGCCGCGGCCCGCCGCCATCTGGTCGATGTCCTGGCCGCCAGCCGCGCCCGCCATCTCGTCATGACCTCCGAGCTCGCGCGCGCGCTGCGACGATTCGCGACCGACGGCATCGACGTCATGGCCCTCAAGGGCCCGGTGCTGGCCGAGACGGTGTATCCCGATCCCGCGCTCCGACCATTCAGCGACCTCGACCTGCTGGTCCGCCCGGAGGATCGCCGCCGGACCGACGCCGCGCTGCAAGCCCTCGGCTACACGCCGCTGGCCGACGAGCATTCCTGGGACTTCGACATCGCCTTCGACGGTGCCACCGTCTATGAATCGCCCGGCGGCGTGCGGATCGATTTGCACTGGGCGTTGCTGACCGAGGCGCGCTACGCGTGGCGTCAGCGCGAGGCCGGGTCGGTGTGGCAGCGCGCGACGCCGATCACGCTGGCGGGGGAGCGCGCCCTGACCCTGGCGCCCGAGGATCTCGTGCTCCACCTCGCCACGCACTTCGCCGTGCACCACTCACTCACGGGACTGCTGCGGCAGTGGGACCTGGCGCTGGTGCTGGCCCAGGCATCGCTCGACTGGCCGCGCCTGCTGGCGCGCGCGGAGGCGTGGCGCGTCCGGCGCGCGGTCTTCTTCGCGCTGCGCGGGGTGGCCGAGGCGTTCGCCTCCGTGGTGCCGCCGGCCGTGCTGGACGACTGGCGCCCGCGCGGCCCGCGGGCCGCGCTGCTGGCGAGCCTGCTGCGCGGCGCCGCCGACGATCGGCGCCGGCGCCTGGAGCACGTGGTCACGCTGCTGCTCATCGACCGCGCCCGCGACATCGGCGTGTCCGTGCGCGGCGCGCTGTGGCCGTCGGCCGACTGGCTGCGCGCACGGTACGGGCACGCGCCGGCCGCCCCCCGCGGGCTCTACCTGGCCCACCTGCGCCGCCTGGCCGGAGTGCTGAGCTCGACCGGCTGGCGCGCCTGAGATAATCCTCCCGACGAGGAGGGAGCCAATGCTGCGGACCACGATCGCCGGAAGCCTGCCCAAGCCCGCGTGGCTGGCGCGTCCCGAGATGCTGTGGGCGCCGTGGGCGCTGCCACCCGACACCCTCGCCAGCGGCCAGCGCGACGCGGTGCTGATCGCGCTCAAGGAGCAGGAAGCCGCCGGTATCGACGTGGTCACCGACGGCGAGCAGTCGCGGCAGCACTTCGTGCACGGATTTCTCGAGCGGCTCGACGGCATCGACTTCGGCAAGCGGGTGACGATCGGCATCCGGGCCGACCGCTACAAGGCGGAGGTGCCGACCGTGACCGGCCCGATCGCCCGCCGCCGGCCCATTCACCTGGACGAGGTCCGCTGGGCGCGGGCCCACACCGACCGCCGGCTCAAGTTCACGATTCCCGGGCCGATGACGATCGTGGACACGCTGGCCGACGAGCACTATCGCGATCGCCGCCAGCTGGCCATGGAGTTCGCGCGGGTCATCAACGAGGAGGCGCGAGACCTCATGGCGGCCGGGCTGGACGTGCTCCAACTGGACGAGCCGGCTTTCAACGTGTACATGGACGATGTGGCCGGGTGGGGGATCGCAGCGCTACACCGGGCGATCGAGGGCCTGGCCTGCACGACGGCTGTCCACATCTGCTACGGCTACGGGATCAAGGCCAACATCGACTGGAAGCAGACGCTCGGCGGCGAATGGCGTCAGTACGAGCAGACGTTCCCGCTGCTGGCGCAGAGCCGCATCGATCAGGTCTCCCTGGAGTGCGCGAACTCGAAGGTGCCGTTGTCGCTGCTGGGGCTGCTGGCCGGCAAGGACGTGCTGGTCGGCTGCATCGACGTGGCGAGTCCGACGATCGAGACGCCCGAGGCGGTGGCGGCCACCATTCGCCGGGCGCTCG
>Ga0207706_10006357_pt1 | contig 10978 bp, 9 predicted proteins | sample KBSC53metaG_FD_184318 | JGI IMG/M metagenome (GOLD analysis project Ga0207706, IMG submission 184318) | Corn rhizosphere microbial communities from Kellogg Biological Station, Michigan, USA - KBS C5-3 metaG (SPAdes) (version 2) | ecosystem: Host-associated > Plants > Roots > Rhizosphere > Soil ... | reverse complement strand
CCCCATGCGCCGGATCCTGCTCGCCCTCGCCACCCTCTCGCTGGCCGCCGCACCCGCCGCCGCGCAGGACCGCCCCACCTTCGCGGCGCACGGCACCACGATGTACTTCCGAGCCGAGTACCCGTTCGCGCGGGTGGCGCTGCCGTACCCGGCCGAGCAGGTGTGGAAGGCGCTCCCCGACGCGTACCAGTTGCTGGGCTTCACCGGCACGCCGGTGGACTCGACGAAGCAGGACCTGCGGACGTCGTTCCTGCACGTCAGCGGGCAGCTGTATCCGGGCGAGCCGAACTCGCTGTACTTCGAGTGCTCGCGCAACACCCCCACGGGGCCGGCGGCCGACCAGGGCGACATCACCTTCGCCATGCTCTCGCGCGTGGAGCCCGACGTGCGCGGCGGCAGTACGGTGCTCACGCAGGTCACCGCGCGCCTGCGCCGCCGCGACTCGTCGCAATACCCGATCGATTGCGTGAGCACGGGCAAGCTGGAGCAGACGCTCGCGCAGTTCCTGCGGCAGCGCCTGGCGACGACGGGCGCCGTCGAGATCCGGCGCAACCGCTGACGGCGGCGCGCGGCGGAACGTCGCACCGGCGGCTGAAGCCGCGGCAACCACTACGGGAAGCCTCGCGAACCGCGCGAGGCTGCAACGGCTGGTTCCAGGCGGCGCGACGAAGACCCGTTCACACGCAGGAGCCTCCATGACGGATGATCGCATCACCTGGGTGCACGGCGACCGGCAGAGCGGGCCGAACGAGCTGATCGGGGTGCTGGAGATCCGCGGCGACGGGAGCTGCCGCGCGGTGCTGGCCGAGCGCGTGGAGATCGACAGCCGGTGCCACATCCGCCTGGCCCGGCAGGCGTGGGGGCCCAAGGACTCGCTCGACACCCGCTGGTGGAGCCTGGTGCTCGACGCCGACCACAAGGCGTACAGCGTGCGCACCGGCTCCTGCGGCGACCCGCTCACCTCGGCCGAGGTGCCCCGGATCACCCGCGCGCTCGAGGAACTCGACCTGGTGGGCCCCGACACCATGATCCACGTGTCCGACGGCCCGTCCGTGTTCCCCGGACGGCGTCCACTCGGACTACGTGACGCGGGGAACACGGCGGATTGAAACCCGCCGCTGGAACTTCGGAAAGTCCGCCTTCGCGGACTGCGGATCGAATGCCGTGCCTTCGGACCACCGATCTTGCACGCCCGAGCTGGTGAAGCCTCGCGCAGTTTGCGAGGCTTTCCGTCGTTGTTGCTGCGGCGCTGCGGCTTCAGCCGCCGGCGAGCGAGGCCGGTCACTGCGAAACGGTTCCGAGCATCTCGGCGAGGCCTGCCGTCCGTTCGCACGCGGATGGACACGGCGCACCCCGGCTTGGTGGCGCCCGCCATTCGATCCGCCTAGATTTTCACGGATCCGAACGCAGCATCGCGACCGAAAACCCGATCTGACGGACTGGCCCGATCATGCCCATATATCCGCTGCGCCAGCTGGACCCCTCGCGCGAGAGCGTGGACCTGTACGACCGCTGGCTGGGCGAGCTGGCCCAGGCGCTGGAGCGTGGCGACGACCGCTGGGAGCTGTGCCGCACCGTGCTCACCGGCATCTATCACCCCCAGCTCGCCGGCGCCGATCCCGGAACGCTGCCGCTGGCCGCGCAGGTGGCGCTGGCGCAGATGGACGCGCGCAACATCACGCTCGAGCCCGAATACTACGCCGAGGTGGACGTAGAGAAGTTCAACGAGCGCAAGCCGCTGCTGTGGATGTGGCAGATGTTCGACAAGAGCCCGCTGGGGCAGAACATCCACCTGGGCGTGCGCTTCCGCCGCACCCTGGCGCCGTACCTGTTCAAGCGCGTGGGGAAGAACTTCAAGTGCTTCCACTACGTGGAGTTCAGCTACGGCTACAACCTGGAGGTGGGCGACGACGTGGTGGTGCACCGCAACGTGCTGCTGGACGACCGCGGCGGGATCGTGCTGGGCAACGGCGTGAGCATCAGCGACTACGCCAACGTGTACTCGCACACGCACTCCATCGTGGACCAGCGCGACGTGAGCAACCTGAAGACGGTGATCGACGACGGCGTGCGCATCACCTACCACGCCACCGTGCTGGCCGGCACGCACGTGGGCGAGAACGCCATGGTGGGCGCCATGGCCGTGGCCACCAAGGACGTGCGCCCCTACCACGTGAACGTGGGCATCCCGGCCAAGTCCGTCCGCGTGAAGCCCAACGCCCCGCCCGAGGCGTACAAGGTCACGCTGCGGAAGGGCCCCGAGTCGGACCCGGCCGGCGTCGCGCCCGCCGGCGAAGGCGCGGGGGAGGACTAACGAACAGGTGCGTGAGCGCGCTAGTGCGCCAGTGCGTTTCCGGCCCATCGCACCCCTGAGGATGTCATCCTGAGGAGCCGCCGCACCGAACCGCCGGCTGCACCGAAGCCTGGCGGCGACGAAGGATCCGTGGCATCGGTCCGGGCGAAAGGCCGCCTGTCGCTCGGAGGCCGAGTATGGATCCTTCGGTCGCCGCCAGGACTCCGCGCGAGGGAGATGGACGGCGCGGCAGCTCCCCTCAGGATGACATCGCCGGGGTTCGCGCCACCGGCAGAAGTGGTTGACGTGCAAGCAGTTGAAGTATCCATACGAAAGGCAGTAACCAATGTCTGAACCATCCTCCGGCGCGGCGACGATCCCGATCGAGACCGCGGACCCGGTGAACGCGGCGATCCTGGCCGTTAGTGAAGACCGGCTGCAGGGGTTCCAGGAAGAGCCCTTTCACGAGATCGCGCGGCAGAGCGGCGTGGAGCTCGACACCGTGCTGGAGCGCATCCGAGCCATGCTGGCCGCGGGCACCATCCGCCGCGTGCGGCAGACGCTGATGGCCACCAACCTGGCCCCCGGCGCGCTGGTGGCCTGGGAGGTGCCGGCCGACCAGCTCGACGCGGCGTTCGAGTACATGTTCCGCGAAGACCCCTTCAGCGGCCACGTGGTGATCCGCTCCACCGACCGCGAGACCACCGGGTCGAAGTACCGCCTGTGGACCACGCTCAAGGTGCCGCAGGGCTTCTCGATGCAGAAGCACGCCGAGTTCCTGGCCGCGAAGACGGGCGCGCTCTCGTACAAGCTTCTCCCCGCCAGGGCGCTGTTCACCCTGGGCGTGGGCCACGTGCGCCGCCGCGGCCTGGAGCCCGGCGCCCGCAGCGACGAGCCGGGCGCCGTGCTGGATACGAACGTCGTCGAGCTGAGCGAGCTGGAGTGGCGGGTGCTCGTCGCCCTCAAGCGCGAGCTGGAGGTGGACGAGATCCGCGAGCATCCGTGGGCCGCCCGCGCCGACGAGGCCGGCGTGCCGCTGGAAACCTTCGTGCGCGTGGCGCGCGGGCTGAACGAGCGGAAGGTGATCGGCCGCTTCAGCACCTTCCTGGAGCACTACAAGCCCAACGCGGCGGGCGAGCGGGTCACGCGCTACAACGCGCTCTTCCACTGGCAGGTGCCGCCGGGGCGCGAGATGGACGCGGGGCGCGAGGTGGGGCGGCACTACGTGATGACGCACGCCTACTGGCGCGAAGGCGGCCCCGAGTTCGGCGGCGTGAACGTGATGGGCGTGGCGCACGGCACCGAGAAGGAGGCCGTGCTGGCCCACAAGGCCGCCATCGACCGCCACCTGGAGGAGGCGGGCATCCACGTGGGCTACACCAACGTGTTCTGGGGCGGCCGCAGCGAGATCAAGCCCAGCGAGATCTCCCCTTTCGCCTACCGGGACTGGTGCCGCTCCGCAGGCCTCGATCCGGATGCGATGCGCGGCGAAGGCCTTGCATCCGGCGGCTGAAGCCGCAGCAACAACGACGGAAAGCCTCGCGAACCGCGCGAAGCTGAGGTAGATGAACAGCACTCCTTTGCGGTCTCACACGGGCCGGCGGGCGCTCGGCTCGCCGGTCTTTCGCTTCAGCGTCCCGATGCCATGAGGCCCATCGCCTCGGCCGAATACCGATGCGCCGCGTGCGGCGCGGTGGCGGGGCGCGTGGAGGTGGTGCCGTCGCCCACCGGCCGTGGCAACCGGCTGGTGCACTCCGTATTCTTTTCAATGTGGCAGCAGGCGAGTCCGCAAAGTACCTACACCGAAGCAACACAAGCACTTCGGGAAGGCGATCCACGCGCGCTGTGGGAGCTGGACGCCGAATGGGCGCCCTTCTATTGCCCGGAATGCAACGCCTGCTACTGCCGCGACCACTGGCGCCAGTGGATGGAGTTCGACGAAGGGTTCTACGACTGCACCTACGGCACCTGCCCCCACGGCCACACCCGCATGCTGGACGATTGAGTCCCAGCGGTGGCCGTTTCGATGCGAATTCTTTGCGCTACATACGTACTACTTTGACTCGTCGCCGTCACATCGTCAGGACCGGTTTTCCGCGCCGACGCTCCCTTCGCGCGTGACAAGCGGCCGCGGAGGGAGGCATGCGCGGCCTCCGCGGGTACTACGGGCCATCCATTTGCACGAGCCCCACTTGCGTGTCCGCCCCACAAAATAATCATTTGGGAGCGGTGCACCGTCAAAGAGCTTGCGCTTTTGCGGCGGCGCCAGCAGACTGAAAGCATGAACAATCTTGCCATTCCCCTCAATGAAAAACAGGTCGACCTCCTCCGTCACCTCTTCCGCCAGACCGGTCCCGTACTGAGCGACCACCTGGACGGCCGCGTGGTGCGCGCGCTGCGTTCGCGCGGGCTGGTGGACGAGAAGGGCGGCTGGCTGAGCCTGACCGACGCGGGGCGCGCGGAGTTCGAGAAGGTCCGCCGCCGCCGCGTGGCGAGCCCGCACGCCGAGGGTGCCAGCCCGCGCGCCAGCCGCGCCGAGGCCATCATCCGCGCGGTGGAGGCGTTGGAGCTGGCGCTGCCCCGCAACGCCGAGGTCATGGTGGGCGACATGCCCGCCTACGCCGACGACGTGGTGCAGGGCCTGCGCGGCTACGCCCGGCAGCTCGCCCGCGCCGGCTGACGCCTCTCTCGACCTGAAAAGCCGTACGGCACAGATGCGGACGAAGCCCCATGCTTCGCCCGCATCTTCTGCTGTCCCCAACTTTCGCCGTTCTCGGGAATCAGCACTCATTCGTGACCAGCGCCGGCACCGCATCCGGCGCGGGATCGAGGAGCGTGGCCACCACGCGGCCGAGCTCCGCCACCTCCCCGCGGGCGGACGCCTCGGGCACCCGCGCATCACCCGGTCCGGCGAGCTCGCTCACGATCCCGGCGGCGGAGTTGCGGGCGAACTGGTCGGTGGCGGGGTGGGCCACCAGCAGCGCGGCCAGCTCCCCGGCCTGGGCGTGGCGGCCCTCGGCCCGCCGCAGCCGCGCGACACCCAGCAGCACTTCGAGCGTGAGCGGCGCCTCGCCGATGTCGGCGGCGATGGCGAGCGCGCCCAGGCACGCCTCGTCGCCGCGGCCCAGCTCGCCGCGCGCCACGAATACGTTCCCCAGCGCGTTCAGGCAGTACACCAGCAGCCGCCGGAACCCCATCTCGCGGCAGATCCGCACCGCCTCTTCGAGGTGGCTCTCCGCCGCCCGGTAGTCGCCCGCCTCCCACGCGGCGGCGCCCAGGTTCTGCAGCGCGTTGGCCACCAGCCGCGGGCTTCCAGCGCGCCGCGCGGCCACCAGGCTCTCGCCCAGCAGCCGCCGCGCCGCCGCCCGGTCGTGCCGCACGCTGGCGATGATCCCCAGGTTGCAGAGCGGCGCGAAGAGCAGCGCGCTCTCCCCCGCGCTCCGCAGGATCTCCACCGCGCGACCGTAGAGCTCCTCGGCCCGCGCGAAGTCGCCGCGCGTGTACGCCACGTTGCCCAGCATGGTGAGCCCGCGCCCGGTGCCGCCCGCGTCGCCCAGCGCCTCCCACAGCGCCAGCGCCTCGTCCTGCAGCCGCACCGCATCGTCCGGCTCGCCGGAATACAGCGCCTGCCCCGCCAGGTGCTGCAGCGCGAAGGCGGTCTCGACCGTGTCACCGTAGGCGCGCACCCGCTCCAGCCCGGCGCGCAGGCGGTCCAGCGCCGGCTGCGTGCGACCCAGCTGCGCCAGGAACACCCCGTGGCGCAGCAGGGCCACCCCCAGCAGCCGGCCGGCCACCGCGTCGCCGCCGGCGGCGATCGCCTCCAGCGCCGCCACCGCCTCGGCGAAGGCGCCCTCGCCCTCCAGCGCGCGGCCCTGGGCTTCCCAGAACAGGAACGCGCCCAGCAGCAGCGCCTCCAGGTCGTCCCAGTCGCACCGGGCGGCGGCCCAGCGCGCGGCGCGGCGCACGTTCTCCACCTCGTCGGCCACGGCGTCGCGCCGGGCGTGGGTGCCGGGGTGGTCACGCTGCTCGCGGACCACCTGGCGCATGCGGCCGGCGTATTCGCGCGCGTGCAGGCGGCGTGCGTCGGCGAACTCGCCCTCGTCGCCGCGCAACTCGGCCTCGGCGTAGCCGCGCAGCAGCTCCAGCATCTCGTAGCGGCCCGGGGCGGCCACCCGCACCAGCGACTTGTCGGCCAGGGTGGAGAGCATGGGCAGCCCCGCGCCGGCCACCGCCTGGGCCGCCCCGCGGTCGAAGCCGCCGCGGAACACGGCCAGCCGACCCAGCGCGCGGCGCTCGGCCGGGGCCAGGTGGCTCCACGACCACTCGAAGGCGCCGCGGAGCGAGCGGTGCCGCGGCGGCAGCGCGGGGTCGGTGGCCGCCAGGAAGTCGCGGCTAGCGGCGATCTCGCGCTCGATCTCGGCGCAGCGCAGCAGCCGCACCCAGGGCGAGGCCAGGTCGATGGCCAGCGGCAGCCCCTCCACCAGCGAGCAGATGCGGCGGATCGCCGCGCGCTCGGCGGGGTCGGGGTCGAACCCGGGGATCACCCGGCGCGCGCCCTCCATGAACAGCCGTTCGGCGTCACCGTCCCGGCCCTGGTCGCCCGCGGACGCGACCTCCATCCCCTGCAGCGGCACCAGCTGCTCGGCGGCCAGCCCCAGCCGCTCGCGCGAGGTGACCAGCACGCGCACGCCGGGCGCGGCCTGCAGTACCTGCCCCACCAGCGGCGCGGCGCCGGCCAGGTGCTCGAAGTTGTCCAGCACCAGCAGCAGCCGCTTCTCGCGCAGGTACTCGAGCACGCGGGCGCGGGGGTCGTCGCCCCCGGACAGCGGCAGGCGCAGCGCGGCGGCCACGGCGGGGGCGATCAGCTCGGTTGCGCGCACGCCGGCCAGCGGCACCACGCACGCGCCGTGGGCGAAGTCCGGGAGCGCGCGGCCGGCGGCCTCCAGCGCGAGCCGCGTCTTTCCCACCCCGCCCGGCCCGGTGATGCTCACCAGCCGGCACCCGGGCCGCCCCAGCGCCTCGGCCACGGCCTCCAGCTCGCACCCGCGGCCCACGAACGGGGTGGGCTGCGGATGCAGGTTGTTGACGTACCCCGCGGGCGCCGCCGCCGCCGTGTCCGCCGTGGTATCGGCCGCAACGCCCTGCGTGGCGGCGCGGCCGGCGCGGTCGCGCCGCAGCTCGAAGAACCAGGCGCCGGCCACCGCGAAGGGGAACCCGCCGGCGAACGCGATCACCACCCCGCGGACGGTGCCGTCGGGCAGGTTCAGCGCGCCGGAAAGGACCTCGGCGAGCTGGATGGTGCCCGCCGCGACCACGGCGTAGGTGGCCGCGGCGCGGTACACCAGCCGCGCGTGGAGCTGCCAGTGGAGGGAACCCAGGCGCGTTCGCAGCGCGGAGAGGCGCGGCGTGCGCGCGGCCGGAGCGTGGAGCTGCATGCCGGCTTTCCTGCTGTCGGTTCTGGCCGCCGCCCCGTCGGGCGGCGGCTGGCCGCGGCGGCCCCCGACCCTTCGCCGCGCCTTCAGTTGCCGCCCGCCAGGGCGTAGATGCTCAGGTGCGTCAGCACCGGGGTGGTGATCCGGGCGCCGCTCCCGCTCCCCGAAACGGTGCCGCCCACGTCTTCCCAGATGTCGTCGGTCACCTGGCGCACCACGGTGGGGTTCTTCCCCGTGAGGTCGCATCCGGCCACGCTGAGGGCGACCTGCGCCCTGTTCACGCGGTTGCTGGCATACGCATCGACGATACGATTGGAGCCTGCCCGCCGGGTGATGCTGATGCGGGTCCCGGCGGCGGCGGCGTTCGCCGGCACCACGAGCTCGTCACCCATCCCGTTCCTCGCGGTGTACGGCCGGGTCGGGTCGGTGATGTCGGTGCTGGCCGGCGGGGCCCCACCCGCGGCGGTGCACGACAGGAGCTCCAGCACCCCCAGCGTCTCGGTGGTGGTGCTGGAATAGACCCCGCCCGTGCGCCGGATCACGTGGATGGTCGTCGACGGCGGCGGCGGGGCTGGAGGCGGCGCCGGAGGACCGTACGGCGATGGGCGGCAGGCGGCGCAGGCGAGACAGGCGGCGATGAAGGCGATGCGGCGCATTTTAGCCGACCTCACAGCGGAGGAGACCGGGCGGAGGACCCGGTGGGCGCGGATCGGCGCCCGTCGTATGGCGGGACGGCCCCGTGCCACGGGGCCGGTGGTGCAATCTAGTGTATGGTTGGACGGAACAAAATGTTTTCATGCGAGCGCCCGGCGTACGGAGTGCACAACCGGGCCCGCGCGCGTGTAGACGGATGCCCGGGCGAGCGCACGGGCATTCACGAAGCGGCGCGGGGCGGCACCGGCCGCAGCGCCGCTTCGTTCCCTCTTCATCTCCAGAAGTTGAGGATGGTGACGATGAGGACGGAGTTGGTGAAGTCGATGAAGAACGCGCCCACCATGGGCACCACCAGGAACGCCCGCGGCGCGGGGCCGTAGCGCTCCACCATCGCCTCCATGTTGGCCACCGCGTTGGCCGTGATCCCCAGCATGAACCCGCAGAACCCGCCGCTGATCACCGCCGCCTCGTAATCGCGCCCCATCAACCGGAACACCCCCAGGCAGATCACCGCGATCATCGCCACCTGCGCGGCCAGGATCGCCAGCAGCGGCACCGCCAGCCCGGCGATCTCCCACAGCTTGAGCGTCATCAGCGCCATGGTGATGAACAGCGCGAGCGCCACCCCGCCCAGGTCGCCGACGGTGCGGTGCGAAAGCCCGATCCACCCCGTGCGCTCGTCCAGGTTGCGGACCACGGCGGCCACCAGCATGGCCCCGATGTACGCCGGGAGCTTCACGCCCAGCGCCGTGATCCCCTGGCTCACCCACGCGCCCGCCCACATCGTGGCCAGGATCACCACCACGGTCTTGAGCAGGACGTGGCCTCCGCTCTCCTCCCCCCGCCCCGGCTGAGCGGACGGCTCCACCAGCGCCGGCCGCTCCACTTCCGCCGGATCGGCCGGATCCGCCGGGTTCGTCGTGGCAACGGACGGATCGAGAGCCGCGCCGGCGCGGGCGGTGCGCAGGCGGTTGCGCTCCACCAGCCAGGTGGCGATGGGGCCGCCCACCAGCCCCGCCATCACGATCCCCACCATCGCCGACGCCACCGCGATGGCCGACGCGGCGGGAACGCCCACGGCCTCGAATTCAGGCGCGAAGGCCAGGCCCGTGGCGGGGCCCCCGGCCAGCGTGACCGACCCGGCCAGCACCCCGGTGAGCGGGTGCACGCCCAGCGGCGCCGCCAGCAGCATCCCCAGCGCGTTCTGCAGCGCCGCCACCACTGTCGCCAGCCCCAGGCAGAGCAGCACCTGCGGCCCTCCGCGGCGCAGCAGCGACACGCTGGCCCCGAAGCCGATGCTGGTGAAGAAGGCGATCATCAGCGGCGCCTGCAGCGTGGTGTCGAAGGTGAAGAGCTGCACCGACGCCGACCGCGCGATCAGGACCGCCAACGCCACCAGCAGGCCGCCCACCACCGGCGCCGGCACGTTGTTCCGCGCCAGCGGCCGCACCACCCGCCGCACGCCATGCCCCACGAACAGGGCGAGGCCCGCAAAGGCCACCGTCTGGATCAGGTCCAGCTTGAGCAAGGGGATACCGGCCGCGTGTGGGGATGGGTGGGGACGGGTCGGGCAGGAGGCGGGCGATGGGGATGCAGACGGGCCTTGCAGTCGTGGTCGAGCGAATTCGGCCGCCCGGCTCACCCGCCGTCCACGAACCGCGTGTTGAAGAGCGGGAGCAGGCGCAGGCCCTTGCGGTTGTTGCGCACGTAGTTGAGCACGCCGATCTGCACCCCGTGCAGGTCGCGGGCGTAGTTGAACAGCCCGATGGCGAGCCCGCGCTGCGTCCCCCGCACATCATTCCAGGAACTGACGGAGACTCCCTCGAGCGCGGAGGTGCGCACCCGCGCCAGTGCCGCGCTCAGGCCGCGGAGGTGAGCGGCTTGCACGCCCAGCCCGCCCACCGTCACCCCGCTGGCGGTGTCGGCCAGCAGCAGCACGCCGGCCGTCTGCACCCCGTTCAGCCGCTGGCCGTAGACGAGGAGACCGCTGGCGACCACCCCGCGCGACTCGCCCTTGACGGCCGTGGCGAAGCTCGAGACGCTGGCGCCGGTCAGCACGCCGTCGGTGTACGCCGCGGCAAGCCCCACGCTCACGCCGGTATGGCGGCCCTCCACGATGCTCAGCAGCGCCGAGCCGGTGATCCCGCGCACGTCACCCTCCGATAGCACCAGCAGCGTGCCGCCCGCGATCCCGTCGATCCCGTGGTCGCCCACGGTGGCGATGCCGCCCAGCCCCACGCCCCGCAGCCGCTGGTGGGCCAGCGTCGCGATGCCGGAAACCGCCACGCCGTTGATCTGGTCAGTGGCCACCACGCCCAGCCCGCCCAGCGCCACGCCGTTGATGCGATGCGCCACCGGCGCGAACAGCCCCACGGCCACCCCGTTCATCTCGAACCCGGGGTTGTCACGCGGCAGCCAGGCGGTGAGGTTGACGCCGTTCACCCGCCGCACCTGGCGGTCCACCACGTTCAGCCGCAGCCCCGTCCACTCGCGCGAGTTGCCGATGCTGATCCCCACGCCGTCCGCGCCCAGGTTGATGGCACGGTGGCTGGCGGGCGGCTCGGGGATGGTGTCGGCCTCTCCGCGCACGGGCGCCGTC
>Ga0207706_10006355_pt1 | contig 10978 bp, 7 predicted proteins | sample KBSC53metaG_FD_184318 | JGI IMG/M metagenome (GOLD analysis project Ga0207706, IMG submission 184318) | Corn rhizosphere microbial communities from Kellogg Biological Station, Michigan, USA - KBS C5-3 metaG (SPAdes) (version 2) | ecosystem: Host-associated > Plants > Roots > Rhizosphere > Soil ... | reverse complement strand
AGTCGAAACGTCAGGACTAAAGATCGATAACTGCGTGAATGGCGCCTATTTTCCCGGCGATCTAATCGGATGCGTAGCGGCGGGGCTCAACCGTGACGGAAGACCAAGTCGATCCAAAGGGAACAGGTCCAAAATGGTTCCAGCGTGGCAACGACACAACGAACCCGGAGGGGCGACGCGGGTACTCACTAGAGGAGTGTCGCGAGCAGGATGGGAATCCCAGCCATGGCCAGGAACGCCGACAGTGACGCGGCGGCGATCGCAAGACCGACGTCGAGACCCTCGCGCTCGGCCATTACGACCGAACTGAAGGCGACCGGAGCGGCGCTGGCGACGACCGTGACCGCCGCGATCGCGCGGTCGAAATCCAGCGCGGACGCGATCAGCGCTCCAACAGCTGTACCTGCCCCGCAACGGAGCGCCACGGCCGAAAGGACCTCTGGCGCCGCGATTCGCCGGGGCTCGAACAGCAGGCCCATGGCAGGCACCACGAGCAACGTGATGAGCTGCCCTGCGATGCGGAGTATGTCAAGCAGCCCGACAGCGGAGGGCGGCGCGAGCCGATTGACCAGCACTGCGACGACGACCGCCACGAATGGTGGCGCCATCGCGAGGCGCCTGAGGACCGATCGCGCGTCGGCCGCACGCCCACCGTAGTGCGCCGCCACCAGGTAGACGATGGTCCACTGGGTCACGGCGTTGCCGGCGTCGAAGACGACGGCGCGCGCAAGGGCTTCGGGACCCCAGGCAACGAACACGAAGGGGAACACAAACGCGAGGTTCATCGCCATCGCGCTCACAACCAGCGCGCCGGCCGACGGCCGCGCGAGGCCGAGGAGCCGAGCGGTGAGTGCGGCGAGGACACCGACGATCAACATGACCCCAACCGCGCTTGCAGGCAGCGCGAGCAGGCCAGGCTCCCTCGGCACGCCGCCGATGGCGCCGATGATCAGCGCAGGCAACCCGACATTCGCCACGATGCGCAGCATCCGGGCGCCATGCCGCGCCTCCAGCCAGCCGATCCGCCTGAGCAGAATGCCCGCGAGAAACAGGAGCGCAATGACGGCGAGTTTCGCCATCAGCCGTTCAGCCGTCGCCGCGCCCCGGGCGGCGGCTCGTGTCGCGATTCACTCCTGCATTGCGCCTGAATGTTCGGCCACGGCCGCATCCGCGCGTTTCGTTTCGTGCGCGCGGTGGATCACGTACGCGCGGATCTGCGCGACATCCTCGGCCGAGAGCTCCGGCCCGAAGGCGAACATGCCTCGGTCGGCGAGCATGCCCTCGCGCACCAGGCGGGTGAACGTGTCGGGTTGGCTGAGATACGCCGATTGTCGCAGGTCCGGCAGCACGCCCGAGCTCACGGCGGAGTCGCCGTGGCAGGTGCCGCAATACCGGTGATACGTGGCCTTGCCCGCCTCGACGGTCGCCGCCGTCGCGACGTCGGGAGGCGGTTCCGAAATCGGCCGCGGCGGCGGTCCGGGCGGCGGCATCGCGGCTGTTCCGCCGAGCTTGAAGGCAAAGACGCGCGGTGCGTTGGTCGCGATGTGCGCGTCGCGGGCCAGCTCGCCGGCGGCCAACCCGAACGCACCGCCCCAGCCCACCTCGATCGCGACGTATTGCTCATCGCCGACGAGGTAGGTCATCGGCGGCGCCAGGATCCCGGTGCCGGTAGCCACCGACCAGAGCTTGGCACCCGTGCGAGCATCGTAAGCCGCGAACTCGCCCAGTGCGTCGCCGTGAAACACGACATCGCCCGCGGTCGAAAGCGCCCCGCCGTTCCACGGATGCTCGTGCTGCACGCGCCAGACTTCTCGCTGCCCGACCGGGTCCCACGCGACGAGGTGCCCTTTGAGACCCGCCTTGATCTGGTCGAGGATTCCCTGGTCCGTGGGAAGGCTTCCGGCGTTGAAATCCACGCCGGTATTCCACGCCAGTGTGCGCTTGCGGAAATCCTTGTCCGGAAAATACGGAAACACAGCTTCCATCACAGGGAAATACACGAGCCCGGTCCGCGGGCTATAGCTCATGGGCTGCCAGCTGTGCGCGCCACCGGGTCCGGGCTGCGCGATGAAAGGACGGCCGATCTCGCCGTAACGTGCCTCGGCTGTCTCGATCGGCCGGCCCGTCTTCATGTCGATGCCCTTGGCCCAGTTCGTCGTCGCGAAGGCGCCCGCCGAGATGAGCTCGCCGGTCGCGCGGTCGAGAACGTAGAAAAAACCGTTTTTCGGCGCCTGCATGATTACCTTGCGGGCACGGCCTTCGATCGTGAGATCGGCGAGAATCATGTGCTGGGCGGCGGTGTAGTCCCAGGTGTCACCTGGCGTGGTCTGGTAGTGCCAGACGTATTCGCCGCTCTCCGGCTTGAGCGCCACGATCGACGAGATGAACAGGTTGTCGCCGCCGCCGGGACTTCGGATCGCGCGATTCCACGGCGAGCCGTTGCCGGTGCCGATGTAGAGCAGGTCGAGATCAGGATCGTAGGCCATCGAATCCCAGACGGTCCCGCCGCCGCCGAGCTTCCACCATTCGCCTTTCCAGGTCTTGGCCGCCATCTCGAGCGCCGGGTTCTCGAACGGCTTCGACGGCTCGCCCGGCACCGTGTAGAACCGCCAGACCTGCTGGCCCGTTTTCGCGTCGTACGCGGTTACGTAGCCGCGTACGCCCATCTCGCCGCCGCCGTTGCCGATGATGACTTTGCCTTTGACGACGCGCGGCGCGCCGGTGATGGTGTACCGTGATCCGGGCTCGACGGTCATCACCTCCCATGCAGGCTTACCGGTCGCGGCATCGATCGCAACGAGCCGGCCGTCGAGCGTACCGAGATAGAGGCGCCCCTCCCAGGCCGCGACACCGCGGTTGACGACATCGCAACAGGCGTTGATCCCTGCCGCGCCCGGCACCTTCGGGTCGTACCGCCACAGTTCGCGACCCGTCGCCGCATCGAGCGCAAACACCTTGCTCCAGGCCGAGGTCACATACATGACACCGTCGATTACCAGCGGCGTCGACTCCTGCGCGCGAGCGGCTGTGTCGAGGTCGTAGTACCACGCCAGACCGAGCGTGCCGATGTTCGCGGCGCCGATCCGGTCGAGCGGCGAGTAGCGCTGCTCGTCGTAGGTGCGCCCGTAGCTCATCCAGTTGCCCGACTCGCGGTCGGCGTTGCGAATCCGGGCATCGTCGACGCGTGCCGCGACGGCGGCTCCCGCAGCCTGTGCAGCGCCCTCAGCCGCCGACTCCGGCTCGGCACCCTTGCGCACGCACGCAGCAATGCCGCCGGCCGCCACGCAGACGACCGCGAGTATCGTGAGTCCCCGCATGCAGTGTCCCCCGACCCCCGTGAGCTGCACTCAGACCATCATGCAAACCGCGATCGACGAGACGCGGGGATTCGGCTGCGCAGCAATCGGCACGGCGTTCACAGGAATTCCTCCGGGGCTCGCGTCGGGTCGACCGCTATCTGGCGCTCGTCGGTTGGATGAGGCTCGACTTTCGATGAACCTCGACTCAACCGATAGGGAAGGCTGCGCCAAGCCACTGCAGGCTAGCATCGGTCCGCGCCAAGCCACCGATCGAATCCGATCAGAGAGCTGTCAATGAAGGTCTATGAGATTCCTGCGGGCGGGCGGAGCCTCGATGAGCTGCGGCGCGTCGAGCGGCCCGATCCGGAGCCGGGCCCCGGACAAGTCCTCGTGCGAGTGCGCGCCGCCTCGCTCAATTTCCGTGACCAGGCTGTGGTCACGGGCAATTATTTTGGTGGCGCCGTACAGCGTGACACCATTCCGCTGTCGGACGGCGCCGGTGAGGTCGTGTCAACGGGCCGCGGTGTGACCGGCCTCCGGACCGGCGACCGTGTCGCGAGCACGTTTTTCCTGGGCTGGATCGACGGGCCACCGGCCGGCATCTATTCAGCGCGCGGCTCGCCGGCTGACGGGGTGCTCGCCGAGTACGCACTGCTCGACGAGCGCGACGCCGTGCCGATTCCGCCGAGCCTCTCGTTTGAAGAGGCGGCGACGCTGCCCTGTGCGGCCGTCACGACCTGGCACGCGCTCGTCGAAACCTGCGGCGTGCGCCCCGGCGACACCGTGCTCGCTCTCGGCACGGGCGGCGTTGCGACATTCGCCCTGCTGTTCGCGCGCGCCGCCGGTGCGCGCGTGATCCTCACTTCGTCGAGCGACGAAAAACTGGAACGCGCGCGGGCCCTGGGCGCCTGGGGCGCGATCAACTATCGCAGCCATCCCGACTGGGAGAAGCAGGTACTCGAGCTGACCGGAGGAGCTGGCGCGACGCACGTCGTGGAGACGGGCGGTCCGGGCACACTCGCAAAGTCCATGCAGGCGGTCGCTTACGGCGGGCATATCGCACTGATCGGCGTGCTCGCCGGGCTGCAGGGCGATACCAACCCGCACCCGATCATGCGCAAGGGCGCGAGCCTGCACGGCATCTTCGTCGGCAACCGGGCAATGTTCGAGCGCATGAATGTCGCGATCGAGGTGAACGGATTACGGCCCGTCATCGACCGGGTGTTCGATTTCGACCAGGCCGCCGACGCCTTTCGCTACCAGCAGAGTGCCTCCCTGTTCGGCAAGGTCGTAATACGGGTCTAGTCGCCGAAGAGTCGCGCCCGAATGCTCGACCTGCTAGCTGCCGAAATCTCGTCTGACAACAAATGACCACAAGAGCACTGACAGGAATAAATACCAGGCAAGATCCGGAAACCTCAAATTGATTTTGGAATTATCGGCTCCGAGCCACCTGTCACGAGAAGGAGTAGTCGCGCTGCGTGCGCGCGTAGTCGATGAAGAAATCGAGCGCAGTCGGATCGGCCATCGCAGCGCGGTTCGCGGCGCGCTCCTCGGGCACACCCGAGAGTATGCGGCGCACCGGAACCTCGAGCTTCTTGCCCGTTAGGGTATAGGGGATAGAAGTCACCTGGATGATCCGATCCGGCACGTGACGTGGCGAGTACGTCGTACGCAGCCGATCTCTTATGGCCTGCTCGATACTCTCGTCCAGCTTTCGCCCTTCGCGCAGCTTGACGAAGAGCGGCATGAAGAATCGCCCCCCGGGCAGATCGAGATTCACTACCAGCGCGTCTTCGACCTCGGGTAGCTCAGCGAGGCCACGATAGATCTCCGCCGTCCCGATACGCACGCCGTGGCGGTTCAGGGTCGCATCCGAGCGACCCAGCACGAAGCAACCTCCGCGCGCGTTGATGCGGAAGAAGTCACCGTGGCGCCAGACACCGGGATACTCCTCGAAGTAGGACTCCCGATAACGCACATCGCCTGGATCGTTCCAGAAGCACACCGGCATCGACGGCATCGGCTCAGTGATGACCATCTCCCCGACCTCGTCGACGACGCTTCGGCCATCGGCGTTGAAGGCTGCCAGGGCGACGCCGAGCTGCGGCGCCTGGATCTCGCCGGCATAGACCGGCTGTATCACCACACCACCGCAGAAGCCACTGCATACGTCCGTCCCGCCGCTGCCGGACTGCACCCACATGTCGCGCTTTACGTTCTGGTGAAACCAGAGCATGCATTCGGGCGTGACCGGCGACCCCGCGAGCGTGACACTCTCGAGGCGCGAGAGATCGAAGCGCTCGCGAGGAACTATTCCCTGGCGTGCGAGCAGTTGCTGGTAGGTCGGGCTTGCGCCGAAGAAGCTGATACCCGTCTGCTCCGCCATTTGCCACAGCGCGTCCGGGCCCGGCCAACCCGGGCTGCCGTCGTACAGCACCGGTATTACGCCGGACAGCGGAGCGCTGACGAGGAAGTTCCACATCATCCAGCCAGTGGTCGTGAAGAAGAACATCCGCTGGCCCGGCTGCAGGTCCATGTGAAACTGCAGGTTCTTCATCTGCTCGATCGTGATGCCGGCGTGACCGTGGACGATCGGCTTCGGCAGCCCGGTTGTTCCCGAAGAGAACAGGATCCAGAGCGGATGGTCGGGCGCGACCTGCTCGAACTCCATTGTCGGTGCGGAAGCGTCGTTGCCGGCGGCGAGCTCTTCCCAGAGCAGCGTACCCGCCCGCAGCGGTCGGCGGTCGTCCGGGTCGAGGTACGGCAGCAGAACGACGTGCTCCAGCGTCGGCAGCCCGTCGACGATGCTTCGCATTTCAGCCCTTCGCTCGAAGCGCTTGCCGCCGTAACGATAGCCGTCGACGCAGAACATCAGCTTCGGCGTGAGCTGCGAGAATCGATCGAGCACACCGCGTGCGCCGAAATCAGGGCCGCAGCCCGACCAAATCGCGCCGATGCTGGTCGTTGCCAGCATCGCAACCATGGCGTCAGGCGCGTTCGGCAGGCAGCCGACGACCCGGTCGCCCTTGGTGATTCCCAGCCTGCGGAGCGCAGCCGAGAGTCGCGCTACGCGCGCTGCGAGCTCATCCCAGGACAAGCTGGCCGGCGCCTGGCCTTCGCTCAGGTAGACCAGCACCTCGGCACCGGGCCGTGCGCGGGACAATACGTTCTCCGCGTAATTGAGCCGGGCACCGGGGAACCATTCCGCGCCGGGCATGGTCCGCCAGCCCAGTGCGCGCGCAGGCGGCACGCTCGCGCGGATGTCGAAGTACTCCCAGAGCGCGCTCCAGAAACCCTCGAGATCCTGCACCGACCAGCGCCAGAGCGACGCATAATCGTCGAATCGGCGGCCCCGTTCGCGGGCGAGCCAGTTCATGAACCGCGTCAGCTGTGCGCGCTCGATGCGCGCCGCGTCGGGCGTCCAGAGCAGGTCGCCCTCCCGGATCACGCACCGCTCCCCGGCACCGCTGCCGCGCTCACCGTCGTCACCGGCCGAGGTCGCTTCATCAGCGCAAGAAACGCGCCGCCTGCAATGCTCCATCCGGCGATCAGGTAGAACGCGCCGCTGTAGCCCAGCCCCTGGTCGTACATGCGCCCGGCAATGATCGGCGCCAGCGAGCAGATTCCCGTGTTGATCGCGATCGCGAGCCCCGAGAGCGATGCAAAGACTGTGGTGCCGTAGTAGTTGGACAGCGTCGCCATCATGGCGACGATCCCGCCGCCGAACCCCACTCCCAGGCATGCCGCGGCCACCGTCACAGCAGCCGGTTCGCGCGCACCCACCAGGACCACCATCCCGACGCCAAACACCGCGCAGAAGGCAGCCCAGAGATAACGCGGATCCAGCCGATCGCCGAGTACCGCCACCACTGCCTTGGCGGCCAGCCCGCTGATGGTCATCGTGCCCACCGCCCAGGCGCCGACCTGCATCGAGTGGCCCAGGTCGCGCAGATGCACGATGCCATGACCGAGAAAGAGCGCAATCCCCGCACTGACACCGATGAAGGGCGTGATCATCGTCCAGAAATACGGACCCCGCAGCGCGTCGCGGTAGCTCCAGTCCGTGCGCGTGACGAACGCGGGTATGCGCGCAGGAGCGACAGGCGCGCCCGCGGATCGCGACGCCTCGCTTCCCCCCGCTCCGTCAGGCGCCTGCCGGAGATCGGCCGGGTGCTCGCGCACGGCGACGATCGCGATCAGTGCCGCGACAACCGAAAGCCCGGCCACCAGCCACCAGCCGAGCCGCCACTGGCCGGGACCGGCCGTCGCGATGGCGGCGAGTATCTGCGGCGCAATGAAACCGCCGATCCCGCCGGCCGAGTACAGCAGGGACAACGCGAGCGAGCGCCGGCGCACGAACCAGCGCGCCACACCCGCCTGTGCCGCGATGATCGCTCCCGTGGCAACCCCAACCCCGACGATCAGTCCGAACGCGACTATTGCCAGGACGACGCTATCGACGATAGTGGCCAGCATCACCGAACCGGCGATCACGAAACCGCTACCGATGACCAGCGTCCAGCGCACCCCGATGCGGTTGACGCTGGCTGCCACCAGCGGCCCTGGCAGGCCGGACATCGCCAGATAAACCGCGACCATCGTACCGAGCGCCTGCCGGTCGAAGCCGAGCTCCGCGGCCATCGCGGCATTGAGCACCGCCGAGCCATACGCCGGAAACGCCAGGTTGATGACGGCGATCACCCAGAACGCACTCAGCAGCTTCCAGCCGTAGAACACCTGCGCCAAGGGATTTCGACCTCCAATCAGTCGCGCGTTTTCTAGTATGGCTGCGTCACCGTGGCTCGACTGTCAGGGAAATTCGCGACCCCCGGGGACCTATACCAGCCATCATCGCCGACGGGCTATATTCCGGCCGTTACCTGGTGGCCTCGACCCGGCCGAGCGAAGAACAACCCCAAGGAGACGACGATGAACGCATGCATCCCGCTCTGTGCGATCGCGCTGCTCGCACTGCCTTGCCTGCCGGCGCAGGCATCCGACGCTCAGGAAGAAGCGAACAAGAAGATCGTGCTGGACTTCTACGACAAGGCGATCAATCAGAAGGATTTCGAGGCTGCCTCGGTCCATCTCGGCGACAAGTACATCCAGCACAACCCGCTGGCGGCGGACGGGCCGGAAGGCCTGAAAACCTTCCTCGCGTTTGCGAAGCAGAACATTCCCGATTTCCGTATCGAGTTCAAGCGGGTGTTCGCGGATGGCGACCACGTCATCGTCCATGGCCATGCGCGGGCTAAGCCAAACGATCCCACAGACCGCGGCTCTGCAGTGATGGACATCTTCCGACTCGAGAACGGCAAGGTCGTCGAGCACTGGGACGTTTCGCAGCCGGTGCCGGAGAAGGCGAACAACACGAACACGATGTTCTGAGGGCGAATCAGGCGGCGAGCCCGAGGAGCTCCATCGCGTTGTCCTTGAGGATGAGCGGCTGGACCTCGGGCTTGAATCCCGCCTCGCCGAAGTCCTTGATCCAGCGGTCGGGCGAGATCAGTGGGAAATCCGAGCCAAACAGCATGCGGCGCTTGAGCTGGTTGTTGGCATATTGCACGAGCTGCGGCGGGAAATACTTCGGCGACCAGCCCGAGAGGTCGATGTAGACGTTCTGCTTGTGCATGCACACCGAGAGCGCCTCGTCCTGCCACGGCCATGACGGGTGCGCGATGATGATCTTCATGTCCGGAAAATCCGCCGCGACGTCGTCGAGGTGGATGGGATTCGAGTACTTGAGCCTCAAGCCACCGCCGCCGCGCATACCGGTGCCGATGCCGGAGTGGCCGCTGTGGAAGATCGCCGGCAGCCGATGCTCCGCGATCACCTCGTAGAGACGATAGGCCATGCGGTCGTTGGGAAAGAACCCCTGGCAGGTCGGGTGGAACTTGAAGCCACGGATGCCGCCGTCCGCGATCAGCTGGCGCGCCTCGCGCACGCCGAGCTTGCCCTTGTGGGGGTCGATGCTCGCGAAGGCGATCATGATGTCGCTGTTCTCGCGCGCCGCGTCAATCACCTCCTGGTTCGCGATGCGGCGCACGCCCATTTCGTGCTCGGTGTCGACGGTGAACATCACGAGCCCTATGCGGCGCTCCCGGTAGTAGGCCACCGTCTCGGCGATCGTGGGTCGCTTGGCCGCAGCCTTGAAGTACCTGCTTGCGGCCGCCTCGTACTCCTGCCAGACCTCGTCCTGAGGCTGCCGGCACGAGACCTCTGCGTGCGTGTGGACGTCGATTGCAACCAGGTCCTTTACGTTCATCGGCGCCCTCCGCTGTCAGCCACGCTCCGCCTGCCATTGTGCGAGGCTGCGCCCCTCGGCCGCCAGTCTGGCGAGCAATGGTGCCGGCTCCCAGTGCATCGGCCCGAAGATCCGGCGGTATTTGCCGATTCCCTCATGCACGCCCTTGAGCCCGATCAGGTCACCGTGAAACAGAGGGCCGCCCCGATAGCGCGGGAAGCCGTAGCCCGCGGTCCACACGACGTCCACGTCGCCGGCGCGAATCGCGATGCCCTCGTCGAGAATGCGGATGCCCTCGTTGATCAGCGGATAGAGGCACCGCTCCAGGATCTCCTGGTCGCTGTGCGCCCGCTGTGCGACAGCGAGCCGCTTCGCGGTCGCGCGCAGGATGGCGATTGCCTCGGGATCGTCGTGACGCGTCCGGTCACCCGGCTCGTAGCGATAGTAGCCGCGACCGGTCTTCTGACCGAGGCGCCCCGCCTCGTACAGCGCGACGTCCGCCTGATAGTAGGCGGGGTCCGGCGGATATCGGCCGGCGTTCGCGCGGTGCACATTGACCCCCACGTCGATGCCCGCCATGTCGAACACGCCGAGGATCCCCATGGCCATCCCGAAGCTCTCGAGCACCGAGTCGATACGCCGCGGTGTCGCGCCCTCGAGCACCATGCGCTGTGCCTCGCGCGCGTAACCCTCCATCATCCGGTTGCCGATGAAGCCATAGCAGACGCGTGCCAGCACTGGCGTCTTGCGCAGAGGACGCGACAGCTCCATCGCCGTCAGGACCGTCTGCGCGGAGGTGCTTGCCGTCCTCACCACTTCGAGCAGTGGCATCACGTGGGCCGGCGAGAAGAAGTGCAGGCCGATTACGTCGGTCGGGCGTGTCACCGCCGTCGCGATCTCGTCGATGTCGAGCGTCGAGGTGTTCGTGGCCAGCACCGCACCCGGCTTGGCCACCGTATCGAGCCTCGCGAAGACAGCCTTCTTCAGGTCCATCTGTTCGGGCACGGCCTCGATGATCACGTCCGCATCGGCAAAATCGGCGTACTCGAGCGTTCCGCGTATCAGCGCAAGTCGCCGGTCTCTCTCACGCGGCTCGATGCGGCCCCGCTTCACCATCGAATCGTAGTTGCGTTCGACGACCGCGAGTCCGCGGTCGAGTGCCTCGCGGCTCGAGTCGAGAAGCGTGACCGGCAAGCCCGCGTTCGCGAAGCACATTGCGATCCCGCCGCCCATCGTGCCGGAGCCGACGACCGCGCCGGACTTCACCGGCCGCGCTTTCGCGTCCGGCGACACATCGGGGACTTTGCGGATCGCGCGTTCCGCGAAGAAGACATGGACCAGCGCCCTCGCCTCGTCGGTCGCCTTGGCTTCGTTGGCGAGCCGGGTCTCGTATTCGAGACCCGCCTCCAACGGCAGCCGCGCTGAAGCAGCC
>Ga0207706_10006354_pt1 | contig 10978 bp, 10 predicted proteins | sample KBSC53metaG_FD_184318 | JGI IMG/M metagenome (GOLD analysis project Ga0207706, IMG submission 184318) | Corn rhizosphere microbial communities from Kellogg Biological Station, Michigan, USA - KBS C5-3 metaG (SPAdes) (version 2) | ecosystem: Host-associated > Plants > Roots > Rhizosphere > Soil ... | reverse complement strand
GGATTGTTGGCGAGCGGTTGCGCGCGGCAGGTCAGCAGGTGTGACCAAACCTGTCGAAACGCGCACGCCGTCGCAGCGGGCGCGAAAGGCTGCACACTCGGCCGATGGCGACGGTCGGATCCATGCTCCGCGCAGGCGCGCTCGCGGCGTTCGCATTCGCGCTCACCGCCTGCGAGCGGACGCCGACGATCGTGCTGCGCACCGACGACGCGGCGCTGCTTGCGCAAGGCGAGGCGCTGTACGCGAAGCACTGCGCGGCGTGCCACGGCGCGCGCCTCGAAGGCCAGCCGCGCTGGCGCGAGCGCGACCCGAAGACCGGCCGGATGCCGGCGCCGCCGCACGATGCCACGGGCCACACCTGGCACCACCCCGACCAGCTGCTGTTCGACATCACCAAGCTCGGCATCGCCAAGGCGGTGAAGCTGAAGGACTACGACTCGGCGATGCCGGCGTTCGCAGGCGTCCTCAGCGACGCCGAGATCGTCGCCGTGCTGTCGTGGATCAAGTCGCAGTGGCCGCCGGAGGTCCGGCAGCACCAGGCCGAGGTCGACGCCGCGGCGCGGCGCGATCGCTAGCCGGATCGACGCGCGCCGAAGCGCGTCGCCATCAGCCCTCGGCGACCGCGTGGTCGGCCATCAGCTCGAGTGCGCGGACGAGCGCCGAGTGGTCGAGGTCGGCCATGCCGTTCGCCGCGCACGACTGCATCAGCTGCGCCGCGTTCGCGGTCTGCGGCAGCGCGACGCCGAGCTCGCGCGCGCCCTGCAGCGCCAGGCCGAGGTCTTTCTGGTGCAGCTTGATGCGAAAGCCCGGCGCGAACGTGCGCTTGATCATCCGCTCGCCGTGGACCTCGAGGATGCGGCTCGCGGCGAAGCCGCCCATCAGCGCCTGCCTCACCTTGGCCGGATCGGCTCCGGCGCGGCTCGCGAACAAGAGCGCTTCGCCGACCGCGGCGATGTTGAGCGCGACGATGATCTGGTTGGCGACCTTCGTCGTCTGGCCGTCGCCGTTGCCGCCGACGAGGGTGATGTTCTTGCCCATCTTCTCGAAGAGCGGTTTCACCCGCTCGAACACCACCGGCTCGGCGCCGCACATGATCGTGAGCGTCGCCGCCTTCGCGCCGACCTCGCCGCCCGAGACCGGCGCGTCGACGTAGTCGGCGCCGAGCGCGCGGATCCTCTCCGCGAACGCCTTGGTCGCGATCGGCGAGATCGAGCTCATGTCGACGACGACCTTGCGTGCCCCCTCGCCCGGCAGCGCTTCGGCGATGCCGCCAGCGCCGAACAGCACCGCCTCGACGTCGGGCGTGTCGGGGACCATCGTGAAGACGACCTCGGCCGCGCGCGCGACCTCGGCGGCGCTCGCGCAGCGGCGCGCCGACGTTGCCGCGATCGCTTCGGGAACGCGGCTGCGCGTGTGGACGAAGAGCTGGTGGCCGGCTTCGGCGAGGTGCAGCGCCATCGGCGTGCCCATGATGCCGAGGCCGATGAATCCGACGTTCATGGTGGTTCCTTGGGATGAGTCAGAGGCTTCGACGCGACCCGCGTCAGGTCACCGGAGCCGGGTTGAACAGGACGAGCGAGTTCTGCAGCTTCCACTGCTCCGCCCACGTCTTCTTCCTGCCGCTGGCGACGTCGAGCATCAGCCGGAACAGCTCCCAGCCGACGTCCTCGATCGTCGCTTCGCCGTCGGCGATGCGGCCGGCGTTGACGTCCATCAGGTCGTGCCAGCGGCGCGCGAGATCGGTCCGCGTCGCGACCTTGATCACCGGCACCTCGGCGAGGCCGTACGGCGTGCCGCGCCCGGTCGTGAAGACGTGCAGGTTCATGCCCGCGGCGAGCTGCAGCGTGCCGCAGACGAAGTCGCTCGCCGGCGTCGCCGCGTAGACGAGGCCGCGATCGATGCCGCGGTCGCGCAGCCGCTCGCCGGGCGAAAGCACCCCGCTGATCGGCGCGCTGCCGCTCTTGACGATCGAGCCCATCGCCTTCTCGACGATGTTCGACAGGCCGCCCTTCTTGTTGCCCGGCGTCGTGTTGGCGCTGCGGTCGGCGAAGCCGCGCTTGAGATAGGCGTCGTACCACGCCATCTCGCGCACCATCTGCTCGGCCACCTCGGGGGTCGCGGCGCGCGAGGTCAGCTGGTCGATGCCGTCGCGCACCTCGGTGACCTCGGAGAACATCACCGTCGCTCCCGCGCGCACGAGCAGGTCGGTGCAGCAGCCGACCGCCGGGTTCGCGGTGACGCCGCTGAACGCATCGCTGCCGCCGCACTGGACGCCGACGACGAGCTCGCTCGCCGGCACCGTCTCGCGGCGGCGCGCGTTCAACCGCTCGAGATGCTCCCGTGCGCTCGCGACGATCGAATCGATCATCGACTCGAAGCCGACGTGCTCGTCGTCCTGCAGGCAGACGACGTCGGCGCCGGCATCGTCGTCGGCGGCGCCGCGCTCGTCGACGATCGCGAACGTCCCCGGCGGCAGCAGCCGCTCGGGCTGCAGCTTCTCGCAACCGAGGCTCACCACCATCACCTCGTTGCCGAAGTTCGGGTTGAGCGTGATGTTGCGCAGCGTCCGGATCGGCACGTCGGCGTTCGGCGCATCGATCGCTACGCCGCAGCCGTAGGTGTGCTCGAGCGCGACGACGTCGTCGACGTTCGGGTACTTCGGCAGCAGCTCGGCCTTGATCCTGCGGACCGCGAAGTCGACGACCCCGGCGACGCACTGCACGGTCTGCGTGATCGCCAGGATGTTGCGCGTGCCAACCGAGCCGTCGGCGTTGCGGTAGCCCTCGAACGTGTAGCCGTCGAGCGGCGCGAGCGCGGGGCGCAGCGCAGTGCCGACGGGCAGACCGTCGAGCGAACGCGCCTCGGGCAGCTCGAGGACGCGCTCGTGCACCCAGCTGCCGGCCGGCAGGTCGCGTAGCGCCGTGCCGATGACGACGTCGTAGCGCCGCACCGCAGCGCCGGCAGGAATGTCGACGAGCGCGACCTTGTGCCCCTGCGGCACGCGGTCGACGAGCTTCAGGCCGTCGTCGAACACGGTGCCGGCGGCGAGCCCGCCGTCGTTGGCGACGATCGCGACGTTGTCGCGTTCGTGCATCCGGATCCTGAGCGGCGGTGCCGCTCGCTGCTCTGCCACGGTCGGAACTCCCTTCTGAGCGGTTTCGGCCAGAAGGCGATCTTGCCGCCTATTCGACCGTCACGCTCTTGGCGAGATTCCGCGGTTTGTGGCTACGGCCCGGCGCTGCGCGCCTTGACTTCGCTGCGCGAAGTCAGCCTGCGCAGCAAGCCACGCCATCTGCCGGCGCTGACCCGCCGGGCGCTTCGCGCTCGAAGAGTGCGCCAGTCATTCGACCGTCACGCTCTTCGCCAGATTGCGTGGCTTGTCGACGTCGGTCCCGCGCGCCACCGCCGTGTGGTACGCGAGCAGCTGCAGCGGCACGACGTGCAGGATCGGCGACAGCGCGCCGTAGTGCTCGGGCATGCGGATGACGCGGACGCCCTCGCCCGACCGAATCCGCGTGTCGGCGTCGGCGAAGACGAAGAGCTCGCCGCCGCGCGCGCGGACCTCGTGCAGGTTGCTCTCGAGCTTCTCGAGCAGCTTGTCGTTCGGCGCGATCGCGACGACCGGCATCTCGGAGGTGACGAGCGCCAGGGGCCCGTGCTTGAGCTCGCCCGCGGGATACGCCTCGGCGTGGATGTAGCTGATCTCCTTCAGCTTCAGCGCACCCTCGAGCGCGACCGGGTAGTGCATTCCGCGGCCGAGAAAGAGCGCGTGCTCCTTCGACGCGAACTCCTCGCTCCAGGCGATGATCTGCGGCTCGAGCGCGAGCACCGCCTGCACTGCGACCGGCAGGTGGCGGAGCGCCTTCAGGTGCTGCGCTTCGTCTTCGTCGCTGAGACGCCCGCGCACCTGCGCGAGGGCGAGCGTCAGCAGGAACAGGCCGACGAGCTGCGTCGTGAACGCCTTCGTCGACGCGACGCCGATCTCGACGCCGGCGCGCGTGATGTAGGTCATCGCCGACTCGCGCACGATCGCGCTCGTCGCGACGTTGCAGACGGTGAGCGTATGCGCCATGCCGAGCCCGCGCGCGTGCTTGAGCGCAGCGAGCGTGTCGGCGGTCTCGCCGCTCTGCGAGATCGTGACGACCAGCGTGCGCGGGTTCGGCACGCTGTCGCGGTAGCGATACTCGCTCGCCACCTCGACCTGGGTCGGAATGCCGGCGAACGACTCGAGCCAGTACTTGGCGACCGAGCCGCTGTAGTAGCTCGTTCCGCAGGCGAGGATGAGGACCGATTCGATGTCCTTGAAGACGCGGTACGCGCCGTTGCCGAACAGCTCGGGCGAGATGCCGGGCACCGCGTCGAGCGTGTCGGCGATTGCCTTCGGCTGCTCGAAGATCTCCTTTTGCATGTAGTGCCGGTACGGCCCGAGCTCGGCGGCGCCGCTGTGCGCGATCACCGTCTTCACCGGCCGCTCGACGCGGCGCTGCGTGCCCTTCTCGTCGGCGTGGCTGATCCAGTGCTTGCCGAGCTGCAGGTCGACGACATCACCTTCCTCGAGATAGACGATCTTGTCGGTGACGCCGGCGAGCGCCATCGCGTCGGAGGCGAGGAAGTTCTCGGTCGGGCGTTCGGCCGAACCGACGCCGAGCACGAGCGGCGAGCCGTGGCGGGCGCCGACGACGCGGTGCGGCTCGTCGCGGCTGATGACCGCGATCGCGTAGGCGCCGCGCAGCCGCGGCAGCGCGCGTTGCACCGCGTCGAGGAGGTCGCCGTCGTTGAGATGGTCGATCAGGTGCGCGATGACCTCGGTGTCGGTCTGCGTCTCGAACGCGTAGCCCTTGGTCTTCAGCTCGTCGCGCAGCTCGTCGTGGTTCTCGATGATCCCGTTGTGGATGAGGCCGATCCTGCCTGCCGCCGCGATGCCGCCCGCCTCGCCCGAATCGGCGTCGCCCTCCGCCGCGGCCTTGCGCGGGCCGGGCGAAAAGTGCGGATGGGCGTTGTGGACGACCGGCGCGCCGTGCGTCGCCCAGCGTGTGTGCGCGATCCCGGTCGTGCCTTCGACGTGCTCGGCGGCGACGTTGGCGGCGAGCTCGGCGACGCGCGACGTGCTGCGCGCGCGCCTGAGGCCGCCGCGCTGGTGGACGGCGACGCCGCACGAGTCGTAGCCGCGGTATTCCAGACGCCGCAGCCCCTCGACGAGGATCGGGACGATGTTGCGGTTGCTGACCGCGGCGACGATTCCGCACATGACAGGGCTCCTGGCTGGGTACGCATGATCGGGCGAGTTGCGAGAAATTTAGTTGCGATTTGCGCTATTTGTAGAAATATCAAGCCGCCTCCAGTGTGCTTTGGCTGATAATTTCATAATTAACCAGATCTTTTGAACAATGGATCGAAACATTGACCTCGACGCCACCGACTGGAAGATTCTCGACCTCCTCCAGACCGACGCATCGCTCACCAACCAGGCGCTCGCCGAGCGGGTCCACGTCTCGCCGGCGACCTGCCTGCGCCGCGTCAAGGCGCTGGTCGATGCGGGCGTCATCGAGCGCCGGGTCGCCCTTCTGTCTTCGGATCGGCTCGGCCGCGGCCTGACCGCGATCGTCGAAGTCGCGCTCGACCGCCAAGGCGCCGAAGCGCTCGCGGCGTTCGAGGCACGCGCCGTTGCCGATGGCGCGGTGCGGCAATGCCACCGCGTCTCGCCGGGCCCCGACTTCATCCTCGTCGTCGAGGTCGCCGACATGGCGGCCTACGACGCCCTCGTCGAGCGGCTCTTCACGCACGACGCCAACGTGCGCAACGTCAAGGCGTTCTTCAGCGTTCGCCGCGCAAAGTTCGAGACGCGGATCGAGCTGCCGACCGTCAGCGCCTGACGATCGCGAGGCCCTTGAGGTACTCGCCCTCGGGGAACTCGATCGTCATCGGGTGGTCGGGCGCCGCGGCGAGCCGCGCGTGGACGAAGCCGTCGACGCCGGCGTCGATCCCGGCGCCGGCGACGATCTTGTGGAAGAGACCGGCATCGATGCCGGCCGAGCACGAGAACGTGAAGAGCAGCCCGCCGGGCGCGAGCAGCATCAGCGCGAGCCGGTTGATGTCCTTGTACGCGCGCGCCGCGCGCTCGGCGTGTGCGACCGTCGGCGCGAGCTTCGGCGGATCGAGGACGATCGCGTCGAAGCGCACGCCGGTCTGCAGCGACGCTCGCATCCGCTCGTTGACGTCGGCGCACGCGACCTCGTGGCGCGTCGCGTCGAAGCCGTTGGCAGCGACGTTCGCCTCGGCGCGCGCGAGCGCCGGCGCCGACGAGTCGATCGCGAGCACGTGGCGCGCACCGCCGGCGAGCGCGGCGACGCTGAAGCCGCCGGTGTAGCAGTAGCAGTTGAGGACGCGCTCGACGCCGAAGTGGCGGACGAGCTCGGCGAAGAGGCGACGGTTGTCGCGCTGGTCGAGGTAGAAGCCGGTCTTGTGGCCGCCGGCGATGTCGACCGCGAAGCGCCAGCCGTGCTCGCGGATCTCGAGCTGGGTCGCAGACGGTACTGCGGCGTCGCCGTCGCCGCCGCCGCGCAGCCAGCCGGTCGCAGCCGGCAAGCCTTCGCGGTTGCGCGCCGACGTGTCGCTCCGCTCGTACAGGCGCGACGCTCCGCTTCTCGCGACGAGCGCATCGACGATCGACGGCTTCCAGCGCTCGACGCCGGCAGCGAGGAACTGCGCGACCAGCGCGTCGCCGTAGCGATCGACGACGAGCCCCGGCAGGCCGTCGACTTCGCCGTGGACGAGACGCACGCCGTCGCTCGCGACCGCGAGACGCTCGCGCATCGCGATCGCCGCGTCGATGCGGCGCGCGAAGAACGCAGCGTCGATCCGCTCCCGCTCATCGAAGCTCCAGGCGCGCAGGCGTATCGACGACTGCGGGCTGTACGCCGCCCAGGCGAGGAAGCGTCCGTCGCTCGCCTCGACACGCACCGTCTCACCGCTGTCGGCGCGGCCGCCGGCGATGCTGCCCTCGAACACCCAGGGGTGGCGACGCAGGAGCGAGCGGTCCTTGCCCGCGCGGACGCGGACGACCTTCACCGCCGCTCGGGCGACTTGCGCCGCGCGCGCGGGTGCGCGGCGTCGTAGACCTTCGAGAGATGGCCGAAGTCGAGCTTGGTGTAGACCTGTGTCGTCGCAATGTTGGCGTGGCCGAGCAACTCCTGCACCGCGCGCAGGTCGCCGCTCGACTGCAGCAGGTGCGACGCGAACGAGTGGCGCAGCATGTGCGGATGGACGTGCGTCGGCACGCCGGCCTGGATCGCGCGCGTCTTCAGCCGCGAGCGGACCTGGCTCGCGGTGAGACGCGTGCCGCGGCTCGAGACGAAGAGCGCCGGCTCGCCGGCGCGCGCGAGCCCGCCGCGGCGCGCAAGCCAGACGGCAAGCGCCGCGAGCGCCGGCGCGCCGACCGGCACCGCGCGCCGCTTGCTGCCCTTGCCGAGGACGTGCGCGGTCGCGTCGTCGCCGTCGATCCAGCCGGCCGCCGACGCGCTCGCGACGGCGTCGAGGCCGACGAGCTCGCCGACGCGCAGCCCGCAGCCGTAGAGCAGCTCGGCGATGCACGCGTCGCGCGCGCCGAGCGCGTCGTCGCCGTCGTCGTCGCCGCGATGCGCGACGAGCGCGACCGCGTGGTCGACCGAGAGCGCCTTCGGCAACGGTTGCGCGGCGCGCGGCGCGCGCACGCCGTCGACCGGATTGGCATCGAGCGCTCCGGTGCGCGCCAGCCGCCGGTAGAAGCCGCGCCACGCCGACAGCACGAGCGCGATCGAGCGCGGCGCGAGGCCGCCGGCGTGCAACTGCGCGGCGAAGCGGCGGACGTGGTGGGTTTTGGCGTCGCGCAACGGCAGCGCCAGCTTCGCCGCGAGCCGCTCGAGGCGATCGAGCGCGTCGTCGTAGAGCGCGAGCGTGCGCGCGGCGACGCGGCGCTCGACGCGCAGGTATTCGAGATGGCGGGCGACGTCGGCGTCGCGCGCGCGCGGCGCCGCGTCGCCGGCGCCGCTCTTGCTCATGACCCGGGCAAGAGCCGCGTCAGCGCGGCGCTCGCGACCTCGCCGATGCGGGCGAGGAAGTCGGTGCCCATGTCGGCGCTGTAGCGCGTCGGGTCGGGCGAGGCGAGGACGAGCAGACCGAACGCGGCGAGCTGGCCTTCGTGGCGCAGGGGAACCAGCGCGATCGACGACGCCTGGCCCGGATCGTCGAGCCATTGCACCGCCTCGAAGCCGGTGTTGACGCCGCAATACGGCGCGGTGAGGCTGCCGGCGAAGGTGCGCACGTCGTCGCCCGTCTCGCGGGTGAACGACAGGCCGGCGAACGCGTCGGCCGCACCCCAGACGCGCACCGCAGCCTCCGGGATCAGGAACTCGTGCTGCAGCTCGCGGACGAGGACGTTCGGCAGGTCGGCGGCGTTGGCGGTCAGCATCAGCGCGCGCGTCCAGCGGTGCAGCTTGTCGGCGATCGCCATGTTGTCCTGGCCGTGGCGGACCATCTCGACGATCTGCCGCTCGAGCCCTTTGATCTTGTCGCGCAGCATCTCCATCTGCCGTTCCTGCAGCGAGACGGCGCGCTGGCCGTGCGGGCTCGTCAGCTGGATCGTGCCGAGCAGCTCGGCGTGGCGCTCGAAGAATCCCGGGCTCGCCGCGAGATAGTTGGCGATATCGCTCTCGGTGACGCCCTGGACGCCGAGCGGCGTCGCTCCCTGGCTGTTGCTCACGTCGCTCGTTCCTTCATTCAAAGCTCGATCTCGCCCTCGAACGCCGTCTCCGCGGGCCCCGTCATCAACACCGGCGCGCCATCGCCGGCCCATTCGATCGTGAGCACGCCGCCGCGCGTCGCGACGTCGACCTTCGGCGCGAAGACGCCGAGGCGCATGCCGACCGCGACCGCGGCGCAGGCGCCGGTGCCGCACGCGAGCGTCTCGCCGGCGCCGCGCTCCCAGACGCGCAGCCGCGCTTGATCGCGCGCGACGACCTGCACGAAGCCGGCGTTGACGCCGCGCGCAAAGCGCGCGTGCCGCTCGAGCAGCGCCCCCTGCTCGGCCACGGGAGCGCGCTCGACGTCGGCGACGAGTTGCACCGCGTGCGGGTTGCCCATCGAGACGACCGCGACGTCGACCGTCGCGCCGTTGCCGAGCTCGACCGGCCAGAGCGCGAGCCCGCCGTCGCGCTTCTTCGGCGCGAGCCACGTGATGTCGAAGGGAACGTGCGCCGGATCGAAATCGGGCGCTCCCATGTCGACGGTGACGCGGCCGTCGCTCTGCTCGCGCAGCTCGAGGCGGCGGTTCATCGTGTCGACGACGACGGTGCGCTTGTCCGTGAGGCCGCGCGCACGCACGAAGCGGACGAAGCAGCGCGCGCCGTTGCCGCACTGCTCGACCTCGTCGCCGCTGCCGCCGTTGAAGATGCGGTAGCCGAAGTCGGCGCCCGCGCGCGTCGGCGGCTCGACGACGAGGATCTGGTCGGCGCCGACGCCGAAGCGGCGGTCGGCGATGCGCTTCAGCTGCGCGCCGTCGAGCGCGAACGGCTCCTTCGTCGCGTCGATGACGACGAAGTCGTTGCCGGCTCCCTGCATCTTGGCGAAGCGAACGCGCATGGCGCGATTATCGGCGCTCGTCGCCGGGTCAGCTTTACGAGTACAGCGATGGCTCGCCCGGCGGTCGCGTCTTGAAGCGACGGTGCACCCAAAGGTACTGCGCGGGGTTGCGGCGGATCTCGCTTTCGATCCAGCGGTTCATGCGCGCCGCGTCGGCGACCGCGTCTTCGGTCGGGAAATCGGTCCACGGCTCCTCGTAGCGGACGCGGTAGCCGGCGCCACCGGGAAGGATCTCGGCGACGACCGGCTGCACGACCATGTCGAGCGCGCGCGCCATCCGCGACGGCGCGAGCAGCGTCGTCGCCTCGACGCCGAAGAACGGCACGAACGCGGCGTCGCGCGTTCCGAAGTCCATGTCGGGCAGGTTGAAGAACGCGTCGCCGCGACGGATCGCGCGGACGAGCGCGCGGCCGGCGTCGTCGCGCTCGAAGATCTCGGCGTTGCCGAGGCGCAGCCGCCCGCGCCGGAGCGCCCGGTCGAGGACGGCGTTGCTCTGCCGCTGGTAGATCGAGATGCCCTTTCGCTTCTGGAACAGGAGCACCGACGCGCCGGCGACGTCGAGCCCCATGAAGTGCGGGACGAGCCACATCACTGGCCGTTCGCTGCGCTCGGCGAGCTGGACGTCGCCCTCGACGTGGATCAACCGCCGCAGCCGCCCGGGCGAGGCGTACCAGAGCAGACCGCGCTCGAGAAGGCTGCGGCCGAGCCAGCGGAAGTGCGCGCGCGCGAGGCGCTCCCGCTCATCGGCCGGGAGCTCGGGAAAGCAGAGCTCGAGGTTGCGCAGCGCGACCCTGCGCCGCGAGCGGGCGACGTGCCAGCCGAGCCTGCCGAACGCGCTTCCGAGCGTTGCCTGGACGGCGAGCGGAAGCCACTGGAATAGCCACAGGAATGCCAGCAGGATCCGTGCGCCCAAACGTGCTCCCTCGCCCGAGTTCCTATAATCCCGCCAGTCGCCGAGTTACTGAACTACTTGCGGGGCGACGCAAACATACCGCTAAAGCGTTCGCCGCTCTTCCAGAGCCCAAGGCCGGCAACGCGATTCCCGACCGCAGGGCCGTCGAATGGAGCGCAGCGTGGCGAACGATTTCCTCTTCACTTCCGAATCCGTCTCGGAAGGCCACCCCGACAAGGTCGCCGACCAGATCTCCGACTCGATCCTCGACGCGGTCCTCGCGCAGGACCCGCGCTCGCGCGTCGCCGCCGAGACGCTGTGCAACACCGGCCTCGTGGTGCTGGCCGGCGAGATCACGACCAACGCGCACGTCGACTACATCCAGGTCGCGCGCGACACGATCAAGCGGATCGGCTACGACAACACCGAATACGGCATCGACTACAAGGGCTGCGCCGTCCTCGTCGCCTA
>Ga0207706_10006353_pt1 | contig 10979 bp, 10 predicted proteins | sample KBSC53metaG_FD_184318 | JGI IMG/M metagenome (GOLD analysis project Ga0207706, IMG submission 184318) | Corn rhizosphere microbial communities from Kellogg Biological Station, Michigan, USA - KBS C5-3 metaG (SPAdes) (version 2) | ecosystem: Host-associated > Plants > Roots > Rhizosphere > Soil ... | reverse complement strand
TGCGCCGTCCCCCCAAGGGGGAGCGAGCGCCTTGGGAGCGGCCCGGCGGCGCTCATGTCGCCGCAGCCTTGCTCATGAAGTCCGCCACGTAGGGCTGATGCGCCAGCAGGCCGCCGTCGACGCAGATCACCTGCCCCGTGATGAACGCGGCCTCGTCGGAGGCGAGGAACAGCACCGCCGCAGCGATGTCTTCGGGCCGGCCGAGACGCGGCGTCAGGTGGTGCCGCAGCATGGTGTCGCCGACGCCGGAGCTTGCGTAGCTGTCCTTCGTCGCGGCAGTGACGACGAGCCCCGGGCAGACTGCATTGCAGCGAATGCCTTCCTTGCCGTGCTGGGTCGCGATGCTCTGTGTCAGCGAGTTGATCGCCGCCTTCGAGGCGCTGTAGGCGCTGTGCGAAAGCGCGCCTGCCATCGCCGCACCCGAGCTGGTGTTGACGATCGCGCCGCCGCGCTGGCGCAGGTGCGGGATCGCGGCGCGGCTCGCGATCATCGTGCCTCGCAGGTTGATGCGCAGGATCGCGTCCCAGACCTCGGTGTCGACCTTCTCCACGGCCGCGTCGCGGGTGCGGGACAGCAGCGTGTCGGCCGCGTTGTTGTGCAGGATGTCCAGGCCGCCGAGCCGCAACACCGCCGCCTCGACCATCGCGATCACCGAAGCTTCGTCGCCCAGGTCGACCTGCAGCGCGATCGCACGGCCACCTTCAGACTCGATCACTGCGACCTGGCGCTGCGCCGAGGCGAGGTCGATGTCTGCCACCGCCACCGCTGCACCCTCGCGCGCCAGCGCCAGCGCGCTGGCCGCACCGATGCCGCTGCCGGCGCCGGTCACCAACGCCAGCTTGCCTTCGACTCTTCCGGCTCGGTTCATGTCGGTCATCCCTGAAGTCAGAGCGCGGTGTACAGGCCGCCATCGACCGGAAGGTTTTGTCCGCTGACATAACCCATCAGATCGCTGCACAGTGCAACGACGGCCCGACCGATGTCGTTGCGCGGAGCGCCCATGCGGCCGAGCGGGAACATGCGCAGATAGGCTGCGCGAACGGCGGGGTTCTGCGCGAAGAAGACTTCGGCGGGCTCGGTCGCCGCCGCAGGCTCGATCGCATTCACCGTGATGCCATGTGCCCCCCACTCGCGCGCCAGTGACTTGACGAAGCCGCGGTCGCCGCCCTTCAGCGCAGAGTAGACCGGGTTCATCGCCGCGCCGTGCAAGCCGAAGGCCGAGCCGAGCACGATGAAGCGGCCGACACCGCTGGCCCTCAAGTGCGGCAGCGCGGCCTGGGCACAGTGCAGATTGCCGTCCCACGCGACACGGGCCTGTCGGTACCAGTCCTCCTCGGTGACCGCTTCCAGCGCGACCGGGACGGCCGAGTCCATGCCCGCGTTTGCGTTCTGCACCAGGATGTCGAGCCGGCCCCAGCGCCGCGCCGCCGCATCGATGGCGCGACGGACCGCCGTTTCGTCCCCGACATCGACCTCGAACGCGGCGCAAATGCCACCCTCGGCTTCGATCAAGCCGACGGTGTCGTCGCAGGTCGACAGTCGCCGCCCGGTCACCGCCACCGATGCGCCGGCCGCGGCCAACGCCTGCGCGATGCCACGGCCGATACCGCCGCCGGCGCCGGTGACGAATGCGACACGTCCGGCGAGCAAGCCCGAGCCGGTCATCGCGGCCTCGTTCATTGGACGACCTCCGTGCTCCGCACTGCGGGGCGAGCCCTCTTCGCTCATGGCACCATCCAATCGCCGCCGTCGAGGTTGAAACTCGCGCCCGTGATGCCGCGGGCACCTTCGCTGCCGAGCCACGCGATCACATCGGCCACATCGGTACGCGGTTCAGGTACGCGGCCCAGCGCGGGTGGCGGTGGCCCGAGCTCGGGGACCATGGGCACGGGCGCATCGGACAGCATCGGCGCGTAGTGCTGCAGCGGCACTCCAACCCAGTTCAAGCGCATGCCGTGCCGGCCCCACTGTCGCGCCGCCGACTTGACCAGGCTGCGCTGCCCCTCGGCCAGCGTCAGAAGGGGCACGAGCCCGGCCGCACCGACCAGCGCGGTCGACGGCCCGACGACCACGACGCTTCCGCCACGCTTGCGCAGCAGGCTGTGCGCGCCTTGCAGGCAGAACAGCGTCGCCAGCATGCTGCGATGGACTGCGCTGCGCCAGTCGTCGGCAGACAGCGCATCGAGCGGACGCGCCTTCAAGGCCGTCGGCAGCGCGGCTGCATGCATGACGAGATCCACAGCGTCGAACTCTTGGGCGGCATCGGCCAGCGCGCTTTCGGCGTCGACCTTCGAGCCGAACGGCGCGTCCGACTCGATGGCGCGGGCGCCATGCCGCCTCAGTCCTTGCGCGAGCAGGCGGCCGATTGCCAAGCCTTGCGCGGCGACGATCGCGTGCCGGCCCGCCAGCAGCGATGCAACAGACGAGTCGGCGAACCCAACGACCATGCCCTTGCTCCTGTGTGTCCGCGTCCTGAATTCAGGACGGCCGCCTCGCGAATCATCATCGATGACGGCAATTATGTGAACGTGGTTCGACAATATAAACGCCATTGTCGAATCATGCAAGCCTTGCCCATGGCTCACGTCCGAGCCGGCGCGCGTAGTCGCATGCAGGGTCATGGCGATGATCGTGAAGGGCCTTTTAGGCAGCGTGGCACACCAGGGATTGCACGGACGCGCAATCGTTCTATTATCCGCATATCATTCTCCCGTCAGAATGCCAATGTGCGCAACCGCCTTTCCGATTCAGGAGGCCACCTTGTCGAATTCCGCCCCGCCCGCCGGCAACCTCGCCGTCCAACAGGCGATCGATGCCGTGATCGCCTCCGGCCGAGAAGTCGGTCTTCAGGTGGCGGCCTACCACCGCGGCAAGCTGGTGGTCGACGCCTGGGGCGGGCTGGCCGATCCCGTCACCGGCCGCGAGGTCGACGGCCAGACGCTGTTCAACGTCTACTCGGTCACCAAGGCCGTCGCCGCGACTGCGGTGCACATGCTGGTCGACCGGGGCCGGCTGGATTACGACGCGACCGTCGCCAGCTACTGGCCCGAGTACGGTGCGCATGGCAAGCACAAGACCACGCTGCGCGACGTGCTGACGCACCGTGCCGGCGTCCCGCAGATGCCTGAGGGCGTGACCCCCGAACGCATGTGCGACTGGGGCTGGATGACGCGCGCGATCGCCGATCTGCGGCCGCTGGCCGAGCCCGGCACCAAGACGCTGTATCTGTCGATGACCTTCGGCTGGATCCTTGGCGAACTGATCCGGCGCGCCGACCCGGACCACCGCTCGCTCGGCCGCTTCGTGCGCGATGAAATCGGCATGCCGCTGAACGCGCCGGATCTGTGGATCGGCATTCCCGATGCGGTCGAACCGCGCATTGCCCGGCAGATCGATGCGATGGCGGCGATTCCGGCCGAGTCCCTGCCGCCGTTGTTCCTCGCCTCGATGCCAAGCGCGGTGGCCTTGGTGCCCGCAGTGTTCGAGCGGCCCGACGTGCGCCGCGCCGAAGTCGCGGGCGTCGGCGGCATCTTCACCGCACGCAGCCAGGCCCGCTTCTGGGCCATGCTCGCCGGCGGCGGCGAACTCGACGGCGTGCGCCTTCTGTCCAGGCAGCTCGTTGCGACGCTGAACGCGCCACGCCCACACAGCGATGAACCCGACCCGGTGATGTTCGGGTTTCCGATCCCGATCACCGTCGGCGGCTTCTGGTTCGGCGGCGAGCATCCGCCGGTGTGCTCCGCGAAGAACCCGCACGCGATCTGTCACCCGGGCCAGGGCGGCTCGATCGGCTGGGCGGACCCCGACGCGCAACTGGCCGTGGCCATCTGCCATAACCGATTGTTCAACCCGACGACTCGTGACGAGGACGCCATCCTCACGATTGCCGACGCGGTGCGCGGCGCGCTGCAGCCTTGAAGGAGCAGACCATGGGTGCCGGTACACACATCGAACGCATCGAGGATTTCGACGACTCGGCCTACGACCCCTTCGTCTCGGACGATGCCGCGTTCGGCGACTGTGAAGACCCTTACCCGCAGCTCGCGCGCTGGCGCGAGCAGGGCGCGGTGCATGCCTTCGACTACCGCAGCGCCATGGGCCTCTACCCGGATGTGACGATGGCTGGCCTGCCCTCGTACCTGGCGCTGGGCTACGACGCGGTCGAAACCGTCTTTCTCAACCCGCAGACCTATTCGAACCAGATCTATGCGCGAAATCTGGGCATCTGTTTCGGCCAGAGCGTCAGCACGATGGACGCGCCCGATCATCCGCGCTACCGCAAGATCTTCCAGAAGGCGTTTCTGCCGAACGTGGTGTCGACGTGGGGCGACACGCTGGTCGACCCGGTGATCTCCGCGCTGATGCAAAACTTCTCGGGTCGCGGCCGCGCGGACCTGGCACGGGAGTTCACGCACCACTATCCGTTCCAGATCATCTACAAGCAGCTCGACCTGCCGCCAGAAGACGTGAGCGTCTTCCACAAGCTTGCGATCGCGCAAACCGTGGTCAGCTACGACGTGGCGCACGGCACCGAGGCTTCGCGCAAGCTCGGTGTGTACTTCAAGGCCCTGCTCGAAGAACGGCGCCGCAACCCCGGCGACGACCTGGTGAGCCTTCTCGCGCAGGCCGAGGTCGACGGCGAGACCTTGCCCGAAGAGATCCTGATCTCCTTCCTGCGCCAATTGGTCAATGCCGGCGGAGACACGACCTACCGTGCCACCAGCGTCCTGCTCACCGGGCTGCTGACGAACCCGGATCAGCTCGCTGCCGTGCGCGCCGACCGCTCGTTGATTCCGCAGGCCATCGAAGAGGCCTTGCGCTGGGACGGCCCGGTCCTCATCGCCTCGCGCACTCCGCGGGTCGAGACCGAGTTGTGCGGCGTGACGCTGCCCGCCGGCGCCTGCCTGTCGGTGGCCGCGGGTTCTGCCAACCGCGATCCGTCGCGTTTCGAGGATCCTGATCGCTTCGACATCTTCCGCAAGAAGCAGCGCCACTTCGCATTCGCCTTCGGCCCGCACGTGTGCATCGGCCAGCACCTCGCGCGGGTCGAGATGACGCGCGCGCTCAATGCCATCCTCGATCACCTGCCCAATGTCCGGCTCGATCCGGACATGCCGCCACCGCGAATCCAGGGCACGATGATGCGGGTGCCCAAGCACATTCACGTCCGCTTCGATTGATCGATTCGCCTGCTCCGGCGTCCCCTTGCGGGAGACGGAGCAAGCGGGCTCAAAGCATGGCGGCCAGCCGCCGTTCGATCAGCGCACGCGTCTCTTGCATCAGGCGGTCGATCAGCGCAGCGCAGGTCGGCAGATCATCGATCAGGCCAACGCATTGGCCGAGCGGAAACGCGGCCTCCTCGACTGCGCCACGCTCCATCGCGTCCATCCAGCGCGCAGCGCCGATCAGCGGCAGCAGGTCGTGGTGCGTGGTCGAATCCTGCGCCTCCAGCCTGGCGGCTTCGTCGACCGTCCGGTTGCGCAGTACGCGAATGCTGTCGCCGAAGCGGCGCCCGACGAGTGTGGTGTCGGTCTCCCGCGCGGCCAGCATGCGGGCCTTGACGTCGATATGCAGCGGCGATTCGCGAGTCAGCAGAAAACGCGTGCCCATGCACACGCCGTCGGCACCGAGCGCCAGCGCGGCGACCAGACCGCGCGCATCGGCAATGCCGCCGGCGGCGAGCAGGGGGATCGACAGGGCCTGGGCCGCAGCCGGAATCAGCACCAGGCCCGGCACGTCGTCCTGGCCCGGATGCCCCGCGCATTCGAAGCCATCGATGATCACCGCGTCGACGCCGAGCGACTGCGCCTTCAGCGCATGTCGCACGCTGGTTGCCTTGTGCAACACCTTGACGCCCGCGGTCTTCAGCGCGCCGAGGTACTTCGCCGGACTGCCGCCGGCTGTCTCGACGACCGGAATGCGTTCTTCGACGACGACGCGCACGAAGCCGTCGATGTCGACGCCCGCGTTGGCCGCGAGCAGCGTGAGATTCACGCCGAACGGCAAGGCCGTCAGCGCGCGCGTGCGCTCGATTTCGCGGCGCAAGGCCTGGGCATCGGGTTGGGTATGGGCCGAGAGTACGCCAAGCCCGCCGGCGTTGGAGACGGCCGCGGCAAGCTCGGCGCGCGAGACCCAGCGCATGCCGCTTTGCACGACCGGGTAGCGCACGCCGAGCAGGTCGGTGATGCGTGTTCTCATGTTCGTCACGACTTCAATAGACCGGCGCCAGGAAGCGGCGGCCGTTGTCGTGCATCACGCCTTGCGTCTGCTCGGCGCTGATGACCCGGCAGGCCTCGTCGGCGAAGTCGCGCGGCGTGGGCACGCCCTCGGCGTGCGGATAGTCCGAGCCCATGATCATCCATTCGTGCGAACCGACCTGATCGATGATCGTCTTCAGGTCATCCTCCGGGTAGGCGATGACGCCGACGTGGCGCTTGAAGATCGCGCTCGGCCGCTCCTTCAGTTGGCCACCCGGCCAATAGCCGTTCTTCGACATGCCGCGGCACTTGTCCATCTTCACGAGCATGTTGGGCACCCATTCGCTGCCGTTCTCGGCCGAGAGCAGACGGATGTTCGGGAAGCGCGCGAAGAAGTTCCAGAAGATCATCGACGACAGCGTCTCCACCACCGGGCGCTCGCTGTAGCCGTGCATCCAGATGAAGGCCGTCTGGCGCTGGCGCGACTGCTGCACTTTCTCGCCCCACACCGCCATGTGGTCCTTCATGTAGATGGCCTCGCTCACGTGGTAGACCACGCGGCAATGCGCTTCGTTGAGCAACGCCCAGAAACGGTCAAAGTCGGGATGCGCCGGCGACTTGCCACCGAACGGCCCCATCGGCATCAGGAACAGGCGCGTGCCGTTCTTGATGGCCCATTCGGCTTCGGCACAGGCGGCCTCGACATCGTCGAGCGATACCAGGGGCGCCGAATAGATGCGGTCTTTGTAGTTGAACCCCCAATCGTCGAGCATCCAGCGGTTGTACGCATGCATCACGGCGGCAGCGGCCTTCGGTTCGCTCAGGTAGCTGATGGTCGCGACCATGTGGCCGCAGTACAGAAAGCAGCCCTCGACGCCGAACTCGTCCATCTTGAGGAGGCGCGCTTCGCGTCCGACCATGTCGGGCGTCATCGGCACGCGCATGTCGACGTTCTCCTTGCCCTCCTTCTGTGCCCGCAGCCATTCATGCAGCTTGCCCGGAGGCGGAACGCGACCGTCGGCCGCGGTGTAGCCGGCGCTGATCTCGACCTTCTGGCGGCCCACATAGAGCGCGTACTCGCCGTCGGCGCCGGTCTTCCACTCGTAGCTCCAGTCCTTCTTGAATTGCTCGGGCAGGTAGCGGCTGAAGGCGTCCGGCGTCTCGTACAGGTGCGTGTCGCCGTCGAAGATCGAGCCCTTGAAGACAGGGGTCGCAGGGGATGTGGTGGTGCTGGTCGCGCTCGCGCTCATGAAGCTCTCCGGTGCGGGTCGATTGAATTCACACTTGTGATCTGGGCAAGCGCACGACCAGGCCATCGCTTTGCGCCGTGACGCGCAGCTGGCAGCTCAGGCGGCTGTTGGCAAGCGGATCGAGGGCACACTCGAGCATGTCGCGCTCGGCCGCTTCGGGCGGCGGCAGGCGCGGCACCCAGGCTTCGTCGACATAGCAGTGGCAGGTGGCGCAGCTGCACGAGCCGCCGCAGTCGGCCATGATTCCGGGAACCAGGGCGTCGAGGGCGGTCTGCATCACCGATTGGCCCGTCTCGGCTTCGAGGTGATGCTCTTTGCCGCTCCACTCGATGATTGTCAGTTGGGGCATTTTTCGGTCTCCTGTTTCGTGTTTGCTCGGCCTCGCGTCACGCGAGCGGCAGCAGGTTCTTGAGGGGGACGCCCTCGTCCACCAGGCGGTCGGGGTCGACCGCGATTCTTTCGGCCACGAGGCGCTTGGCGAGCATGAACTCGGGCACCCGGTTCACGGTGTCGACGGCCAGCACCTGTGCGCCCTTCAGGTAGAAAGCCGAGAACGAGCGTTGCTCCAGCGAACCGCGCAGCAGCATGCGGTCGTAGCCTTGCGAGAGGCCGACCATCTTCAGCTTCAGCTCGTACTGGTCCGACCAGAACCAAGGCACGGCCTCGTGGAGACGCTCATTGCCGTTCACGGCAGCGGCCGCACAGCGCGCTTGCTCGAGCGCGTTGGGCACCGATTCGAGGCGGATCGATCGGCCATACAAGGCGCTGTGGTAACGCGTGCAGTCGCCGGCAGCGACGATCGCCGGATCGCTGCTGCGCGACGCGGCATCGACCAGGATGCCGTCGTCCACCGCGAGTCCGGCCGCCGCTGCCAGCTCTGTGTTCGGCACAAGGCCGATCCCGGCGATGACGAGATCGCACTCGATGCGCTCACCATCGCTGCAGTGAACCCGGGTCACGAGGCGGCCCGTGGTGTCGAGGTCGAAGCCGTCGACTTGCACGCCGGTGCGCACATCGACCCCTGCTTCGCGATGCACCTGCTCGTAGAAGGAGGACACGCGCGGCGCCGTCACGCGCGCCAGCACGCGTGATGCCGCCTCCAGCACGGTGACCTTCAGCCCGTGCTTGATCGCGACCGCGGCGACCTCGAGGCCTACGTACCCGCCGCCGACGATGGCCAGCCTCGCGCCCGCCACGAAGCGCGGCCGGATGCGATCGACGTCGGCCATCGTGCGCAGGTAGTGGAAGTTTTCCGCGGCATCGGCGCCTGCGGCTGCAGCCGGCAAGCGGCGCGGCCGGCCGCCGCTGGCGAAGGCCAGACGCGAGTATTGCGTCGAGTGCCCGTCTTCGAAGCGCAGGCGGGCGGCTGACCGGTCGAGCTCGACAACGCGCCGGCCGAGCATCAGCTCGATACCTGCCTTGTCATAGGCGGCACGCGACTTCAGGGCCATCGCGTCGAGTGCCAGCGCTCCCGCGAGATAGGCCTTGGACAGCGGCGGCCGGTGGTAGGGCAATGCCGGCTCGTCGCCGACCAGCGCGATGCGACCCGGCCAGCCGCCCTCGCGCGCTTGCACTGCCAGCTCCGCACCGGCATGCCCCGCACCTATCACGATCAGCAGGTCATTCGAGCTCATGCGTCCACGTGCGGGCAAGACGCCGCATCTGACTCGCCACGCGAGCGGATACGAACATCATTGGATGATCCGAACATCGGCTTGAGTTGCTGGAAGCGAAGGCTGCAGCTCGATGCTGCGTTGCCTGAGCAGTTCCAGACCGCTGTCCAGGCCCCTTTGCACGCATGTCCTGGCGTAGGCAGCGTCCTCGCGCAGGCGCGCCAGATCCACCCGCCAACCCCTTCCTGCCATCAGCCACTTGAAGGAGACCAGATCCAGCAGCGTCGCGTCTGTTCGTGATCCTGTTCGGTCCATCCCTTTTCCTGGTTGCGGCCGCCCTGCTCGCGTGAAAGTGCAGGCGCCGAATCATTCCCATACTTGAATTGTATTCACATATCAGAACCATGACAAGATCACCGTGCGACGAATCGTGTCGCACGTCCAGACCGACCAAGAGCTGCTCCGTGCCAGCCGCGATCAACGATCGCACAGGCAACTGCATGGGGTCGTCTGCCGCTGTGTTGATGATGAAGGTCCACTCGCCGCTGAAGGGGACCTCTGCGCAACTCCCGTAGCGCTCTGCGCGGCGTCGGAACGCGGCCGTGCCCGATGACGAGCGTCTCGCGGCGGCCATTGAGCCGGTAGTCAAAGCGAAAGCTGGCGACGCCGGGAGGGGTCACTGCGACGGACGTAGCCGTCGAATGGATGAGCGTCACGGGATGACGCCAGACGAAGCGAGACGCTAAGCCCCTGTCAGCGTGTCACTCTTCAGAAGCACGAGACGACCTTGAACGACGTGGGATGAAGTTAGTTCATTCCCACTCGATCGTCGCGGGAGGCTTGCTCGAGACGTCGTAGGTCACGCGGTTGATGCCGCGCACCTCGTTGATGATGCGGCTCGACACCTTCTTCAGCAGTGCGTACGGCAGCTCGGCCCAGTCGGCCGTCATGAAGTCGCTGGTCTGCACGGCGCGCAGCGCGACCACGTGGTCGTAGGTGCGGCCGTCGCCCATCACGCCGACGCTCTTGACGGGCAGGAACACCGCGAACGCCTGGCTGGTCAGCTCGTACCAGGTCTTGCCGCTGGCGCTGTCGCGGGTGTTGCGCAGCTCCTCGATGAAGATCGCATCGGCGCGGCGCAGCAGGTCGGCGAACTCCTTCTTCACTTCGCCGAGGATGCGCACGCCCAGGCCGGGGCCCGGGAACGGATGGCGATAGACCATGTCGTGCGGCAGGCCGAGCGCGACGCCGAGCTCGCGCACCTCGTCCTTGAACAGCTCGCGCAGCGGTTCGAGCAGCTTCAGCCCGAGCGTCTCGGGCAGCCCGCCGACGTTGTGGTGGCTCTTGATCGTCGTCGCCTTCTTGGTCTTGGCGCCACCCGACTCGATCACGTCGGGGTAGATCGTGCCCTGGGCGAGCCACTTCGCCGACTTCAGCTTCTTCGCCTCGGCCTGGAACACCTCGACGAACTCGCGCCCGATGATCTTGCGCTTCGCTTCGGGATCGCTCACGCCCTCGAGGTGGCCGAGGAACTGCTCGCTCGCGTCGACCGCAATCACTTTCGCGTGCAGCCGGCCGGCGAACATCTCCATCACGAGCTTGCCCTCATCGAGGCGCAGCAGGCCATGGTCGACGAACACGCAGGTGAGCTGGTCGCCGATCGCCCGATGGATCAGCGCCGCCGCGACGCTCGAATCGACGCCCCCGGACAGGCCGAGGATCACTTCCTCGCTGCCGACCTGCTCGCGGATGCGCGCCACCGCCTCGTCGATGTAGTTGCCCATGATCCAGTCGGGCTTGGCCTTCGCAATCTCGAGCACGAAGCGGTTCAGCAGCTCGCGCCCCTGCACCGTGTGCGTGACCTCGGGGTGGAACTGCACGCCGTAGTAGCCACGCGACTCGTCGGCCATGCCGGCGAT
>Ga0207706_10006349_pt1 | contig 10982 bp, 5 predicted proteins | sample KBSC53metaG_FD_184318 | JGI IMG/M metagenome (GOLD analysis project Ga0207706, IMG submission 184318) | Corn rhizosphere microbial communities from Kellogg Biological Station, Michigan, USA - KBS C5-3 metaG (SPAdes) (version 2) | ecosystem: Host-associated > Plants > Roots > Rhizosphere > Soil ... | reverse complement strand
GGAGATCCAGGTCGAGCTCGAGCCGACGCGGCTCCGCGGCTACGGCCTGTCGGTCAACCAGATCATCAACGCGCTCTACAACGAGAACCAGGACGTCGCTGCGGGCCGCGTCACCGCGACCGATCGCGAGATGATCGGAAAGACGGCGGGCAAGTTCCACAGTCTGGATGACATCCGCGGGATTCTGCTCACGACGCCGACCGGCGCACGGGTGCCCATGTCGGAGGTCGCGGTCGTGCGCGATACGAGCCAGCAGCAGCGCAGTTGGGGACGACTCGACGGCATTCCCGCGGTTCGCATCCAGATCAGAAAGCAGCCGGAGGCCAACACCGTCGAAGTGGCCGACGGCGTTCGCGCGCGCCTGGCACAGCTCCAGACCAGCTCGTTCGTCCCCAAGGACATCAAATACGTCGTCACGTACGACCAGTCCGGGTTCATTCGCGATTCGATCAACTCGGTGAAGGAGGCCGCGCTCATCGGCGCCTTCCTCGCGTCGCTCGTCGTGCTGCTGTTCCTCCGATCGCTGCGCAAGACGGTGATCGTCGGGCTGTCGATCCCGCTCGCCGTCATGGCCACGTTCATCGCCATGGGCATCGGCGGTCTGACGTTGAACGTCATGTCACTCGGCGGCATTGCGTTAGGCATGGGCGTGTTGCTCGACAACGCGATCGTGATGCTCGAGAACATCTATCGCCGGCGCGCGAAGGACGGGCTCGACGCCGAAGAGGGCGCGCACGTCGGCGCGGCCGAGGTGACGAGCCCGATCGTGGCCGCGACGGTCACGAGTCTCGCGTCGGTCGTCCCGTTCCTGCTTATCACGGGGCTCTCGGCGCTCGTATTCCGCGAGCTCATTCTCACCGTTTCGATCTCGCACCTCGCGTCCCTGCCCGTCGCGCTGACGCTCGTGCCAATGCTCGCGGCGCAGCTCGGGAAGATCCGGTTCACCAGCCGTCTCGAGCACTTCAAGCCACTCCTCGCGTTCGATCGCGGCTTCAACGCCATGGTCGGCCGCTACCGCAAAATCGCGAGCGGAGCCGTCAAGCATCCCTACCTCGTGCTTGGCACAGCCGTGGCGCTTTGCGTTGGTGCGGGCTTTGTCGCGCGAACGTTCGACTCGCAGTTCCTGCCGATGGTGGACGATGGCATCGTCTCGGCGAACCTGCGCCTGCCGCCAGGCACGCCGCCTAACGTCAGCAACCAGGTGACGCTCGCCGTCGAGCAGGTGACGAAGGAGATGCCGGGCGTCCTGCACGTCTACGCCAACGCGGGCTTCGGGCGTGGCGGCAACCTCGACATCCTGCTCAAGCCGGTCCGCGAGCGCGGCATGAGCGCCGAGCGGTGGGTGCAGGAGCTGCAGCGCCGCGTCGACGACCGGGGCTTTGCGTCGGCGCGCGTCTTCGTCAGGCCGCCGCGCATTCGCGGGCTTCGCACGTCGAGCTCCGGCGACGCAATCACGCTCAACATTCTCGGCGACGACCTCGGTCAACTCGAGCAGCTCGGCCGCGAGCTCTCGCAGCGGCTGCGCGGCATCCCCGGGCTGGCCAACTTCGACGTCCAGACCGACGAAGGAAGCCCGCAGCTGGCGATCGTGCTCGATCGCGAACGCGCGCGGGCGCTGAACCTCGACGTGGCCACGGTGGGCACCACGGTGCGCACTGCGCTCGACGGCACCATCGCGACCAAGTATACGCAGGGCAACTTCGAGTACGACGTCCGCGTGCTCTTCCCGCGCAACAAGTTCACGAGCGCGTCGGAGCTCGGCGAGGTGATGCTGTTCCCGGGCGGGCGAGGCACCGCACCGGTCTTCCTGCGCGATGTCGCCGATGTGCGGCCGGCAATCGGCCCGTCGAACATCAGCCGCGAGAACCAGAACCGCGTGCTACGTCTCTCAGGTGACGTGCTGTCCGAGGTCGCGCCGGTTGGCGAGGTCGTGGACTCGGTCCGCGCGCGACTGGCGTCGTTTCAGATGCCGGACGGGTATGGCGTCGTCATTGGCGGCGACTTCGAGGCCGTGCAGCAGAGCAACTCGCAGATGATGCTCGTGGTCGGGCTCGCGATTTTCCTTGTGTTCGTCGTGCTCGCGGTGCAGTACGAGAGCGTCATCGACCCGCTCGTCATCCTGCTGGCCATTCCGCTCGCGATGGTCGGCGTCATCGGAATCCTGTGGATCACGCACACGCCGTTCAGCGCGCCCGTGTTGTTAGGCATGATCCTGTTGGCCGGCATCGTGGTGAATAACTCCATCCTCCTGGTGGAGTTCGTGGAGCACTACCGGCGCGAGTCCGGCGTGCCGGCCGTGGCGGCTGTGGTGGAAGCAGGCGCGGTCCGCATGCGCCCGATCGTCATGACGACGGTCTGCTCGCTCGTGGCGATGATCCCGATCGCGTTGGGGATCGGCGCGGGCTCGGAGCTCATGCAGCCGCTCGCGATCGCGACCGTCGGTGGCCTGACGCTGTCGTCGATCCTGACGCTGGTGGTGGTGCCGTGCGGGTATCTGGTGCTGCACGGCATCGCGGATCGCGTGAAAGTTTTCCTTCTGGGCGACAAGCCGTCGGCCAACACGGCGGAGGAAGCCGAAGCTACTGCGGGAGACTAATAGTGGCGCGCGTCCGTGTTTCTGGTCGCACGGCAAACCACGAACGCTGAGCACGCGGGCGGCGCGACGCGCCGGCGCTGGGTACGCTGAACGACTCGCGAAGCCTGGCGCGCGCGCAGGCCGCAGAGAACGAAGTAGTCCTCTTCGGCCTCTGCGGTTCAATTGCTTTCGAGTGGCGACCGGATCTCCGACTACTGGTTGCCTGACGTCGCCGGCTGCTGACGCGGCGCCTCGGCCTTCCCCGCATCGAGGTCATTCCAGTTCAGGATCGTATTGAAGCCGAGGAAAAACGTCCCCTGCGTCTGCCAGCGCCAGAATGGTCGGATGGCGAACATCACCACGTGGCCGTTGCCCAACTTCGTGTCCACGATCTGCGCACGACCTGAGAGAGCCTGACCCCCGGCGAGCGTCCCCGAGAGCAGCATGTCATTAGGGCTCTGCGGGAACGTCATGATCACGCGCGGACGCGCCGCCGGGTCGGTATTGCCACTACCTGCTCCGCCACGATTGCCAGCAAGGTTCTGGAATCGCGCCGAGTCGCCACTCGCGCCCGCGCGAGCACCGCCGGTTGTCGCCGACGAATCCAGCTCGTAGGGCGACAGCTTGAGCGGCGTGGCCATCGGAGTCGTGTTCTGACCGAGCCCGCCGTTGATGCCGCCTTCCCCGCCGCCACCACCGAATCCACCGAAGCCGCCACCACCACCAGTGCTCACTGCCAACACCGGCGCCTGGCTGAAGTAGACCGGCAGCTGCGTGCCGTCGAACCCGTAGGCGATCGGGCTCTTCGCATCGCTGATGATGCCGCGGAGGATCGACCCGCGAACGAACAGCGCGCGCGGCTCCTCGACCGTCACACCCGCGGTGATCCCGTACTCCGGGAAGATCGTGGACGTCCCTCCCTCGGTTATAAGCGTGCCACCTGTTTGCACGAACTTCGCGAGCTCGACGAGCCCATCCATCCCCATCCCGCCGCGGATGTCATCCGACTGATCGAGTGCGCCAAGGTTCGGCGTCGCCGCGGTCTTCTTGTACGGGAGCGGCGTGGTCCCATTCTTCGCGATACCGTTCACCTGCGACGTCGCGCTGCCGCCGACGTGCGGATAGATGATCACGTCGTACTTCGCGCGCAGGTTGCCCTCACGAAGCTTCTGATCGGAGAAGTAGGTGTAGGGGACGCCATAGGTATCGAGCGCCGCGCGCACCCACCCCTCGTCCTGCGTGCGCTGCCACGCGTGCACGTAACCGATGCGAGGAATGTCCAGGTCGTGCGTCTTGACACTCGGTGCGGCCGCGACCGCCCAACCCGAGAGACCGAGCGCCTTGAGCTGCGGCTCGATCTTCGCACGATCCGCGTTAGGTATGATGAACGCGCCCGCCCGGAACTTGTGGCCGCCAAGATCGAAGTCCTCCTCGGCCGCCTGCATCTTCACCGCGGCGTTCGCGAAGCGGAACTTCATCAGGTTGTTGTCGGTCGTGTGATCGACGACGATGACACTCCCGCTGCCGTCGACCCCGCCCGCCGCCTTTGCTTCGCTCGTGAGCATCGTCATGGGCTGCGTCTGGATGCTCTTGTCGCTGACGGCGATCACGCGGACGTTGCGCATGAGCTGGAACGTCCAGCCCGTGTCGTCGTACGGCGCCGGGTTCTGCGGCGAATAGTTCTGCAGCGAGAAGTACATGTCGGCGAGCGTGCGGAACGGCTGATCGGCGCGGACGATGTAGTCGCCCGCCTTGACCTCGAGATTCCCGACCTTGAACGGCGCGTTCGCCGTCTGGATCTCGAGCCCCTGGCGACGCAGCTCGTTCACCGCGTCAGCCGCATCGGCCTTGCGACGCTGTCCGGCAGGGATGACCCACCCGTATGTCGGGCCGTTCTTTCCCTTCTCGACCGATCGCTTGTTCTTGAGCCAGTAGTTCTCCAGATACAGCTCTCGATCCTTCGCCACGCGGTTGAGCGCGAAGAGGGCGGCGGATTCCTGGATGTTGGTGTTGTTGCGCGGGCCCCACTTGATGTACGGCAGCGGCGGGTTCGGCCTGAACCACTCTCGGCTCGTGGTTGTCGCGCCGGGCCGCACCTCGTAGTTGTCCGGCCCGTAGCTCTGCACCTCGTAGAACCGACCCACCGCGTTATGCGAGTGGGCGATGAAGAACATGTAGTTAGGCACCCACCCGTCGTAGAAGCCGTACGTCCACACGCCCGGCACGCCGCGCTTCGTCATCTCCATGACGTCGTTGTTGGCGAGGTTCCACCACTCGTCGACGGTGATGGGGTCGAGCGCCTCGTTGTACGGGCCCGTGCCGGTCGACGCGTAGAGATACGTCTGCGCCTCGTGGAGGTCGTGCATGATCGTGGGCGTCCACTCGTTCTGCATGCGCGTCACGGTGCGCGTGAGCGCGAGGAACTGGCCCATCCCGTCGCGGTTGTTGTCGTGCGCGACGTACTTGCCCCAGTACATGAGCGGCAGCTTCGTCGCGCCCTGCGGCAGCTTCTTGTTGAAGTAGTACGTGTCGACCTGCTTCTCGCGCCCATCCACTTCGATCACCGGCGTGATGAACGTGATCACGTTCTTCCGGATGTTCTGAATGAGCGGAGTCTCCTCGACGATGAGGCGATACGCCATCTCCATCAGCATCTCCGGCCCGCCGTTCTCCGGCGAGTGCATGCCGCTCAAGAACCAGTAGATCGGCTTCGCGGTGCCAATGATCTCCCGCGCCTGGTCCTCGGTGGTCTTCCGCGGATCCGTCAGCGCGTTCAGGTAGCCCTTGTACTTGTCGAGGTCGCGGATCGTCGCTTCGTCACCGATCGCGGCGACGATGATGTCGCGGCCCTCTTCGGTCTTTCCGATGCGCCAAACTTTTATCCTGTCTGATGCCGCATCGAGGGCATCAAAGTAGCGGTACATGTCCTTCGCGTACGTCAGCTCACCGGGCGTGCCCACGATGCGACCAAGGAACTTGAGCGGCGTCGGGACGGTGCTGGACGCCGGCAGATGGTCGACGAGCTCCGTCGTGATGCGCGGGTCCTGGAGATATTCCTTGATCTTCTTGGTATACTCCTCGTCGTTCGGCTGCGACGCGGGTTTCGCTGCACCGGTGGCGTTCTGTGCACGAATTGGGGATTGCGGGGCGAGCGCCCAGAGCGCCGCGACCGCTAACGGCCACGCGAACCGTCGCACGGGTCGCATCCGAAGCGACATTTCCTTCCTCCTGAGAATGGTCTAACGGCCGGAACACCGGGCCGGGGAAACTCATTCTCATACGCACGACAGCCCAAAGACGCTAGCACGGATCAACGGCGCTATTGGTCACTGCCAAGTCCTCACGGGGCCGTTCTAGAGCGGCTTCTGCGTCACGACCACGCCGGGGTTGGGATTCGCAGTGGCGGCCGCGGTCGTCGACCCATTTCCGAGCTGCCCCGTGTCGTTGCGTCCCCAACACCACACGGTGAGACGATTCGCGCTGATCGCGCAGCTGTGCGCGCCGCTCCCCGTGCCGATCCCGCTCGCGGCAACCTCGATCGCCTCGATGCTGCCGGACCGCACGGGCGTCGATCCATTCGCGACGACGGAGCCGAGCTGGCCCGACCCATTGAGTCCCCAGCAGTACACCTGCTGCGACGTCGTCACGCCGCACGAGTGACCGTACCCCGACGAGATCGACTGGAACAGTAGCCCACCCGCTACCTGCACAGGCGACGACGAGTCCGTTCCTGTCGGCCCGTTCCCGAGCTTCGAGTTGTTACTGCCCCAGCAGTACCCCTCGCCGGTCGTCGTAACCGCGCAGGCGAACTGGTTGCCGAGCGTGACGCTCTGGAACGCCTTGCCGCCGACAACTTGCCGCGGGGCCGCGACGAAAGCGTTCCCGTACGAGATCTTCCCGCCGTCTCCGATCTGACCGATGCTGTTCGCTCCCCAGCAGTACGTCGCACCGCCGGTGCTTACACCGCACGTGAAGCCCGATCCAGCCGTGATCTTCGCGAAGGCGAGTCCGCCCGAAACGAGGGAGGGCGTTCCGCTGAATGCTGACCCGCCATTCCCAAGCTGACGCCAGGCGTTGTTGCCCCAGCAGTACGCCTGGTTGGTGGTGGTCACCCCGCACGTGTGGTCGGATCCGGCGCTGATCGAACGGAACGCGATGTTACCGGCAACCGCCATCGGTGTCGCGCTCTCGGTAGCGTTCGATCCGCTGCCCAGCGCGCCCCACCCATTGTAGCCCCAGCAGTACGCCTTGCCGTCGAGCGTGATGCCGCACGTGTGCCGACCGTACGTCGAGAGCTGTGCGAAGCGCAGGTTGCCAGGGAGCTTCGTCGGAATGCTGCTCATGGACGTCTCGCCTAGCTGCGGGCTGCCGAGGCGACCTTCGGCTCCATTCAGTCCCCAGCACCAGACAATGCCTCCGCTCGCGATGTCGCACGCGTGCATGGTTCCGGCGGAGATCGAGCGATACTTGATGACTACCACGCGCGTCACCGTCGCGCTTTTGCCTTCGCTCGCCGCGGTGACGGTGACCGTGCCGCGATCGACCCCGGTGAGCATGCCGGTGATCGGGTCGATCGCGGCGACGGCTGGATTTGATGAAGTCCAGCGAATCTCGCGATTGCCTAACACATTGCCGTTCGCGTCCTTGAGGATGCGGCCGATCATCTCCGAGCTGAACGCCTCGATCGTGTCGAGGACGGGCGCGAGCAGGATCTGATCGACCGGGTTCAACGCGGCCGACACGGTGGCCGTCGTGGAGCCAGCCTTCCCTTCGCTCGTCGCGGTGATCGTGGCCGTACCGGAGGCGACGCCCGTGACGACACCCGACGCGGCGTCGATGGTGGCGATCGCTGGCGCACTCGAGCTCCAGGCAACCGCGCGGCCCGTCAGCACGTTCCCCTGCTCGTCCTTGACCGTCGCAACGAGCGCCGCGGTCGCGCCGACCTTCACTGCTGGCGCGTTAGGCGTCACCGTCACGGACGCCACCGGGACGGGCGACACCGTGATGGCCGCCTGCGCGGCCTTCCCTTCGCTCGCTGCCGAGATGCTCGCGGTGCCGGCGGCAACGCCGGTGACGACGCCGTTCGCATCCACCGTGGCAACTGCCGCGGCCGACGTGCTCCACGCGATCGCGCGGCCCGAAAGAACGTTGCCCGCAGCGTCCCGCGCGACGGCATCGAGCTGCGTGGTTTTTCCGATCACGACGCTCGCCGTCGCGGGCGTGATCGACACAGCGCTGACGGGCGTGGGGTTGCCACCGCCGTTGTCGGGCGCTGCGGGTGAGTCACCTTCGCCGCCACAGGCGGCAATCGCAAAAGCCAGGCAGGCCGCCGCGGCGGCGTTGGTCAGGCGTGACATGTAGAGCTCTCCTATGACGTGCACACTCGGCCACCCGTAGGTCGCGCGAGCGATTGGTGAGAACGGCTGATCGTTGGGAGCGTTCCTGCGACGCGGGGACGATACACCCGACCGCTCGCGCGCTCTTGGGTCGGTCGACCTATCCTCGAGACCGCAACGCCGAAGCGGTGCGATCATCCGCCGATTGTCGCGAGCGCGCGGAGTCCGTAGCATTCGCGCTCGGCAACCGACTGCTTACCCTCTTCTCGAGATTATGCCCGGACCGAACCTGGCGTTCTGGCGCAAGTGGCATCGCTGGATCGCATTCCCGGCGACGCTCTTCCTTCTCTGGGCCGCGGCCACCGGCGTGCTCGTCGCATTCACCGAATTTTTCGGAGCCGACGAGGCACTACGTGAAGCGACACGTGACATGATCAGCCCCGTCACGGTATCGTCGGCACCAACGGCGTGGTCGGAGCCGATCGCCCGCGCGTTCGCAACGGCCGCCACACGCGCGAACGGCGCACCGGTAGACAAGATCGAGGTGCAGTTCAAGGGGCCGCAGCCGACGGTCACCGTGTTCACGGGCAAGCCCGCGGGCGGCGAGGACCGCAAGCTGGTGTTCGACGCGAAAACCGGTTCGCTGTTGTCGGAGGAGTCCTACGCCGACAAGCCGCTGCTCTATCGCCTCCACAGCGGCGAGGCGTTCGGCGACGGGGGACTGGTCGTGGCGATGATGTGGGGCCTAACGCTGGTCGTACTCAGCATCACCGGCCTGATCATCTACATCAAGCTCTGGCGACCAGGGCAGACGGGGATGCGGAAAGTTTTCTGGTAGAAGCTATTTGAACGTCGTTCCGCCTTTTCGATCGTCGATGACAAACTTGTCGCGCGCCGGCATCTTCACCGCCACCAGGCTCGCGCTGTCCAGCATCGCGTTCTTGTCGATGATCTCGTTCTGCGCGAGCAGAAACGCGACGACCGCATAGACCTCGTTGTTCGTCAACGATCCCGGCGCGGTCAACGGCATCGTGCGTCGAACGTAGTCGAAGACCGTCGTGGCGTACGGCCAGTAGTTCCCCACCGTCTTCACGAGCTTGGGATCCTGACCGAAGGGGAAACCCTCACGCGGGTCGCGCCCAATGAGTTTCGGCGCCGGAGGCACGCCCGCTGGCGGCGCACCTGACTGTCCCTCACCAGTTGGCCCATGACACGCCGCGCATTTCGCGGCGAACACGGCGGCCCCCTGTGCCGGTGACCCGTTCCCGGGCGGCAAGCCGTGACCGTCGGGCGTGACGTCGACATCCCACGCCGCGATCTCGTCGGCGGTCGCCGCATGGCCGACGCCGAAATGCGCGGGAAGCGATGGCGCGGCGTGAACGTTGGTCGGGAGGCGGCCGACACCGAACGCCCGTTTCGTCCGCGTCGCCCGGTCCGCCAGAGGCCCTCGATCGCAGCCCGCCAGCAGCGCGCTGCCGACAACGCCGGCGATCCAACGCGATCTCGCGGTGTTCATAGGTCGGCTCCGAAGAACACCTGTCCGTCGGGCTCGACGACCCAGGCGCGGATGTAGCTGAAATGGTAGTCCGTTCCTGCACCGCGCTTCGCCCGAAATTCGGCGAGCGTCGGCTGGATCGCACCGGTCTCGTCCACCGCACGACTCATGATCACCGCGCGCTTGCCATCCCACCTCCACGGCAGGCGGAAGCGTGTGTGCGCGAGCGACATCACCGGTTCCTGCAGATCGGCGACCAGCCAGTTCGCTCCGCCATCCGTGGAGACGTCTACGCGCACGATCTTCCCTCGTCCCGTCCACGCAATGCCCGTGATCTGCGTCCACACGTTAGGCGTGAGGCGCGCGGGATGCGCTGGCGCCGTGATGATCGACTTCGCATCCATCACGAGGCTGAACTGACGTGCCGTCCCGTTCGCGAGCGGATCGGTGTACTTGGATGTCTCATCGCGAAACATTCCGGGGCCGTTCGCCAGCTCGATGCGACGCAGCCACTTGATGTTCGCATTGCCCTCGTACCCCGGGAGCAGGAGTCTCGCCGGGTACCCGTTTGCCGGCCGCAGCGGCTCCCCATTGAACGAGAGTGCGATCATCGCGTCCGAGAGTCCCTTCTCGACCGGCACGCTTCGGGACAACCGCGACGCGTCACCGCCCTCGGCCCGGAACCACGACGCTCCACGATGCACGCCGACTTCGTGAAACAGCACCGCCAATGGCACGCCGGTCCATTCGCCGTTGCTCGTCAGGCCATCGATGGCCTGGGGGGTCATCTCCCGCTTGGGCGTCTTGAACGCGCCGCGGCCATTCCCGGAGCACTCGAGAAAGCACGTGCGCGACACGTTTGGCAACCGTCGCAGATCGTCGAGCGTGAAGACCGTCGGGAGCTCGACGAGGCCGTGAATCAGAAGCTCGTATTTGGCAGGATCGATGAGTGCGACGCCCGCGTGGTGCCGCTCGAATAAGAGATCGCTGGGCGTCAGCGTCCCGGAGAGGTCCTGAAGCGGCGTGTACGACGAGCCACTGAGCACTCCAACCGGGGCTCGCGCTGGCGTCTCGAACGGCGACCGGGCGCCTAACGCCGATGTCGGCGGCCCGGGTGCGCGTGTGGGATCGGCCGGAACGGACGCGAGGTCGAACGTACCTGTCGCCTGAGGCGGACTCGGTGCCTGCGCCGGTGGTGCGGCTGGCGCGGGTCGACTCGTCGGCGATTGGGCCTCCGCCGGCAACCGCGCCAGAATCGCGCCGCCGGCCGACGCCGCCGCCGCAGCGATCAACCCGCGACGCGTGACGCGCCCATTTCGCGGGTCGGCCGAATTGTCGTTCGCCACTGTGCCGTTCGATGAATCGGTGCTTCCGTGTCCCGTCGTCTCGTCTTCGAGCATCACTCGCCTTGGTGTCCGCCGCGGCGAATATAGACCGAGCCCCCGAACACGCAAATCGAAGCGCCCGGCTCTGCGCCTTTACACCCGTCGCCCGCCGCCTGCCGCCTGCCGCCTGCCGCCCGCCGCTTGCCGCTTGCCGCTTGCCGCTTGCCGCTTGCCGCTTGCCGCTTGCCGCT